>FWWM01006176.1_pt1 | contig 25379 bp, 31 predicted proteins | sample 2228351 | NCBI WGS metagenome assembly FWWM01 (sample SAMEA103939774, study PRJEB20133) | metagenome
GGATAAGGAGTTGAAAGCGAATGAGTAGTAAGAGCGCGCCTCTCATAACCTCCTACGAACTCACACTCCCCCAAAGCATTCATAGGTATCTGGACACCTTAGACAACCCGTTTAAGTGGGAAGTCCAAAGACTTCTGAAAAGACTTTGGAGCGAAGAGTCCCTTAACCTGCTGAAAGGTCATCATAAAGCAAGCGCGGTCCTCAAGAGCCTTATTCCCAGACCAAAGCATATACAATCAAGAATTCACAGAAACATCCTTGAAATGACGGATCAGATACTAAGGTCTCAGATTGTAAGGAAAGAAGTCTTTGACCTGCTACTGCAACAGAAGGATGTCAAAGAAATTTGCAATGCCTTAGATGTTAGTCCATACCTTGTTCACAATGTTTGGAGACAGTTGAGTAAAGCGCAAGGCACAAACTATTTTGACATGGTCCGACCGAGTTTCTCAGGTGGAGTAATCATAACCGCCGTGGACGATGAACAGTTTGTCAGGCTTTCTTTCAAGGGAGACTTTGCTTTACTGGACTTAAAGGTCTTGGATGGCAACAAGTGGCAGTGGATAAGGGTCCAAAAGCTCATGCCATCAAGGCTCAGAAAAGCCATCAAAACAACCAAAAAGGTCCTTGCGGTTTCACTCAAGAAAGTGTATCTCAAAAACGGATACAGTATATGGCGTCTTGTGATTCCTGTGGAAGTTCAAGTGGGTTTACCTGACGAAGTAGAGAGAGTATTTGCTTTGGATTTGTCTCCATCCGAGAAAAGACTGGCTGTGGGTGTTGTGGTTTCAAGGGAGGGTCATAGTAAGCCCGTGTTTTTCAAGGCTGAAAGGGTGATAAGAAGGCTGGAAAGACTGGACTCTCAAGTGTCAAGCCTTAAGGGAAGGCCAAAGCACCTGTATCAGGAACAGAGACTCCTGCATAGGAAAATAAAGGAGCTCAGGAAACAAATACTTGAGACCTTCGTAAACCTTGTCATTGAGCATACCAAAGTGTATGATTGCCAAGCCATAGGATTAGAAGACCTAAAGTTTCTTGACATACCTGAGTGGGAAAACAAAAAGCTTAGGCGTCTCTTTTCTCAGTGGTTTTACATACAGGCGGTTTAAAGACAGGTTGGGGCATAAAGCCAATAGGCAGGGCATTAGAGTGATTGTAGTCAAACCCCATTACACATCGCAAGTCTGTCATATATGCGGGGACAAAGGCAAAGCTGATGGTTTAGTCTTTGAGTGTAAGAAACACGGCAAATTTGACAGGGATTACAACGCATCTGTAAACGTAGGCATAAAAACCTTGAGAGTGAGCGAAGCAAAATCCCGAGCCTACATGGTAAGGGATATTCCTGACATAGCTCCGTCCCGTCGGGTGCCTGCTCACTTTAAAGCTCTTGTCTTCTCAATATCTCTTTTCAAGCTCATTTCCTATCTCAAACTCAAAAACTTAACCCAATGGCCAAGTTTGACGAAAGATGGATAGGAAAAATGGAACGGCGGTGGTTTTCTTGGTAGGCTTTATGTGTAGCGGTAAATCAACGGTGGGGAGGCTTCTGGCTCAAGCCCTGGGGTGGGAATTTTTGGATACGGACGAGCTCATAGAGTCAAGGGAGGGTATAAGCGTGGAGGAAATCTTTGAAAAAAAGGGGGAAGAGTACTTCAGACAGGAGGAGATGCGGGTGTTGGATGAGGTTTTAAGAAGGAAAAGGCTGGTAATCGGCACGGGCGGGGGCTTGGGCGCCAACCCTCGTGCGATGAAGCTTATGAAGTCCGCCGGTCTCGTGGTGTGGATAGACATAGATTTTGACACCTTCTTACAAAGGTGTGCAGGAGAAAGTGGAAGACCTTTACTCAAAAGGGGTTTGGACATGCTCAGAGAGCTCTTTCAGAGAAGAAGACAAACATACTCGGAGGCACACTTGAGGGTGGATGGAAAAGCCCCGCCCGAGGAGATTGCAGGGATTATACTTAAACATATGCTATAATTTGGAGATAGGAGGATAGTTATGAAAAAATTTCTAATCTTGGCAAGCATACCCATGGCTCTGGTTGTCTCCTCTTGCTCCGTAGGACAGACATCCTGCCCCACACAGGACCAGGTAAAATCCGCCGTAAAGGAGTTCATACCTCAGGAATTTAACGTGGTGTCGGTCAGCAACCTCAACCTAAAAGACATACCCGGTCTGTGCGAGGTGGTGATAAAGGTGGGTGCCCAGCCCATCGTGTTCTACATGGACTCCAAAGGTGAGCACATCATGGCGGGCAACCTCCTGTCGGTGAAGGAGAAGAAGAACATCACTGCAGAGAGACAGAAGGAATTTATGAGGGTAGATAAGAACCTCCTTGCGGAGCTGGAAAAGAGGGTAGACTTTACCCACGGAAAGGGGGATAAATACATTTACTACATAACCGACCCCGATTGCCCCTTCTGTAAGAGGACGGAGCCCATACTCAAAGAGTGGGCGGACAAAAACGGCGTGCAGATAAAGGTCCTTCTCTTTCCCCTACCCATACATCCCGAAGCCTTTGGCAAGTCCGTATCCCTCATATGTGAGAAGAAGTCCTTTGATGACCTCATGAAGGGCAACTACGGAAACAAGGAATGTGAAGAGGGTAAAGCCAAGGTCCAACAAAACTTGGAGTTCCTCTCCCAGCGCATAGGTGTTAGCGGGACGCCTACCCTCATAGGCATGAACGGCAGATACCACTCGGGCGTACCAACGGAAGAAGACCTCAAAAAGCTCATAGAAGGTGGAGGATAAGTTCGGTCTTTCACGGGAGCTTGAGGAGTTAAAGGCTCGCAATCTTTACAGGGAAAGGCGTTTAGTTCAAGGACTAAGAGTCTTTTGCTCCAACGATTACTTAGGGCTGAGGAACCATCCGGAGGTCCTTGAGGAGGCAGAGAGGGTTCTGAGGTCTGCTGGTCTTGGCTCTGGGGCAAGCCAGCTGGTCTCGGGCTATACCGAGCATCACAGAAATCTGGAAGAAAAACTAGCGGAGTTTAAGGGAGCGCCTTGCTGTGTGCTCTTCGGCTCGGGCTACCTGGCAAACTTGGGAACCATAGGCGCTCTTTTGGGCGAAAAGGATGCAGTCTTCAGCGACGAGCTTAACCATGCGAGCATAGTGGATGCCTGTAAGCTCTCTAAGGCGCAGAAGTTTATCTACAAACACTTGGACTACTCACACCTTGAAGAGCTATTGAGAAAACACCGAAGGCATTACAGAAGGTGTCTGATAGTGAGCGACAGCGTCTTCAGCATGGATGGGGACGTTGCGGATGTAAAAGTTCTTAAGAGGCTCGCTCAAGATTACGAGTGCATGCTCATGCTGGATGAGGCGCACGCAACGGGCACGGTGGGAAGCACTGGAAGGGGAGCTCTGGAGTTCTTTAAAGAAGCTTGGGAAGACCATGTGATAATCATGGGGACGCTCTCGAAGGCTCTGGGAGCTTACGGCGCTTTTGTATGCGGGAGTAAACTGCTCTGCGATTATCTGGTGAACAAGGCAAGGTCCTTGATATTCTCAACCTCTCTGCCCCCATCCGTGTGCGCCGGAGCTCGTAAGGCTTTGGAGGTTTTGGAGAGAGAGCCCCAAAGGGTTAACCAGCTCAGAAGCATGGAAGAGAGGCTCGTAGGTATGCTAAGGCATGCTGGCTACGGAGTGCTTTACCACAGGACACCCATCCTGCCGGTGATGACCTACTCGGAAAGTAGAGCCTTGGAACTCTCAAAGGAATTTTTAGAAAAGGGTATATTCGTGCAAGCCATAAGGTATCCCACCGTCCCCGAAGGAAGGGCAAGGCTTCGGCTTACCGCCAGCCTTAGCTACACGGAAGAAGACCTATCCGCTTTGGAAAAGGCTTTAAAATCCCCCTCCCTCCGTTAAGCTCCCCCTAAAAACCCCATTTCTAACGCACCAAGTTTATGGTGTCATCCAGTATGGTGTTGGAAGAGGTTATAACCCTTGCGTTTGCCTGATAGGACCTCTGGGCAGATATGAGGTTTATGAACTCTGAGGCTATGTCCACGTTGGACATTTCAAGCATGCCAGACCTGACCTTTTCCGCACCGCCTGGGACCATTATGGTTGGTGTGGATATGGAGGTGTAAAGGTTTGCCCCCTTCTTTATGAGCTCCTCCGGGTCTGCAAAGACCGCCACCGCCACCCTATAAAGGGGCAGGGATTTGCCGTTGGAGTAAACACCCACCACCGCACCGTCCTCGGAGAGGACATAAACATCCACCAGGTCTCCCTTAGCGTAGCCGTTCTGGTCTGCGGTAACCACAAAGTCTGCGGTGTATTGGGTGATGAAGGAGTTGGGTATGGGATTGCCCGGATTAGGAGCGTCGGCTTGAGGAACTTCACCCACATAGATGCGCCAATCTGTATTGAGTGGAAAAGTGCCACCGCTGGGTGTTGATGCAGGGACAGTGAGTCCATTGGGATCCAGATAGTAGAGGTAAGTTCTACCGTCCGGGCTTTGTTCGCTGAGGACTATGTTACCATCAAATATAATCCTCCCATCTGGAGAGAACCCAACCCCTTGCCAGTCTCCACTAAGTTCGTAACCTGGGTTGTTAGGGTCTATGTCAGACCTTAGGTGTATATTCCATACATTGGGAGTGTTTGTCTTTACAAAGAACAGGTCTGCTTGGTATGGTGTTCCTAAAGAATCGTATATGGTTATGGTATACTTGTAGTTATAACTAGTAGGGTCGTTGGGATCAAAGATGGCAGTAGGTGGAGGGTTAGCAGCCGCATTTAAATTCGTTGGCTGTAAAAACTTGATCACGCCCGTAGCCTTTGGGTCTAACTGCTGAACCACGTGGATGTCTTCAAGACCTGTGCCTACGGTTCTTCCCCTTTCATCCACCTTGAACCCTTGAAGCTTTAGTCCCCCAGAGTTTACCATAAACCCATCCCTGCTGAGCCTAAACTGCCCATCTCTGGTGTAGTAATGGGCGCCGGTTATAGGGTCTTTTATTATAAAGAGTCCCCTTCCCTGTATGGCCAAGTCCGTGTTTACTCCCGTCTGTTTAAAGTTTCCTATGGTCCAAAGCTTTTGAGTGCTATCAACGAGCACACCCGCACCGTATGTGGTAGATTTCATAGTATTGGTTACCGTGTTTAGCCCTATGGTCACGGAGGAAAGCACATCCTGAAATATGGGTCTGCTACCCTTAAATCCTATGGTGTTCACGTTTGCCAAGTTGTCCGACGTTACGTCCATCCATGTCCGGTATGCGTTCATACCGGTGACCGCGTTGAAAAAGCTCCTCATCATAGCCTTATCCTCCCACGTGTATTATCTTAGAAGGGTCAACCAAAAGACCGCTTGCGAGCTCAAATAGCAGCTCACCCCTTATGACGCTGGCGGACCTTATGCTATCCTTTACTCCCAGAACCACATCGCTTAGCTCAAGCCCGTCCTTATAGAGCTTCACCGTAAACTGCCCTTTGGGAAGGTCGGCGATGTTAAGGGGGTTCAAGCCCTTCTCAAGGTCCAGCTTTACCTCCTTTACCACCTCCTCTCCATCCATCACCTTTAGGACCACACCCTTGTAGCTTTCGCCGGACAGTAGGTAATACTCACCGCCCTTGAGGGTGTCCACACCTTATCCGTGGCAAAGACTATCTCCTTACCTATCAGAGCCAGGCTTGAGAGCATGGTCATCTGGTTGAGCCAGCCCTTCAGACCCTCAAGAAAGCCCCTGACATCGTTGAAGTACTTTACCTGATTGAGCTTTACCATGTCGTCCAGCATCTTAGAAAGGTCCTGCTGTTGGAAGGGGTCTTGATACTTGAGGGTTTCCATGTAAATCTTGAGGAAGTCCTCGGACGTTATGTTGTCTACACCCTGGGTGTAATCCGGCGGTAGGAGCTTTGGCTCCTTGGGTTTTACATCGTAGACGTTCATAGCGCTAACCTCCCATCCTTTTCTTCATCTCTTCTGCCAAAATCTCTCCAAAGTCCACCTTTTTGGGAACTTCCTTACTCAACGCACCCTTGAGGTCGTATATCCTCTTCTCTTTCCTTATCACTATCTCGCCATCCCTTACCTCCACCCTAACCAGGTCTCCCTCTTGCAGTCCCGCCTTCTTCCTAACACTACTGGTACTGGGCAGTGCTATCAACCCCCTTGCCATTATCTTAGCAATCTCGTCCATATGTTTGATTATATACACTCTTTTGAGATTGTCAAGTGGTTTGATACGTAAAAAATGTCAAACATACTGCGAGTATCAAACATATCTTAAGACTGTCCCAGACAGCCTGTGTTATAATAAGCCTTGTGCTGAAAAGACCCGTCAAGCCCCTTACGGCGAAAGACTATGAAGAAGAGGTCATAGGCATCTGTTGTGGTTGTGGATGTTCCTGCGTCTATGTAGTCTACAAAAAGGAAAACCAGATGGTTGACCTCTACGGGCATCCGGCGGACATCAGGGGTATGGGTAGCCTTTGTTCCAAAGGTATAGCCTACATACAAGAGACCCAGACAAACCCCATAAGGCTCAAGGGCTTTTACCTAAGAGAAGATAACTCCTTCAAAAGCATCTCCTACACGGAGGCAAAGGAGCTCCTCAAGAAGGTGCTTAGGGGAAGGGTAGCCTTCCTTTTGGACAGGCACACGAGCCTTGAGGATTACCTCTTGGCTGAGTCCCTGGGGGATGTGTTCGTGTCCGCACCGGTGGTAAACTTTAAGCCCTCAAGCGTAGACTTTTGGGACTGGAAGGACTACAGGCTCATCCTCTCCGTGGACGCAGAGCCGGTCTTTTCCGAGGTTATGTCCGCAAGGTATGTGGTGGATGCGGTGGAAAAGTCCGCCATCCTTATCTGCATCTCCTCACGCTTTGAGACGCTGTGCACCAAAGCAAAGAGGCGCTTCCTCACCGACCCCACGGGCATGGTAACCCTGCTGGAAAAGGTCATCCACATGGATTCTACGGAGGAGGAGGCTGTCTTCCTTAGAAAGGCTCTTTATACCATGAGAAGCTCCCTCGTTTTGATGGGTGCTCACCTGCTTGCCTCACCTTACAGAAACAGGTTTTTAAACATACTCCAACAGCTTCGTAAGAGGTTCTCCGTAGATTACTCCCTCGTGGGAGACATCATGCCCTTCCCCGCCAAGGAGTTAAAGGATTTCTCGCCCGAGGACTACGACGCTCTTGTGGTCATGGGAAACCCTTTTAAGCTCTTGCCACGGGAGAAGCTAAAACTCATAAAAGATAAGCCCGTGGTCCACTTTACCTTCTATCCCAATTACACATCCCACATGGCAACGCTCATCATAGGTTCTAAACACTTCACCGAGAGGGAGTTTATCAACTACAGACACGGCTTTTCCAGAACCTTTTGCTCTCCCAAAGTCTTAAACGGTGAGGGTTTTTACACCTTAGCGGAGCTTTTGGATGCGGAGTTGGACCTAAGCGAATACGCAGACAGGGAGCTTGAGCTTCCTTACATAGAGGAGGTGCATATAGGAAAGGCTGAAGAGCTCCTAAGGGGCGTGTGGATACATACGGAAAACACGCTACTTGAGGATTTGGGTCATTGGTATGCTTGGCTCCACGAGATGGAAAGATACCAAAAGGCTTACATGAACAAAAACACCGCAAGGCTTTTTAGGGACGGATTCCTAAGGCTGGGTGATGCGGAACTGCCCGTAGAGATAACGCCCAAGATAGCGGATAATGTGGTCTTTGTGCCCAAGTCCTTTGAGGAGTATCAACCCTACTATGGGGGCTTTTCTCCCAACGCCTTCATGAGGGAACCCTACATGTCCTACGAGGTGCTTCGTTGAGGGTGGGTGTTTGCAAGGACAGAAAAAGTAGACCTCTGGTGCTGAGGACCTTCGGTCTGAAGAGGGTTGATGATGTACCGAGCAGGCGGTGGGTCGGGGGTCTGGACCTCTTTCCCGAGGATGAGGAGCAAAAAACGAAACTGTGGCGCAAGTATGAGGATTACGTTTATACGGACAGATGGGAGGGGATGGAGGAGGTGGTGGCTAGGCTCTTAAGAGAAAGGGGTCTAAAGCTCGCCGTGGCGGAAAGCTGCACCGGTGGGCTCCTTTCTGCGAGGATTACTAACGTGCCCGGCTGTTCTTCCTTCTTCCTGGGAGGCTTTGTGGTATACGCCAACGAGCTCAAGAGTAAGCTTTTGAGCGTTGACGAGGTCCTGATAGTTAGATACGGTGCGGTCTCGGAAGAGGTTTGCAGGGCTATGTGTATAGGTGTGCTGGAGGAGACGGACGCGGACCTCTGTATCGCCATCACGGGCATAGCGGGACCTACCGGAGGCTCTAAGGACAAGCCTGTAGGGCTGACTTACATAGGCATAGGCTCTGATAAGGAGGTGTGGGTGGAAAGACACATCTTCGGGGGCGGGCGCAACACCAACAGGTTTTTGGCTACCCAATCCGCCCTAAACATGCTCAGAAAGTTTCTCCTAAGGGGGGCATAGATGACCGAGATACATCCTACAGCCATCATAGAGGGAGACGTGGAGCTTGAAGAGGATGTGCAAGTGGGACCTTACAGCCTCATCAGGGGTAAGGTGAGGATAGGCAGGGGCACCATCATAGGAGCCCGTGTGAGCATAAAGGGCGTGGTGAGCATAGGTCAGGAATGCAGGATTTACGACGGAGCGGTCATAGGAGAGGAGCCCCAACACCTTAAGTATGCGGGGGAAGAGACCAGCGTGGAGATAGGCAACAGGGTCATCCTCAGGGAATACACCACCGTCCACAGGGGGACGCCCTTCGGTATAGGAAAAACCATCGTGGAAGACCATGTGATGCTCATGGCTTACGCCCACGTAGCCCACGACTGCATAGTAAGGAGGGGTGTCATAATGGCAAACTGTGCCACCTTGGGTGGGCATGCGGAGGTGGGGGAATACGCCTTCATAGGTGGGCTCTCCGCTGTCCATCAATGGGCGAAGGTGGGAGCTTACGCCATGGTGGGTGGTGTCTCCGGTGTCTCTTTGGACATCCCTCCTTTCACCAGAGCATCCGGACAGCATGCCCATCTTTACGGCATAAACACCGTAGGTCTTGAGAGGAGAGGTTTTAGCAAAGAGGTGATCTCCGCCCTCAAGAGAGCCTACCGTATACTTTTCAGAAGCTCCCTTCTCAAACGGGATGCCATCCAAAGGGTCTTGGAAGAGCTGGGAGACTACCCGGAGGTAAAAATGCTTGTAGAATTTATACAGAGCAGTAAAAGGGGTGTTGCAAGGGATGCAGGAGGTAAAACATGAGGGCTCTCGTTCTGAGCGCGGGTTTAGGCACACGCTTTAAGAGTGAAAAGCCCAAGGTTCTCCACCCTATACTGGGCAAACCCATGATATGGTATGTGCTTAATGCGTTGAAAAACTTGGGTGCCACCCATCTGGGTGTGGTGGTAGGCTATAAGGCGGAGGAGGTAATCAGGGCTTTGGAGGGAGAGGATGTGCTTTTCTTCCATCAGAGCAACCCCAAGGGAGGGACGGCGGATGCGGTCATATCCGCCCTGGACTTTTGGAGGGATTACGAGGATTACCTGCTGGTGGTCAACGGTGATGCACCCCTTCTGACATCCGAGACCCTCAAGCAGATGATACGCTTTGCCCATCTGGTGGAAGAGTATGAGGGAGTAAAGCCCTCCGCGGTCTTACTCTCTGCCTTCCTGCCCGACCCCACAGGATACGGAAGGTTGGTAAAGGACGAAAAGGGTAACGTGATAAAGGTGGTGGAGGAAAAGGAAGCCAACTTTGAGGAGAAACAGATAACGGAGGTAAACGCGGGGACCTATCTTTTCTATGCGCCCCATCTTTTTGATACCATATTCCATATAAAACCCAGCCCCACAACGGGAGAGTTATACCTTACATCCGTCGTAGAGCTCATGTCCAGCAAGGGATACGTGGTGAGGAGCTTTATGGCTGGCGACCCATCCGAAGCCATGGGTGTGAACGACAGGTGGGAGCTGGCGGTGGCTGAGAACGTCGTCATAAGGCTCAGGCTCTTAAAACACTGGGCTCAAAAGGGCAACACCGTGCATCAGCCAGAGAGCGTGTACATAGAGCCGGACGTGGTCTTGGAGGGAGATGTGGAGATACATCCGGATGTCTCCCTCATAGGAAGGACGCGCATAGGCAAGTCCGCGGTGATAAAGAGGGGTGCCATAGTGGAGAACTCCCATATAGGCTCGGAGGCGGTCGTAGAGGCTTACTCGGTGGTAAGGGACTCCAAGGTAGAAGACCGCGCCATCGTGGGACCCTTCGCCCATGTTAGGGAACAGAGCACAATAGGAAGCCTTTCCCATGTGGGCAACTTTGTGGAGGTGAAAAAGTCCGAGCTGGAAGAGAATGTCAAGGCAAAGCATCTGGCTTACATAGGGGATGCCCACGTGGGAGAAAAGACCAACATAGGTGCGGGGACGGTCTTTGCCAACTTTGACGGCAAGAGAAAACACCAGAGCTACGTAGGAAAGAACGCCTTTATAGGTAGCAACTCCCTCCTCATAGCCCCCGTGAGGATAGGGGACTTCGCCTTTATAGCGGGAGGGTCCGTGGTAAGCAAGGACGTGGAAGATGGAGATTTAGCCATCTCCAGACCACGCCTGCGCATCCTAAAGGGAAAGGGCAAAGAAAGGCTTGCCTGAGAAGGTGCTTTGAGCTAAAATAATTAGTTTTAGAGCCGGTAGCTCAGTCTGGTAGAGCAACGGACTTTTAATCCGTGGGTCGAGGGTTCAAATCCCTCCCGGCTCATAATATAATAAAGAGCATGGCTCTGTTTGTAATATCCGCACCCTCCGGGGCGGGTAAGACCACCGTGGTGGAAAGGCTTTTGATGGAGAACCTCAGGATAAGGCGCGTTGTAACTGCCACCACGAGACCCAGAAGGGAGGGTGAAAGGGACGGTGTAGACTACATATTCATGGACAGGGAGAGCTTTGAAAGGGGTATCAAAGAGGGGCAGTTTTTGGAGTATGCCAACGTTTACGGAAACTATTACGGGACTCCCAAGGCTCAAGTTTTGAAGAACGAAGAGGAAGGCTATTCTTCCATACTGGTGATAGACGTCCAAGGGGCTAGGGCTGTAAAGCGAGCGATGGCAGACAGCGTGCTCATATTCATCATGCCACCTTCTTTGGAGGAGCTCAGAAGGCGTCTTTTGAACAGGGGCTTTGTGGACCATAACCTTGAGGAAAGGTGGAAGGCGGTAAGGGATGAGATAGCATGCGCCAAGCACTTTGATTACGTGGTGGTAAACGACTACTTGGATAACACGGTCAGAGCCATAAAGGGTATAATAATCTCCCACATGTACAGAAGGGAGAGGTTCCTCAAGGAACTGGACCTTTTTATAAAGGATGAAGAGCTCAAGCGTCTGATAAAGGGTGAGTGTAAAACCTTTGAAGGAGGTGCGCCATGAGTGAAAGACCCAACATAGAGGAAGCTCTCAAGAGGGTCAGTTCAAGGTATGAGCTGGTCTTAGCCACAGCCAAGAGAGCGCTCCACCTCATGAAGGATAGCGACGACATATTCGTGAGGGACAGGGTAAAGGGTAAGATGGTGAAGAAGACCTTTCAAGCCATACAGGACGTAGCCAGCGGTAAGGTGAGGATAGTCAGGAAGGTGCAGTCCAATGATTAAGAGCTTCCAGTTTTTACACATCCTCTTCATGACCGTGTGGATAGGTGGTATGGTTTACACCCTGCTCTTCCTTAGACCATCCTTAAAGAGCCTAAGGAGGGAAGAAGACAGGTTGGATCTGCTGAAGGCGCTTTACAAGAGGTTTTTCCTCGCCGTATGGCTGTCCATAGTGATGCTTTTCCTGACGGGCATGTCCCTCTGGCACGGCTACAGGAAGGACTTTACCCAAAACACCCTCTTCCACTTTAAGCTCTTCCTCTTCCTACTCATGACCCTAAACTTCACTTACATATACTTTTTCCTGTTCAGAAGGGGTAGGTTCAGCTCCATACCCAACCTGGTCTGGGTAAACCTGGTCCTCGGCATCCTTATCCTCCTGACCATAACCTACATAAGATGAGGCTTTTTGTAGTCTTCCTTTTGCTTTTCTCATCCGCTTGGTCTCAGGCACTGCCCTATGAATACCGTCTCTTTCTGGATTTTTTAAAGACAAGGGACGTGGAATTGGCGGAGAGGATAATAAAGGACTACCCCGATGCGGTCTTTTTGGATGACCTTAAGGTATTGACCGCCAGAGAGCTGGAGAAGAGGGGACAAACCGATAGGGCGGTAGGACTACTCAAGGAGGTAAACCCCAAAAGGCTCAGGGATGACCTTAGAAGCACATACAGGGAGCTGTGGCTGAGTCTGAACCTGGATGTAAAGGAAGCCTTTTTGAAAAATCCGGTCATCTTTGCGGACTTTGCGGGAAGGCTCACCCTCTCACCTGAAGAAGCCCAAAGGACCGCAAGGGAGCTCTTTGACCGCAGGCTCTACAAGGCTGTGGTTTCCCTGTATGAAAAAAACCCTCATCCACAGGTCTGCGCCCTCTACGGTGCATCCCTGCACCATCTTAAGAGTCCAGATGCCTTAAAGACCCTTTTGGGTTGTGAAAGGGACACCGTAAGGGACGAATACCTGCTTAGGATTTACCTTAGCTCTGGTGATTACACGAGGGCGCAGGAGCTGGTAGACCAAAGCCCTCGCTTGGGCGTCCTCGGGGGCAGGATGCTCCTCCACAGGGGGGAGTATGAAAAAGCCATAGACTTTCTTAGCAAAGCCCCGGACTCTTACGACAAACACTTTAACTTAGGGCTCATAAACTTCATACTCGGGAAATACGAAAATGCGGTGAAGCACTTCAAGCAAAGCCTGGAATACGCCAGCGACCCTTACCAAACCTCCCAATCCAACTTCTGGCTCTCCAAGAGCTACTCATCCTTGAGTGTGTATGAGTTGGCGAGCGAACATCTACTCCGGAGCTCCAATGGCGAGGGCTTTTATTCTCTCATGTCCCGTGTGCACCTGAGAGAACCCATAGTCCACAGGGGAATATCCAGGGTAATGGGCTCCGACTTTCCCAAAACAGCCAATATAATAAAGGCCATATACGAGGAGGGACTGCCCTACTACGCACGCTTAGAGGCGTTCAAAAGGATAAAAGACATCACACCCTCCGATGTAAAGACCATAGCCAAGTCAAGTTTGACCCTTTTCTGAGCATAAGGCTGGCGGTCAGAAACTACGGAGCCAACTCCGATGTATACAATGCGGTAGCCTTTCCCAAACCTTTTCACTCCTATGTGATGGCTCACTCCCAGCGACACCGTGTGGACCCTAACCTGGTGTGGGCGGTGATGCGTCAGGAAAGCCTCTTTGATGTGCAGGCTACCTCGGTAGCCAACGCACGTGGGCTTATGCAACTTATAGACAGCACCGCCAGGTGGGTAGCTCAAAGGGAAGGCATAACGCTCACCGATATCTACGACCCCGACACAAACATAAGGCTCGGAACAGCCTATTTGAGGTATCTGATGGACCTCTGGAACGGAGACATGGTCAGGGTCATAGCCAGTTATAACGCGGGCGAAAACAGGGTAAAGTCCTTTATCCAACACTCGGACCCTTATGTGTTCATAGAGACCATACCCCTTTCGGAAACACGCAACTATGTCAAGAGGGTGCTTTATAATTACTACATTTATTCAGCCACAGAATAAATTTTAAACCTTCGGAGGTGAAGTTATGCTAACGAAAGAACAGCTTGAGGAACTGAGGAAAAAACTTCTGGAGGAGAAGGAAAAACTTTTGGAAAGATACCGCAAAAAGGAAGACACCCAGGCGCGCATAGAGGAAGAGGTTAAAGAGCCCGGCGACTTAGAAGACCTGAGCCAGATGACTTACACCCAAGAGCTCTTGGACAACCTCTCGGGTAGGGAGATGTTCCTCCTCAGGGAGATAGATTATGCTCTCCAGAAGATGCAGGCGGGCACTTACGGTATATGCGAATACTGTGGAGAGGAGATACCCTTTGAAAGGCTTTCCGCCGTGCCATGGACGCGCTACCATGCCCATTGTGCGGAGAAGGTGGAAGAAGAGGGCATACTGCCCACCTATACCGTGCCCACCTTTGAGGCTACCATACCGGAGGAGATTGAACTGCAGAGGGAAGACATAACGGAGGCATGAGCGGTTTTGAGTTTTACCTGCCCGTTGAGATTATCTTCGGCTGGGGCAGTCTGGAAAGGTTGGGACAGGTAGCCAAAAGGTTCGGATACAGGGCTCTTGTGGTAACGGGCAGGTCCTCCGCCAAAAGATATGGCTACCTGGACAGGGCTTTGGAGTCTTTGAGAAAAAACGGCATGAGCGAAGTCATAGTCTTTGATGAGATAGAGCCAAACCCTACGGACAAGAGCATAAATAAAGGGAGCGAGATAGCGGTAAAGGAGAAGGTGGATTTCATAGTGGGGCTCGGAGGTGGCAGTGCCTTGGACAGCGCCAAAGCCATTTCCATCGTCTCCTCCAACGAGGGCTACGCCTGGGATTATGTGAACTACCCGGAGGGTCCGCGCCTTATACCATTCCTTAACAGACCGGTCATCTGCATACCCACCACCGCGGGAACACGGGCTCGGAGGTCAACAGGTATTCGGTAGTCTCCAACCCCATAAGGAAGGAAAAGCTTGTAATATCACACTCTTTAAACTACCCCAAGTGCGCCATAGTGGACCCATCCCTTACGGTAAGCATGGATGCCCGGCTTACCGCCATCACAGGTGTGGACGCCTTCATGCACGCATTGGAGTCTCTGACCAACAAGGTCCAAAACCCTCTGGCGGATGAGCTGGCGGTAAGAGCCATCCAGATTATAAGGGAATACCTACCGATGGCGCTGGAAGAACCTCAAAACCAGAAGGCGAGGACCATGATGTCCTATGCCAGTATGCTTGCGGGCATAGCCATAGATAAGAAGAGGGTAGCCCTCATCCACGCCATGGAGCATCCCGTTTCTGCACACTATCCGGAGATAGCCCACGGAGCCGGTCTTTCTGCACTGGCGGTTGCGGTCACCGAGTTTAACTACAAGGGCAACCCGGAAAAGTATGCCCTCTTTGCCGGGTTGATGGGATACGATGAAAAGCCCCAGAAGGCTGTGGATGCGGTGGCAAACTTTCTGGAAAAGGTGGGTATGAGGGTAAGCCTAAGAGACTTGGGAGTGGAGGAGGAAAAGCTGGAGAGGCTTACCGAAGATGTCTACATGACCGCAAGGGGCATATTCGCCATAAACCCGGTGGAGCCCAGCATGGAAGATGTTTACAAACTCTACCGTTCCGCATATATTGGAGTTTGATGGAAGTTAGGGTTAAGGTAAGAAGGGCGCACACGGTTAGCGAATACAGGGTTGAGGCTCAGGAGAGCTCCACCGTCCTTGACCTTTTGAACTTCATAAAGGAGAACATGGACCCTACCCTCTCTTACAGGAGCATGTGCAGGGCGGGGGTATGTGGCACATGCGCGGTGATGGTGAACTCCAAGCCCATCCTAGCATGCTCCACAAAGGCTCTTGAGCTGGGAAGGGAGCTCCTCATAGAACCACTGCAAGGCTTTGAGGTGATAAGGGACCTGGTGGTGGACCATGCGAGGCTTGTGGAGAGGATAAGGGGCATACGCTTGGAGCCTACTTCTAAAAACCGGGAAGTTTTCCCTCAAGAGCTTGTGAAGATGGAAAGGAGCTGGGAGTGTATACTCTGCGGGGCGTGTGATGCGGTATGTCCCGTGCTTTCTGAGAGTCCTTCCTTTGGTGGTCCCATGGCTTTCATCAGGGCTTACAAGCACATACATGACCCGAGAAACTCTCAGCCCCGCACCATCCTTGCGCTAATCAAGGACAGGTACATAAACCTCTGCACCCATTGCAGAAACTGCTCCCTCACATGTCCCAGGCTCCTCTATCCGGAGCTCGCCATAGCCCAAGAGGAAAGCATCCTCATATCCGAGGGTCTTTTGGAAAAGCCCACACAGACGGACTTCGGTTTTCTTGGGTTTTAGATAAGCCTTTCTAACTCGTCAAAGCCCTTTATATTCTTCCAAACCATGAAGAGGCGTTCAAGCCCTATGGAACAGCCCGCGCACTCGGGAAAGTCCTCGTAAGCTTTTAGGAGCTCCTCATCTATGGGTAAGTCCCTGCCCTGTCTGTAGCTTTCCATCCTCCTTAGAACCTCTTTCCTTGAGGTTTCTTCCGTCCAGCCGTTGGCTATCTCCACACCTTTTATGTAGAGCTCAAACCTCTCCGCATAGCCATCCCTCACCTTGGCGTAGGCGGAAAGCCTTGAAGGGTAATGAGTTAAAAGGGTAGGCTTGTCAAAGCCCAGATGACGCTCCACCTCTATGTATATCCTGTAAAAGAGCGTCTCCCAGTCTTCACTGTCATCAAACTCATAGCCGTAGGCTATTAGGTTGTTCTTGAATATCTCCTCATCCTCGGAAAGGATGATGCCCGCATACTCTTCAAAGGCATGCTCCAGCCTGACCGTCTTGTAGTCTTCGCTTATACCCAGAAACCTCAGCAGGTCCCCTATCTCCCCCATGAGGTGCTCAAAGTCTGCTCCCACTTTGTACCACTCCAGCATGGTAAACTCAACCCTGTGCCACCTTCCTACCTCCGCATCCCTGAAGACCTTGGTTATCTGGAATATATCCTTCCTGTGCTTGCTCAAAAGCTTTTTCATGGCGTTCTCCGGAGATGTATGAAGATACATGAGCCTCTCCTGAGGAGCCCTGACCTTAAGACTTATGGGCTCTATGTGGGGGTCTATGTTGGGGTAGGGTTGGAGTATGGGTGTGAAGACCTCCACATACCCACGCCCTTTGAAAAACTCCCTTACCGCGTCTACAAAGTCCGCATATTCTTTTATGAGCATAAGGAGGATAGAATTATAACATGGAGTTTATGTCGCTGTCGGAAGAGGACACGCTCAGGCTGGGGGAAAGGCTCGGCAGGAACTTAAAGGGCGATGAGGTCATATGCTTACTCGGAGACCTGGGGGCAGGTAAGACCACGCTGGTTAAAGGCATAGCCAAGGGCATGGGCATACTCGATGGCTATCAGGTAAGGAGTCCCACCTTTACGCTCATAAACGAGTATCCTACGCGTAGGGGAAGGCTCATACATGCGGACCTCTACCGAGTCAAAGACCTGGACCTTTCGGAGCTCATCGGTGAGGGTGTGCTGGTTGTTGAGTGGGGAGACGGACTTGAGATATGCGACTGCACGGTAAGGATTGAAGTTGTGGACGTAAACAGAAGGCGCTTGGTCTTTGAGGGAAACTGCCCTAAATTTTAAGCGATGAAGGAAAAGTGGAAAATCATAGGCTCCATGCTGGAGGATGAGTATGACATAGAGGTCCAGCCCAGCTACGAGGGTTGGGGAGCGGGCTACGACCCCAAGTCCTTACCCTTGACCGAGATGTGGATGAAGGGGGAGTTAGAAGACATACCGCCCCTTGCCAAACTGCCTATGGGTGTGGTCTTTTATGTGCCCGACCTTATGAAGAAGCCAGAAGACTACGCCATAAACGCCGTAAGGCACGAGATAGAGCTCCTCATCAGGAGCGATTTCTACCTGTGGCGACTGGGTCAGAGGGAGTTCTTCAGGTTCGGCTATTCGCCCACTGCCTTCCTCGTCCTCTATGCGGTCCTTGAATCACTAAAAACCGACGAGGAGATACTCAAGACCCATCCACAGAGCCTGCATGCCCTCAGACATCGCTACGATGATATACTCCAAGAGCTCCAAGAAGGGCCCTACCCTTACCATCAGTTCGCCCTGGACTTTATCAGGATGTGGCTGGGCAAGCCTCTGGAGTCCAAACCCGAATACCAGAAAAAGCTCTTTGACCTCAGAAGGTCCTTTGAGGAGTATCTTAGCTCCAAAAACCGCACCGCCTATGACATCTTCATGGAGGAGATCTTCGGTAAATACCGCATACTGATAGAGAAGTCTCAGGAGCTCAACCATGTGGACCTCCTGTTGGACGAAGCCAGGGGCAGGGTAAGGCAGGATGCCCACAAGGGAAGGATAATGACCGACCTTCTGGGAAAGCTTCCGCAGGGTATCCAAAACCTCATAAGGAGCAGAGTCTCTTCAGACGCCCTGTGCATGTCCGAGGAAGAAGTCTCGGATGTTATAAAGTCTCTTAGGTCCATACCCGAGTGGATGAGGGATTACATAAAGCAGATGTCCTACATAGACATGGTGGAAAGGGATCTCAGGTTCTTAGCCTACTTCCTACCCAAGACCCTTGAGGTAGACGTAGAGCATAAGGGCTTTATCACTTTTCTTGTGAAGAGCTGGGAGGAGACATCATCCTCCGGCGCTGGTTCTTTAAGCGAGGATACCAAGGGAAGCTCCGAAGGTATGGGCAGGTATAGAGCCTATCTGAGGACGGTCTCTCCTTATGTGGAGAGTTTGAAGAGAAAGTTCCAAAGACTCCTGCCGGTGGAAGAAGAGTCCTTCTCCGGAGGCTATGTGCATGGCAGGAGGCTCAACGTGAAAAAACTGCCGACGGAGGTTCCCATCAAACGCGGTAGGATATTCCAAAGGAGGGAGTTGCCCGAGAGGAAGGTCATGTGCTTTAAGCTACTCATGGACATATCCTCCTCTATGAAGAAGGAGGGCAAGATAGAAAACGCCCTAAGGTCCCTCATACTGGTGTGCGAAGTTTTATACAGTATGGGCATGCCCTTTTCCATAGACGTGTTCAACGAGCATGTAAGAAGGCTCAAGGATTTCAACGAGGATTACAACCTCACCAAGCCTAAGCTTTTGCACCTGCTTGACCGTCTGGGTGGCACGACGGACATCGGCAAAGCCCTGCTTTTCAGCGCGGAAGATATGGAAAGGTTCTCCAAGGCAAACCGCATGAAGGGGGTCCTTATAGTCTTTTCCGACGGAGAGCCTACCAAAGGTTTGAAGGGCTCCGACCTTAAAAACCTCATAAGGGAGCTAAAGGGCAAGTCCCCCGTGGTGGGTATAGGACTGGGTCATACCAAGAATTACATAGAGGAATACTTTGAAAACAGCGGTATAAGGGTTGAGAGCGTGTCCAAGCTTCCCTTCGCCTTCTCCTTCGTGGTGGAAAACTACCTGCGAAGGCTGGAGCTTCCCGTATAGAAATCTTCAGCCTTTATCCTTATGCCCTCCTCGGGGAACTCTACGTAGAACTCCAAATCGGTAAGCCTTGCCTTACCCTCCCACATCCGGCGGTATTCCCTCTCCAAATCTTCCTGTTTTAAAGCCTTGAATATGAGGTAAAGCAGTAAGCACTTCTCGTAGCAATCCTTGGCAAGCTGTAGCCATTTGGTCGCTTCCAAATACTTAAACTCAATCACATACCTTATGCCCACCAAGAGTGGGTCCCTCTCACCCTTGAGCTCTTCCTTGCTTAACTTCCTTCCTTCCCTGTATACCCCTATCCTAAAGCCCGCTCGCACGCCTTAGCTCCTCCTTGGCAAGGCTCAATAGGGCTTCTTCCACTTCCACACCCGTCCAGATTTTAAAGGACTCGGCGCCTTGATAGAGTAGCATTTCAAGACCCGTCTGGTGCTTACATCCCTTCTGTCTGGCTTTCCTTATAAGAGGAGTCTCCCTGTAAATGATGTCCATGACCGCCACCTGAGGAGGGAGCAGGTTGTAGTCAAAGAGGGGTGGGTCATCGTCCTTTAAACCGACCGATGTGGTGTTTACGATGAGGCTTACCTCCTGCAGGACATCCTCCGGCTTTGAAACCGCTTGAGCTTCAAAGAGCCGAGCGAGGGCATGAGCCTTTTCCTGTGTCCTGTTGTAGATGTAAACCTCACATCCCACATGCCTCAGGGCGTAAAGGACAGCCCTGGCGGAACCCCCTGCACCCAGAAGTAGCACCCCTCTGGGCATGTCCGACGGGAATAGTTCCCTCATAGCTCTCATAAAGCCTATCCAGTCGGTGTTGTAGGCATAAACCTTACCTTCTTCCATCTTCAGCGTGTTGGCAGAGCCTATCTTTTCCACATGATAATCAAGATGGTCTGCATACTCCAAAACCTTTTCCTTGTGGGGCAGGGTGATGTTGGCTCCTCTGATATTCAAAGCTTTCAAGCCTTCTACCGCACGGCTCAAATCCTCTGGTTTTACCTCAAAGGGCACGTAGACCGCGTCAAGATGGAGGGATGAAAAGAAGAGGTTTTGAAAGAGGGGAGAGAGGGAATGCCTTACCGGATAACCCAAAATGCAGTAAACCTGTGTCCTTCCGGTGAGCCTCAAGTTATGTTGTACTTGGGTTGGAGAATCTGGACCTCTTTTACCCAAGGGAGGTTGCCCTTGACGGTCATGACCACCACTTCCTTTACGCTCGCATCCATTATGGGACAGTCGGTGCATGTGCCCTCAAACTGGAGATAAACATTGCCTTCCCTTACATCCACCACCTTCAGGTTTCCATGGTGTCTCTCAAGGGCGGGTCTTATCCTCTCCAGGACCTCCTCAACCTCTTTTAACCTCTCTTCCATAGCTCATTCCTCCGACTCTCTGTATATATCTTGTATCCTTTTCCACAAAATACCCTGAGTTTCGTCATCCATGTCCATGAGTCGGAAAAAGCCCTTGAGGGTGAGCTTGTCCTCAACTATGTCCAGTATGTCCTTCTCTTCAAGCTCACTGACCCCATACTCTTCAAGGAGCTCCCTTATCTTAGGATTTTCCAGAAGGTCCTTTAAGAACACGTCCATAGTAATCCTGTCCCTCATGTCTCTTTCACCTTCCTCACGAAGAGATGAAACTCTCCGTCTTCTTCATACATGCCCAGAAACTCCTGACCGGTGGCCTTGCACCATGCTGGGATATCCTCAACCACTCCTGGGTCATCAGCTATAAGTTCAAGCACCTGACCCACCTGCATCTGTTTAATCATCTTGGCAGTTTCCGCCACAGGCACGGGACAGAAGGTCCCAACCACATCATGAACCACATCCGCCTTTATGTTTTCCATGTCCTTACTCCTTATTTTACACCAACCTTAGAGACCATGAGGCTCTTTATCAGCTCAGGCTCGAGGGGGTAGGCAAACCTGACCACCTCCTTATCTCCCAGCTTTATCAGGACATCCGTAGGCTCTTTTTTAGAGTAGTAGGCTATCAAGCCCGCTATGGTGTCCAGCTCCTCCTCGGTGGGCTCTCCCTTTATTATGGCAAAGGCCCCCTTCCAGTCAAGCCTTCTGGCACAGCCGTATCTGTTCCTAAAGCCGGATAAAAACCGCACTTCACCCTCGTTTCTTGCCACTATGACCTTTGCCTTTGAAGGTAGTCTGAAATGTCTTCCCGCTGACATAAGAAGTAGGTCATCCTTTGTTATGTATCCTTCAACCCTGAAGGCTTCCTTAAACTTATAGGCATAGTTCTCATCGGTCAGATAACAGCACCCACCCGCAGGCTGTTGGTAATCTATGCTATACTTTTTGGCGAGCTCTATCTGCCTTTTTCTGCTTCTTCCCCTTATGTCCAGCAGTCGGTCCCTGTCCACCCAGCCGAGTTCTTCCGGCACCGTGGGTGGCAGGAGCTTGGCGGATAAGGGTCTGAGAACAAGACCTTCAAGACCCGATTCCCTCTCGATGAGCCTGAGGCGCTCCATGGTTTGGCTCATGGGTCTTTGACCCACCACCTCACCCGTCGCCACAAAGTGATAACCCTCCCTTTCCATAATCTCCTTGGCTTTGCTGAGCATCATTATTCTACAATCTACGCAAGGGTTTACGTTTTTCCCATAGCCGAACTTGGGGTTTAGGACCACGTTAAAGTATTCCCCGCTTATGTCTACTATCTCAATGGGTATACCTATCTGGGCTGCGGACCTAAGGGCGGGGTTTTCTTTCGGAATACCCAACCGTCTTTTAAACTCGGTTATACAAAAACCCGTATAAAAATGAAGAGCTTTTACCTCTATGCCCTGTTCTTTGAGCAAGAGGGCGGACAGGGTGCTGTCCAGCCCGCCCGAGAAGAGCACCAACGCCCTTATCATGAGGAGAGGAACTCAAACTCCCTGCTTTCTTCTTCTTCCTCTTCATAACAGCCGGGAATCTTCTCTGCTTCCTCAATCCTGCCCTGCTTGAGAAGGTAGTCTTTTATGGCTACGTGGAGGGTCTCCAAGCCCAGGTTGGTGCAGTGAATCTTCTGAGGAGGAAGACCGCCCAGCTCGTCAAAAATGTCCTTATAAGTTAGGTTCAGGGCGTAGCTTATGGGCTTACCCTTAATCATCTCCGTGAGCTGGGAAGATACCGCTATGGCGGAACCGCACCCGAAGGTCTTAAAGCGCACATCCTCTATGACGTCGTTTTCGGAGTTTATCTTAAGGGTGAAGAGCATGGCGTCCCCGCATGCGGGATTACCGCACTGCCCTATGGCGTTGGCGTCTTCAAGCACACCCACATTACGCGGGTTCAAAAAGTGGTCAAGCACCTTCTCGCTGTATTCAAACATGGCTAACCTCCTTTAAAGCCTTCATAGGTAGAAAAGATAGGATTATAGTGTATCGGTGTTATGATTGTAGTCATCAGATTGGGTTTATAATATGCTAAATGGGTAGCTATAGGATAGCGGTTCTGGAAGGCGATGGCATAGGTCCCGAGATAGTTCAAGCTAGCTTAAGAGTTCTCAAAAGGATAGGGGAGCTCTTTAGCCATACCTTCCATACGGAGAAGGCTCTCATAGGTGGGTCAGCCATAGATGCCTTGGGCACGCCCCTGCCCCAGGAGACGGTAGAGCTCTGTCTGTCCTCCGATGCGGTGCTTTTGGGTGCGGTGGGAGGTCCCAAATGGGATGACCTGCCCACCGACAAAAGACCCGAGAGGGGGCTTCTGGGTATAAGGAAGGCTCTGGACCTTTACGCCAATCTCAGACCTGCCAAGGTATACGATGCCCTCGTATCCTCTTCTCCACTGAAAGAGGATGTGGTAAGGGGCACGGACTTTATAGTGGTCAGGGAGCTAACCGGGGATGTCTACTACGGAGAGCCAAGGGGCATCTTTGTAGAAGGAGGTAAGAGGGTGGGCATAAACACCATGCGCTACACCGAAGACGAGATAAGGAGGGTGGTTAAAAAAGCCTTTGAGATAGCAAGGATGAGAAGAAAAAGGCTCACCAGCGTGGACAAGTCCAACGTGCTGGAGGTTAGCGGTCTTTGGAGGAGCGTGGTTGAGGAAGAGGCTAAGAGCTACCCCGATGTGGAGCTGGAGCATCTTTACGTGGACAACTGTGCCATGCAGATAGTTAGACGCCCCTCTTCCTTTGATGTGATAGTCACGGGCAACATATTCGGAGACATACTTTCCGATGAGGCAGCTGTCATAACGGGCAGTCTGGGTATGCTACCTTCCGCGAGCTTGGGAGAAAGGTATGCCCTTTACGAACCCGTCCACGGCTCAGCGCCGGACATAGCGGGCAAGGGCATAGCAAACCCCATAGCGACCATACTCTCCGTTGCCATGATGCTCAGGTATTCCTTCGGTCTTGAGAGGGAGGCAAAGGTCATAGAGGACGCGGTGGAGGGCGTCTTAAACAAGGGCTACAGAACACCGGACATATACTCGCCGGGGTGTATGAGGGTGGGTACGCGGGAGATGACGGAGGAAATCATGAAGGAGGTGGAGAGATTATGCGAAGGTTGATGATGTTGCTTGCTTTGCTCTTTTCCTTTTCTCATGCATCGGACTTTACGGAGGGTATAAAGAGCTTCTTCCAAAGGCAGGGCTTTGTGGTAAGCGTTGAAGGGGACAAGGACAGGGTTATTATTGATTTGGGAAGGGGTCAGGTCAGAGAAGAAGAACTCTTTGAGGTGATTAGGGAGGGAAAGGACATAGTGCATCCCGTGACGGGCAAGGTGCTGGGTAAGGAAAGGCAAAGGATAGGCAGGGTAAGGGTCGTGGGCGTCCAAGAGCTACTCTCCGTTGCTCGCATAGAGGAGGGAACGGGAATAAGGACGGGTGATGCTCTCAAGCTCTACGCTCCGTCCGTATGTTATTCGGGCTCCGAAGAGGGCTTTTTCAGGATATCAGCCCTTCTTGAAGGTGTCAAGAAGGGGACGGACTGCCCTTATGTTATAAAAGAGCTCCGGGACGGCTTTGGTGTAGAGTTTATGGGGACTCCGGTAGCTTTTTATGAAAAGCCTGCTCCCGTGGTAAGCCTTCCCCGTGCGGGCATAGAGGACCTTAACATACTGGCGAGGTCTAAGTTCATAAAGTCCCTCCCCGGCATACCCCTCTCTGCGGACATAGGCGACATACTGGGCAACAGAAAGGACTTTCTATTGGTCCTGTATTCGGGAAGGCTTGAGGTTTACGAGCTTACCAAAAACGACATCATACTCAGGACGCGTTACAGCCTGCCTGCCGGCATACCCGTGTCGGTGGTGGCGGGTAAGATAGGTGATGAGGACAAGGATTACATCCTAGTGAACATGATATCCGGCGATTCTGCATCCTCGCTCATCCTCAAGGCGGTGGGAGAAAGCCTCATTCCCATCAAGACCAGCATACCCTACATCATGGGCATCTTAGACAAGAAGGACCCGAAGAACACCTTCGTGGGGCAGAAGTTTGACTTCTCAAACAAGTTCGGACAGACGGTCAAGCTATCCCTTGTGGGCTCCGAGCTCAAGGAAAGCGGTGTGTTTGCATCGCCCAGGGGCTTTAGGGTAGATTCCGCCTTTGCTTACAAAGATTACATCGTGTTTACCGACAGTCTGGGAAGGGTAAAGGTTTACAGGGGTGGGAACGAGCTCTTTTCTACGGAAGAGGGCTTTGGGGGTTCATACACCGGCGTGCAGATACCCGTGGGCGACCAAGGGAGGATGAACTATGTCTTCAACCCTCGCGGCACGTCCGCGCAGGTGCTGGGCTTTGATGTGGCTTTTGTTGTCAAGAACACCGGCGGTCTGGTGCAGAGGTTTTTGGACATCCTCAAGTACTCACAAGGCGAACTCTACATGGTGGGCGAGAAGAAAAGAGACCTGGTGTTTATAAAGCAGGTCAGGGGAGCGACCTTTGAGGAGACGGTTCAGGCGGTAGTTAGAACGAGCGACGGCAGGATACTCATCCTGACGGGCAAAACCGGCACCATACCCGTGCAGAACAAGGGAGACCTTTACGAGTTGGAGCTAAGATTGCTCTGAAAGAGGACCTTAAATCTGGGGCCCATGCTCAGTAGCATGGTCTTAAGGCGCGAGAGGCGCTCTATGGCGTCTGGGTCCTCCCTTGAGCTGAGACTTTCCAGCTCTCGAAGAAAGGCTTCTGAGGAGGTGAGAAACTCGGTAAGTCCTTTAAGGCTCAGGGTGGTAAGTCCATAATCCCGTCCATACTCCATCAGGGCGGAAAAGTTCACATGGGCGGTAAGGTCAAAGGGGCC
>FWWM01006182.1_pt1 | contig 25371 bp, 24 predicted proteins | sample 2228351 | NCBI WGS metagenome assembly FWWM01 (sample SAMEA103939774, study PRJEB20133) | metagenome
TACGCCCCTCCCCCACTGCGTGGGGGAGGGGCCGGGGGTGAGGGTGGCCCTCGAAAGCTCGTGAAGTCCCCGGCACGGTGGTATAACCGGGGTGGTAGCTCCGACACCACTTTGAGGGGGAAGCAACGATGGTGATTCGACCGCTGGAGCCTATGGAGTTTGTCCCGACGGTTGCAACCGCAAACTGGACCAACCGCGTTAACGACGGCCTGCAAACCCCGTTTTGAGCGGGTGTCGGGCCGTTGAGAACCGTCAGCAGGAGGTGGGCCAAGAATGCGCTGGCAGCCGGCCGGCATAATCTTCGACCTTTACGGGACGCTTCTGGACGTGCGGTCGGTTGAGAAGGCCTGCGCCGGCCTGGTCGGGGACCCGGCGGCGTTTGTCGGGTTGTGGCGGCGCAAGCAGCTTGAGTATACGTTCGTCCGAGCGCTCATGGGCCGCTATGCGGACTTCTGGTCGGTTACCGGGGACGCCCTCGACTTTGCGGCCGAGACCTTCGGGCTGAGGCTTTCGGCGGCGGACCGGCAGCGGCTGTGCGAGGCCTGGGTGCGGCTTGAGCCGTTCCCCGACGTGCGGCCCGGCCTTGAGGGGCTGAGCCGCTGGCCCCTCGGGGTCCTTTCGAACGGGAGCCCGGCGATGGTGGAGGCCGCCCTGGACCATTCGGGCCTGCGGCCGCATTTTAGCCACGTGCTCAGCGTCGATGCCGCCCGGACGTACAAGCCGTCGCCACAGGTGTATGCCCTGGGCCCGGGGGCATTCGGCGCGCCCCCGGACCGGCTGCTGTTCGTTTCGGCCAACGGGTTCGACGCGGCCGGGGCAAAAGCTTATGGGTATCGGGTCTGCTATCTGAACCGTGGGGGCACGCCGCCCGAGCGGCTGGGCCTTGACCCGGACTTCGAGGTAAGGACCCTTCAGGAGCTGGTGACCGGGGTGCTGCCGGCTCAGTCTTCGGCCAGCTAGACATCCTGAAGCTTCCGGTTGGTGTAGTGGCTGGGGTGGCGGCGGTAGCCCCACACCCGGCGCCGCTGCAGTAAAAACTCGTAGTGCCAGCAGACCACGACAGAAGGCCCGCTGCCTTGCGGCAAGGCCGCTTCCCCTGGCAGGCTTCGCTCAAAAACTGTCCCCAAATTAGCACTTCCCACCCGTTGCCGGAAAAGTATCGGCCGGTTATACTACTAGCGATAGTACGAGTGATGCTCGCAAGACTTGCCGGCAAGTGGGTGCGGCCCGGGAGCCTGGTGCTGCTCGGCCTGGTGCTCGTTTCCGCCTGTGTCCGGCTCCCTGAGATTTCGCCGGGCGGGTCGGACCCCGATATCCGCCGGGGCGAGGAGCTGTATAACCGTTACTGTCTGGGTTGTCACGGCGGGCCCACCGGCGGCTCGATGATGGATTACCCGCCCCGCCACAACGCCAGCGGCCACACCTGGCACCACCCCGACTGCCAGCTTAAAGAGATAATCAAAAATGGGGGCGACGAGATGACGGCGATGATGCGGCGGATGATGGCCCCGCCGAACGCCCCGGCGATGCCGGCCTTTAAAGACGTCCTGACCGAGCAGGATATCGAAGCGATTCTTAAGTTCATCAAGACCTGGTGGACCGAGGACCAGCGCCGCTACCAGGCCCGGGTAACCCGGGCCCAGTGTCCCACCTAGGAGGAGTTGGATGCCAGCCACGAAAGTTGCAAAAACCCGCCGACCAGGGGCCCGGATTGGCGGCCTCGGCCTGCTTGTGGTCGGGGTCGGGCTGGCCGGGCTCCTGGCCCTCGTTGTCCCCCGGCTGCTACCTCAGGCCGGGCCGAATCCGCCGGCCCTGGCCCTTCTTGAGACGGCCGACTTCCACGCCCTGGCTTTCAGCCCCGAAAGTCCCGAGGTGGTCTTTTTCGGCCACCACAACGGGGTGATGCGCAGCGATGACGCCGGCCGGACCTGGCGGCCGGTGGTTGCCCGACCGAACTTTGACGCCATGGCCGTGGCCATCGGTCCGGCCAACCCCCAGCGCATCTATGTGGCCGGCCACAACATCTTCATGGTAAGCCCCGACGGGGGTGCAACCTGGGAGCCGGTAAGGCACAATTTGCCTTACGATGACATCCATGGCTTTGCCTTAAGCCCCCAGGACCCGGAGCGGCTTTACGCCTTCGTTATCGGCCACGGCCTCTTTGTCAGTGCCGACGGGGGCCGAAACTGGACGCCGCTTGGCACGGCCCTCCCCCAGGACGTGATGTCCCTGGCGGCGGCCGGGGGCGAGCCGGAAGTGCTCTTTGCCGGCAGCCTGGGGTCCGGGGTCCTCAAGAGCGTGGACGGTGGTCGCACCTGGCAGCCGGTTAATGACGGCCTGGGGAGCCGGCGGGTAATGACCCTGGCCGTAAATCCGGCTGACCGGCAGGTGGTTTACGCCGGGACCGACGACGGTCTCTACCGGAGCGACGACGGCGGGGCGGCCTGGCGGCGGCTGCCATTCCCGGGCCGGAATGCGGTGGCAGTGGCCCTGAGCCCGGCCGACCCGAATCTCGTCCTGGCCATCGAGGCCGCCGGTCCGCGGCAGGGTCGGGTCTACCGCAGCCGGGACGGCGGCCTGAGCTGGGGTGAACGGCCGTGAAGGAGCCGGAGGTTGTTAATCTCAGGCTGGACCGGCCCGGCATCCGGGCAGTCCTGGGCGACCTGGAGGCCGAGGTGATGGAGGTGGTCTGGGCAAGGCCGCCCGGTACGGCCGTCACGGTCCGAGATGTGTTTGAGGTGCTGTACGGGCGGCGCCGGTTGGCCTACACCACGGTGATGAGCACGATGGCCCGGCTGGCCCGGAAGGGCCTGCTCGTGGCCGAGAAGTCCGGGCCGGCTTACCTTTACCGGGCGGCCCTTAGCCGGGACGAATTCATCGACCACTTTGTGGGGGCGGCTCTGGAACAGCTCCTTACGAATTTCGGCGGGGCTGCCCGCCGCCAGTTAGAAAGGCTGACCGACCCTGAGTTGAAGGCCCGGCTTGCGGACCTGCTGGAGCGGGTCGAGCGGCGGACCCGGGAGGACGCCGGATGACCCACACCGTCCTGCTGGCCCTCGGCTTCGGGCTGGCCCTTATCGCCGGGGCCAGCGGCGCCGTGGCCGTGCGGCTAATACCGCCGGAAGCCGGCCGAACACCGGCCCTGGCCGCCCTCGGCCTGCCGCTTTTCATCCTGGGGCTGACGTCCGTCCACCTTGTTCCGGCCATCTGGGCCGAGTGCACGCCGCCGGCCGGCCCCGACCTGGCCGTCGCCGCCGGCTGGTTCCTGCTGGTGGGTTGGTCGGCGGCCGCCAGTGCGGTTTCAGGCCTCAGGCGTATGCTCCTGGCCGAGCGGCTGCTGGCCGCCATTCCGGCCGAGGAAGGCCACCCCCTTACCGGGAAGGTCAGGGTTCTGGCCGACCGGCTGGGCATCCGGACCCCGTCGGTCCGGGTGCTGGAGGTTGACCGGCCCCTGGCGGTGTCGGGCGGCCTCCGGCGGCCGGCCATTATCGTTTCCCGCTGGCTGCTCGAAAACCTGAATGAATCCGAGCTCGAAGCCGTGGTTGCCCACGAGCTGGGTCACCTGGCCCGGAGTAGCCAGCCGGTCCTCTGGTTAGGTCGCCTGCTACGGGATGCGGCCTGGTATGTGCCCTCGGGCCGGTATGCGTTCCGGGCGCTGGTGCGTGCTGAGGAGCTCGCGGCCGACGACCTGGCCGTCGGGCTGACCTGCAGGCCCCTCGCCCTAGCCGGAGCCCTGGGGAGGGTCTGGCTGGGCGGTCCAGGGCCTGTGGCCGGCGGCCTGGCCGGCCTCATCGGGGACGAGGTGGACGCTGGCCGGCTGCTGGAGGTCCGGCTCAGCCGGCTGCTGGCGGGTGCCGCAAACCGTGACCGGTGGCCGGCCGCCCCGATTCTGGCCGGGGCCGTGGTGGGTCTGCTTGCGGTTGGGACCTGGCAGCTCCTGGGACTGGCGGCCGAAGCCCTGCCGCTGGTCTGCCGGTTCGGTCTTCGTGTTTGAGCCGGCCGGCTCGACGGGCGGTAAAACCGAAGAACGAAAGGAGTGCGTAACGATGAAACGACGGCTTCGCCTACTGGTCGGTGCCGCGCTGGTTGGCGTGGGCCTGGTGGGGTTGACCACGACACAGCTCTTCGCCCAGCCGCCGATGCCCATCAGTCACGAGCAGATGCATCAGATGATGGATACGATGCATGGGCCGGGCACGAGCCGGCGGATGCACGAGGCAATGGCCGAGGCAATGGGCGTAAGTACCGAGCAGGTCGAGCAGCTCATGGACCAGTGCTTGGCCTTGATGGGCACAGCGCAGAACATGGGGAGCACTATGCCCGGGATGATGGGCGGCCGTAACAGTCAGTCGATGCCGGGGATGATGCGCGGCATGATGGGGTGGTAGGCACCAGGCATGGCAGAAGAGAAATAGATTGGTTTCGTCCTGCTGTGGCGAGCAGAGCGCGCCGCGACACGATTGACAGTCCGGGATTGCTGAGCCTGAGGGACCGGGGTCGCCTGCCGGCAGCAGACCGGGTACGCCGCTGAGGGAGTCGATGCAGGGACTGGTATCTGAGTGGTATGCGCTCTTGAGCACGCTGAATGCCGCCGTGGCCGGCCCCTTGCGGGCGCTTGCCGACGGCCTCGGCCTGGCGCCGGTCAGCGCATTGCTCTTCGGCCTGATCGGCACGACGGCGCCGTGCCAGCTCACCACCAATGCGAGCGCGCTGGCCTACGTCGCGCGGCGCGCCGGCAACCGCCACGCCGTCGTCGGCAACACGCTCGCCTATCTGCTCGGCAAGGTGCTGGTGTACACGCTGCTCGGTCTGGCCGTGCTGCTGGTCGGCCGCCAGCTCGCTCAGAGCGCGATCCCGGTCATCGTCGTTGCCCGCAAGGCGCTCGGGCCGCTGATGGTCCTGCTCGGCCTGTACCTGCTCGGGTTCGTTCCAATCCGCTTCTCTCTCGGCCACAGCCTGGCCGGGTGGCTCGAGGAGCGCGCCGGGCCGGGTGCGGGAGGGGCGTTCCTCCTCGGCATCGCCTTCTCCTTCGCCTTCTGCCCGACGCTGTTCCTGCTGTTCTTTGGGCTGACCGTCCCGCTGGCGCTCAGCTCGCCCCTGGGCGTGGCCTACCCCGGGCTCTTCGCCCTCGGCACGACCCTGCCGCTGCTTGGGCTGGCCGGGCTGCTGACGCTCGGGATTGGCACGACCAGGGGCTACCTGGCGGGAGCGCGCCGGATCGACGCCTGGCTTCGGCCGGCGGCGGCCGTCGTGCTCATCGTGGCCGGCGTGAATGACACCGTGACCTACTGGTTCCTGTAAGCAGGTGGTGGGGGACCTGGTCCCGAGCCTGCTCTTCCTGGCGTGCTCAATTGGTACGGGCCTGACGATGTGGCTGATGATGCACGGCGATCAGCAGCAAGCGACGGGCGCGACGCCAAGGCCGGTGGGCCAAGCCGCCGGACCGGTGCCGGAAGCAGACGCCCCGGCCACACTATCGCCGGCGAGTGGCCCTGTGTCGAACGGACGGGCCGCTGCCCCCTTCAAGCCGACGAGCTCGTTGGTCCTCTCCCTCAGGCGGGGCCTCGGCGGCCTCTGTCTCAACTGGAAGGTCGTCGGCGGGTTGGCCGCGGTCGGGCTGGGCATTTGGGTCGTGGCACCGGGCCTCGTCTGGGCGGCCCTCCCGCTCCTGCTCCTGGCCGCCTGTCCACTCTCGATGCTGCTGACGATGCGAGGCATGACGAGCGGGCAGTGTCAGGTGGCCGCTGTCGGCCGGGACGGCGACGAGCGGATCGCTGCGCTGAAAGCCCAGCTGGACAGCGTTCAGGCTCAGCAGGAGGCGATCGTACGGCAGCTCGCCGAGCTGGAAGCCGCGAAGCGACCGACCTCGGATGTGTCGCCGGCGGGCTCGAAGGAGAGGGTAGCCAGGGGAGGGCGGGAGCAGCTGGCCGAGTACTGAGGTGTGCATCGCGAGCGAGTTATGTGTGTAAGTTCAGAAAGATTTGAGACAGTCACAGTCGCCGCAGGCGACTCGGCCGGGTGAGGCCGACCGACCGCCGGCATCACGGTCGTCGCAGACGACTGGAGGTGCCCCGGTGCGGGTAGTTCGACCGGCCTGCCGAGATAACCAGGCCCAGCAAAGGCTCCACCTCATCTGGTCGGTCGATAACGGTCCCCATAACCAGGGCAACCAGGGTGCCCCCTGTTTCATATGTGCTGAACCCACAGGGCCTTTGCAAAGTTGGATTTGGCGGTGGGAGAGTTGGGCGGGCGGTGCGCCGTGGCTGACTTGACGGTGGCCGGTGAGTTCTGCCTTGCCGGTGTCCCCGACCCCAGGCATGCCCGGGGCAGGGAGCCGCACCACCTGGTGCGGCGGTCGGCATCCTCGGCCTGGTCATCCTCGGTTTGATGGCCGGGGAAGCCGGTTTGGCGTCTCAAACTGCTGGGTTTGCGGCGCAGCCCCTCAGTCTCAACGTTAAGCCGACTCTTGCGCTCGGTCCCGGTCGAGGCCGTCCGCCAGGCGCTGCTCCGGGGCCCGGCCGAGGTCATCGCCCTCACCGCCGACGGCAAGACCCTGGGGTGGTGTGGGGCACCTGCTGCACATCTTTACCCGGGAGGCCGCTCTGGCTCCGGACCAGGTTGCGGACGTATCGGCCGAACCGGAGGCGCTCAGGGCCTGGCAAATTTCCGGCTTTTGAGGTGCTGACCAGGGATGCAAGCGGCCTTTGGCCGCTACGGGACCTTTGCCAGGCCACTGTAGAAAGTCCAGCACCGGCTCTATGCCGATGTAGCCGGGCGGGCCGCCCGACTACGTGCAGATTGAGAAGGGTCACGGCCGGCTTGGACATCAACCGAGCTTTCGGGCTACAGCGACCGCAGAGCGACCAGGCCCGTGAAGGGGTACAGCCTTGGTCCTGAGCGTGCGGATGCCGGGCGGTTACAGTCGCCTTTGGCGACTCGCCGTGGTCATTGGGAGATCGAAAACCGCCTGCTTATCCGTTGGCTACCTTCGATGACTCTTACTGACTTTGCAAAGGCCCTGCTGAACCGATACACGGGCTTGAGAAGATGAAGGGCAAGCTGTTAAATTCAAGGCGAATCCCGTCGGTGGGGACCAGATTGGGTCGGCTATCCCTCAGGGGTGTCACAAAGCGGTTCGGCGGCCTCGTTGCCGTCGACGACTTCTCGGCCGAATTTGCGCCCGGGGAGCTGTGCGCTATTATCGGGCCGAACGGCTCGGGGAAGACGACCCTCCTTAACCTTGTCAGCGGCCTTTACCCGGCCGATTCGGGCGAGGTCTGGCTTGACGGCGAGCGCATCGACCGCCTCGGTCCGGTCCAGATTGCCGCCCGGGGGGTTGTACGCACCTTTCAGATTCCAAAGGTCTTTAAAAACATGACCGTAAGCGAAAACCTGCTTGCGGTTGTTGCCGCCGACCACCGCAAAGAGGCCCTGCGCCAGGCGGCCGCGGACGTTGCCCGGGCCCTGGCCGCCGTGGGCCTCGAGTCGCTGGCCGGCTCCCCGGCCCGGACCCTCTCCGGCGGCCAGACCATGCTTTTGCAGCTGGCCCAGGCATTTCTGCACCGGCCCGTGAAGCTCCTCCTGCTCGACGAGCCGTTCGCCGGGGTCTCCCCGGCGATTAAAGACGTCATCTTCGACCTGATAAACCGCATCAACCGCGAGTACGGCGCAACGGTCGTGCTGGTAAGCCACGAGATGTCCACCGTTCGGGCCCTGGCGTCCCGGGTCCTGGTCATGGCCTCCGGCCGCCTTATCGCCGAAGGCCCCCTCGACACCGTGGCGGCCAACCCGGCCGTGGTCGACGCCTACCTGGGGCAGCCGCTGTGAACGGTCCGGTCCTGCGGGTGAGCGGCCTGCGGGCCGGGTATCTGCCGGGGGTCGACATCCTCCGGGGAGTCGACCTTGAGGCGGTTCCGAAAGCCGTCACCACCGTGGTCGGGCCGAATGGGGCCGGTAAATCAACCCTGCTTAAGGCTATTTTCGGCCTGGTTCCGCCGCGGGCCGGCGAGGTCTGGTTTGACGGCCGGGTCATAAACGGCTGGCCGCCCCATCGGTGCAAGCTCGCCGGTCTAGCTTACGTTCCGCAGGCCGGGAGCACATTCCCCCAGCTCACCGTCGAGGAAAACCTGCGGCTTGGCGGCTGGCTTTTGCGGTCCCGGCCGGCCGAACTGCGCCGGCGGCTCGAGTGGGTCTACGAAACTTTCCCGGTGCTGGCCGGCCTGCGCCGGACCCGGGCCACCCTGCTGAGCGGCGGCCAGCTACGGATGCTGGCGGTTGCGAAAGAGCTGGTTGTTCCGCCCAGGGTTCTGCTGGTCGACGAACCGACCGCCGGCCTGGCCCCCAAGGTTGCCACCGAGGTGTATGAATTGCTCACCCGGCTGACCGGGCTGGGAATTACGATTGTGCTGGTCGACCAGAACGTCGTCGAATCGGTTAAAATTGCCTCCGGGTGCTACCTTATCGCCGAAGGCCGGGTAATCCGGTCGGGACCGGGACGCTGGTTTCTCGAAAACCTTAAGCAGGTCGTCACGGAGATGCTCCAGGGCCGTGCGGAGGCATCGGCATGAGTACGGTTGCGGGGGGCCGAAATGTTTACGGGCTCGGGCTGGGGGTGCTCCTGCTCGAGACCCGCTTCCCCCGGATTCCGGGCGACATTGGCAATGCCACGTCCTACCGGGTGCCGGTCCGGTTCAAGGTAGTCCCCGGGGCGATTGTTCCGAGGGTTGTTAACGCCGACCCGGACCCGGCCCTGGCCGCCGACTTCATCGCCGCCGGCCGGGAGCTTGAAGCCGAGGGGGTCCGGGCCATCACGACCAGCTGCGGGTTTATGGTCCTGTTCCAGGAGACCATTGCCCGGGCCCTGTCGGTGCCGTTCTTCGCCTCGTCCCTGTTGCTTCTGCCGCTGGTTTACCGGCTCACCGGCCGGCCGGTCGGGGTAGTCACGGCCAATGCCCGGGCCCTGAGCCCCGCCCACCTGGCCGCCGCCTGCGGGGGGCTGGAGATTCCGGTGGTCGTTGCCGGGCTGGAGGACCGGCCGGCGTTCCGGTCGGCTATACTGGAAGACGGCCCCGAGCTGGACACCCGGCAGGTCGAGGCCGAGGTTGTCGAAACGGCCGTGCACCTGGTCCGGGAAGCGCCCGAAGTTGGGGCCATCCTTTTCGAGTGTCACAATCTGCCGCCGTATGCCGCCGCCGTCCAGGGGGCAACCGGGCGGCCCGTCTTCCATATTTTTCACCTGGTCGACCTGGTCCTGGCCGGGGCATTGCCCGGCCGGTTTGAAGGCTGGCTCTGAAACTTGCAAGGGAGGTAAACGCCGATGGGTTCGAACCTCAAGCGCGTCGGGTTTTCGGCCGTTTTGCTTGTCCTCATCCTGGCGGTGGCCTGCGCTCCGGGCGGGGCGCCGGCGCCCGCTCCCCAGGCCCCGGCCGAGGGACCGCCGGTAAAGATCGGGGTCTTAACGCCCCTCTCCCCGCCGGGCGATGCGGCGGCCGGCCAGCTCATCAGCCGGGGCGCAACCCTGGGGGCCGAGTATGTCAACTCGGTCCTGGGCGGAGTGCTCGGGCCGAAGTGCAATGCCCCGACCAGCAAGGTTGAAATCGTCACGGCCGACGACGCCGGAACGCCCGAAAAGGGCGTCGCCGGCTTCCGGAAGCTGGTCGCCGAAGATAAGGTTGTGGCGGTAGTGGGTCAGTTCCACAGCTCGGTAACCCTCGCCCTGGCGCCGGTTGCCGACCAGCTTCAGGTTCCCCTCTTTTCCACCCAGTCTTCGGACACCAAGATTACGGCAAACCACTACAACTTCGTTTTCCAGACCCACACGATCACGGCCGACCGGGCCGCCGCCGTGGCCCAGTTCATCAAGGAACACGGCTTTAAGAAAGTGGCCATTGTGGCCGAGAACACCGACTACGGTGCCGGCAACACCGACGCCCTCAAGTCGGAGCTGGGCCGGGTCGCCCCGTCGGTCGAGGCCCGGGGCTGGGTTTTTGACCGGCAGACCGCCGACCTCACGCCCCTGCTGCTGCAGGTTAAAGAGTTCGGCCCCGACCTGATCTACAACCTGGGCGTCGGGGCGCCAGCCTATCTCATCGTCAAGCAGTCGTACGACGTCGGCCTGCTCCCCCAGACGCCGATGGTTATCTCCTATGACGTCCCGATCCGGCCGGAGTTCTGGCAGAACCTGGGGCCCCAGGGCAAGGGCATTATCTTCGTCGCCTACTACCACCCGAAGCAGCCCCTCACCGACGCCGGCAAGTGGATGCAGCAACAGTACGAGGCCCGGCACCGGGAGCCGGCCCTTTACAGCTCGTTTGCCGCCTTCGGCAACGTTATCATCGTCGCCCAGGCGATAAACCAGGCCTGCTCGACGAAGGGGTCCGACATCGTCCGGGCCCTCGAAACCGGCCGGTTCAAGTCGTGGAACCTGGACTCGGCTACCTTCCCGAAGGCCGAGGGGGCCGACATCGTCCGGGCCCTCGAAACCGGCCGGTTCAAGTCGTGGAACCTGGACTCGGCTACCTTCCCGAAGGCCGAGGGGGCCGACTGGCACCGGGTCAAGCAGCCCCTCCTGCTCCTCCAGTACACGGCCGTGAACCAGCCGTTTGACCAGGCGACCATCCTCTTCCCGCCCGAGATGAAGACGGGCACCCTCCAGCGCTGACGGATGGGCCAGCTTCCGCAGGTCGTTGTCGCCGGTCTGATGATGGGGGCCCTCTACGCCCTGATGGCCGTGGGTATCACGTTTATCTACAGCCTGATGAAGATGATTAACTGGGCGATGGGCGAGTTTTACATGGTCGGCAGCTACGCCCAGTTCGTCCTCATAACCCTGGTTCTCGGGCCGAGCCTCTGGTTTCTCGGTATCCCCCTGTCAATGGTCGGGGTATTTCTGCTGGGACTGGCCATCCAGCGGGGCCTCCTGGCCCCGATGTTCGGGCGGGAGGCCGAGCGGCGGGACGAATACGCCACCATCATCACCATTGCCCTCTCGGTCCTCATCCAGAACCTGGCGACGATTCTGGCCGGACCGTACCAGTGGTCGCCCCCGGAGTATTTGCCCCTGGTGACCGTCGGAAACATCTCGGTTAACGGCAGCCGGCTGGCGGCCGCGGCCGGCGCCCTGGTTATTCTGGCCGGGTTTTACTTCCTCATTCGACGCACCTGGCTGGGCCTGGCCTTCCTGGGGGCGGCCCAGAACCGGGTTGGAGCCGAGGTCGCCGGAATTGACGTCCGGCGCCTCGACGCGCTGGCTTTCGGCATCGGGGTTGCCCTGGCGGCGGCCGCCGGGGCGCTGCTAGCCCCGGTTTTCCTGGTCTACCCAACCAACGGGGCGGTGAGCACCGTCAAGGGCTTCGAAATTATTGTTATCGGCGGCCTCGGCTCCCTGACCGGCAGCGTGGTGGCGGCATTTCTGCTGGGGCTGGTCGAAAGCTTCGGGTCGGTGTTCATCTCGCCCGCCTACCAGGACCTTTACGGGTTTGTCTTTCTGATGGCCATGCTCTTCCTGCGGCCCCAGGGCATTTTCGGCGAGCGGGAGCGGCGGGTCTAGCCGTGGGCAAACTGCGGGAGGTTGGGACGGCGGTTCCGGCCCCGAAGCCCGCCCCTGTTCCGGCGGGGCGGGTGGGTCAGGCCCTCCGGCTGGGGTGGCTTATCCTTCCGGCGGGACTTGCGCTGGCCGTCCCCTATTTCCTGAGCGCCTACGGGGTCCACGTTGCCATCGTGGCCCTCTACTATGCCATTCTCGGTGTCTCGTGGAACCTCATCGCCGGCTACACCGGTCAGTTCTCCCTGGCCCACCACGCCTTTGCCGCCCTTGGCGCCTACGCTTCGGCCGCGGCCGTGCTCGCCCTGGGGTTCCCCATCTGGGCCGGCATCCTGGGCGGGATGCTGGCCGCCGCCCTGAGCGGGTATGTGCTTGGCAGTCTCACCCTCCGGATGCGGGGCATCTACCTGGCCATCACCACCTGGGCGTTCGCCGAGTCGTTCCGGATTCTCCTTTCGGTGAATTACCAGGTCACCCGGGGCGATATGGGGCTTATTGTGCCCCTGCTCCTGGGGACCCTCGACCCCGTGCCGAACTATTACGTGTTTTTAGGCCTGGCGGCCGGTGTATTGCTTCTTTCGGCCGCCGTCCTCAGGTCGAAGGTTGGCCTGCGCATCCGGGCGATCCGAGACGACGAGGAGGCCGCCGCGGTTCGGGGCATCGATGTCGTCCGCTGGAAGAAATTCATCTTCACCCTGACCGCCGCCATTGCCGGGCTCGCCGGGGCGGTCTACGGCCACTACATCGGCCTGCTGGCCCCCTCCCAGGTCCGGTTCACCGAGATGGCGTTTATCATCATCGCGGTCGTCCTGGGCGGCTTTCGGTCCTTCTGGGGGCCGGTGGTCGGGGCGGTGGTTGCCGAGGGCCTCGCCGAGGCCCTGCGGCTTTCGGGCGAAGCTCGGCTGGTCCTCTTCGCCCTCCTCGTTATCGTCCTGATGCGGGTTTACCCGGCCGGCCTGGTCGGCCTGGCGGCCGCTCTGGGACGGAGACTCCGCCCCGGACCCTAGCGGGGCGCAGTTTCCTCGACGAGCCGGTTAAGGATGGCTTCCAGGTTTTTCAGGGCCTCGCCGTAGCCGGCCCAGTCGCCCTGCCGGAGCCGCTCCAGGGCCCGCTCGTAGGCTTCTTTGGCCTGCCGGGCCAGGTCGGCCACCGTGCCGGAAACCGGCGGCGTCGGCCCGGTGGGGGGCGGCTGGGCCGGCAGGGGCAGGCCGACCACCCGGGCCAGGGCCTCGTCCAGGGTTGCTTCCATGGCGAGCCGGTCCCCCACCGCCACCACCACCCGCTTCAGTTCCGGAATCTGGCCCCGCTCGGCCTGGAGGTAAACCGGCTCCACGTAAATAATCGACCGGTCAATCGGGATGACAAGCAGGTTGCCCCGGATGACGTCCGACCCGGCCTGACTCCAGAGGGTGAACTGGGCCGAAATCTGGGGGTCCTGGTCGACCCGGGCCTCGATCTGAATCGGCCCGAACACGATGGTCTCTTTCGAGAACTTGTAAACGACCATGTCGCCGTAGGTCGGGGCATCCGACCGGGCGGCAAGCCAGGCCACCATATTCGGCCGGCGGGCCGCCACAAACGGCTGCATCAGGATGAACTCGTCCCGGGCCTCGCCCGGCAACCGCATTATTACGTAGTACGGCTGGACGTCAACGACCTCCCGCCGGGCTCCGAACACCTCCTTCGGGATCTCCCACAGGTCCTCCCGGTTATAAAACACCGTCGGGTCGGTCATGTGGTAGGCCCGGTAGAGCTCGGCCTGGGCCCGGAACAGGTCCTCGGGATACCGGAAGTGGGCCTTTATGCTTTCCGGTGCCCGGTCGACCGGCACAAACAGGTCCGGGAAAATCTTCCGGTAGACCCGGATGAGGGGGTCCTGCGGGTCGAAGACGTAAAGGGTGACCGTTCCGTCGTAGGCATCGACGGTGGCCTTCACCGAGTTGCGGATGTAGTTGAAGTTTGCGGTCCGGGTTCGGTAAGACTGGGCGTGGGGGAAATACGTGCTTGTTGTGTAGCCATCGACGACCCAGACGAGGCGGCCGTCGGCGATGACGACATACGGGTCCGAATCAAAACTGAGAAACGGGGCGACCGCTTCCAGGCGCTCCCGGATATTCCGGCGGAACAGGATCCGACTCTGGTCGGTGATAAAGTTGCTCAGGATGATGTTCGGGTCGCCGAAGAACCAGGCGAAGGCGGCCCGGCGGACCCACGAATCGAGCCGCACCCCGCCCCGCCCGGTGTAGGTCGAGTAGACGTTCTGGTCGCCCCGCGGGTAGTCAAACTCGGACGCCAGGGTGTTGACAATCACATAGTTGCGGGTCCGCTCGCCGTGATAGACCTCCGGCCGCTCAATCCGAATAACCCCGGACGGGGGAATATCCTTGATGAAGAATCTGGGCAGGCCTTCCGGCCCGACCTCGTTTACCGGGATCATGACAACCCCGTAGCCGTGGGTGAAGACCAGGTGGCGGTTCTGCCAGGTATTCGCCTCGGCCGGGAGCTGGTCAGAAAGCTCCCGGGCCGAGAGAAGCACCTGCCGGTACCTGCCGTCGATAACGTAGCGGTCGATGTCCACGTCCACAAACTCGTAATAAGGCCGGATGCTCTGGACCTGCTGGTAAACGGTCAGGGTCGGCCGCCAGTCCCAGAGGCGGACGTTATCCAGGGTGGACCGGTTCTGCTGGACAATCTCAGGGGTAAGCTGGCCGCCGGTCTCATACGGGACCTCCCGAATCCGGTCGAGGCCGAAGGCGAGCCGGGTCATGCGGATGGTGTTCTCAATATAGGGCCGCTCCCGGGTCAGCTCGGTGGGCCGGACCTCGAACTGCTGGACCAGATTAGGGTAGACGGTCCCGCCCAGGATGGCAACAGCAACCCAGAGGCCGGCGCTGACGGCCGCCGGCTTGAGGCCGAGCACGGGAACCGCAAAAAGGCTCAGGGCCAGGAGCAAACTCAGCCCCGTCAGGACCCGGAATGCCGGGAGCTGGGCGTTAACGTCGGCGTAGCTTGCCCCCGGCACCACCCCCCGGGTCGAGTAGACGATTTCGTAGCCGAGGACCACGTAGTTTGCGGCCAGAACCAGGGCCAGCACGCCGCCAAGCACGGCCAGGTGGGCGATAACCGCCCCCGGCACGACCACCTTCCCGGACCAGCCCTCTGCCGCCGAGAGGCTCACCAGATAGTATGCCCCGGTCCCGATCAGGGCAATAACAAACATCGTAATCAGGCTCGAAACTACGAACCGGAGCAGGGGGAGGGTAAAAAGATAAAAACCGATTTCCTGGCCCAGGATCGGCTCGGTCAGGCCGAACGGCTCGGCGTAAAGCCACTGGAGGAAGGTAAGCCAGCGGCCGGCGGCAAGCCCGCCAAACAGCAGGCTCCCGGCAGCCAGGGCCCCCACGACCACCGGCCGGGGGATAACCGGCCCGGTCATCTCCCGGAAAACCACCCCGAACCGGGGCCGGCGCCCGACAATTCGGGAGGCGGCAATCAGGTTGATGCCAAAAACGGCCCCGGCCACAAGGGCGCCCCCGAGAAATGCCAGAACCTGGGTCAGCAAGCGGGTTACATAGGCCGAACTGAAGCCAAGCGAGTCGAACCAGAGGTATTCGACGAAAATCTCGGTGGCGATAACTCCGAGGGCGAAAAGGCCGGCCAAGCCGAAGCCGGCCCAGAGAAGAAAGCCGAACCCGCAGCCCGACCGGCGTCGGGGCGGCCCTGGCCGGGTCAGCCGCTCCCAGTCGATCTCCGAGAAGGGGTCCCTGGCCACATCAACTCCCCTGCGCCGGACCCGGGTTCCGGCGCCCCTCAGCCGGGCCGGAACACGGTCCCGGCCACGGCCTCACCCGAAACCAGCCGCCGCAGGCTGCCGGCCGTGCTGCCGTCGATGACCCAGGCCGTGCCCCCGGCTTCGACTGCCCGCACGCAGGCCGCCACCTTCGGGATCATCCCCCCGCCGGCGACCCCGCCCTCGACCAGGGCGAGTGCCCGGGCCGGCGTAAGCTCCGGCAGGGTTCGGCCGGTACTGTCGAGGATGCCCGGCGTGTCGGTAAGGAAAATCAGGTCGGCGCCGAGGGCTGCGGCAAGCTCCCCGGCCACCGTGTCGGCATTAAGATTAAGGCAGACCGGCCGCACTCCGTCCCCGGACGGCTCAAGGTAGAGGCCAATGGGGGCGATGACCGGCAGGTAGCCGTCCCCCAGAAGCCGCTCGAGCAGCCGGAGGTCGACCCGGTCGACCTGGCCGACAAACCCCAGGTCGGGGCCGGCCGGCCGGGCCAGGATCAGCCCCCCGTCCACCCCGGCCAAGCCGATGGCCCGGACTCCCATGGCTTGAAGCCCGGCCACCAGTTGCTTGTTCACCAGGCCGGCCAGGACCGCCATCGCCACCTCGAGGCTGGCCTCATCGGTGACCCGGAGCCCCCGGACGAACCGGGGCTCAAGGCCGAGCCGGCGTTGCCAGTCGCTGATCAGGGGGCCGCCGCCGTGGACGAGGACAAGCCGGACAGCCTGGCGGTCGAGCCAGGCCAGGTCCTGCAGGGTGGTGTCTTCGGCGCCCAGGGTGCTGCCGCCGATTTTAACGACCAGCGGCCGGTTGACGGAACTGCCCATCCGATACCTGCCCTACGTAGTATACACGCTGTTCAGCCGGACATATTCTTCGGTCAGGTCCGAGGCCCAGGCCGAGGCCTGGTGGGGGCCCAGATTAAGGTTGACGACAACCTCAACCTCGGGCGACTCAAGGTAGCGGCGGGCGGCCTCCCGGTCGAAGGGCACCGGCCGGCCCTCCCGGAAGAGGGTGAACTCCCCGAGCCGGATCGAGAGCCGGTTTTCGTCCAGCTCAACCCCGCTCGCCCCGAGGGCCGCCACAACCCGGCCCCAGTTCGGGTCCCGGCCGTAGACCGCCGTCTTTAAAGATATCGAGCTGGCGACCGCCCGGGCGGCCCGCCGGGCCTCGGCCAGGGACCGGGCGCCCCCGACCGTGACCTGAATCAGGTGCCGGGCGCCCTCCCCGTCCCGGGCGATCTCCCTGGCCAGGTAAAGGCAGACCTCGCCCAGGGCCGCCCGGAACGGTTCGGCCAGGGGGCTTTCCGGCCCGACCGGGCCAAGCCCCGACCGGCCGTTCGCCAGCAAAAAGACCGTGTCGCTGGTGCTCATGTCGCCGTCGACGTCGATTTGGTTAAACGTCGATTCCACGGCCTCCCGGAGGCAGGCCTGCAAAAACGCGGGCACGACGGCGGCGTCGGTGGTTATGAACCCAAGCATGGTCGCCATATTCGGGTGGATCATCCCGGCCCCCTTCGCCGCCCCCCCAATCCGGAAGCTTCCGGCCACGGTGTGAACTTCGAAGGCGACCTCCTTGGTCCGGGAGTCGGTCGTCGTGATCGCCTTCGCAAAGTCGGCCCCGCCCTCCCGGCTCAGCACGACCTTCGGCACCGCCTCCCGAATCCGGTCCATCGGCAACTGGGTTCCGATTACGCCGGTGCTGGCAACCAGCACCTCCATCGGGTCGATGCCGAGCTTCCGGGCGGCAAGCTGGGTCATCTCCAGGGCGTTATGCAGGCCCTCCTCGCCGGTGGCCACGTTCGCACAGCCGCTGTTGACGATGACGGCCCGCACCGGCCGGCCGACCCGGGCCCGGGAAACCTTCACCGGCTGGCCGGGAATCCGGCTCGTTGTGAACATCCCGGCCGAATCGGCCGGAACCTCGCTGTAAAGGAGGCCGATGTCCAGCTTAAACGCCGCATGCTCCCCCTTGATGCCGGCATAGGTGGCCCCGGCCAGAAACCCTTCGGCGGCCGTCACCCCCCAGCCGGCGAGCTTCTCAAGCTTAAAATCTCCGGTCATTCTCCGGCGTCCTCCGCTTAAGGATAAAGGGCAACCTGCTCGAGTCCCAGTGTCTCGGGCAACCCGAGCATCACGTTCATATTCTGGACCGCCTGGCCGGCCGCCCCCTTAACCAGGTTATCCAGGCAGGAGACGACGATGAGCCGGTTGGTCCGGTGGTCGACGCACGGGTAGATCAGGCAGTCGTTATTGCCGAGGGTGTGCTTCGTCTGGGGCGGGGCCGGAACGACCTTTACAAACGGCTCCCGGCCGTAGTAATCCAGGTAAAGCTCCCGGAGGCGGCGGTTGGCGGTGGCCGGCTCGCCCAGGTCCTGCTTTAACGGGGCGTAGCAGGTCGCCAGAATCCCCCGGGTCATCGGGATCAGGTGGGGGACAAAGGTCACGGCCAGGTTCGGGCCGGCAACCGGCTCCAGCTCCTGAATGATTTCGGGCAGGTGCCGGTGGCCCTTTAGACCGTAGGCCTGGACATTTTCATTAACCTCCGAAAAGTGGGTAAAGAGGCTCAGGCTCCGGCCGGCCCCGGAGACCCCGGACTTGGCGTCGGCGATGACCTGCCCGTCGATGACCCCCTCCTTGAGGGCCGGGTAGAGGGCCAGGATGATGCAGGTGGGGTAGCAGCCGGGGTTTGCCACCACCCGGGCGGAGGCGATCTCGGTGCGGTGAAGCTCGGTCAGGCCGTACACCGCCTCTTCCAGGAGGCCGGGGGCCGGGTGGGTCGTCTCATACCATTCCTCGTAGACCTGGGGACTCTTTAGCCGGAAGTCGGCGCTGATGTCCACAACTCGCAGGCCCCGCTCGACCAGTGGGGCAACGGCTTCGGCGCTGGCCTTGTGGGGCAGGGCCGAGATGACAAAGTCCACATCCCCGAGCTCCGGCTCGATGGTCAGGTCCAGCTCGGCCAGGTGGGGAAAGACATCGCCGAGCTTCTGGCCGGCAGCGCTTCGGCCGGTGACCGACGTTATCTTGACCTCGGGGTGGCGCATCAGGATGCGGACCGTCTCCGCCCCGGCGTAACCGGTAACATTCAGGATGCCAACCTTCATCGACTACCTCCCGATACGAACGACCTCGTTCTGAACAGGGGTGGTGACGACCGGGCCGTCAGGCCCGAGGTAGACGTTAATCTCGGACCGGACCCCGAAGTCTTCAAAGTAAAGGCCGGGCTCAATCGTAAACCCGAGGCCGGGAATGAGGGGCCGGGTATCGTGGGTTTCGTAGTCGTCCAGGTTTGCCCCCTTGCCGTGGACCTCCCGGCCCAGGTTATGGCCCAGCCGGTGGGTAAAATACTCGCCCAGGCCCCGCTCTTCAATGAAAGAGCGGGCCGCCCGGTCCACCTCCCAGCCTTCGACCCGCCGCCCGGCCTCCCAGGCCGAGGCGATAAATTCCAGGGCCAGGTCCCGGGCCGCCCGGACAACCTCGAACGCAGCCTGATACCGCTCGGGGACCTGCCGCCCGGCGTAACCGACCCAGGTAATGTCGGCGTAGACGCTACCCGGATACCGGGCCCAGAGGTCGATGAGCACCCAGTCGCCGGCCGAAATGGTTTCCCCGGCCCCGGCCGGCTCGTAGTGGGGGTCGGCGGAATGGGCGCCGACCGAAACGTTCGGGCCGGAGTCCGACTCGAGGCCGGCGGCCGCAAGCCGCTCCCGGATAAGCCCAACGACGTCCCCTTCGGTCACCCGGCCCAGGTTTTCGCCGATAAACCCGAACGCCTCAAGGACGATGCGGCCCAGCTCGGCGGCGGCCGCCCGGTGGGCGGCGAGGTCCGGTTCCGTCCAGCAGGCAAAGACCTGCTGGTAAAGGTCGGCCGACGACACGACTTCGAACCCCAGCGCCGACAAAAGCTCAAAGGTCCCGGCGTCGACGTAGGACATGGTCGGCAGGGCCCCGCCCGGCGAATACTCCATCAGGACCCGCCGGCTACCCGGGAAGAGGTCGAGCAGCCGACCGGCCAGCTCGTGGCGGTTCCGGTAAACCCGGCGGTTAAGGCCGCCGAAACTCCCCGCATCTACCTGGTGGACCACCAGGACCGGGTCCCCGTCGGGCCTAAAAATCAGAAAGGCCCGGCGGGTGCCTCCGGTGCGGCCGACCAGCTCGGCAAAGACCGGATTCAGCCCCCGAAAGTCGTAAACCAGCCAGCCGGCCAGCCCATTTTCAGATAAATAGGCCCTGACCCTGGCAACTACCTGCGGGTCCAGCATAACGGTCCGGGCTCAGGTCCGAGTTTCGGGAACAGGGTTCGGCGTTCGGCCGCCGTTCGGGCACGCCGGCCGGCCGGCGGGTCGGTCTGCCCGCCGGGAATCCGGTTCAAACCGGGCAGGTTCGTCCCAAGCGGCACTCCCGAAGGCTCAGGGTAACGGCGGGGCCCGACGAAAGGGCTTACACTGGGATGATATAATACCGGCAGACACCTGTCAATTGCTTGTTCCCAACACTGACGGCCAGCCCAAGGTTTCGAAACACGGGACTGTTCAATGGTTATCGATTTGATGGATAAAATCGTATCGCTCGCCAAGCGGCGAGGGTTTGTCTTCCCGAGCGCCGAAATCTACGGGGGCCTGAGCGGCGTCTGGGACTACGGCCCGCTGGGCGTTCTGCTCAAGAACAACATCAAGAACGCCTGGTGGAAGGCGATGGTTCAGGAGCGGGACGACGTTGAGGGCCTCGATTCGGCGATTCTGACCCACCCGACGGTCCTCAAGGCCTCGGGCCACGTCGACACGTTCGCCGACGCCCTGGTGGAGTGCAAGCAGTGCCACGTCCGGTTCCGGGCCGACCAGGTTGGGGATGTCTGCCCGGAGTGCGGGAGCCGCGAATTTACCGAGCCCCGGATGTTCAACACGATGTTCAAGACCTACTTCGGCCCGGTCGAAGAGGAGGCGGCCGTTGTCTACCTGCGGCCCGAGACCGCCCAGGGCATCTTTGTAAACTTTCTGAACGTTTTGAACACCACCCGGCGCAAGCTCCCGTTCGGCATCGCCCAGGTCGGCAAGGCCTTTCGAAACGAGATAACGACCGGCAATTTCATCTTCCGCGACCGGGAATTCGAGCAGATGGAGCTTGAATATTTCGTCAAGCCGGGGACCGACGAGGAATACCACCGGTACTGGGCCCAGGAGCGGCTTAACTGGTATGTCCGGTACGGGATCAAGGCCGAGAACCTGCGGCTCCGGGCCCTGGAGCCCGAAGAGCTGGCCCACTACGCCAAGGCCACCGTCGAGGTCGAGTACAGGTTCCCGTGGGGCTGGAGCGAGCTTGAAGGCATCGCCAACCGAACGGACTACGACCTGCGCCGCCACTCGGAGTTCAGCGGCCGGGACCTGACCTACTACGACGAGGAGACCGGCCAGCATATCATCCCGTACGTCATTGAGCCGTCGGCGGGTGTTGACCGGGTGACACTCGCCTTCATGCTCGACGCCTACGACGAGGAGCCGGATAAAGAGGGCATCCGGGTTGTTCTGCGGTTCCACCCGGCCATTGCCCCGATCAAGGTGGCGGTTCTGCCCCTCAGCAAGCGGGAGCCCCTGATCCGGGTGGCGAAGGAGATTCACCGGGAGCTTCGCAAGCACTGGGTTACCGACTACGATGAGACCCAGTCGATCGGCCGGCGTTACCGGCGGCAGGACGAGGTCGGCACCCCCTACTGCGTCACCGTGGACTTCCAGACCCTCGAGGATAACGCCGTCACGATCCGGGACCGGGATACGATGGCCCAGGTCCGGGTGCCGATCCCGGAACTGCGGGCGGCCCTGGCCGAGCGGTTGAATACCGACTAGGCCGCCGTGTTCCGGGTTGTCCACTTTTCGGACCTGCACCTTGGGGTCGAAAATTACGGCCGACTCGACCCGGCAACCGGCCTCTCAACCCGGGTCGGGGATTTTCTCAAGGCGTTCGACGCCGTCGTCGATTTCGCGATTGCCGAACAGGTCGACCTGGTTCTGTTCACCGGCGACGCTTACAAGAACCGGGACCCGTCCCCGACCCTCCAGCGGGAGTTCGCCCGCCGGATCGTCCGGCTCCGCGACAGCAACGTGCCGATCTTTCTGCTGGTGGGCAATCACGACGTGCCCCACGCCAGCGGCCGGGCCACGACCCTCGACATCTTCCACACCCTGGCCCTCCCCGGGGTCTACGTTGGGAACCGGCTCGACCTTTACCGGGTTGAAACCAGGTCGGGACCGGTTCAGGTGGTGGCGGTGCCGTGGCTCCCCCGACACCGCATTTTCGGCCGCGACGACCTGCGGGACAAGCCCCTGGAAGAGGTTAACCGGGCCATCCTCGACTGGGCCCTGGGCCGGCTGGATGAGGTTGCGGCCAGGCTCGACCCCGAGTGGCCGGCCATCCTGGCCGTCCACGGGGTTGTCGCCGGGGCCCAGCCCGGAAGCGAGCGGTCCCTGATGCTCGGGGACGAGTACACCTGGGCCCAGGGCGACCTGGCCCGCCCGGAATTCTGCTACGTTGCCCTCGGCCACGTCCACCGCCACCAGGTTATCCGGCAGGCAAACCCGCCGATGGTCTACGCCGGAAGCCCGGAACGGGTCGACTTCTCCGAGGAGCGGGAAGAGAAGGGCTTTGTCGTGGTCGAAATCGACCGGGATGAAGCCGGGCAGTGGGCGGCCCGCTTTGAGTTTAAGCCGGTCCCGGCCCGGCGGTTTCTGACCATTGACGTGAACGTCCGGTCCGGCCGGCCGACCGAAGAGGTCCTCGAAGCGTTGGAGGGCCAGCCCATTGCCGATGCCGTCGTCCGCCTCAGGATTACGATTCCGTACGAGCTTCAGCCCCTTCTGGACCTGGCGGCGATTCGCCGTGCGCTGCGGCCGGCCCGCTACGAAGTCATCAACCGGATTCCGGTCGGCCGGCCGCGCCCGCCCCTGAGTCTGCTTTCATGCCCGAACTGCGGCCGGGAATACCAGCTTGCCGATGCGGTCGACCGCCGGTGTCCGGAGTGCCAGGTCGAGCTGGTTTACCACGAGCTCGACCCGATCCGCGCCCTCGAGCTGTATCTATCAAAGCAGAATGTGGCCGCCGAACGGCAGAGCCGGCTCGTCAGCCTTGCCCGGGAGCTCCTTAAAGAATTAAACGGCGAAGTGGTATAATTTCAAAAAACAGCCCTGAATGCCGGCGAGCGTACACTTACCCCAGGGTTCCCGCCCGGGAGGAGCGAACCATGCTTTTTGAGGAGAAGTTTGTCGGGGAAGGCTTAACTTTCGACGACGTCCTGCTTATTCCGGCCAGGTCTGAAGTTCTGCCGCGGGATGTTTCAACCGCCACCTGGCTCACCCGCAACATCCGGCTCCAGATCCCCATCGTCTCGGCCGCCATGGATACCGTGACCGAAGCGGCCATGGCGATTGCGATTGCCCGCGAAGGCGGCATCGGCATAATCCACCGGAACCTCTCCATCGAGGAGCAGGCGGCCGAAGTCGATAAGGTCAAGCGGTCGGAGTCCGGGATGATAACCGACCCCATCACCCTGGGCCCCGAGGACCGGGTGCGGGACGCCCTGGCCCTGATGGCCCGCTACCACATCTCCGGAATCCCCATCACCGAGAACGGCCGGCTCGTCGGAATTATCACCAACCGGGACGTCCGCTTCGAGTCGAATCCGGACCGGCCGATTAAAGAAGTGATGACCCGGGAAAATCTGGTCACCGCCCCGGTTGGGGTCACCCTCGAGGAGGCCCAGGAGATTTTAAGCCGCCACAAAATCGAAAAACTCCCGATTGTCGACGAAAATTTTAACCTTAAAGGCCTCATCACGGTTAAAGATATCCGCAAACGAATCCTTTACCCGAATGCCACCAAGGATGAGCGGGGCCGGCTCCGGGTCGGGGCGGCGGTTGGGGTTGGCTGGGAAGCCATCGAGCGGGCGGAGGCCCTGGTTGCCGCCGGGGTGGACGTCCTGGTCATCGACACCGCCCACGGCCACTCCGCCGCCGTAATCCAGACCCTGCGGGAACTCAAGCGCCGGTTCCCGGTGGATGTCATCGCCGGGAACATCGCCACCGCCGAGGCGGCCGAAGAGCTTATCGCCAACGGCGCCGATGCGATCAAGGTCGGGATGGGGCCGGGGGCGATCTGCACCACCCGGGTTGTGACCGGCGTCGGAATGCCCCAGGTCACCGCCATCTACCTGTGCGCGTCGGTGGCCGCCCGCTACGGCGTCCCGGTCATCGCCGACGGGGGCATCCGGTATTCGGGCGACATCGCCAAGGCGATCGGCGCCGGGGCCGACTCGGTCATGCTGGGGTCCCTGCTGGCCGGCGTCGACGAAAGCCCGGGCGAGATCATCGTCTACCAGGGGGAGCGGTTCAAAGAATACCGGGGAATGGGCTCCCTCGGGGCGATGAAGCAGCGGTTTGCCCGGGACCGCTACGGCCAGGCCGAGGTTGACTCCGAGGCCAAGCTCGTGCCCGAAGGGGTCGAGGCCCGGGTACCTTACAAAGGGCCCCTCTCGACCGTCATTTACCAGCTGGTCGGGGGCCTCAAGGCGGCCATGGGCTACGTGGGGGCCGCCACCATCGAGGAGTTTAAGGCCAAGGCCCGGTTCGTTCGGACAACCCCGGCGGCCACGGCCGAAAGCCACCCCCACGGGGTGCTGGTGACCCACGAGGCCCCGAACTACCCGATGCGGCTGGTCTAACCGGCCGGCTCCAGGGCGGTCGGACTGCCGGCGGATGCCGCCCGCCCGACCAGGTCCAGAAACCGCCGCTTAAACTCGGCCGTATCGAACTGCCGGGCAAAGGCCCGCAGGGCTTCCGGGTCGAAATTTTCGGGCCGAAAGGCGGCCATCGCCTCGGCGAGGGCGTCGGCCGTCTGCTCCCGGAAGAGGACCCCGGTCTGATTTTCGATTACGGTATCCAGGGCACCCCCGGCGGCGTAGGCGATAACCGGCCGGCCGCTGGCCATGGCCTCGACCGGGACGATCCCGAAATCCTCCTCCCCCGGGAAAATCAGGGCCCGACACCGGGCCATCAGGTCGGCGACCTGTTCGGCCGGCACCCGGCCCAGGAATTTCACCGTCGGACCGGCCATCCGCTCAAGGCGGGGCCGGTCCCGCCCGTCGCCCACGACCAGGAGCGGTACCCGCAGCCGGTTCGCCGCCTCCACCGCCAGGTCGACCCGCTTGTACGGGACAAGCCTTGAAACCACCAGAAAGTAGTCGTCAACCCGGTCGGCCGGTCGGAATCGGCCGGTCTCCACCGGCGGGTGGAGCAGCCAGGCATCCCGGCGGTAAACCTTGCGGATGCGGCCGACAACCGTCCGGGAGATGCCGATAAAAAAGTCGACCCGCTGGGCCGCGACCGCATCCCAGACCCGGAGGGCGGTAATGAGCGGCCGCAGCAGGATTCGCAGAACCGGCCCGACCGCTTCCCGCTCGACGTAAGCATCAAAGTTCCACAAAAAGCGCGGGGGCGTCAGGCAGTAATTTAAGTGGCAGGCGTCGGGGCGGGTCAGGACCCCGTGGCAGAAGCCGCTGCTGTTCGAGATCACCAGGTCGTATTCGGACAGGTCGAAGCTATCAAAGGCGAGGGGGTAGAGGGGCAGGTACCACTGGTGGCGGCGGGCGACGCCGGGAAGGCGCTGCATGAACGAGGTGACGATTCTCCAGCGGCGGTATTCGGCCGGCATGGCCGCCGGGTCGAAAATGGAGGTGTAGATTGGGGCTTCGGGGAAAAGGTCATGGAGCGCCTCCAGGACCCGCTCGGCCCCCCCGTACTGGTTAAGCCAGTCGTGGACGATGGCGACCCGCTTCGGCCTCATCCGGGCCTAAAGTATACCAGGGCCGGGTATCCGCCGCGGATTACTCGGGAATTACTACGGAAGGACGCTCAGCGGATTGACCGGGACCCCGCCCCGATACACCTCGAAGTGGAGGTGAGGTCCGGTCACGATTCCGGTGGTGCCAACTACCCCGATAACCTCACCCTGCTCCACCGTCTCGCCCACGGACACATTGAGCCGGCTCAGGTGGGCGT
>FWWM01006184.1_pt1 | contig 25364 bp, 22 predicted proteins | sample 2228351 | NCBI WGS metagenome assembly FWWM01 (sample SAMEA103939774, study PRJEB20133) | metagenome
AGCGGAAGGGGGATAAGCCTCTGTATTGGCGGCGTGATCTACACCCCGGATGCGGAATCCATAATCGTTCGAAGCATTGCCAATGAACCATAACTTCGTACTCGTACCCTCCGGATCAGGCGAATAATTACTCCAGGATCCATTTCCGGTCTGTACCTGTAATTCAAAGTGATCTATCCCAGATAGGTTATCGCTGCCGTTCCACTCCAAAAGGATCGCTGTACTCGTCTGGCCGGATGCCAACGGCTTAATGGATGTGGTTGGAGGTGTTAGATCGATACCCAGATCGAACACCCCTGCTCCTTTCCAGTTACCAGCCCAGTCGAATACATTCGCGAAGAAAGCGATATCTTTCTGTTCAGGCAATTTGGAAAGATCAAACTCGAAGGACCACCCATCTTCTCCTTTCTGGTCGATACCAAGGCTTTTCCAGGTCGAAGAAGCCCAATCCCCGCTATGCCATAAAAACTCTACTTGACCGATCCCGCTGAATGAATCTGAAGCATCCAATTTTAATTCGATGATCGGAGTGTCCGGGAGATAAGTGTTGGAGGTGGGATTTACGAACTTTGCAGTCGGTTTTCGATTGTCCTTCGTCAACGTGATCTGATAAGTGAAATCCTCTCCCCCTGTTGTTGGGAATGCCCACAAGCGCGCTTTGGTAAAGTATGTACCAGAACGCGTCAACTTATAACCCAGATGAGGATCGAGCTTCGCGGCGTAGATCTCATCATCGTGGATGGACAAGACAGATTCACCGTCAGCATCCAACAGGTAAAGCACCAGATCCAGATCGGGGTTATTCGAATCAGAGGGAGTGTTGATATCGAGGACAATATGATCGCCAGCTGTACCTTCGAATTTGTAATAGTCGACATCTCCAGTTGGGCACATTTTCCCGGTTAGTGTCTGACCAAATGTGAGCACACGGGCTTTGGAGGGGCTATTGTCATTATCCGCACACTCTGGAGGGGACAACGGAACCACTTCGAGATCATCGATGTACCAGCCTTCGAAATCTTCATTGGCGACCTGGTCCAGAGTCGCAAAATGGAAGCGAATTTCGATCGTTTTTTCAGCAAAATTGCTTAGATCGATTGTAACTTGTAGCCATTGGTTTTGGACCTCATCGAAAAGTTGTCGGACATTACGGAAGGGACCACCATTCTCAGAGATTTGAACCCAGCGTTGATCCCACATGCTTCCGTCACTTTCTGTTTCATACCAATACCAAAAGCGTAACGCATAACCCGTGGAGGGGATGTAAACCGGTCTGAAAGTCAGATCGCCAGAGTTGGCTTTTCCATCAGCATAATGGCGAGTTTCCGGGTTCCCGTAGTACCAGGCGTATGTCCCACTGTGGGCGCGTTGATCGTCAGACATCCGATTCCAGAATCCGCTGCTAGACCAGTTGCTGCTGCCGGCCTCCAGATCATCAGTGATGGGTGCTGTAATCGTGGGGAGATCGGCTGGAGGTGCTGAAACAGAAAAGGTGCTCGGCTTACTCCAGGCGCTCCAGCAGCTGGTCTCAACACAGCTCCGGGCTCGAACCTGCCAGCTATAATCACCCGGGATGAGTGTTTCTTGATCGAGATGCCAGAATGGTTTCCTCACCCACGGTGACCTGACCATACCGGTAGGCGTAGTTACCTTGACCTGGAACTCAAGACCACCGCTAGAGTCCCGCCAGTGAAAACTGGCCGATCCCCCTCCCGGGAGCGCAGAACCTTCCAGAGGATAGATCAGCTCTTTGGGAGGCGAGGCAGAGGTGGTTTTCTTCAGGATTTTGAGGGACGAGAGGGAATTATTGCCTGACGGGTTATCACTGAGGTTTGCATCTGAAGACTGATGAGTGCTGCTGCGACCGGTGAAGTCTGCCTTAGAGAACAATGTCGCCAGAACCTGGTCTCCCACCAGGATAGATTGGACTGCGTCTTTAAAGGCGGGGTAGAGTCCTGATAAATCACCGTAATTCCCTTCGTCGAGCAAAACGCAGTCACCCCGGAAATCAGTCTCCGTGAACAAAGCAACCTGAAATTGCGCAGGGAGACAAGCAGGCGGTTTTGGTCTGCAGTCATGATCTTTAATGATATGCGTCAAGCCAGGATATCCTGTGGAGGGATTTCCTTCATTATCCCAAACCCGCACGGAGAGGCTGACGGGGCCATCAGGAACCTGATCGGAGCACATATCCCAATCAAGCGTGAAGGTCGATGGTGAATCAAACTCACCGACAGTGTGCCACATACCAGCGTAATTCGCCATGATCTGGGCTTTAGCGACACCACTGCCGATATCGCTCGCCCAGCCTTCGATCTGAACGTCATCTGTCTTGATAGTTATCCCGGTGACAGGTTTGGTGATACCCCCCAGGGGAGGGGTGAGGTCTCCCCGGATGATATTTCCCGAGATATATGCGGATCGAAAATCCTCGCATACGTCAGTAGGTTTACAGTATGGTGCATCGCTGCTAACTCTTGGCCGACCTCCATTAATATCAACATCATCGAATGTGATATCCAATGCAGTCCCCCAGTATGAATCAGGATTGCTATGTACCTGAAAATGGAGGTGGTGCCCAGTGCTTTGACCGGTATCGTCAGCGATCCCAATGAATTGCCCTTGTGCAACATATGCCCCAGGAGTGCGTAATGCAGGTGGGATACTATCTTGAGCGAGATGAAGATAGAGCTGATAGGTTGTGGGATTCGTGGTTGTATCCTGGAGAACAAGGTAATTGCCCATGTCGCTGTCATCGCCATCGGGGACATCCCATCGCGCTCGCCAGACGGTTCCAGCTTTTGAAGCGTAAAGCCGGAACATGGTTTTAGAGATATAGAAATCGAACGCATAATGAGCACTGCCCGATGGGATGTACCTATCATGACCGACACTTTGTGAAAGATATACCGTCTTCCCTGCTTCCCAGGGGAGGAGGTAACCAGTGTAGACGGTGGTCGTCTCCTGGAGGGCAGCTTCGTTCAACGCGAGATATACATTCTTCTGCGTTTCGGTGAGCAGTTCGTTCGGGATCTGCTCGACGAGGTTTGCCCAACCAACATCCGCTGGTAACGTGATTATCCATTCATTCCCAAATCTTTGGGCGATGGCCAAGCCAGGTTCCCCCGGGATGACCTCACCTGAATCCGGGTCGCTCATTTCCAGATAAGCTATCGCCCATTTTCCATCCTGGGAGATTTGCAGATCAACTACACGCACATCGTACACAAGAAAACCAAGGACATATTCCCGCTGCCGGTGCACAGCTTCGAGTATCCGTTGCTCGAGGAATTTCTCTTCCCCCTCATCACCGGGGGTTGGCGGCAGTGGTGGTGAAGCATGACTCAGCTGAGGGAGAAGTAAAAAGGTATAAATCAGCAGGATAATAATGGGGAGTGTATAGGTGCGCATTTAGCTTTCGAATAGAGTTGTCGATGATGCATATCGAAAAATACGTAGCAAATTGCTTATTACCACCATTTCCTGGGCACATGATAACTGATATTCTATAAAGGGTTAGATTTACCTAACCCTTTTGTCAGGGATGGTCTGCCCACATTGCTCACAAATAATTCAAACTTACTCAAGGCATAGGGATAAAAGATACAATAATTGTGCCAGAACGATCTTGAGGAGCAGGCGCGGACTTCTCGATGCCTGTGTTGCGAAATTCATGATATCAATGTAAGATAGTGGACTGAAGGAATTAAGGAACCTGCATGCCTCACCGATTTCGCTTGCTTCCTCCACTTTTTGGGATCATTCTGGTCATGCTGATGATCGGCAGCGCGCAGGCAATCACCTCGCTTCAGATTAATTTCAGGATGTATTTTCCCATCATATTCCGGATCAACATCACACAAGTTGTTCCAACCCGTACTCCCACCGTCACACCCACACGCACGGTGACCAAGACTCTGACCCCTTTCCGTACTTTTACCCCGATCCCAACCAGGACAATCACGCCAACTTACACACTCACCCCCACAGCAACCTCCACGCCAACCAAGACTCCAACGGAAACTTTCGTCCCACTGCCATCGATCACCCCCAATTTTCCGACTCCCACGAGAACGCATACGATCACCCCAGTTCGATCACAGCCAACCCTGACCTCCACTCCCACACCTGGTTTTCCATCAAACCTCGACACCTCCCAGTGGGTGATGCTTTCGGTTATCGTTCTCTTATGGCCACTGTTGGGAGTTTTTCTTTACCTCTTTATTAGAAAACAAATTGCCGGTGAGAGACTCCCTTGATGATTAGCTGGTGAGAGTAAACTTGCCATTCGTCAACCGCAGATAACGGAAAATTCATATTTCCTTGTGGCAATTTTCGTCTGCCTTTAAAGGCTAGAATTCGCCGCGAAAAGGTTCGGCATAGCCAGTAAGCTCTGCATATCCATTCCCCCCCACGGCTTGACCGAGGAAGATCCCCTGGATCGAGACGGCTCCTTCCCAGTAGACATAGGAAAGATTCAATTCCTGGTCTGGCATTTTTGGCGTTATGATGAGATCAATGTTCTCTTCAGGGATCGATATCCTCCATTTCGACGGATAGATTGCCTTCGAATGGGGGCTCTGCCAGGTGTCGAGAACCTGGATCTCGAAATCATCGGGAGTAAGTGACATGGTTGATCCATCTGGGTAAATGATCTTCCCGCTTGAAAAAGGATCGATTTCCCCGTTAGAACGTCGAATGGTGTACACCATCAATTCGCTCCCATTATCGAGCTGGAGAGCGAACCAGTCCCAACCCACCTGATCCACGGAGAGAGCGCTGGTGCTGAACTCGTGATCCATCCAGCTGGTCCCGTGAACTTCATAGATCTCATTATCAATTATGATCATCCCCCTGGTGAGCAATCTGGTCTGACTGAAGTAAACCGATGCGTTGCCGGGTTGAGGGCCTTTGGGACTGTATCCTCGATCGCCTTGAAGTGTGATCCCTTTTACATCCACTAATGTCAGTGATAATTTGATGCGTGAAGTCTTTGCGGTGAGCTCGAAGATATTCGGTGCAGTGTTTTCGATTTTCCAATCGTATAACCAGATTTCGATCGGATCGCTACTCGCGCCGGCCAATCCAACAGCTTCCCGGCTGATACGTTCTTCGTAGATGAATTGGCTGGCATCGATATCACTCAGGGCGAGGTGAGCAAGGTAGACCTGACCAGTCGCCCAGGGGGATTCTCTCTCAATTTGCAGGTGGGGAGGTACTATCCCTCTGCGGAAGAAAGTGAGCTGGAAGCCGAACTGTCTGCCTTCGTCGGTGCTCAGGTTTCCAGTGTAGTACCACCACTCGGTCAGATATTCACGGTGAGCGCCCAGGTCTTCGGGGAAATTTAGCGGAATAGGGCCGGTAACTCGCGAAAATAAGTCGTTGAACTCTGCAACCGGATCTGAATCTCTCGTTTGTGCAGTAGGTTCAGGACTGGAGGGAGGGGGCATATCCCTAAAGGAACTTGATCTGAGGATTCTGATCAGCGCGAACAAGATGACCATCACTGCTAATAGCATGAAAAAAGTATTTTTCGAGTGCATCGTTAGATTAGAAATCAAAATACTGGTTCACAGTCTGGTGCGTTTTTCATTCCGAACGCAAAATCTCCACAGGTTGCATATTGCTCATCTGGATGGCGGGATACAATCCGGACAAAAGCGCTGCCGAGATTGCCAGCAGTACAGCCTGCACGATTGTCATAGGATCGATTTGTGTCTGCAATGTCCATCCGAACGATCTGCGATTGATGATATCTGTGAGTATACGGGCGAGCAAGATACCTGCAGGGATGGAAGTCAACCCTGAAGACAGTCCGATCAAACCCGTTTCGACCAGGATGAGTCTCCAGATCTGGTTCTTCGTCATCCCAATTGCTCTTAATATCCCGATCTCCCGGCTTTTATCCAGCTGCCAGGCGAGCGACGCTGCGAACAAGCCAACGAACGCCACCAGGAATGCCAGCCCACGAAGGGCAATTGCAATGGTAAAAGTCCGATCAAAGACCATCAGTGCCTCTGCTCTCAACTGCTGGCTGGGCTTGATGTCCAATTTTTGAATCCCCTTGAGGCGTTTATGTATGACACTGATGATCTGGGTAACGTCTTTTTCATCCTTCGTTCGGATGGCGATTGCGTTAATCGTATCGTCCGACCAAAAAGAGCGGTAGGTGTCCAGTGTCATCATCAACGTGCCTTGCGAAGATGAATAGTCGTAGAAGATTGCTGCCACCTTGAAATCTCTCATCCCTTTTGCAGTAAATAGTGGGATAGATTTTCCGATCTCATGTATTCCAAGTCTGTTTGCAAGTGGTTCCGAGATCAAGACATTTCCCTCTGCCAATTGCCGGCCGACATCTTCCGGATTTCCGTTGGCTTCCAAGTAGATGCGTTCACGCGCAAGATCCGGGTTGCTGCTGGCAGCGACATGGATCTCTCCCAATTTGGATTCGATCTCTACCGATCGGAGGACATCGATCCGCTCGATTTCGGGGATTTTCTCGAGCTCTATCAGGACATTTTTATCGATCGGCGAGGAAGGTAAAGAGGCGATTGGTGAAGGCGCCGTGATATAGATATCGCCTTGCAATGATTCTTCCAGCCATATCTGGACGGTATGCCTGAAGCTGTCGATCATCAGGTTGAGGCCGATCGTAACTGCGATTGCCACAGACAGGGCTGCAACCGCTACGCCAGTCCGACTGAGACTGCTGTTCACATTCATGGGTGCCATTCGTCCTGTCAACCCAAGAATCAACCTAAGAGGATTCGTAAGATATCGCATCAGGTACTTGGTTAGCAATGGTGTGATCATGGCAAAACCCAAAATTACCGCCAATGTTCCAGCGAAACTCCAAATCAGGCCCTCATCCAGAGTGATCAAAGTCACCCCACCGATCGTGGCAAGAATGGTACCGATAATCCCTGCCAGGTTAATCGTTGATTGCGCTTTATGCTCCAGGCTGGTGCGTTGTAATGTTGATATAAGCGGGGTACTGGCTGCTTCGAAGGCGGGCGGTATTGCAGCCAGAAGCGTTGCGAGAATCCCGATGGCAAATCCTTTGGCCAGGCTGATGAATGGAATCTGAACTCCCCGAACATTCGTCACAAAGTACAGGTCGTTTATTGTTCGGCTTACCAGCTCGACTGAACCTTGCCCCAGCACAATTCCAAGGAGCAGTCCGGTGGTTGTGCCTGTGATGGCGATCAGAAATGCTTCTACAATAATATGGATAAAGAGCTCTTGCCTGGTTACACCGAGGCAGCGCAAGATCCCCAGCAAATATCTACGTCTGATTATCGAAAATGTCATTGTATTGTAAATCAAGAACATGCCAACAACCAAAGCCAATAGGCTTAGTGCGCTGAGATTCAAGCGAAAAGCTGCGGTCATTTGATCGACGATGAATCTATCAGTTTGGGCGGATTCCAAATAAGTGTTTTGCGGCAGCAATTTTCTTATCAACTCGATTTCAGGGCAGCTCGTACTAAATTCAGGGTTCGCCGGATCGATCGCGTCACAATTGTCCGGGAGGATCAGATCGATGCGATCGATGTACCCCACATTTCCGAACAATTCTTGCGCAGTGGAAATATCTGTGATCAATAGATTATCTATAAAGTCAATCCCGGTTTCAGCGAGCCGGTCATTCTGAGCGCTCCAGTATCCGATGACATTTACAATTTTTTCTTTACCCGCGATCTCTAATTTGATTGCGCACTCGATCGCTGCAGCTTTAAGATCGGGGCATATCTGCCCTGGTTTGCTTCCGACCATCGATTCTGGGATGAGCGCAGCATGCGGAATTGTCAGCAACCTGATCCATACGTTTTGATCCCTTTCGGGGATGAGAAAACCACGAAAGTGTTTTTCAGCGAAGGGATCGATCCCCAGGATTTGAAGAGGTTGATCACCAAGTTCGGGCGCATAAGCCAACCCCTCGATGACCGGGGCGGCTTTTTCAACTCCGGCCCGGATTTTTATCACGGTATAAAGCGAATCTGGGACCCCATCGGGAGTGCTCAAGATTTGATGGGTTGTCTGACCCATCACTGCTGCTTTGCTTAATAGAAATGCGCGTTCGACACTGACATTTGCCAGATCGATCGCAACAATCACCGCCACTCCCAAGGAGATACCCAGGAGCAGCAATCCGGTTTGGATTTTGTTTCGGATGTAATACCGCCAGCCAGTCCTAAGGATCGAATTAGAGAGCACGGCGGTAAACACGGTGGTTCTTATAGGGTTTCCCCCCTAAATTTTCGAGGTCGCGCCGCATTTGGACTGCTGTCTCGGCAACTTGAGTGAGGTCGGCATGCTGAAAACGATAATTCGTCAGGGTTTTTTCCATCTCGGAATAGAGTAAGGCGTTCCCTCCACGGCCCTGAAACTCTTCGAGGATTCCCATCCCGTTCAATGCCACCCAATTCGTTCTTTTGACCTCGAGCATGATATCGATCAACCCAAAAGGCAGCAGCCGTCCTCTGGCTCGCTGAAGGGCTGCGGAAAGATCTGGAAAAGCAAACAGGAAACCAACCGCCTCGTCATTATGTACAATGACCTTAATTAATTTTGGATCGGCAACAAGCATGACAGTGTCTAACACGAACTTAATCTCATTGTCGGTTAATGGATAGTATTCCCAGTTGTTGATGAAACTTTTGTTGTAAGTCCTTCCAATCCGAGGTGCCCACACTCTTAACTCTTTTTTTGATTTGAAATCTTTGACCCAGAGATTCCCTTTTTGTCTTACGCGCTCTGCGATCCTATGGACCCTCTCGGGGATCTTGAATTCGCTGGTCTTGATATAACAGGAGACGAAATCGACCTCCTTTATAAATCCCAGGTTCTCTACTAACTGGCAATAATAAGGATAGTTATAGTTCATCATGTTCATCATCTGGCGATGTTCATAGCCTTCTACGAGCAATCCGTAACCATCCAATGGTCCGAATCCTTTCGGTCCGACGATTGTATCGAGTCCACGCTTGAGAGCCCATTCGAACGCGCGCTCGAACAACGCGTTTGCTGCCTCCTGATCCTCCTCGCAATCAAAGAAATAGAATTGCGCCTGTTTACAATCATGATAATCGTTGTAGCGCTTATTTTCCAAGACAGCTAACCTTCCGATGTCTCGGCCATCCCGCCTGGCAACAAAAAAATCTGCATCGGAATGTTCATAAAAAGGGTGCCTGTCACGATTTAAATAAGAAGCAGCGTCGATGCGCAGAGGCGGAACCCAATTCGGATTGTCCCGATACAGGCGATATGGGATCTCGATGAACCGATTTACGTCTGATCTAGAACGAGTATCCATCAGGTCGATTGTCAACATTTCTCCTCCAGGATGTGGGTGTTACCTCGAGTCTGCCATTTATCAGATAATAAATTCGTTCGGCGAGAGTGATGATTTCCTGGTTATGCGTCACGACGATCAGGCTTTTTCCAGCATTTCTAACCAGATGTTGCAGAAGATCTAACACCTGAGCGCCCGTTTCGTTATCGAGGTTACCTGTCGGTTCATCAGCAAGGATGAAGAGAGGATCATGTACCAAAGCTCGAGCGATTGCAACACGTTGCTGCTCACCGCCAGACAATTGCTCAGGATACTTATTCTTATGATTCTCAAGACCTACCATTTCCAGCAGCTCAGAGACTTTCTGCTTGGATTTTTTTAGGGATTCTCCAAGCAATTCCAGAGGGAGTGAAACGTTCTCCTGGATCGTCAGCGTAGGGATGAGGTTGAAGAATTGATATATGAATCCGATATTTGCACGTCGAAAGAGTGTCCTGCGCTGATCATCGAGCTCAGATAATACTAACCCATTTACACGGACGATTCCCGAGTCTGGTTGATCGATCCCACCGATGAGATTTAATAGTGTGCTTTTCCCGCTGCCGCTTTTTCCAAGTATCGCGACGATCTCTCCTGCCTGAACCTGCCCGGAAACGCCGTTGAGAATAATCCGTCTGGATCCCCCTTCGGGATAGCTTTTCACGAGATTTTCCAGGGTCAGAAATGTTTGCTTGAGGTTTGCCGATTGATTCATGAAAAGTGATCAATATAGAGTTTGTCGCTAAGATGATCTTCGCAAATTTTCGAGCAGCAGGCGTATCCTGCGCTGGCTTTCGCGGGAGTTTATCAGGGTAATTGCGAAAACAATCATAGTGTTTGTCACGATGAAGAAAAATATTTCTTCCAAAGGGAGTTCTCCGATAATTAAACCCAAAGATTTCTCCGGATTGATAGTCCAGGTGCCTGAAGATATCGCCAGGCTGTCTGCTATTGACAAATAAATCGTGGACGCGAGAATCGCTGCAGTTACCGTTCGACGATTCACCCACAAGATATCCGCGCCGAAGAATAATTGCAGCGCGATGGGTGGAAGTGCCCATACGAAGAGTAACAAGAGATAGGTCCCTTTATCCCAATGGAGGAAAAATCCGGTTATGGCCGTTGTCAAGATCAATACAGCGATCCAACCCGAAGTCCACCTCAGTTTATCAGAGGTTGCTTTTGATTCATCTCGCCTGAGTGATTTGAGATTATCAAGCGTTAAAGTTAATGCCCCAGTAAAAAATGTTTGCAAGACGAAGAAGATGTACTCCTCGACAGGAACCCATGCCAGTACAATCCCTGTGACCAATGCCGGATCATACCACCAAACACGATTGGCAACCAAATAATTGTCCCAAGGGGTGGTATAGATCACAGCTACGAAGGAGACCAATGCGATCGATTGCCAGAATCTGAAGGATAGTTCTCTTTGATGGTCTATTCGAGTGCTTGAATTCTTTAGAAAGAAATATCCGATCAGAAGGAAAATGGGCGGAAGGAGGAAATACACCAGGAATTCATAATACTTCATCGAATAAGGGTAACTATCGATTATCTGGGGGAAGAAATCTATTTGTAAATCTCTTTAAGAGCGCTGATGATCTCCGGGAATTGAAATTTATACCCCGCAGCGAGAAGCCTCTCTGGGACGACGCGCTGACCGGTCAGCAGAACGCGCGCCATTTCGCCGAATATTATCTCAAGGGCAAAGGCGGGTACTGGGATCCAGGAAGGACGCTTGAGCACCTTTCCCAGTGCAGATGTAAACTCCCGGTTACGCACAGGATTGGGTGCAGTCAGATTGAACACGCCCTTGAGTTCAGCCCGATCGATCAGGAAACGTATCGCTTGAACTTCGTCATTGAGATGGATCCAGGAGAACCATTGCTCACCGTTGCCAAGCTGCCCTCCGACGAAGAGGCGAAATGGCATTGCCATCCGAGGGAGTGCACCGTCGAAGCGGTCGAGAACCAGCCCGCTACGGATGACAACCCGGCGGATACCCATTTCATCCAACGGCTTAGTTGAGCTTTCCCATTCCTGACAGACAATGCTCTGGAATTCATTTCCGGCAGGTGAGTCTTCTGTTAAGATTTGATCACCGCTTGCTCCATAATAACCGACCGCGGAAGCCTGGATCACCCACGCGGGCTTATTCTTAGCAAGGTTGATCGCTTCCACAACGGCTTTACCAGAGTCGATCCTGCTGGAAAGGATGGCTTTCTTCCTCTTCTCAGTCCAGCGGCTTTCGCCGATGTTTACCCCCGCCAGGTTGATGATGCCAGAAGCACCATCAGCGTACTCTAGCCAGCCATGAGCGCTTTTCGCATCCCACTCGATCAACTCCGCCTTATCGGGCACATTTTGCCTGTGCTCTTGTGGATTTCGACTCAAGATGATCACTTCGTGGCCATCTCTGACGAGGTCTCGAGATAACGCCCGACCGATCATTCCGGTGCCTCCGGTAATTATGACGCGCATCATGTCTCTCCTTGACTTTAATCCTGAAGTATACCGATTGCTTTGGACAATTATATGATCTCAGAGGAATAATGTCAATATATTGTCCATGTAATGTCAAGCTATCTTGACAATGCATAAGGCCCATAGTATAGTTATCCTCTCAGAATCATCTTCTGGTGTTCGAGATTCACTCGCGCATATCGCCTGTCAGGGATACGGATCGGGAGATCGCATGAATACCGATTCAGATTCGGATAATAAGGACGAAACTCCTCTCTATAATATTGGAGTCGTCACGCGTCTGACGAATATTTCTCCAGCGACTTTAAGAGCCTGGGAGAGACGATATAATTTTCCAAAAGCCCGACGCTCATCCGGGGGACATCGGTTGTATTCAGAGAAGGATATCCTTAAATTGCAATGGGTCAAGCAACGGGTCAATGAAGGTATGCAGACCTCTCAGGCGATCAATGCTCTTCGCCATCAGGAGAGGGTCAGCCGAGCTACAGTTGAGAATACAAGTTTGGTCTCAGAAACAGAGAGAGCGAAAACCCGATTCGGCTACCTCGCACTCCAGGACCGCTTGTCTCGCGCGATCTTATCGGGAGATTTCCAATCAGCGGATCAACTGTTCAGCGATGCCCTGGTATTTCACACACCCGAAGAGTTGATTTTGGAGGTGATCACACCAGTTCTGGATAAGATCGGTCAATTCTGGTCGGAAGAGAAAATCAGCGTGGCAGATGAACATATTGCCACAAACTATCTACGTCAGCGGCTATTATTGTGGATGATGACCAGTCCACCGCCTATGGAGATAAAACCAATATTATTGGCCTGCGCACCGGAAGAATTGCACGAAGGCAGCCTTCTGATTTTTGGCACATTACTTCGCAGAAGGCGATATCCGGTTTTGTATCTGGGTCAGGCAGTCCCTCTGGCCGATCTTGCGATATACGTTCAGGAGGTACGGCCTTCCCTGGTTGTCCTTGTGGCGATGACCGATGTTGCTGCAAGGAATCTCCTGGACTGGAAAACTTATCTCCCGGAGAGCGCATTGGGAGGTTATCCTTTGGTGGGTTTTGGCGGACGAGCGTTTGTGATGAACAGTGAATTCAAGGCTAAAATTGGGGGGCTCTATCTGGGAGACGACATCCGTACCGGTCTTGAAACCGTCGATAAGTTATTCGCAAAGTGAAACCCGCATTTTTCGTGTATACTAAGTGCATATGGTGCCAGAAGGTTACAAGCAGGACCTCACCCAGCTCCCACTTCTGAAATTGGATGAAAGCAAAACCAGCCTCGAGCTCTTTCCGACGGTCTGGTCCGCTCTTGAAAAACTGATTGGTGCGAACCATGAGGAACGCGCAAGAGCGTTGTTAGTGCTCGACGATATCACTGCCGCGCGATTCTCACCATTGGTCGCCTATATCCTGATAACGTTCTTGTCAGATCCAGATCTCGAGGTGAGGAAGAGGATCGTTCGAATTATCGGCACTGTTTTATCACCAGATGATAATGGTCATCCCGCTCCCGCTGAGGTGAGAGCGGTGATGCACAGGTATCTAAGCCAGTTGCGGACGAGACAGATTTATTCCATTTTGCAGACTCTTGCTGATGACCAGACTCTGGTTACGGAGGCGAAAAGGATATTGAATGCGTGTCCGTTTGCTGGCAATCATCTCGTTGAGATTTTAAATGATCAAAAAGTTCCACTGGCAATTCGTAAACAGGCCGTGTTAATGATCGGGATTGTTGGTTTCAGCGACGCTGTGACCGCACTCGAACGGATAGAGAGCCGTCTGGAGTCGAGGATCAATGGCCAGAGATCGATGCCGTTTTTACCTGCCACCTCCACCGGAGAAGAGGAATTATTGCCTGTGTTGCAACAGGTGATCACAATATTGCGTTCACCCTGATTCAGGTGGCGATCAGCTTAAAACCACAATTTGGGCAAACTGAGTCAGATCCCTTGACAACAAACCCGCAGTTTGGACAGGTGCCGGGCTGAATAGCTCCCAAGGGAGCCCCGCAGGCAATACAGCTCGGTTCACCGACCGGATTGGCTGTTCCACAATATTCGCAGGTCAGCCTTCTCAATCGTTCGGATAATTCGAAGGTGGCCCCACGCATCCGGGCGTAATATTCAATAATGCTCCAGACCTGATCGGTTAGCTGTAGGTTTTCGATGTCTTGTGCAATATCATCAAGACGTCCAAGGAGATTCAATGGATTGCGCCAGATCGAGAGCAGGGTAGTCCCAATACTTGCGGCAACGCCTAACCAGGCTTGTTCACCGATTTGTACAGCCACCCCATCTTCGACTTTTTCCAACAAAACAGTCAAAGCGGTATGCCCACCGGAAATGGGCTGGGGACGAGTGCTAATCTGGACAACGACCCTTCGATCGTTGGAGAAAGATTGCGCAGCGATATTTGCTCGCTGAAAATGGGCAACGAGCGCCTCTCCCACTTCTTTCGGTGTGATCTCCCCGTGAAAAATGCGTTGCTGCATGGCAACCTCCTGATTCCCATCGCACTCGATTCTATGGTTAGAATTATAATCGTCTCCGTAAGAACAGGAGAGATGCGAGAACTGGTATGCGAATACATATAATTCGATTGTTATCTCTGGCAGGGGTTTTGGCTGGCATTGGCGCGATACTACTGGTTCGCTATGTCCCTGCGAAGGTGTATTATCAAATCCCGACGGTTTCAATCCCAACCGTCACCAGCTCCCCCACAGGACCTACCGCAACTGTCCGAAGGGATATCGATCAGGATACAGTGAATGTCAGAGCTGGCCCAAATGCCAAATATGACATCATCGGTGTCCTGATTGTGGGTCAAGTGGTTCCTGCTCTGGGGAGAACACCAGGAGGTGATTGGATCCAAATCTATTATCCTGGAGTTCCGGATAATGTTGGATGGGTCTACTCTCCTCTACTGACCGTCAGCGGAAATTTGCCGATCGTCGAACCTCCACCGACTCCGACGCCGCGAACCACACCCACTATCGATCCAACTTTACAGGCGCAATTCATCGTCGAGATCCCTCCTACACGGTTACCAACATTCACTGTTCCACCGCCTCTCAATATCCCTTCATTTGAAACCGATGTAGCTGTTTCTCGACAGGTTACCCCTCCTGTAGGGTTGATTATCGCTGGCATGGGATTCCTCGGCTTCTTTGGGCTACTCATTTCGATTCTTCGCGGCCGATGAGCAAAATCCATGTCTATATTATGTTCATTTGGACTGCTGCGTTGCTCCCATCAGTGATTTCTAGGAATCGAACATCATGCTTGATCAAAAAAGGCGCCCGATGTTTGAGCGCCCTTTTTGATGTCTCTGAAGTTATATTTGTTAATGACAGCCGCACCCACCTTCGCTGGTGTATGCAGGGTCATTTTTCGTCCTGAATGAGCTGCCACATCCACATGTGGCAATGGCGTTGGGATTTTCAATTTTAAATCCACTTCCCATCAATTCATCGACATAATCTATCGTGGCTCCAGCGAGATAGTTTATGGAAATCTCATCGACGACCACACGAATACCGAATTGCTCGCTGAGGATGTCGGTCTCTCGGATGTTATCTTCCAGCGCCATGCCATACTGGTATCCTGAGCAGCCTCCCCCCGAGATGAAAACCCTCAGCGCATAACCTTCGAGATTTCGTTTTTCTAAGAGTTCCTTGACCGCCTGTGCCGCAGCGGGCGTCAAAGTAATCTGGGTTGTCTGGTGTTCTTGAAGGATGTCCATGGTGCTCCTCTTTATCAAAAGGATCCCTATCAATTCTTACCGATATTGTCAAAAATGATTTTACTCGATATGTTGTTCATCGTCAATGTCAATTAAGAGATGAGCGACCAATATACAATGAAGTTCCGCAGAAGATTTTAGAAAAGAAGTAAACCCAAGACCACCGAGGCCAGGGTTATGGTGAGATTGTCGAAATCTCTTATGGGTAATGATTCTACAATTGTAGCTGCAGTCGACATCACCGCAATTTTGAGTAGATAATCCAATAATGGAGGGGAAAATTGGCCTGCCTGGATGAACACCGCGAGGACGAGAAGCGAAAACAAACATCCTGCAATGAACATGCCGAGCGAACCCATCCAGGTTTTTTTCTGATTCCAAGGCAAACCTCTATGGCCAAAACGAGTGCCAATGATGTCAGCCAACCCATCTCCCCCGCATAAAATCATTAACGCGATCACCCCGGTCGGTGAATCGAGCCAAAAGAGCATTGTAATTAGTATGAACACGAGTCCATAGAGCAGTGGACCCTTAAGAAGTTCACGGTGATCTCCAGTTCGTGAGATAGACTGAACCGTTGCTCGATCATGGATAATGCCAGCTCCGACAAGCAGGAATTGGAGGGTGAATAGTGAAGGCACTAACGCCGCTAGATATCTCGAAGAGGATGTCTTTGGGAACAACAACCAGCAGAGGACGAAAAATACCCCCGTGCCAGTGTGGATTATCTTTCGGCTCAACTGGGGGCTGATCCAGCTGCGCGCAGCTGTAAAGTTATTGGCGCGCAGCCACACTAATGCTACGAGGAATGTGATCAATAACGCCAGATAACTATTTTCGATCATGGTCTACCAGGAGCAATCTGGAGCGCTGTTGATCATTGCAGATTTTCCGATCATTTTGTACATCGTTACGTCTGTAAAAGGCTGGCCTAATATCCCATCATGGATCGCCCAGGATCTCAATCGTATACTATCGGCGAAATCGGGTTGACGAAATGGGCTTGAACCGTCGAGCTTTGCTCTGAGCTCACCTCCTGGTTTGAAACCTCGATCGATCCATTCCATCAGTTTTCGACCTTTCTGATAAGCAAAACCATAACGCTCAAATATGACCGCGTTATGATAATAGAGCGGTTCAGCAAAGAATACATCATGATTTAGTTTTAAAACGAATTGCTCGAATATTTCAATGGCTGTTGAGAGCATTCTCAGGCCTTTCCTCACCTGACCGGGAGCCAAGCCGGCTTGCAACGCAGCGGTTTCGGCCGCGATATTTCTTAATCGGGTACCAAACACCGTAGGGCGCCCGTCCGGTAACTTATCGACATCGAAGCGAGGCGAATCTGGATCATTCAATATATATAACAGGATGTGAATCTGTCCATTTAAGGTGTCGGTCAGATGGCCATAGAGGATCGGATCGGGGAAGTCAGCTTTATGTCTCAAAGACATCTCCACACTCGGGCTGCCAGGCGCGAACCTGAAAGTCAGCAAGTCTCTTCCAGCGGAGTCGATAAAATTCTCTGGGATGTTGAATCTTTTTAAAAGGACGTCTGGGATAACTTTGGCGTAGATTGCCCGCTTCTCAGCTGGTGGAAGCTGATTGATACCCATGATCGTCGAGGGCGTCTGTGTGATCATCGTCTGGATATCAGTCTTTCTATTTCGCGTTCCTGGTCCCTTTTCGCGATCGACTCTCTTTTGTCGTGGAGCTTCTTCCCCCGTGCAACGGCAATTTCAACCTTTGCCTTGCCATTCTTTAAGTAGATCCGAAGAGGGACTATCGTCACGCCTTTCTGGCTGACCTTTTCCCATAATTTGTGGATTTCACTTTTGTGCAGGAGTAACTTTCGAGGGCGGAGCGGGTCATGGTTAAATCGACTTGCCTCGTCATAGGGAGCGATATGGGCATTCATCAACCATGCCTCGCCCCCGTCAATCCTGACATAAGATTGAGCAAGGCTCACCTGACCCGCGCGGATCGACTTGATTTCGCTTCCCTGCAAGACAATGCCAGCCTCGTATTTTTCCAGCAGCAGGTATTCAAACTGAGCTTTGCGATTCGTGGCAAGTACTTTTATGCCCATGGTTTGATTTTAACATATGGTCTTGTCGCTGATCATTCCTGGGTGATAACACCCATGGCATGATTCAGGACTTCTTCAGGTGTATAGTTTTCAGATGCAAGGTATATATCAGGTTCAATGCCGTTCTCGATCGATTCGCTGCTTCCACCTGGAAACCACCACCTGGCAGCTGTTAGATGGAGACTTGACCCGTCATCCAGGGGGAAAACCAGCTGGATTGTGTTCTTCCCGTAAGACGGCTCGCCGATCAACTTAGCCCTGGCGTGCATTTGGAGAGCACCAGCGATAATCTCAGCTGCGCTGGCGGTGTTGTGATTGATGAGAACAGCCAGCTTCGTGTCCACGAGTGGGCCGGGCTGGATTACCCGAAAAATCTCGATGTCATCGTTAAGGTGTTCCTGTCTGATAATTTCCCCACTAGACAGAAACAACCTGGCGACTTCGACACCAGCGGTAAGCAAACCACCACCATTATCTCTTAAATCGAGAATATAGCTATTTACACCATTTTTTGCCAAATCATTAAAAGCTCGAATAATTTCATCTGGAGTACTCGATGCGATGATGTTCACCTTTATGTATCCGACGCTCGGATTCTCTGCCATACTTCTGGAAATAACCGAGGGGAGTTTGATTTCTTCCCGAAGGACCGATAAACGAACCGGTTCATACTCTGGCGCATGACCGATAGTCAACAATACGCGTGTACCGACAGGTCCTCGAATGCTTGCCTGAATGCTTTCCAACGAACTGTCTTTTGTGAGCACAATGTCATCGACCCCAAGTAAGTGATCCCCCTCTTTGATACCAACGCGAGATGCTGGACTTCCTGGGAAGGGGTAAATAACGAAATTTCCATCAGTATCTTGAAGAATGTCAGCTCCTATTCCTCCGAAACTTCCCTCGAATCGGTCCGTTTCCAATTCGTTCATTGTTGGCTCCAAGAATGAAGCATACGGATCACGATACTCTTGAAGCATACCCCGAATCATGGCGTATTCCAGGGTTTTGGTATCCGGCAGGGGATAATATGCATGATCGATCAAGATCTTATATGCCTGAGACAGGATAGGAAATTCTCTTTGAGGCGCAATTACCGATGCATAAAAGAAGATACCCGACATGAATGAAGATAACATAGTTATCATCAGCAAGCCGAGGATCAGAAGATTCCTTCTAGATATAAGAGGTCTTGGTTCGATCGATCTATTTATCATTATAGACCTCCTCAATCATAAGCCACTGTTCGGATACCAGCTGCGATTTCGTGCACTTCCTGAGGTGCTAGAGTTTGTAAGATAGGGGCTTCATTTTTCAAAACCCACCGCTCGAGGGGTTTTCGCCAGGTGATCAGAGCCTCGAGGTCAGTCGGGTAATGATCGGCTCGGGCTCCAGAACTTATGACTTCGAACTCATTTAATTCGTCCATCCAATCATTCCAGGAGACGATGTCTGGGGTTATCGTAAATGTCGAGAGGGCAGAGAAAAACACCGGTTTATCCCTCGGAAATTCAGATCTCATTTTCCTGAGATAATCAAGACTTATATGGGTGTTGAATACCAGCCAGACAGGTAGCAACCCAGAACGCATAACAATGGTTGGATCGAATTGCGAGAACATTTCGATAAACACTCCTGCAGGTTCTCTATTTGTCTTTTCTAAAAGCGTTTGGATGCATTTAAAAGCCAGTGTGGAAAAATCGTGAGGATCGGGGAGGTAAATATGCACCAATCGATAGCCATTTTCCAGGCAAAAATCCCTGAGGGAGTCAAGATAATCTATCTCGCATCCCCATTCGGACTCGGGTCCTTCTTCTAGAGGATATCCGTCCAAATGCCATGGATAGCCTCTCAATCCTGCAGTCTTGGCATACTCCTTTAGACGATCGCTCCCCTGAATAAATTCTTCGGCAGTAATGTCACCCCATCCGCCGATTTGGAAAAAATTTCGTTCGTCTGTTCGATACCTCAACCAGCGTGCACCGCAATCCAGGTAGCAAATATCACCACCTGCGATCAAATTCTTGCGGATGTAATCCTTATAAATCTCTGGTAGAGAAAGCAACTTTACTTTAGCCGAAGGTGATTTGCCCAACGTGTGATCCAACCATCATGAACTGGATCGAAATGTTGAATGCCCATGATTCCTGGGTTATTCTGCACAATAGACCTGGACAGGTCGAATGATCGCATAAAGTACTCGCGGGTATCCCCGCGCAATGAACCACCCCGCAGAGTCATAACAAAAGCGATCGGTAAGAATGGTGCTCCCAAAGCGAGCGATATCTGGGCAGTCGCCCCACCCAGCGCGGCACCAGTTGTAATCGCCGGAAAAGGTCCTCTCAATCCACGATAATCTGCCAATCGTTCTGTGATCAATTCATCGATTTTGAGGTCACTTGCATAGCTTGGGTGGATGGCCGAAAATCGTGAAAGGGAGGTGATCACCGGTTTGTTAATCCAGAAGGGCATTCTGCTCAGGAGGAATAATCCGGCGCGCTGCCATGGTTCAAACTCATAACCTTTGAAATCCTTCCCCGCTAAGCCAGCTGCAACCGATTTAGTCACCAGTGGTGAAGAGCTATCCAGGCTCTCTAATTTTTTATTAACTGTATCAACTGCCATTCAATGACCTCGTTTTAGTTCAAGACTAAGATAGATGATGCTCGAAGTCGATCGAAAAATCGCTTGACGCAATACTCCTAAAAGACTAAAATATCATTCAGACTTGACGTCTCCCGTTTTGGAGACGGATTTTTTTGCCAGCACCCGGATTATAAAAGGTGATTCTATTAATCGTTATACTTTCTGGAATTTGAACGATATTTCCAAAATCGAACATGTAAAATAATATTCAAGGAGTAAATATGGCGGAGATTATTATTAAAGCAAACAAACGCGATATCGTTGGCAAGAAAGTTCGTGCCTTACGCAGAGCGGGCGTGCTGCCTGCTGTGATTTATGGACACCATATCGAACCATTGCCTATAGCGATGGATTACAGGGAAACTTCCAGGATAATCGAGAAAATTGCTTCATCTGCTCTAGTGGTGCTGGAAGTAAATGGTGAAAAGTATTATTCACTGGTACGCGAGAAACAGCGCAACCCGCTGACAGGAAAGATCCAGCATGTCGATTTTCAAGCCGTGTCGTTGACCGAAAAAGTGAGGACAGAGGTTCCTCTTCGCCTTGTTGGTGAATCGCCAGCAGTTGAAAATTACCTGGGCATTCTCTTGCCCAGTATGGAGACAATTGAGATCGAGTGCCTGCCAGGTTCGCTTCCCGAATATATCGAAGTCGATCTTTCGAAGCTGAAAGAGATCGGTGACAGCATTTTGGTTGGCGACCTCGTTCTCCCTGAAGGTGTTGAGGTTCTGACTGGACTGGATGATGTGGTTGTCGTTGTCGCTGCACCACAGGCCGAAGAAATCCCTGCGGAAGAATTGGAAGGCGCGGAGGAAGAACCGGAAGTCGTTGAACGCGGAAAGCGAAGAGAAGAGGAAGAAGAATAAACCAGGCTTTCCTCTAGATTTCTATCAGACCTAATACAGTCAATAAAGTGAGCGTGATCTCTGCTGTAACACCCCAGAGGAGCTCTCCCTGGAATGGTTTGAAGTAGACGACCTTTAATGGCTTTTGACCAGCTGGGAGCTGGCGTTGCCTTAATTCGATATTATCCTTGCTCGCCAGCCAGCTCAAGGGTATCGAGAAGACCTGGCTGACTTCATCCGGAGCGAGAGTGAAGGAATAAGGCCAGGGGATCATTCCGACCACCGGGGTAACACAATAATTACTGATCGTTCGTAAAGACGGGAGTTGCCCCAGGATAAGGACATCCTGGGGCAATATCTTTAATTCTTCATACGCTTCTCGAAGCGCGGTCTCCTCAGGAGTGCGGTCATTCGCATCGGATCGTCCACCGGGGAAAGCCACCTGCCCGCTATGTTCTGGAAGCGCTTCGTTTCTGCGAGTAAACAAGACGCTCCAATCTTTTTCCTCCCTAAAGAGGGGGACCAGCACCGCTGCCTGGCGAGGTGGTTCCCGAAAATAATCATCTGGGATGGAGCTTTGAAAAGAGTCTCGATGGAAGGTATTCTCCCTGGCTTTTTTCAGGTGTATGATGATCTCAGCAACAGTGAGATGAAAACTAGCGTCGGTCATGCCCACTATGCTTTTTCCTATTCGATCTGACTGCCTTCCAGGGAAACTCTATCTCTCTGCTCCATCGAAGCAATGATGGGCCTGGCAAATACAAGGTATCCGGTATGAGCGACCATTCTATCTGTCGGTCGCAATCGTTCGGGGACCGGCTTATAGAAACGCAGTAAGAGCTCACAAACTTCTACAAATCCAAAGTTCTCTCGATGCAGGGCTGGCAAGAGTTCCGAAACCTGGTTTGTTGTGGGAAGGATGCAACCGAAGAAACCTCCAGGGCGTAGAGCTGCCCTTACCTGGTTGAGGTAATCCTGAGGTCGGGGGATATCCATAAATAACGCTGGGGCATCGGTTTCGTCGAATCCCAGCTTAATGTCTCTTAATTTGATATTTGTCCAACCCGATAATCCAAGTGTTTCAAGATTACGCCTGGCAAGTTCGACCATCTCAGGGCGGATCTCATAGGTGATCACTCGACCAGTTGGTCCGACCGCAAAGGCTAGAGCGGCTGTCATTGCTCCAGAGCCTGTGCCGGCCTCAATAACAGTCTGCCCAGGGCTTATCCCCATCTTGACCAGGATGTAACCCACGTCTTTTGGGAAAATTATTTGGGTTGTCCTGCGGATATTGAGGATCAGATCGCTCAGGGAAGGTTGGAACAGGTAAAAGGGTTTCCCCAAATGGCTGAGAACCATGCTTCCCCATGGTTTGCCAATCAGATCATCGTGATAGATGATCCCGCGATGGGTGTGTAATTGGGAGCCCGGGATCAACCGCACAATGAAATGCTTATGCGTTTGACCAACCAGTTGGATCAGGTCGCCAGGTTGCGCAGTATCTGAAACAGAATTCACAGACGATTTTTCAAATTTTTCTCGAAGAAATTGGTAATCGCATTGTAGCAGGTCACTCTGTTTTCGAATTTCAAGACATCGTGGCCTTCATTCTCGAACACCAGATATTCAACGGTTTTTCCGATCTCACGTAGATGTTGAACCAATTCGGCAGATTCCTTCTCCACCACGCGTGGGTCGTTTTTCCCCTGGATGACCAAAAGGGGACAGGTGATATTGTCGATATAAGTCCGGGGGGACCTTTCGATCAGGAATTCTTTATCTTTTACTGGATCACCGACTGCAATGGCGAAATAAGGTTTCCAGGTTTCGGGGATGCGGTCCATGAAGGTCAGCAGGTCATAGGGACCAAACATATCCACAGCCGCACTCCAAAGTTCCGGGTGCCTTCCAGCAAGCATCAGTGACATATATCCACCGTAGGATCGTCCAACGACCCCTGCTCTGGATGTGTCCAAGCGCCTATCCTTTGGCAATACCTCCTGCATGGCATATAAATGATCCAGGCGATCCTTGCCTCCCCAGTCACGGTCAACCCATTTCGTGTAGCGCAAGCCATATCCTGTGCTGCCCCTGACATTAGGAACGAACACGGCAAAACCTCTGAGTGTCAGGTATTGGATCAATGGCATCGAAAACCAGGCGAAGTCGGGGCGTTCCTGGCTTTGTGGTCCACCATGTACATAGTACACTACGGGAAATGGGGGAGAATATCCAAGCGAGGCAGCCGGGAGATACAATCGGGCTGAAACGCGAAGGCCATCATAGGAAGTGAAAGAGGCATCCTCACCGTCGGATAAAAGCCCCTCTTCGATGCCGAGCACCTTTTCTCTCGTATGGCGGATTACATTTTTTCGATCTTTTCCTTCGACGGTGTAAATCTGCGTCGGTCTTTTCGCTGTCGAAAATGATAGAGCGAACCTGTCCCTCGATTTATCAAAGTAATATCCTTCGAGCACACCATTCGAGAGTTCGCCCTCTCCGCAAATGATCGCCTTAACTTGCATGCTGAGATCTTGCTCGGAAAACACTGCTTCATAAAGCCATGAACATCCATCGATGTTGTATTGCAATGCGAATCGATCGTCTTTAAGATGGCGGAGGTGTTCGAACTCACCCAATCCCTTATGCACGGTCCCTTCAATCCTGACGGGCTTGATATCATCAGGGTTGTCCAGTCGTGTATATCCAATACCGTAAGTGTCAGAGAAAAGTGAAGTAAAGAAGACCAAGTTGCCTTGGGAAGTGAAATGAAAATCTCCCAGAGAATTCAAGGGGACCTCTTCTCCGGGTTTGCGCTCTTCTAATGGCACACCGAGGATTCTTGTCCTTTGTGGGTGCTCTTGCGTCCAAAGGTAAGCGACATTATCCCCAACGGTATATCCGTCTACCATGATAATTTTCGATTGGTCTTCTTTGATACCGTCTATAAAAGATCCCCACATGCTTTCACCTAATTTGACAAGCTCACCTGAATTCAAATCCCCTTTATAGGATGAATGCAGTTGTTCTTTTCGAGATTCAACATCGAGGTATATGAGGTTCTTCTCGATATCACAGGAAACCAGGTGCACCCGATAATCGAGCAATCGTTCCCCGAAGGCGAGTTCTGGGTAACCACCCTCGATCGGGATGAACATTGGTTGATAATTTTCATCACCATCTTTATCGATCATGACCAGGATTTTTTGCAGTCCTGGAAAAACATAATAAGAATATCCTGGAAGAAGGTGCGGGTTCTGAAGGGCTATATCCGGGGGCAGCATTGGCTCCGGCACACTGCCACCAAAATCCATGGCGTACAGGCTGATCCGACCGCTCAGGTTGCTTTCGAAGAATATTCTGTCATTTACGAGTTGTGGTCTGAGGAAGAGGCGTGCCGAGAGGAACGATTCTATTCGATGCATTTTTGGATGACCCTTTCAAGTATTGATTTATGGTGCAGGATGGGATAATCTTACCATAACAACCGATCCCAGCTCTGATAGGTTGAAGATCGAACTACTCCCGTCTGTGTCAGGCTCAACCGTGCTTGATATCGATTTTGCTCAACCAGGAGCCGATCACCAGGAAGATCAGGCAAGACAGTGTCGCCATTCCGAGATGGAGGCTGCCAATCGTAACGAAAGTCCAACCGTTCTGTTTAGCGAGGAAGTTGCCGGCCCAAAAACCTATCCAGCTGAGCAGTATATAGAGTACAAGCTTTCCAAACCCTCCGCCCCGAATGAGATGAAACAATGAACCCAGAAAAGAGGCAATCGCAAACCCGAAAACTATTGTCTGTAACGTCATGGTTGGATAGTTTATCGCATTGGAACTACCAAGTCAACGATTATGATCGCCAGGCAAGGCGATGGAGAATATTGTCCATCCCGGTTGGCTATTAACCGAGATCGAACCACCGTGCGCCTCGACGATTCCTTTTGATATTGCCAGCCCTAATCCTGACCCTCGCCTGGTGCTCTTTCGCCACTTTTCCCCCCGATAGAATCGATCAAAGATATAGGGCAGCTCATCAGGTGATATTCCTGAACCAGAATCACAGACTTGAATGATCACCTGCCCGCCTTTCCGAAAGGCGTTTAATTGAATCCTGCCACCCGGTGAGGTGTGGTTTAATGAATTCTCCAGAAGATTATTGATCACCCGGCTGATACGGACAGGATCAACAGTGAACTCTCCTAGATTTTGTGCCACGTCGC
>FWWM01006191.1_pt1 | contig 25352 bp, 21 predicted proteins | sample 2228351 | NCBI WGS metagenome assembly FWWM01 (sample SAMEA103939774, study PRJEB20133) | metagenome
ACGAGACGCGGGAGAGCCTATCATGATTTCGGGCAGATTTTTCATGAGGCTACCACCATCACTTCGGGCAGATTTTTACGTGAGGCTACATGACGCGCGTTGCGGCCTTGGGTGGCTGCGGTGGCGGTAGGGTTTGCGGGAAAGTAACATGGCTGGCATGGGGGAAGGGGAAACCTCGTCAGGGATCAGGGAAAATTTGCTTTCTTGCCGGAAGTGCTCGCGGTTGGTGGGGTTTCGGGAAAGCTGTGCGCTGCGGGTGCCCCCCCGTTTCCGGGAGGAGGTGGCGCGGCACGGTTTTTGGGCCAGGCCGGTGCCGGCTTTTGGAGACCCCAACGCTTTTTTGGCCATCGTCGGTTTGGCTCCAGCGGCCTTTGGTGCCAACCGCACCGGGCGGATGTTCACCGGCGATCGCTCCGGGGACTTTCTCTACGCCGCGCTGCACCGCTTTGGCCTGGCGTCGCAAGGGGAAAGCCGGCACCGGGACGATGGGCTGGCGCTTTTTGGGGTTTTTATCACGGCGGCCTTGCGCTGCGCGCCTCCCAAAAACCGGCCCCTCCCTGCTGAGCTTGCCGCCTGCCGCCCCTTTCTGCAGGCGGACCTTGCAAACCTTTCCCGCCTGCGGGTGATTTTGGCGTTGGGCGCCATTGCCCATGAGGCGGTTTTGGCGGCCTGGCCGGGCGGGTGTCCCAGGCCCAAACCGAAATTTGGCCATGGCCGCGAGCACCTGCTAGCGGGAGGTGTGGTGCTGCTGGATTCCTACCACGTTTCCCAGCAAAACACCTTCACCGGTCGCCTCACCGCCGCCGCCTTCGATACAATCCTGGCGCGCTGTTTGCAGTTGGCGGGGGAGGAGAGCCACCATGGTGCAAGCCGAAGGTAAAACCTTTCCGTTTGTGGGGGAGGAGGCCATCCGGCCGGATTTTTTGGAGACCTTTGCTTACGAGTACCCGCAGCGGGAAGCGGAAATCACCATTGAAACCGACGAGTGGAACTGCGTGTGCCCGTTTTCCGGGCTGCCCGACTTCGGAACCCTGGTGATCCGCTACGTTCCCGACCGGCTTTGCCTCGAGCTCAAGTCCCTGAAGTACTACCTCACTTCCTTTCGCCAGGTGGGGATTTACCAGGAGCATGCTGCCAACCGCCTGCTGGAGGATTTGGTGCGGGCGGTGCAGCCCAAGCGCATGGAGGTCACCTTGGACTACCGGCTGCGGGGCGGCATCCACACGGTGGTTACGGTGCGCTACCCGGATGCGGGCGGCAAGGCGTGACCCGATGCCGGTGCACTAGGATCCACACCCCGTCCTCGCGTTTTTCGAAAACGTCGGTGGAAAAGCCTTCGCTCTTGCCGGCTTCCGGCCCGCCTTTGACCTGCCGCACGAAGCGGTAGGTCACCACGGCGCTGGCGCCGTACACGCGGGCGTTCACTTCCTGGAACAGCAGGCGTGTGACCACAGCTCCAGCTTCGCGCAAGCTGCGGAGGGGCTCCAGGAAGGCAGCTCGGCCGGAAAGCCTGCGGCAGCCCTCCACCAGGGTCATGGAGTAGGCCACCAGAGGCTCCAGGTGGTCGGCATCCAGAAACATTTCCCCCTTCCGCAGCTCCTCAAGGGTTTGGAGGACCTGCGCCTCTGGCGGTACCTCCGGTGGTGTCTCCGGCGTAGGCGCTTGCAGGGTGGCGAGCAAAAGCAAGAGCGCAACCATGGGGGCATTGTAGCTTTGCGCCGAAAGCTTTAGCCTTTGCCGGTGCGCAAACTCAACCCGCGGCAGTGGGCGTGGTGCTGGTACGACTGGGCCAACTCCGCCTTTGCGTTGGTGTGCATGACCGCGCTTTTGCCGCCGCTGTTGGTGCAGGCGGCCAACCGCCAGCTGGGGGCTCCGGCCGGAACGGTGGCCTGGGGGTGGCTGGCCACTGCGGGCCTGGCGGCAAGCCTGGCGGTCACACCGCTTTTAGGGGCCTTTATGGACTCCCGGGCCAAAAGACGGCAGATGCTGGCGGTTTTGATTGCCTCCGGGGCTGTTTCCTGCGGTTTGGTGGGTTTCTTTCTCGACGGGCATTGGCTTTGGGCGGGGGTGGCCTACGTTTTGGGCGCCACCGCTTTTGTCCTGGGCAACGTGGCTTACGACTCCCTGCTGGTAGGGATAGCCCTGCGGGACGAGCTGGATCAGGTTTCGGCCTGGGGGTACAGCTTGGGCTACATCGGGGGAGCGCTGGCGCTCATCCTGGCGCTTTCGCTTTGGCGTGGAGGGCATACCTTCTGGGCCTTCGCTGCGGTGGGTGTTTGGTGGGCGGTGTTTTCCCTGCCGCTTTTTGCTCTGGTGCCCGAGCCTCCGGCGGGCAAGCCCAGGCCCTGGCAGGTGCTTCGGGAAAGCTTTGCCAGGCTCAAGCAAAACCCCAACGCTTTTCGTTTTCTCCTGGCTTACTGGCTTTACAACGACGGCATCGGCACGGTGATTAAGATGGCCGGGGCTTACGGCGGGGAGCTGGGGATCCCCCTGGCTCACCTGGTGGGGGCTTTGCTGGTGGCCCAGTTAGTAGGGGTGCCGGCCACCCTGGCCTTTGGCTGGGGGGCGAGGAGGGTGGGGTGCAAGAAGCTCATCCTTGCGGCCCTTTTGGTGTACCTGGCGGTGGGGCTTTGGGGCGCTCGGCTTGCCCACGCTTGGGAGTTTTGGGTTTTGGCGGTGGCCGTGGGCCTGGTGCAAGGGGGTGCGCAGGCGCTTTCCCGCTCGCTCTTTGCGCGCTTTGTCCCGGCCGGGGCCGAAGCGGCGTTTTTTTCGTTTTTTGACGTTTCTGCGCGGCTGGCCGGAATTGCGGGGCCGGCGGTCTTTTCCGTTGCTACACAACTCGCCAATAGCCCCCGGGCGGGCGTTTTGGCCACCACCGCCTTTTTTCTGGCAGGAGGATGGCTCCTTTTGCGCGTCGCTGAGCCGGGGGAGGGCGACGGGGCTCGGTGAAACCGTAAAGCCCTAGCGAGCGAGCCGGGCGCCCGGGTGTAGCTTTAAAGTGGCCCGCGCACTGAAGGTATAATCCCCCAGAATTTTTGCACCGAGGCCCAAGGGCTCGGTTGCCGGGGAGGGAAGGCATGGCTGGAAGTGCTCTTTTGATCTCTTTGGTGATTGGTTTTTCGCTTTTTGGCCTTTTGGTGGCCTATTACCTGGTGCGCTGGGTGATGGCCAAGGACACCGGGTCCGAGGCGATGCAGCGCATCTCCAACGCCATCAAGGAAGGTGCGGAGGCCTTCCTGCGCCGGCAAAACCGCACGATCCTGCTGTTGGCTGCGGTCTTTGCCGCGGTTTTGTTCATTGGCTACGGCTTTCTGCGCCAGTCGCGGGAGTTTGATCCGGTGGGGAGCTCGCTTCAGTTGGCCCTGTGGATTGCCCTCTCGTTTATCTTCGGGGCGCTGTGCTCGGTGTTTGCTGGCTACGTGGGGATGTGGGTTTCCATCCGCTCCAACATCCGCACCGCCACCGCCGCCCTTTCCAGCCTCAACGAGGCCCTGCGCATTGCCCTCCGGGGCGGGGCGGTTTCCGGGCTTCTGGTGGTGGCCATGTCGCTTCTGGGTGTGGCCGGTCTTTACGCGCTGGTTTCCACCGTGGGCGGTGTGGAACCCACCAAGGTGCCGCTGTTGATTGTGGGTTACGGCTTTGGTGCTTCCTTTGTGGCGCTTTTTGCCCAGCTGGGGGGCGGGATTTACACCAAAGCTGCCGATGTGGGCGCTGACCTGGTGGGCAAGGTGGAGGCCGGTATTCCCGAGGACGACCCCCGAAACCCGGCGGTGATTGCCGATTTGGTGGGCGACAACGTGGGGGACTGCGCCGGTCGTGGTGCCGACCTTTTTGAGTCCACCGCCGCTGAAAACATCGGCGCCATGATCCTCGGTGCCTCCCTGGCGGCGGCCGCCCAGAAGCAGGGCATTGAGTTTTCTATGGGTGTGGTGGGGGTGATGATGTTCCCCCTGGTGGCCCGCGCCTTTGGAATCCTGGCCTCGGTGATTGGCATTCTGGCGGTGAAGATGGACAAGGAAGAGCGTATGGACCCCATGGAGGCCTTAAACCGCGGGTACTACCTGGCGGTGGCCCTGGCCATGGCTGGCTTTGCCGGGGCAACCTACTGGCTTCTTTCCAGCCCGGCCGCGCCAAACGCCTGGTGGCACTTCTTCCTCTGCGGTGTCATTGGGGTTTTGACCTCGGTGGCCTTCGTGTACATCACCCAGTACTACACCGAGTACCGCTACCGTCCCGTGCAGTCCATTGCCGAGGCGTCCACCACCGGACCGGCCACCAACATCATTGCCGGTGTGGGCGTGGGCTTCGAGTGCACCTGGATGCCGGCGGTGGTGATGGGTGCGGCGCTTCTGGCTTCCTACTGGCTGGGTGAAACCTCCGGCCTTCCCCACGCCGGTCTTTTCGGCACCGCCGTGGCCACCATGGGCATGCTGGCCACCGCGGCTTACATCCTGGCCATGGACACCTTCGGTCCCATTACCGACAACGCCGGCGGCATCGTGGAGATGTCCCAGCAACCCGAGGAAGTGCGGCGCAAGACCGACCGCCTGGACGCCGTGGGCAACACCACCAAGGCCCTAACCAAAGGCTACGCCATTGGCTCGGCAGGGTTGGCGGCCTTCTTGCTGTTCCAGGCGTACATGGACGAGGTGAAGAACTACGCCGGTTTGGGGGAGTCGGCGCCCTTCGTGGTGAACCTGGCCAAACCGGTGGTGTTCGTGGGGGCCCTTTTGGGCGCCATGCTGGTGTTCCTGTTCTCGGCGTTGGCCATTCGCGCGGTGGGGAAGGCGGCCCAGTCCATCATTGAGGAGGTTCGCCGCCAGTACGCCAACCTCCCCCGGGAAAACGACATCATCGTGTTTCCGCCCAACTTCAAGCCCGACTACGGCTCCTGCGTGGACATCGTCACCAAGGCCGCGCTGAAGCGCATGGTGGCTCCGGGGCTTTTGGCGGTGCTCATGCCGGTGGCGGTGGGCGTGGTGTTCCGCATCTTTATCCGCCCCGATGACCCGCTGATTTCCGCGGAAGCGGTAGCAGGGCTTCTCATGGTGGGCACCATTGGCGGCATCCTGGTGGCGCTGTTCTTGAACAACGCCGGTGGCGCCTGGGACAACGCCAAGAAGTTCATTGAAACCGGGGCCCACGGTGGCAAATACCTCATGACCTCTGACGGCAAGCGCATGAAGAACCCCACCCACGGTGCAGCCGTGGTGGGCGATACGGTGGGGGATCCGTTCAAGGACACCGCCGGTCCTTCGCTGCACGTGCTTATCAAGCTGCTTTCCACCATCACCCTGGTTTTGGCGCCGCTGTTCATTTAGAAAACCCGAAGGCGGTGAAAACACTGCGGGGCGACCGGTGGGTCGCCCCAAATTGTGTTCAAGCCTGATTGTTTCAGACGTATCGTTAAGGCGCGCCGGGCAAGGTGTAGGGGCGACCGGCTGGTCGCCCCAAAATGTTTTCAAACCCGATTGTTTCAGACCGAAGGTTGAGGCTCGCCAGCAATGAGCAAGCCTTCCAGCCGCTCCCGTAGTTCCGGGCCGAAGCTCTGGGGTCGGCCCTGGCTGTAGTCGTAATGGACCTGCACGGTTTCCCCATCGGCGGCCAGTTCCCCGCTGGCCCACACGCGGTAGGCGATGGTGAAAGAAGAGCGCCCCACGTGGCTTACCCACAGCTCCACCTCCAACGTGTCGTGGAGGCGAATAGGGCGACGGTAGTTGACGGCCACCCGTGCCACCACGAAGGGGAAGTCCACCTCCTTGGCGAAATCCCGGAACTGGGAAAGCCAAAAGCGGGTGCGTGCCACCTCTAGGTAGGTGACGGTGACCGCGTTGTTCACGTGACCCATGGCGTCCAAATCGCGGAAACGCACCTCAATGGGGTAACGGAAGACTCGCTCCATAGCGGAAACCTCCAGTTTCAAGCTCGTCGCAGAGCCAGGGCCCGCAGCCGGTTGAGGCAGGAACGCGCCGCCTTTCTTCCAGCCTCCACCGCTTCGGGAAGCCGACGGAACTCCGACCAGTGCATGCCCCAAACCTCCGGGCGGATCACCAGGTCCGCGGAAGCCACCAGCACCTGCCGGAGGCGGGCGTGGGTCATGACGTTGGCCCGCATGAGCACCCGGGGCACCGTAATGCGCCTGGGGTCTTCGTCGGGATCGGGGAGATCGCCCACGTCCACCGCCACCACCGGTCGTGGGACCAGGGCCCGGGCCTCCTCCACCGGCACCTCGGCCACCACCCCGCCGTCCAGCACGTAGCGGCCGTCCAGGCCATAGGGAGGCACCACTCCGGGGACCGCAGAGGAAGCCGCCACCGCCTGCCGCAGATCCCCCCGGGTCAAGGCCACAGCCTTGCCGGTGGCAAAATCGGTGACCACCGCCGCAAACGGTTGAGGCAGCGATTCGATCCTCGCTTCGGGGATCAAAAACGCCACGGCGCGCTCCAGGTCTTCGTGCTCCACCAACCCCCGTCGGTGCAGCGCCAGGGCCACCTGTGCCCCCTGCTGGAGGCGCTGGGCAAAGGACAGAAGCAGGTTGTCGCGGCTGGAAACCTCCTCGGTGAGCCGCACCTCGGGCAGGTGCGAGGGGAAGTCGGAAGCCAAAAACTCCTCCCACCGCTTGAGGGCCTCCCGGGTGTTTCCCAGGGTGAGCCACATGGCCCCCACCACTGCGCCGGCGCTGGTTCCGGCGATGCCGGCCACCGGGATGCCTGCCTCTTCAATGACCTCCAAAACCCCCAAATGGGCCAGGCCCCGGGCTCCGCCCCCACCCAACGCCAGCACCACTCCCTGGCGCGGACCGCGGCGGAACAGGAAATCCAGAAAACCCATAGGCTGAAATACTAGCGCAGCAATGCCAGAAACGCGCGGGGTGGCGCTCGCTTGATAGCCTTTGGGACCTTGTACCGACAAAGAACTTGTCGTATCGTGAGCAAGACCCCGGCGGCTGGCCGGGAACGGAGGGTCTCATGGCGTTCCTCCCGTGGGCTATTGGCGTTTTCGTTGTGGTTTTGGCCTTTGCGCTCTGGGCCTTCAACTACCGCAAGGTAGGTCCCAACCAGGTGCTGGTCATCTCCGGCCGCACATCCACCGTCATCGAGCCCGATGGGCGAAAGCGCAGGGTGGGCTACCGCCTGCAGGTGGGGGGCGGGACCTTCGTGATGCCGCTCTTGGAATCGGTGCAGGTTTTGCCTCTGGACGTCATTTCCGTCTCCATCCGCTGCCCCGAGGTCCTCACCGCCCATGGGGTGATCATTGCCGCGGAAGCCTTTGGACAGGTCAAGGTGTCCTCCGACGAGCGGCGGCTGCACCGGGCGGTGGAGAACTTCCTTTCCCGGGGCACTGCAGGCATTGCTGCCGTGGCCCAGGAGGTTTTGGAAGGGCACATGCGCGCAGCCCTGGGGACCATGGCGGTAGAAGAGATCTACTCCCAGCGCGACCGTTTTGCCGAACGGGTGCGCAGCGCAGCGCAAGCGGATTTTGACCGCTTGGGCCTGGAGCTCCTGGCCTTTTCCCTGAAGGACATCACCGACAGCCAGGGCTACCTTGAGGCTTTGGGGGCCCGCCGCATTGCCGAGGTCAAGCGCGATGCGGCCATTGCCCAAGCGGAAACCGAGCGCGACGCCACCATCCGTGCCGCCCAGTACCGCAAGGAAGGGGACGTGGCGCGGCTGGCCGCGGAAGCCGAGCTGGCGGCAGCCACCCGGGATTTTGAAATCCAGCGGGCGGAGTTCCAGGCGGCGGTGAACGCCAAGCGAGCGCAAGCCGAGCTGGCCTACGAGCTGGAGCGGGCCAAGCTCTTGGAGCAGGTGAAGCGCCAAGAGTACCAAATCAAGCTGGTGGAAAAGGAGCTGGCCACCAAGCTGGAGGAGCAGGAAATTGCCCTGCGTGAAAAGCACCTGGACGCCACCGTCAAGCGGCCGGCGGAAGCGGAAGCCTACCGCGCCAAGCTGGAGGCGGAAGCCGAAGCCTACCGCAAGGAACTGGAAGCCAAGGGGCGAGCCGCGGGGCTGCGGCTGGAAGCCCAGGTGCGCGCGGAAGCGTTGCGGGAGCAGGGAAAAGCCGAAGCCGAAGCCATGCGGGAAAAGGCCGCGGCGTGGCGGGACTACACCCAGGCGGCTCTGGCCGAGATGGTCATCCAGAAGCTACCGGAGCTGGCCCGGGCGGTGGCCGAGCCGCTGTCCAAGGTGGACCGCATCGTCATGGTGGGGGATGCTTCCGGTGCCAGCAAGCTCACCGGTCAGGTGGCCGAGGTTTTGGCCCAGCTGCCCACTGTGGTGGAATCGCTCACCGGTGTGAAGCTTGCCGACTTTTTGGCGCAAAAAACCGCGCCAAAAGAAGAGAAGGACTCGTAAGGGAAAAGACGTACCATGCCCTCGGAGCGCGCGAACCAAATTCAGCTTTCCCCAACCATGCGCATTGCCGCCCGGGCCCTGGCCATGAAGGCCCAAGGCATTGACGTGGTGGATTTTTCGGTGGGTGAACCGGATTTCCCCACACCTGAAAAGATCAAGAAGGCGGCCAAGCAGGCGCTGGATGCCAACTTCACCAAGTACACCGCCAACGACGGCATTCCTGAGCTGCGTCAGGCCATTTGCCGCAAGCTGGAACGGGAAAACGGCCTGCGCTTTTCCCCCGACGAGGTGCTGGTGTCCCCGGGGGCGAAAGCCGCGCTCTTTTGCGTGGTCATGGCCCTGGTGGACGAAGGGGACGACGTCATCATCCCCAGCCCTTGCTGGGTTTCCTACCCCGACCAGGTGCGTTTGGCCAAGGGCAACCCCGTGTTCGTGCGCACCCGGGAGGAGGATGGCTTCCACCTCAGGGCCCGGGACCTGGCAGAGGCCATCACCCCCAACACCAGGGTTTTGATCCTCAACTACCCCTGCAACCCCACCGGCGCCGTGTACACCCGCGAGGAGCTGGAGGAAATCGGCGAGATTTGCCGGAGGGAAGGGATTTGGGTCATCGCTGACGAAATTTACGAAAAGCTCATTTACGACGGGCGCCGCTTTACCTCCATTGCCGCCGCAGTGCCGGGGCTGGCCAAACAGACCGTCATCATCAACGGGTTTTCCAAGGCCTTTTCCATGACCGGCTGGCGGCTGGGCTACGCCGCCGGTCCCCGGGAGATCATTGCCGCCGCCTCCAAAATTCAGTCGCACAACACCTCCAACGCCACGTCTTTCGTGCAAAAAGCCGGGGTGGTGGCGCTGGAGGAGTGCGAGCTGGAGGTGGAGCGCATGCGGGTGGAGTTTGAGCGGCGGCGCAACCTGGTGATTCAGGGTCTTTCGCGCATCCCCGGCCTTTCCTGCCCGGTTCCGGAAGGGGCGTTTTATGCCATGCCCAACGTTAGCCGCTTTTTGGACAAGGAGTTTTCCGGCTCTCCGGTGCGCAACACCTACGGCCTTGCCTACTACCTGCTGAAAGAGGCCAAGCTGGCGGTGGTTCCGGGGGATGCGTTCATGGCCCCGGAGCACATCCGCATTTCCTTTGCCACCTCCGAGGAGCGCATCCGCGAGGGGCTGAAACGCTTGGCCGACGCCTTAGCCAAGCTGGAGGAACCCAAGCGGACCAGACCGCGGGTGCTCAACAACGTCATCACCAAGGTCAACGACTACCTGTCCGTACGTCCCATCCGCGAGCTTGCCGAACGCAACGCGCTCCTGGAGGAAGCGGAGCGCTCCCTGCCGGCGGATAGCCTGTTCGTCTGGAACGCACTGGTGGGTGGGGCGGTGGTGCAGCTGCGCACCAACTCCCCGCACCTGGCGGACTTCTTTCAGGAGAACTTCTGGCCTTCTCCCTTGGAAGGGGGGCCCGAGCCCCACGCTGTGGTGTACGCGATTAAAGAGGCCCCGGGGAGAGAGCCCTCGGCAGCGGTGAGCTTTGCCACCGACACGGGTTTTGTCTGGAACACCGCTTTTTACGGCCAAACCCGGGAAATGGCGTTGCTTTTGGCGGCGGAAGTGGCGGCCCGCACCCAGGGGGCCCTCTGGGCCCACGGGGCAGCGGTGGCTCTGGGTGAAAGGGGCGTTCTGGTTTTTGGCGCACCGGGGAGTGGGCGCACGGCCCTTTTGGCGCAGCTCCTGCGGGAGCACGGGGGGCGGCTTTTGGCCGCCGACGGGGTTCTGGTGCGCTTTGGGCCGCGGGCCACGGTGCTGGATGGCCTTGAGCGGAAGCTCTACCTGAAAGCAAAATGGACCAGGCACCTGCCCACGCTGAGCCGGTTCTTTGACCGCGCCAAGCTGGAAAACATGGCCACCGAGCGCGCGCTCTGTACCGTGGACCACGGTGAGCGCGATTGCCCCCTGGATTTGGGTGCTCCCGTGTGCCTGGAGGCCTCGGCCAGGGGTCGGATGATGCTGGACCCGTTCTGGCTAGGGGGGACCCGTCAGGCGGAAGCGGCAGCGGTGGTTTTCCTGGCCAAGGACCCCTTGACCGCCAGGCCACGCCCCCTCTCGCCCGAGGACGCCCTGCGGCTTTTGGCCAGCGGCAGCTTGCCGGGGCAGGTAGGAGCCGCCCGTCCCTATTTGAACCCGCACCTGCCGCCGCTGGCCGCGGAGCAGGAGCAGCGCCTGCGGGCACAGTATGCCCGGCTGCTGTCGCAGGTGAAGAGCTTCCTTCTCCCTGCGGATCTTTCCCCGGAGGCCGCGGCCCAGCAGCTTTTGGCTCTTCTGGGGTAGGAAACGGCTAGGTTGAGGAGCTACCGGCAAGCTGCGGTGCAGCTGAAGGTCTGCCCGGAGGGGGTGCGGACGGTTTTCCCTTCCGATGTCTCCTCCTTCTGGTAGCCCGCAAGCGAAGGCATCACCGCGGCCAGGGCCCGCCGGGCACGCCAGCGGGAGAGGTGGAACTCCTGCCAGGGTGCCGGGGCGTTCCAGTCCCGGTGACGCCAGGTCCAGCAGATGAGCGAGGCTCCCAGGGCTTCCCGGCTGCTCTGGGGCAGGCGGGGGTCCTGGAACAAATGGCTCATAGCGGGAACGGCGTCGGAGGAAAGGGACGCCAGGTAAGCCACGTCCAAGCTGGGCCCGGAAGCAAACCTCGCCACGTTGGCCCGGGCTACCCGGGCGTCAACGCTGGAGGCCACGAGATGGGCGGAAAAACCAACGGCCGAAAGCAGCAAACCGTGAACCACCCACCGCCTGGCCTTGGCCAGCTCCAGCGCCAGCACTGCTCCCAACGCCACCCCAATCCACACCATAAGGGTGTGAGCGTAAAGCCGGGCACGGGTAAAACCGTAAGCTTGCTCGTAAAGGCCCAGGCGCTGGAAGGCCGAAAGCAGGATCACGCCCACCAGCAAAACCAGCAGCACCGAAAGCGCCGAAAACAGGCGCTGCCCGCGTGCGCTTTGCTGCTCGGTAGAGCTTTGCAAGCTGAGGATCAGCACCAAACTCAAAAAGGCCACAGCCAGCAGCTCGCCAAACCCGCGACGGGCGTACTCGGAATAGGTGAGCCCCAGCTCCGCCAGGTTAGCCTTGCCCGCAAAGAAATAGCGAACCTGAAGAAGCACGAAGAAGGAAAACAGCAGATCCACCGCGGCCAGCACCACGTTGGCCTCGATTCCCCCCAGAAACAAAAAAACGGTCCTTTGCTGCCGGCTTTGGGCTGGCTCTTTTTCGGCTTCCCGGGCCACGAAGGTAAAGACCCCCACCAGCAGGTAGGCCCCAAACAGCATGTAGCTCAAGCGAAAAACCGCTTCCGCCAGAGCCCGAAAAGAGAACCAGGAAGCGAGATACCGGGCAAAAACCGCATCGGCTCGTGCAAGGAGCAAAGCAAAAAGGCCGGTTACCGGCAGCGCCACCAGCAGACCGCGCACCACCGGCGCTACCCAGCCCGGTTTGGGTTTCGGCTCGCCTTGCCCCGGCGAAGGGTTAGGGGATCGGTAAATGAAGCCGTGAGCCACGGCGGTGGTCAGCAACTTCAAGAAGGACCACAGGGTTTGCAAGACGTCCGTCCGCCACCATTCGCTTTTCCGGTAGTACACGGCCAAAAGGCCCATGAACAGCAAAACCCAGGCACAGCTCAGCACATGCGCCAGCGGTTCCAGCCTCCAGAACGACCCCCAGGCGAAGAAAACCAACGGCAGGCCCAGGAGAAACACCGTGGGGGCCGGCCGGTGGCCCTCCTTTGCAAGCACCAAGAACCCCCCAGCTACGCAAAGAACGGCAAAGAGGGGAAAGTTGATGCCGTGGTCAACGTTCCAAAAAAGCCTATCGAACGCCAGGGCCAGGAACCCCGCCACAAGCAAGTACCTCGATCGCTCTTTCACCGGCTCCTCCGCAACCGCTTTACCACCGTGCCTACCGCGGGCACCATCTCGCTTTTCCTGTACCCACCCAACCCGACTTTAACCATGCACGTTGCCCCTCGCCAAAGAAAAACCTATGCCCACAAGACAAAGCAGCGACGCTACCCAGAGGTTGGCCTGCATCCCGGGCACCAAAAGCTTTCCGGCTTGCGTATCGAGGTTGGCCGCGGGGAGGAAGAAGCTGGCCAGAACCAGGCTTCCGGCTTGGCCGGTGAGCCTCATGAGCGCCAGGGTGGCGGAAGCCGCTGAAAGCAACTTGGTTGGGGCCTGGCCCATCACCGCATGGGTGTTGGGGGAAGAAAACAGCGCAAAGCCAATGCCTAAAAGCGCAAGCCCCGAGATCACTTGGAAAAGCGAAACCCGGAGTTGGGCAGAACTCAACACCAGCAAACCGCCGGCGGTGAGGGCCATGCCGGCGGAGGCCACCCACCGCGGCTCCCACCGATCCGAGACGCTGCCGGCCACGGGGGAAAGCAGCGCCATGAGCAGCGGCTGGGCGAGGAGGAGAAAGCCAGTGGCCTTGGGGGAAAGCCCGCCCACCACCTGCAGGTAGAGGGCCAGGAACAGCGAAACCGAAAAGGTAGCGGCGTAATGGATCAACGCCGCCAGGTTGGAAAAGGTAAAGGCGGTGTTGCGAAAAAGGGCTGGCTCCAGGGGTAAGTTCGAGGAACCCCGGAAGGAAAGGACAACGGCAATGGCTCCCACCGCGGCCACGGCGGCAAAACGCCCCTGCACGCGGGTCATGGCCAGGCCACCCAGGACCAGGGAAACGCCTGCGGCAAAAAGCCAGAGGCTGGCGGGCTGAGCCACGCCTTCCCGCGGGCTCCTTTCCCTCCCCCAGGGACGGGCCAGAGCCCAACCGGCCAGAGCCAAAAGCGCTGAGGCGGCGAAGACGCTGCGCCAGCCCAGGTGCTGGGTGAGCAGGCCGCCGGTGGGAGGCCCCAGGGTAAGCCCCAGGTAAACCGCAGCGGTGTTGGCTCCCAGGAGCTTGCCCTTTTGCCCCGCTGGTGCTACCTGGGCCACCAGAGCCACGGCGGTGGCAAAGGTAGCGGCAGCAGCCACCCCTTGCGCTGCCCGTACCAGCAAAAGCGCCGGCACCGAGCGGGTAAAGATCGCTGCCGCCGAGCAGAGCGCTTGTCCCAAAAGCCCCCAGGTGAACACCCGGGCGCGGCCGCAAGCATCGGCCCAGCGCCCCAGGGGCACCAGCATGCCGGCGGCGGCAATGAGGAAGGCGTTGACGATTAATCCAAGCTCAAAGGCGGTAGCGTGGAGCTCCCGGCCAATCACCGGCAGGGCCACGTTCAGGGAGGACCCCAAAAAAGGCGGTAAAAACGAACCCAAAGCGGTCGCCCACAGCAGCGGGCGGTGTTCTTGGATGAAACCCGCAGGGCTGGCCGTCTGCACGCCAAGAGTTTACGCGCCGCAGTGGCTTTTCGTTGCTTTAGCTTTGCGAGGCAGCCTCGGCAGCACCGGCCGAGCCGCTAGCCCACGCGCGGCAGCGGCGTTCTACCTCGGGGACCAGGCGCTGGCGAATGGCGTCGCGGACCGTGCGGTAGGCCTCTTCCTGTATCTCCCGAGATCCCCCCACCAGGGCGGGGTCCGGGAACGAAATGTGGATTTGTTCCTTGGCGCCGGGAAAGTAGGGGCACTCTTCCCGGGCGCTATCGCAAACGGTGATGACCAAATCCCAGGTGTCATTGGCGAATTGGGCCACCGATTTTGACCGCTGCCGGGAAATGATGACTCCTTCTTCGGCCATGACCTTGATGGCCATGGGGTGAACGTACCCCGCCGGGTGGGTCCCCGCAGAGGCCACCTCCACGCGGTCACCCAGGAGGTGACGCACCCAACCTTCGGCCATTTGCGAGCGGCAGGAGTTGCCGGTGCAGAGGATCAAGACCCTGTATTTCTGCATTTCAACCCCCGGGACAGTTTATCAGCTAATCGCCAATGATCTTGATGAGCACCCGCTTGGGCCTTTGCCCATCGAACTCGCCGTAAAAGATCTGCTCCCAGGGGCCAAAGTGCAGTTGGCCGTTGGTGATGGCCACCACCACCTCGCGGCCCATGATTTGCCTTTTGGCGTGGGCGTCGCCGTTGTCCTCGCCGGTGCGGTTGTGTTCCCACCGCTTCACATCGTGGGGGGCCAGCTCCTCCAGCCAGCGGGCGAAGTCCCGGTGCAAGCCGGGCTCATCGTCGTTGATGAAGACGCTGGCGGTGATGTGCATGGCGTTCACCAGGCAAAGCCCTTCCCGCACCCCCGATTCGGCTACGGCTTTTTCCACCTCCGGGGTGATGTTGATGAAGGCCACCCGGGTGGGCGTGTGGAACGTCAGGGTTTTGGTGTAGGACTTCATGGGCCTTTTGCCTCCCTGCAAAATGTAACTTACCCCCTGAGTGCCACGTACAATGGGCCCGTGAGCGAAGACACCCGCCGGGTTTTGCTGGTGGCAGCGGTGCTGGTCCTGTTGGTGGCCGCGGTTTTGGCGTTTTGGCGCCGGCACGAGAGTCTTCGCCCGCAGCTTCTGCAAGCTGCCGTGGTGTTCTGGGTGGAGGGTGAGGAGTGGGCCAGCGACGACGTGGGACCGCGCCAACCCCAGGAGCGGGTCTGGGCCGGTGTGTTGCTGCAGTTCCGCCGGGGGAAGGAGTCGGCGCGGTTTCTTTGCCCCTTTTCAAAAGTCCGCTGGCAAGGGCAGGAGCTGCACCCGGAGCCTTTGGCCGCCTGGCCCTCGGCGTATGGGCTTTTGAAAGCCCAGTGGTTCACGCTGGAGCCGGCTTTCTTCGGCTGGGAAGGCGTCAACGCCGGAAGTGCTGACAAGCTTGCGTACGGGGAGTTTGCCGCCCCGGAAATGGGGAGCGAGCTCAAAGCGCCGGTCACCAGCGAAGCCCACAACGACGACTTCCTCACCCAGCCCGTGGCCGGCAACACCTTAATTGGGGGTGTGACCCGCTTCAAGGTCAAGGTGGGTGCCTACGCCCGCCCGCAGGACCTTCTCCCCTGGGCCAGCGTTTCCTCCCCGGGGGCCAGGGAGGTGGCGGAGGTTCCCGCTCTCTGGCGGTTGGCCGAGGTTCCGGAAGGCGTGAACCCCAGGGTGAGCCTGGCCTTTCGCCGTGGGGTTTTTAGCTTTGCACCGGGGGTTTGGCCCGAGGGCGGCCCCGGTTGGCCCCTGCCCCTTTCCCCCCGGGAGCTGGTGGTGCGGCACCTGATCATGACCCCCCAGGCGGTGGCGGCCCTGGCGGCGGTGGGGGATCCCCTGGCGGAGCCGTGGGGACCGCCGCAGCGGTTGGTGGTGGGGGATGGGCTCTGGCTTTCGGAGGGTGGGCGGCCTTTGCGTTGGCGGAACGATGTGCTTCCCGGGGATGCGGTGAGCTGGTCCGGGCGGTGGGCGGTGCTGTGGGCCGATGACGGTAACGGCACCCTGGACTTTGCCGACACCGTGCTTCTGGCGTGGATGCAGCCCCCCCGGCTTTTGACCTTGGGCGACGTTGCTGCCGCCACCCGTAGCGTGGAGCTGCGCCGGGTGGTGAGGGGCACCCCGTGAGCTCCCGGGGCCTGGTGGTTTTGGCGGATGGAGCCCAGGCGGCCTTTTGCGCCGGGGTGGTGGCGCAGCTTTCCGCTTCCGGCCGCCGGTGGGGGGAAGCTGCCGGTGCTGGGCTTGCGGCGCAGGTGGCGCTTTTGGCTCTGGCCGGAGAAGCCGAGGAAGCAGCCCGGCGCTTTTTGCGGCTGGCCCAGGAGGGGGCGGCGTTGTTCCGTCCGGCCCTGGCCTACGCCCGCGAGGGTCTAAACGAGGGTTTTCTGCTGCTGCCCGATCCTTTCCGTCTTTCCGGGTGGCTTTCCTCGGAGGCCCTGGGGGAGTACCTGGCTCCGGAAACGGCCCTGGCGGGAAGGATCAAGCTTTGGCTTTGCACGGAAGACCTGGCCTCCGGCCAGAGGGGCTGGAGGGAGCTCACCCACGGCGGGAAGCTTTTCGAGGCGGCGGCTTTCCCCTGGGGCTTTCCGCCGGTGGCTGGCCGTTGGGGTGGGGTGGGGGCCTGTGCGGAGCTGGATTTCCCGCCGCTTTCTTCGCCGGAGGTGGACGTGGTGTGTGGGTTTCCCTGGCCAGCGGTGGAGCGGCCGGGCCTCGGTAACGCCCTTTTGGCCACCGTGCAACGGCGGGAGGAAATTGCCGCCGCCTTGACCGTGACGCGGTGGGCTGGCCAACGTTCTGGGTTGCAGGTCTTTGCCCCCACCCAGGAGCAGTACGCGGCTTTTACCCGGCGGGATGGGGCTTTGTTGGGGGTGGAGTACCCGCTGCCGGTGGAGCACAACGCCGAGCTGGTCTCCCTCATGGTGGAGTTCGGCCGCTTCGTCGGCGCGCAAAAGGGAGGGTAAGCATGCGCTTTTTAGCTGGAGTTCTTACGGTGGGATTGGCAGTGGCGGTTCACGGGGAAGAGGTGCGGTTGGCCCGTTTCCCGGCCCCTTCGCCGGATGGGCAAACGGTGGTTTTTAGCTGGCAGGGCGACCTGTGGGCGGTCCCCGCCCAGGGGGGGCGAGCCCAGCGGCTCACCGCCGACCCCGGCTACGACTGGGGCGCCGTTTGGGATGCCAGCGGGCGCTTCTTGGCTTTTGCTTCCGATCGGGAGGGCAGCGACGACGTGCTGCTGTTGTCCTGGCCGGAAGGGCGGACCAAGCGTTTGACCTTCCACGAAGCGGCCGACGTTCCCCAGGGCTTCCAGGGCTCGGGGGTGGTGTTCGTTTCCCGCCGCCATGAGGCGTGGAACCGCAAAAACGCCGTCTACACCGTGGCGGTCACCGGGGGCACCGAAAAGCTGCTCACGAAGATCCTCGCCCTGGAGGCGGTGCCGTCGCCGGATGGGCGTTTTCTCGCCCTGGTGCGCGGTGGCACCCCGGACAGCCGTCGGCACTACCGGGGTTCCGCCAACCGCGACCTCTGGCTTTTGGAGCTGCAAACCGGAAACCTGGTGAGGCTTACCGAAACCCCGTGGGATGAGGATCACGTCTCCTGGGCCGGTAGCGACGCGTTGATTTTCCGTTCGGACAACGGTGGCGATGACCGCAACGTGTTCCGCCTGAACCTCGCCGACCGCCAGCTCACGCAGCTCACCCACCACCAGGGAGGGGACGTGCGCTACCCCAAGGCCTCGGCCAACGGGGCCATCGTGGCCTACGAGTTTGGCGATGGGCTTTACGTGGTTTCCGCCGGTGGTGGCGAGCCCCGGCGCCTGGCGGTGGAGGTGGCCACCGACGCGCTGGAAGACGACGTGGAGCGGGCGGTGCTGCGGGATCAAGCGTCGGAGGTGGTGCCCTCTCCCGACGGCAGCCAGGTGGCCCTGGTGGTGCGCGGGGACGTGTACGTCACGGCCAGGAGGAGCAAGGAGCTTTCCGCCATTTCCGGACCGGTCACGGTGCGGGTGACCAACACGCCGGCGTGGGAAAGGGACGTGACCTGGACCCCCGATGGCAAAGCCCTCTTTTACGCTTCCGACCGCTTTGGCCAGTACGACCTCTTCCGGGTGGAGCCGGCCAGCGGCAGCTCCTTCGTAAAGGCCACCTCGTTCCGGGAGGAGCGGTTGACCGCTTCCGAGGAAGACGAGCGCAAGCCGCGGGTTTCCCCCGACGGCAAGCTCCTGGCGTACCTGGTGGGGAAGGGGAACCTCACGGTCGCCGAGCTTTCCGGCCGCAACCCCAGGACGCTTTTCACCCACTGGGGGGACGTGGAGTTTGCCTTTTCCCCGGATAGCCAGTGGATTGCCTTTTCCCGCGACGACGAACACTTCAACACCGATATCTTCATCATCCCCGTGGCCGGCGGGCAGGCGGTAAACGTGAGCCAGCACCCGGACGAGGACCGCAACCCCGTATGGTCCCCGGACGGCCGGCGTCTTTACTGGCTTTCCCGTCGGCACGAGCGCACCTTCGACCTGTGGGCGGTGTACCTCACCAAGGCCGACCACGAGCGAACGCCGGAGCAATGGGTAGCGCTCTTCGAGGAGGAAGACAAGGCGGCCAAGAAGGATGAGGCCAAGGGCGAAAAGAAAGTTACGGTGCGCATTGACTTTCCGGGCATCCACGAGCGGGCCAGGGCGGTCACAGAGCTTCCGGGTGACGAGGGCGAGTTTGTGGTGGCCAGCGATGCCCGCACCGTGGTTTTCGTGGCCGAGCCCGATGGCCAGCGGGACCTCTACAAGGTGCGGTTTGACGGGAAGGAGCTCAAGCGCCTCACCGAATCGGACGCCAGACCGTCGCAGTTGGCCTTCCTCAAGGAGGGCAAGCTGGTGCTGTACCGCGGGGCAAAGGGCACAGTGGAAAGCGTGAATCTGGAAGGCAAACCGGGGGACCCGGTGAAGTTTGAGGCGCTCTTTACCGTGTCGCGGAAGACTTTGCGCGCCCAGGTGTTCCAGGAAGCCTGGCGGGAGCTGGATCGCAACTTCTACGATCCGTACTTCCACGGTTACAACTGGCGGGCCATCGGTGAGCGCTACCAGAAGCTCAGCGATGTGGCCTTTGCCGACCGCGATTTCGAACAAGTGGTGAACTGGATGCTGGGGGAGCTCAACGCCTCCCACATGGGCTTCCGGCGCAACGAACGGGGGGAGCCGGTGCAAACCGGCGTGCTGGGTGTGGAGGTGGAGCCCGCTGCCGACGGCCTGGGTGTGATCGTTACCGAAGTGCTGGAGGATACCCCTGCGGCCCGGGAGGACGTGGGCCTTAAGGTGGGGGACCGCATCCTGGCGGTGAACGGCGAACCCGTGAACGCCCAGCGCAACTTCTTCGCGCTTCTGGAAGGCATGGTGGGGCACCCGGTGAGGCTCACGGTGAAAAACCCGGCGGGGGAACGGGAGGTTACCGTTAAACCGGCCAGCTTGGACGAGGTGCGCCAGGCCCGCTACCGCGCCTGGGTGAAGGAGCGGCGGGCCATCGTGGAAAAGCTTTCCGGCGGCAAGCTGGGCTACATCCACATTCAGGGCATGGACGCGCCTTCGCTGGAGGAGTTCCAGCGGGAGCTGTTTGCTGCCGCGTCCGGCAAGCAGGGGCTTTTAATTGACGTGCGCAACAACGGCGGCGGCTGGACCACCGATTACCTCATGGCCATCCTCAACGTGAGGCGGCACGCCTGGACCGTCCCCCGGGGCATGGACCCGTCCCTTCGCGGTTACCCCCAGGACCGCCTGCCGTTACCGGCGTGGACGCGCCCGGCGGCAGCCCTCTGCGACGAAGCCAGCTACTCCAACGCCGAAATCTTCTCCTGGGCGTTCAAGAGCTTAAAACGCGGGCCGCTGGTGGGCATGACCACCTTTGGGGCGGTGATTTCCACCGGTGGCACCCGCTTGGTTGACGGTTCCTTCGTGCGTTTGCCTTTCCGCGGCTGGTACGTGGCGGGTTCGGGGATCAACATGGAGCGCCAGGGCTGTGAACCCGACGTTTTGGTTTTCCAACCGCCCCAGCAGGACTTGGACAAGGAAAACGACGCTCAGCTGGCCAGGGCGGTGGAGGTGCTTTTGGCCCAGCTCCCCGCCGATCCCAGGGACCTGCCGTGGTAGCCGGGCAGCGAAAAAAGGGTTTTTCAAGCCTGGCCTGCGGATAAAAAAAACCGGGGCCTTGCGGCCCCGGGTCGTACAGAAGGGTGAGGAGGTCAAAGGCCCAAACTGAGGCCCAGGTAGTAATGCCGCGGGGCTGCGGGGATGAACTGCGGCTCCCCGTAGTCCACGTAGCCAAAGGCGGTGTACTTCTTGTCCAGGAGGTTGTTGACCCGGAGCTCCGCACCGAGCTGAGAAAGCCCCAGGGTGGAGGCCAGCTCCGGCAGCGGGCGGCGGAGGGTGACGTCCACCACCGCAAAGCCAGGGTTCACCAACGGCACGTAGCCCGGCTGGCGGCGGGCCTCGGGGTTCTTGCGGTTGTCCTGGGTGTTGTCCAGGTAAAAGCGGTCCACGGCCCGCAGGGTAAGGGCGGCCTGAAAGCCGGCCAGCTTGCCGTGGGCGGTGACCAGCAGCAGCTTGTCGGGATAGCCGGCAATGCGGTTGCCGTCGTAAGAGGTGAAGGTGCCGTCATAGCCGTACTCGCGGTAGCGGGTAAAGGTGTTGCGGGAAAGCGTGAGCGCGGCATCCACGCCAAAGTTAGGCGAAGGCGACCAGCTCCCCTCCAGCTCCAGGCCCTTGTGCACCGAGCGCGCGCCGTTGCCGTAAATGGGCACGCCGCTGTCATCAAGCGCGCCGGCCCACACGATTTCGTTGGCAAAGCGCATGTAAAAGGCGTTAACGCGGGCGGAAAAGCGCTCGCCCCGCAGGCGGTAACCGGCCTCCCAGTCCCACACGTCCTCGGGGTCCAGGTACGCCCGGGTGCCGTAGTAGTCCTGGGGGTCGTAAAGCTGGCGGAAGTTGGGCTCCCGCATGCCCCGGGCCACGTTGAGATAAGCCTCCTGCCCTTCCTTCACCCGCCACAAAAGCCCCGCTTGCGGCAGCAGGAAGTCAAAGTTGTCGGTAAAGGCCTGTCCCTTGAGCCGGTCCTTGGAAAGCTCGTACCGGTGATGGGCGTAGCCCAAACCGGCCACCGCCAGGAGGTCATCGGTAAGCCTGTACGAGGCCTTGAGGCGAAGGGCTGAGCTCTGCTTGTCCACCTGGTAGTCGTAGTAGCGGCGGTTGGGGGGAACGCCCGGCGGGTAGTACTGGGCCCAGGTCACCTGCCCGTAGTGGTGGGCCTTGTGGAGGCGCAGCTCACCGGCCAGCTCCAGCGCCCAGTTGCCCTTTTGCCAGGAAAGGGTAGGCACCCAGCCGGCATCCCACTCGTCCACCGTGCGCCGGCGCACCAGGTCGGTGCGGCGGATAACGGTGCCATCGGGCAACGTGATGTTGGGCAGGTTGTACTCCACCAGCTTGCGGTTGGTCTTGAACTGATCGTAGTAGCCGTCCCCCTGGAACAGGTAAAACGTTTGCGTGAGCTCGGTGTTGGGGGAAAGCCGGAGCTCGGAAATCAGCTGGAAATGGGGCTGGTGGAAGTTGTCAATTTCTCCGGGGTAGGTCAGGGGGTTGAACTTACGGTCCCTATCCGCATTTCCGGTGCGCCCACCTTCCAGCACCGATTTCGGTATGCCGTAGTACGCCAGGTGGGTTTGCTCGGGACCCCCGAAGAGCACCAGCCGGGTGCGGGAGCGCTGGCCAAAGTGGCTTAAGGAGAAAAAGTAGTTCCACATGTCCACCCAGGACTGATCGCGGTAGCCATCGGTGGTGATCTTGGAGTAGCGGGCGGTGAGGGCCCACTGTCCGCCCACCAGGCCCGAGTCGTAGCGCAACGTGAGCCTCTGGGTGTTGTAAGAGCCGGCCCCCAGCTGCAACTGGAAGGAAGGCTCCATGCTGGCGGGGGCGGTGGTGATGTCCACCGCGCCTCCCATCCCCGAAAGCCCGAAAACACCGCGCTGCACCTGAATGTCGCCGGCGGTGGCCAGGAAATCGGCCAGGTCAATGAAGAACAGCTCGCCCGACTCGGCGTCGTTGAGGGGAGCGCCGTTGAGGCTCACGCGGGTGCGGGCCTGGCCAAAACCGCGAATGGTGAAGTAGCTGTAGCCGATGCCGTGGCCGTTGTCGTTGTAGGCAAAAAAACCCGGCACCGTGGCCGCCAAAAGCATGGCGGGGTCCTGCCCGTAGTAGCTTTCCTCAATGCGCTCCCTGGGCAGGTTGGTGAAGGTGGCGGGGTCCTTGGCGGTTTGGGCGCGGCTGGCCCTCACCTCCACCTGCTCGGTAAACGGCCTCACCGGCGCCAGCGAAAGCTCCAGCGCCGGGGCGGGCAACGTGACCCGCTGGTTTACGGGGTAGTACCCCGGGTACGTCACCACCAGGGTGAGCTGGGCTTGCGCCCCCACCTCCAGCAGGAACTGGCCTTGCCCGTCGGTGGTGGCGGAAAGCCCCAGCTCGCGCACCTCCAGCTTGGCCCCGGCCAGTGGTTTGCCGGTATCGCTGGCAAGCACGCGCCCTTTGAGCTCCGCCGCCGCCGTCGGGAGGGTGGTGGTGACCAACAAAAAAAGCGCCAAAACAACCTTTCTCATGGTTTCCTCCTCCCCCGGGCAGGCGGGGGAAAAGAGGTCGAGGTGGTTTGGCGCCTCGGCTCCGTTCCCTCCGCCGGTATGACCCGGATCAGGTTCCAAGGGTGTGATCTCAGCCCCGCACCATTCGCTCTGAACATTCGGCTTGCTATGCCGCCAGTAGCCCGTTTTTGGCCGGTCCCTGGCAAGCACAGCGCACCGAAGCGAATGGTGCGGGGCACCCCTACGGATGCCTCACGTTTCGTGAGCTTTCAAAGAACCAAAAGCATACTAGGCCCGCCCTTCCGGCGTGTCAAGGTGGCGCTGCCCCCACGTGCGTGGGGACTCCGCTTCATCTTTTCGATGATGGCCTCGGTCTCGCGCGGTCCATCCCCACGTGCGTGGGGACTCCACTGGCACATGCACCGGGGCGAGGGCTTTTCGCGGTCCATCCCCACGTGCGTGGGGACTCCTGTTCCTCTGCAATACTGGCAGTCGTCATACTCGGTCCATCCCCACGTGCGTGGGGACTCCCTGCTCAGGCTCTCGAGAACGGAGGCAAAGTACGGTCCATCCCCACGTGCGTGGGGACTCCGGCGTGGGTAGTGGTGTCTCGGGTAGTGGTGTCGGTCCATCCCCACGTGCGTGGGGACTCCACGGGAGTTGAGATTGGGCAAGCACGAGCGTGCGGTCCATCCCCACGTGCGTGGGGACTCCATGTTGACGGTCACGCCGTCGTTGCCTGTGAACGGTCCATCCCCACGTGCGTGGGGACTCCGGATCCGCCTTAGGCAGCGGGAGGCCGAGCTACGGTCCATCCCCACGTGCGTGGGGACTCCCTGGGCAGCGGGCACGGTCGGCAGGGTCCGTGCGGTCCATCCCCACGTGCGTGGGGACTCCGGTTGTCTCCAGATATGTTGCTTCTTACCCTACGGTCCATCCCCACGTGCGTGGGGACTCCTTACAAAATTTTTTATCGCCTTTATAACACGCCGGTCCATCCCCACGTGCGTGGGGACTCCGCTTCAGGCTATGGCAAACGCAAGGCAAGAGGCGGTCCATCCCCACGTGCGTGGGGACTCCGATTGCAGCTGAATATCAGTATTTTCACTTAACGGTCCATCCCCACGTGCGTGGGGACTCCGCAATGCAAAGCGTTGGACAGTACTTGTCGTTCGGTCCATCCCCACGTGCGTGGGGACTCCCTCCACCCGGCGGCTGTGGAGCCGGCGTTGGTCGGTCCATCCCCACGTGCGTGGGGACTCCTCATCCCTATCACTAGTAGGCCGTTGCTCGCTCAGGTCCATCCCCACGTGCGTGGGGACTCCCTCAACGGGCAGCGAGGCGGCTATAGCAGCAGCGGTCCATCCCCACGTGCGTGGGGACTCCTTGACCGGGTATCGCAGGTGTACCAGCAAATTCGGTCCATCCCCACGTGCGTGGGGACTCCGCGGCCAGTCTCCGCGATCGTGATGTGCGCACGGTCCATCCCCACGTGCGTGGGGACTCCTGGCGGTCTGGATTCGCAATTTGTCAACCACTAGGTCCATCCCCACGTGCGTGGGGACTCCGGGGATTGCGTGGGCTCAGACTCAAGCGAGCTCGGTCCATCCCCACGTGCGTGGGGACTCCCAGCAGGCAGCCGCTCAGGCTGAGCAGCTGCGCGGTCCATCCCCACGTGCGTGGGGACTCCGCGTAGTCGCGCGGCCAAGATGAAGGGGTTTGCGGTCCATCCCCACGTGCGTGGGGACTCCCATAATGAGGGCGACGATGCCATCGATCTTTGCGGTCCATCCCCACGTGCGTGGGGACTCCGCAAGCGTACTGCGCGCGCTTGCGGGGGTTTCGGTCCATCCCCACGTGCGTGGGGACTCCCAAAAGCAGCGGTGCGTTCGATGTCTTGAACTCGGTCCATCCCCACGTGCGTGGGGACTCCGTATCGTCTGGGGTGCCTAAACGCCCTACTACGGTCCATCCCCACGTGCGTGGGGACTCCGTCGGTAACGCGACCGCTGGGGCGATATCGCCGCGGTCCATCCCCACGTGCGTGGGGACTCCTACGAGCTGCTTTTTGACGGGGCTCGGTGTGGCGGTCCATCCCCACGTGCGTGGGGACTCCTGGTAGAGCGGGCCTTTGGCTCCCTCGCTGGCCGGTCCATCCCCACGTGCGTGGGGACTCCTAAGCTCTCCTGCGACGCCCAGCAATTGGGTCCGGTCCATCCCCACGTGCGTGGGGACTCCAACCGATTCAACCTCCTCAAGCAAGGTCATTGCGGTCCATCCCCACGTGCGTGGGGACTCCGGCATGGGCTGTTTGTGCCCATCATCTCCTGCCGGTCCATCCCCACGTGCGTGGGGACTCCTAGTCAAAGTTGGGGGTTGATTTCTGCTGCAGCGGTCCATCCCCACGTGCGTGGGGACTCCTTCGTCCATGCTTCGAGGCTTGGCAGCTCTGACGGTCCATCCCCACGTGCGTGGGGACTCCTCAACCGCTATGTCCGCGTTGGGCTGTCCGGGCGGTCCATCCCCACGTGCGTGGGGACTCCGCTTTCCATGTTCGTTCCTCCTTACCCCAGCACGGTCCATCCCCACGTGCGTGGGGACTCCGAAAGAACGATGGTTCCCCAGCCATGGGTCAGCGGTCCATCCCCACGTGCGTGGGGACTCCGAAAGAACGATGGTTCCCCAGCCATGGGTCAGCGGTCCATCCCCACGTGCGTGGGGACTCCGCCATGGCGCTCTCCTGGACGAGCTCGACCGGCGGTCCATCCCCACGTGCGTGGGGACTCCGTAGTCCCGGAGCAGCCCGTGATAGACGCTGGCCGGTCCATCCCCACGTGCGTGGGGACTCCCTCATGGTCTTTTCCAGGTGAGAGAGCTCTATCGGTCCATCCCCACGTGCGTGGGGACTCCGGCCTCGGCTACTCTGTAAAGGCAGCCTAATCCGGTCCATCCCCACGTGCGTGGGGACTCCGCTTGCAATTCCGTACCACCTCCGATTGATAAGGTCCATCCCCACGTGCGTGGGGACTCCAGAT
>FWWM01006200.1_pt1 | contig 25323 bp, 23 predicted proteins | sample 2228351 | NCBI WGS metagenome assembly FWWM01 (sample SAMEA103939774, study PRJEB20133) | metagenome
GTGATCTGTCCTCCGCATTGCACGGCGCGATCCATAACCCATTGCACCAAGGCAGATCCTTTGGGAAGCGTGAACTCCTTGAGATATACCCGATCTTTATTCCGCAGTGCCCATTCTTCCAGCCAATGAATTTTCTGCTCTCTTCTCATTTGCCAGCTGGTCAATGGCTGTTCTTCGACCAGGAGCAGCGCTGTGCTCTGCGGAACGGTCAAGAGCAAATCCAGAAACCTATCCTTGTCGATCCCCCTGCGCATCATGGCCAGCGGATGATGCACGATCACCATCCGGCGTTCGTTGAAAAACGGGATCGCACAGGCAGCCAGCTGCAATTCTTCCAACGTTACCGATGAACCTTCGAGCGTGATCGTGTTCAATTCGGCGATCATATTCTCCCCCAGGCGGTGCTTCAATTCTCTAACTTCCCCCCTGATAGCGTATTCGTCATCGCCGTGAAAGATATAAATAATCGGCGGGGCGTGAGGGGACATACTCAGCTGCGCGTGATCACGCGAAAGGCATTCACCCGGCCTCTTCGGCTGGCCATGATTTCAACAACCTGCAGGTCTCCAGGCTGACCGGAGGTGGTCACTTTTTCCTGCAGGAAATAACCCAGCGGTTGAGCGACGATCAATGCCAGGGTCGCCAGCAAGATCGCAAGTGGCAGGCGTTCTAACCGCTCGCGCGCCGAACGGCCGACTCCTACCATAGAGACCGCTGCCGCTGTCCCTGCCAGGACGCCTGCTGTGACAAAGTTCGTCCCGCAATTGCGATGGATAGCCAGATGAGATTCCCCTCTCCTCATTCGATCCAGAGCTTCTTCGACCGCTTCAAAGACCGCTTCGAGCGTGAGGTTCCCGATGATCCAGAATCCATTGCCGTCCGAGTGTCCGGCGATGTTTTCCCGCGGATATCTCTGCGCCAGCAAGTTCAATGTGGCGTGTTCCAGGCCATGGTTTCGCCGGACGCGCCAGAGAAACGATCCGTTGCGCCTCACCCGACTCGGCGCGGTTTCACTTTTTAAATCCATGTAATCTCCTGACCAAACGCGATCCTGATACTCCCTTTTCCCCGTCTATTATAAATGGTTTTGCACCCTTCAGCTGGCTGATGCAGCCGCCTTACCCGCGGCTTCTTCAGCAGGACGATAAGCGGTGGCTTTGACAAAGCCGGCGTACATGAGAATGATCCCCAGAAATTCGCTCAGGTACAACCAATCCGCCAGTCCAACCCGGATAAAAGTTCCTCCCAGGGTGGGCATCAAGGCCCCTGCTGCGATCAGGATATTGCCGTACATCCTATCCGCCAGTACCCGCTTACGCCAGAAGAGAAAAGCCGAATAGATCGCCCCGCCAATCAGCGTCACTGCCCCGTATGTGTTCAGCAGGATGGTCAGGATGATCACAGGAGCCCCTCTGACGAGGATGTCCTTGTACTGAGCAGACACCGGCTGATTGAGATTGTAAGCTGCCGCTGCTGCCTGGTTGACAGGCGCCAAAGCGATCAAACCGATCGCTGCTGCTGTCAAGGCGAACAAGATCACGGCGGGTGTCCTCGCCCATCCGGGCTTGCGCACCAATAGAAACACCGTTCCCTGCCCCAGCCAGGCTGCCGTGAGCATTGCCCCGCTCAAATACCACATCTTCAGTGTAGGTATATTGAACGTGAAGAGAAATAATACCTCACTGAGTGTGCCCAATCCGTAGAGGAAAAGACCGATCGCCCAGAACAACAGATGAATTCCACCTCTCCTCCGGTAGCGCTCCACAACGGCGGCCGTAAACGCAAAGGCGACGATCGTCGATAAGATCGAGATATAGTGCATGGCAAACCTCCTCGGTCGATATTAACTCAGCTAAGAACCAGAGACGGAAATGACTGCCGGGAACGCCGGCAGGACACCGATCACAGACAGAACGATCAGGACCAGCGTGACAATCAAACCAAGCGTAAGGATAATCAGGATGGCTGGCACAATTATCCGCGACCAGCGCGAGGGCGTGAAACGGCTGCCGGGGCTTTTCACCGATTTCCTTTCTGATACGCTTCGTAGGTCTCCAGCAAAGCCAGCTGGATCTGATCGGTAAACTGATAGATCTTCCGGAAGATCTCACTCCAAGCCCCACTCGGGTGCATTGCTGTCGCCTCGTAAACCGAAAGCATGGACTCGAGGAGTACATTACGGAAGAAGATAAAAGCGCGCGTAGCCTCCGCCGCAGTCAGCCCATACCGCCAGCCGCGCGAGGCGTATTCGAATCCCAGAGAACGCGCCTCTGCGCTGGCATTCTGCTCTTCGGAGCCCAGAAATCCAATCAACCCCTGGAGCAGTGCCCGCCCACTGCGGCGGTACTGACTGCGCGCCTCCTCGTCCAGCTTTTGATACCAAACTTCGGTCTCCAGGCGTCCCTCGCTCACCTGCAGGCGGGTGCTCTTCAACGCGGTCTGCACCATGAGATGCCCTTCGTCGAAATCATCCGCGCGATGCGCGCGCAACCACAATTCCACTTCGCTGCGGCGGAAACGCCGGTGGCCCCCCTGCGTCCGATGAACCGGAAGATGTCCTTTGTCAGACCAGGTGCGCACTGTGCTCGGATGCACCCCAAGAAGAGAGGCAACTTCACTAAGGTTCAACCAATCGTGTTCCATGTCAAACCTCTCCCGCCAGGGCTGCCCGCTCAACCAACGGCGCCGTTTCGGATTGCTGTTGGAAAGCCCTGACATCGATCCGACGCAGCATCATCAGAGAGATGAGCATCAAAACCGCCAGGATCAGAAACACGAGCGCATAAGCCAGTACCCTCGCGCCAGTTAGCTGGGTCAGGATATCCCGCAATGCGCCTCCCAGCAGCGAACCCGTCAGGCGTGAGACTGCGTTAGCCATCCCCCAGGCGCCGATGAACAGCCCAACCTTCCCCGCAGCCGTCATGTCCAGCATCAGAGACAGGTTCGAAACGGTGGAAAGCCCGGTGCCGATCCCCAACAGGAACAACCCGCTGTAGAACATGCTCCGGCTGAAGGCCAGGCCGCCTGTCGAGATCATAATAAAGCCAAGCAGGGCTCCCCAACCGCCCCAGGCAGCCACGCGGCGTTTTCCAACCCGTCTTTCCATTACCCCAGCCAGGAGCAGTGCAGCCAGGGTAAAACCACCCCAAATCGAGGTGATGCGCGTCGTCTCACGTACCGACATGCCAAACGCCTCTGCCGCGAAAGGTTCGAGCAGAATGTCCTGCCCGAGCAATGCTGTCAGCAGAACAGCCAGGTAAACAAAGAAGAGCGTCGCCTGACGGTTGACCAGAATGCTCTGCAACATGACACGCCAGGGATAACGCTCCTCAGCGACAAAGCGGGGTGTTTCCGTTCGTCTTTCCAGCCGCAGCAGACCGAACAGACCCAGTGCAAATGCCGCCAGGCCAATGGTCCAGAAAGCTCGTGTGAGCGCTTCGGGCGTGTAGGGGTCCACCAGATGGCTCAGGGTAAACGAAGTTAGAATAATACCGACGATCATCATGAACCACATCACTGCTACTGTCCTGCCGCGCCCCTCTTCTCCAGAAAGTTCTGAAGCCAGCGAAAGATAGGATACAGTGGCGAAATTGAAACCCATCCCCCAGGTGCCAAAAGCGAAAACGCTGACCAGGAGCCCCGCCCAAAAGTCCTCTGCCAGAATGAACGCCACCAGCGGTGATAACACCACGCCCAGCACACAAAGGAGGAGCCCAACCAGGATATAAGGGGTACGCCGCCAGCCGAAAACAGGATGGCGGTCGGCAAACGAACCGATCGCCACCTGGATGGGAGATAGAAAATAGGGCAGAGACGCCATCACCGCCACGAGGGTAGCAGATAATTCCAGCTCCTTGATCATCACCCGGTTAAGTGTGCTGTTAATGGGGACGAGAGTCATTGCCACCGCCACATGGATCAAACCCAGTTGTATGCGCTTTAAAATCATCCCTGCTCCTCGATTGATGTTTCGCTTAATGTCCATGAATTGGTATCCGCCCCGTTCGGGTAAACTATATCCGGGTATCGATGGGAGAATTTCTCAGAGAACAGGACGGAGGTAAAAATCGCCAGACTCTTCCAAGTTTTGATAATTGCACGCAAAATTATCAGATTATTCTATCCCCAGTCAATGTAAGTTTACATAGATTCTATATTAATATTCGTAAAGATTTTCTGCCATGGGTAGTACGCGTATAACCAATTGGTTATTGAATGCTGATCACCGTTTCACACCGTTAGATGGAAAATGCGCGGGTTTCTCGATCCACCATCTCTACCGGACCGCCTCATTGCCTATCCCTGTTCATTTGCGTCCATCTGTGTCTATGGGTGTTTATCTATTGGGATAATCTTATCCGCGTTTATCCGGAGTTTATCAACCCATCTGAAATGGCTCCTAGCATCTATTGGATCAGCGCAAACTCCAATGCTTGAGCAAGGGAACGAGCCTCGACGATCTGGATGCTCTCCGGCCAGGCCTCGCCGCGGCGCAGGCGCGCCGGAACGATAGCTATCTTAAAGCCCAGATTGGCAGCCTCGCGCAGGCGAGGCGTCATCTGCCCCACCATGCGCAGCTCGCCGGAAAGTCCGATCTCGCCGATCAGGACCGCTTCGGCGCGTACCGGTCTGTCCCGGTTAGATGAAGCGATGGCAGCTGCGATCGCCAGATCGGCGGCTGGCTCGCCGACCTGCAATCCCCCCACCACGTTGACAAACACGTCCTGCTCACCCAGGTGCAGCCCAACGCGCCGGGTGAGCACAGCCACGATCAAGAGCAGACGGTTAAGGTCAACCCCATTCGGCGTGCGCCGGGCAATGCCGAACGCAGTTGGACTGGTCAACCCCTGGATCTCTACCAGGATGGGCCGCGTGCCCTCCATAGTGACGGCGATCGCAGAGCCGGGAGCGTTGACCATGCGCTCGGCCAGGAAAGCTTCAGAGGGGTTGAACACCTCCACCAGGCCGCGTTCACCCATCTCGAACACCCCTACCTCGGAAGTCGCCCCGAAGCGGTTCTTCACCGAACGCAGCAACCGGTAAGATTGAAAACGATCTCCCTCCAGGTAGAGCACGGTGTCCACGATATGCTCCAGCACGCGTGGCCCGGCGATAGCGCCTTCCTTCGTGACGTGCCCGATGAGAAACACCGAGATACCAGAGGACTTGGCCAGCTCGCGCAGGCGTGCGGCGCTCTCCCGCACCTGGGAGACTGACCCGGCGGAAGACTCCAGCTCGGGCAGGGTGGTGGTCTGGATGGAATCCACGATCAGCAAGCCAGGTCTGACCGCGCCGACGTGCTCCAGGATAGCGTTCAGGTTTGTCTCAGTGACCAAAAGGAGGTCATCGGGCAGTTCGCCCGGTTCACCATCTGCGCCGCGCATCAATCGCAGGGCGCGCATCTTGATCTGTCGTTCTGACTCTTCCCCCGAAACATAGAGCACCCGCTGGTGGCGCGCCATCTCCAGTGCAGTCTGCAGCAGGAGCGTGCTCTTGCCAATGCCCGGATCGCCGCCGATCAGGACGACCGAGCCCGGCACCACGCCACCGCCCAGCACGCGGGCGAACTCGCCGATCGGCAGAGGCAGACGCTCATCCGCTTCTTCGCCGATCTCGGAAAGCCGGAGAGGCACCGAACTGGTAGAGACGCCGCGCAACGCCAGCCTCCCTTTCGCTGGCGCGGGTGCAACGATCTCTTCGACCATGCTGTTCCAGGCGCCGCACTGCGGGCAGCGCCCCATGTCGCGTGCGAACTTGCGCCCGCACTGCTGGCAGATGTATTGGGTGCGCGCTTTGGGCATGCAAGAATTATAACAACCTTGACCGTGAGTCAGACATAAGTCGATGAGGTAGAGCCAATTCACCATGATGTGACGAATAAAGAGTATCGTTCAAGACCAGGCCGTTCATTGCTATCGGGCGTCACGAAGGCACCCAGGGCGCATTGGCTCCCGTCCTGGACGGTGATGCCAATTGCCACTGCCGGGAGCACAGCGCTGCGAGCCAGGGTGCCCCAGCCGCTCGTAGGCGGCGCGCCTGAAGCATCCGCAGTCCATCTGCCGGCCGCGCGCCAGGTTCACTCCCTCGGCAATGGCGAAGCTGAGCAGCAGCAGGCTCAGCCCACAGACGGCGAGCCGCGTCAAGAGAACAGCCAGAAGCAGCCCTGTCGGGGACATTTCAGCCCAGGGCAAGATCAGCCCAAAGACCCTCGCCAGAAACCTGGACAGTACGTCGTACGCCACCACAGTTGGGGTGGTGCCCTCACGATCGAGAGCTTTCCCCAGACCGGAAAACAGAAACAAACCGCCCAAGACGAGGTATCAAAGAAGGATAGAATATGGGTGCGCGAGGATGGAGACCATACAGAGCGCTGTACTAATAAGTTGTTGTTCGGTGCACTAAAACAACAACGCGCTCCAGAGATAGTCTCTGGAGCGCGCAGAGTGGCTCTTCTGGCTCAGCCAGCCGCTAGCGGCGCTTCCTCCACGGGCTTTTTCTTGCCCTTCTTCTCGTCGCCGCGCACCAATTTTATCTCACCATCCACCACGTCGACGATGATCGTGTCGCCGTCCTCGAACTCTCCCGCCAGCAAAGCATCGGAAAGCGTGTCCTCAACTTTCTGCTGGATCACCCGCTTGAGCGGACGGGCTCCCATTTCCGGATCATAGCCCTGCTCGGCGAGCAGATCCAAAGCAGCCGGAGTGGTGTTGATCACGATCTCATGTTCCTCCAGGCGGGAGCTCACTTTTGCCAGCTCGAGCTGGACGATCTTCTTGATGTCCTCTTTGGAGAGCGCACGGAAGACGATCACGGCATCCACACGGTTGATGAACTCGGGTCGGAAGACGCGCTTGAGTGATTCGAGCAGCTTCTTGCGCATCTCCTGGTACTGCAAACGTTCCTCCAGCTCCTCATCGCGTTTGAGGTTGAAGCCGATCGTTCCCTGGCGCTTGATCATTTCAGCCCCAATGTTGGAGGTCATGACGATGATGGCGTTGCGGAAATCCACCATGCGACCGCGCGCATCGGAGAGGTGTCCCTCCTCCATGATTTGCAGCAGCATGTTGTGCGCTTCGGGATGAGCTTTCTCGATCTCGTCGAAGACCACGATCGAATAAGGCCTGCGGCGCAGCGCTTCTGTCAGCTGGCCGGCATCTTCATAGCCGACATAACCCGGAGGCGCACCCACCAGACGGCTCACCGTGTGCCGTTCCATGAACTCGGACATGTCGAGTTGAATCAGGGCGTCCTCGCTGCCGAACAGGAAGCGCGCCAGCGCTTTGGTCAGTTCCGTCTTACCCACACCGGTGGGGCCAAGGAAGATGAATGAACCGATCGGGCGACGTGGGTCCTTGAGCCCTGCCCTTGCCCGCCGGACGGCTTTGGAGATGGCCTCGATCGCCTCATCTTGCCCGACGATATGGTTGCGCAGCTCCTCCTCCATCTTCAGAAGGCGCACCGACTCTTCTTGGGCGATCTGCATGACGGGTACGCCAGTCCACATCGAGACCACCTCGGCGATGTCTTCGGCGGTCACTACCGGGCTGTTACTGCGATCCCAGCCAGTACGCAGGCGTTCGAGCTGCCGTTCGAGAGCTTCCTGCCGCTCGAGGATCTCCTGGGCATCCTCGTAGCGCCCATCTTCCAGAGCGAGTGAATGGTTATGGCGGATCTCGCGCAGCTGTTCGATCAACTCTTTGGCTGTCTTGGCTGCCTGGCTCTTATACATACGTACCCGGGAGGACGACTCGTCGATCAGGTCGATCGCCTTATCGGGCAGGAAACGTTCAGTGACATAGCGGGCTGAGAGGCGTGCTGCTGCGTCCAGGGCGTCGTCGGAGATGGTCAGGCGGTGATGTTCCTCATAAGCAGAGCGGATGCCACGAAGGATCTCGATCGTCTCTTCGATATTGGGTTCTTCCACCATGACAGGCTGGAAGCGCCGTTCCAGCGCAGCATCGCTCTCGATGTGCTTGCGGTATTCGTCTAGCGTTGTGGCGCCGATCACCTGCAGCTCCCCACGCGAGAGGGCGGGCTTGAGGATGTTCGCTGCGTCTACCGAGGAGCCGGCCGCACCAGCCCCGACCAGCATGTGCACCTCGTCAATGAAGAGGATAGCACCCGCGGACTTGAGCTCATCGATCACCCGCTTGAGTCGTTCTTCGAACTGGCCGCGGTACATCGTACCTGCGACCAGCGAGCCAACATCGAGCTGCAGCACACGTTTATCCAGCAGAGGGGCAGGCACATCGCCATCTACGATGCGCTGCGCTAACCCTTCGACGATCGCCGTTTTGCCCACGCCCGGTTCGCCGATCAATGCCGGGTTGTTCTTGGTTCTGCGCGCAAGAATCTGAATTACGCGTTCGATCTCCATCTTGCGCCCGATAACCGGATCGAGTTTGCCTTCTTCAGCCAGCGCGGTCAGATCGACCGCCAGCTGATCGACCAGTGGCGTCTTTGGCCGCTGCTTCTCCGGTAATGAAGATTTCCTGTCGCCGAGGCTCCGGCGTGTCGAGGTGCTTTCCTGGAGGATACGGCGGGTTTGGCGGCGGATTTGCTCAGGCGTAACGCCCAATTTGCGCAGCACATCCATTGCCACGCCTTCTCCATAACGTACCAGCCCCAACAAGAGATGTTCTGTACCAATGTAATGATGATTGAGCCGACGGGCTTCATCGACTGCGTATTCCAGCACCTGTTGGGTACCAGGTGAGAGATCCAATTTACCGCCGCGATAGGTGCCAGTGCCGGTCATGCGCTCGATGATGTCCTGCACCCGGTCTGGTTCCAGACCAAGTTCTCGCAGCACTCGCCCGGCAACCCCTCCTTCTTCGCGGATCAAACCCAGAAGGAGATGTTCGGTGCCAATATAATTCTGCCGCATGCGCTCTGCTTCCTGGTGAGCCAGGCTGAGCACCCTGCGCGCCCTCTGGGTAAAACGCTCCATGCTGGACAAAGCATACCTCCTGAAAAAACCTGCAATCAATTCGAACCAAGCCTGATTGGACATGGTGTCAATCAGACTTCATCATAACCTGATGCTGAATCAGATTCTACCAGAGTTTTAAACTTCGTTCTTGGGATCGAGCTTTCATGATAAATAAGTTAATATAATTCTTAGAATGCACCGTTTGAACGATTAAATAAAAAGCGCGCTTTCTTGCGAGGCGCGCTGAGATAAAGCGAGATTAATTTACCGCCTGATCCGATTCGCTAACGGCGTTTTTTTCCTCGGCTTGTTCTTCCTGTCCTGTAGCGTTAGGGTCTTCCGGGGGGGCTTCGATTTCCGCTTCGGATCGCCCTGTGCTGTGTTCTCCTGCCATATCTTCAGACGATCCTTCACCTAAACCCTTTACCGTTGTTGAGACGGTTTCTTCTCTTGCCTCTTCGACCACCTCAGAGAGAGTTGTTTTCCAGTCGAAATCGGTATAGGCGGGTGAATCGACCTTGCGCAGGCTCAATCCGATACGGTGACGTTCCGGCTCGATCTTGATCACGCGCAGCGTGAGCACATCCCCTTCATGAACCACCTCCTTGGGATGGGCGACGCGCTGTTCGCTGAGTTCGGAGATATGGATCAAGCCTTCCAGATCGCCTTTGAGGCGGGCGAAGGCGCCAAATTTGGTCAGATGGGTGATCGTCCCTTCAACCAGTTGACCCTCTTTATACTGCTCAGCCTTCTTCACCCAGGGATCCTCCTGCAGCTGGCGGATCGACAATCCGATACGCTTGCGCTCCCGGTCGACGGCGATCACCTTGACCTTCACCTCCTGCCCAATTTTGAGCGCCTCCTTCGGGTGTTCGATCCGTTCCCAGGAGATCTCGGAAAGGTGCACCAGACCATCCGCTCCATCGATATTGACGAATGCACCGAAGTCCGCCAGGCTGGTCACGCGTCCGGTGCGGATATCCCCTTCGGAGAGTTCCTCCAGCAGGCGTTCCTTGAGCGTCTCGCGCGTCTCCTGGAGTGCGGCGCGCTCCGAAAGGATCAGCCGCCGGCGATCGCGGTCGACCTCGATCACCGTCACCTTAATAGGCTCATTGAGCATCGCACCCCAGCGTTGTTCCGGCGTGTTCCCGGAAGCATCCATACGGCGCAACAGGCTTATTTGAGACGCGGGGACGAACCCACGCAACTGGCCTATGGGGACGATCAGTCCGCCTTTGTTAAATCCGACAATTTTTCCCTCGTAAGGCTGACCTGAAGCCAGTAAATCTTCAGCTGTCTTCCAGTCTTTCTCCTCCAGGGCGCGCACATGCGACAACAGGACATTTCCATTAGGATCTTCCGGGTTAACCACATATACCGGGATCTCTCCTCCGATTTGAAATGCCTCACGTGCGGCCGGGTCGAGCTGTTCCAACTCACGAGTTGGAATGACCCCCTCCGACTTCGTCCCAATACTGACCAATACCTCGGTTTCGGTAATCCTGGCAATGGTTCCGGTGCGGATCTCCCCCTGACGCGGGAAATCCAATCCCAGTCCTTCCTCTTGTAGCAAATCTTCCATTGAAGCGCGGTTATCTGAAACCTGCTCTTGGTTTTGGGATGCTCCTGGTTTGTTTGGTTCTGGCGCAGCCTCCTGCCCTTCCCGGGCTTGATTCTGATCCATACTTATAGACGCTCCGGTTTTCTTTATTATGAAAAGACATTATAAAGGTTTATCAGCAACTTGACAACCTTTGCGATAAGATTCAGTCAGGGTTATAATCAATGCACGAGGTAAGGTATGCCCCCGATTTATCCCTTCACAGCCATCGTCGGCCAGGAACGCATGAAACGCGCGCTTATCCTGAACGCGGTGTCCCCACGCATCGGTGGTGTTCTGATCCGCGGCGAGCGCGGGACAGCCAAATCCACCGCGGCGCGCGCCCTGGCTGCCCTCTTGCCCCATGTTCAGGTCGTCAAGGATTGCCGGTTCAGTTGTGACCCTGGGCATCCTACCACATGGTGTACGGAGTGCCGTGAGAGGGCTGCCCGCGGCGAGGTCTTGCCGGTCATCACGCAACCGACCTCGTTCGTCAACCTGCCTGTCTCCGCTACGGAAGATCGGGTTGTTGGCACCCTCGATATCGAGAAAGCTATCCAGCGAGGCGAACGCCACTTCGAACCTGGAGTGCTGGCGGCCGCCAACCGCGGTCTGCTCTACATCGACGAAGTCAATCTGCTTGACGATCATGTGGTCGATCTGTTGCTGGATTCAGCTGCCATGGGGATGAACATCGTCGAACGCGAGGGTATCTCCTTTGCTCACCCTGCGCGTTTTATCCTGGTGGGAACCATGAACCCTGAAGAAGGCGACCTGCGACCTCAGTTGCTCGATCGTTTTGCCCTGTCTGTGGAGATCCACGGCATTCGTAACGCACGCGACCGCGTCCTGATTATGGAGCGCAATCTGGCTTTCGAAGCTGACCCGGATGGCTTCCGGCGGGAATGGTTGCCCCGCGAAGAAGATCTCTCACGCCAGATCGAGCAGGCACGCACCCTCCTCGATCGAGTCTCGTATTCCCAACGTGACCTGCTTTCTATCGCCGCACTGACAGCCTCCCTCAACGTGGATGGCCACCGCGCCGACCTGGTGATCCTCAAGACTGCCCGGGCACATGCGGCCTTCGAGGGGCGCACGGCTATCTCTGACCGCGATATCGCCCTGGCAGCCGAGCTGGCACTGCCACACCGCATCAAACGCGGCCCGTTCCAGCAATCCGAGATTACCATGGAAGAACTGCAGGAACGCATTGACCAGCTGCATGGAGCTGCCTCGGCCGGCGAACCCGAGCCACTGCCTACCGAATCCGAAATCATCGAAAAAAAAAAAGGCCTGAGCCAGGAAGTCCTGGAGGAGGGTTCTGAGCAGGGGCCGTTGACGCCTGCGCCGCAGACCGTGTTCGAGGTCGGTAAGGCGACCTGGTGGGAAGGCGGCGAGAAGGTCAAAATTGGAGAATCTTTCACCCCGCGCAAGCTGGACACCCCTCTCGACCGGCTGCCACGCCGTAAAGCTGGCAGGCGCTCACGCACGCACACCGATCGAAAACGCGGCCGCTATATCCAGGCACGCCCGGCGAAAGGGAAAACCACCGATCTTGCTTTCGATGCCACCCTGCGTGCCGCGGCGCCCTATCAGCGGCAGCGCAGCGAACAGAGAAAACGCCTGGCTTTCGCCATCCGCCCCGCAGACTTCCAGCGAAAGGTACGCGTCAAACGCACCGCCAACCTGGTGCTCTTTGTGGTCGATGCCTCCTGGTCAATGGCCGTCGCCGAACGGATGGCCGCCACCAAAGGTGCCATCCTTTCATTGTTAACCGATGCTTATCAGCGTCGTGATCGGGTTGGGTTGATCGTCTTCCAGAAAGACCGCGCCACACTCGTCTTGCCTCCAACCAATTCCATCCAGCTTGCCCGCCGCGCCCTTGCCGATATCCCTGTGGGCGGGAAAACCCCACTTTCCGCTGGCCTCACCCTGGCTTATGAACTTATCCGCCGGGAGAGAACACTCCACCCGGATGTGTTGCCTCTCCTGATCCTGCTCACAGACGGCGCCGGGAATGTTTCGATGAGCGGGTTGCCTCCCCAGGACGAGGCTCACCGCATCGCCGACCGAATCTCAGAAGATGATATCCGCTGCGTGGTGATAAACATGGAGCATGCTGCCTTCGACCAGGGACTGGCCCAGGCTCTGGCTCAGCACCTGGACGCACCATGTTATACTTTGAGCGAGCTCAAGGCAGAGAACCTCTACCAGGCTGTGCGAGAGGAAATCGGAGGTTAATCTGCCTGCTCTTGCTGCCCCCCTCTCCAGTTTCACGGAATCGGTGATCCGGGAGATGACGCGCCTGGCGGACCAGTATGGCGCGATCAATCTGGCGCAGGGTTTCCCGGATTTCGATCCCCCCGCAGAACTGATCGACGCGGCTGTTATTGCACTTCAGCAGGGATATAATCAATATTCCCTCACCTGGGGCTCACAGCGCTTCCGGCAGGCGCTGGCAGAAAAACAAAGCCGCTTTATGGGAATCGAAATCGACCCCGATGCCCATCTCACCGTCACCTGTGGCAGCACCGAAGCGATGATCGCAACCATGCTAACGATCTGCAACCCAGGAGATCGGGTGATCGTTTTTTCACCGTTCTATGAAAATTATGGTCCCGATGCACTCCTCAGTGGTGCCCGCCCGATCTTCGTCCCCCTGGAACCTCCTGAGTATCGTTTCGACCCAAAGGCATTACGGAGCGCCTTCCAGCAAGGGGTCAAAGCCCTGATCCTTTGCAACCCTTCTAACCCCAGCGGGAGAGTTTTCACCCGCGCCGAGCTGGAGATCATCGCCGAATTGGCACAGGAGCATGATGCCTTTGTCATCACCGATGAGGTTTACGAACATATCGTCTATGAGCCACACCAGCACACCTACATTGCAAGCCTGCCGGGCATGTTCGCCCGGACCATCTCGTGCAGCTCGCTCTCAAAGACCTATGCCATCACTGGTTGGCGGCTAGGCTACGCTATCGCCCCGGCGGACCTGAGCGATGGTCTGCGCAAGGTGCATGACTTCCTGACCGTGGGAGCGCCGACCCCCCTTCAGGAAGCAGCGGTCACCGCCCTGAGATTTCCAGATTCTTATTACCACAAGTTGCGTGAGGAGTACACCCGTCGGCGAGATCTTTTCCTCCATTACCTCGTGCAGATTGGACTGCCCTTCACCCAACCCGAAGGCGCTTACTATGTGCTCATGGATATCTCCCCTTGTGGTTTCTCGGACGATCGGCAGTTCTGCCACTGGCTAGTTAAAGAGATCGGCGTCGCCGCAGTGCCGGGCTCAAGTTTCTTCCATGAGCCTGTCAGAAACCTGATCCGTCTGAATTTCGCCAAAAGGGAAGAGACGTTAGTCGAGGTCGGGCAACGTTTGCTGCGCATCAAAGATCTTATATGAGCATTGGTCGTCTGCTGCTTTACACCCTCCTTGTGATCATTTACGCGGGATATCTGTCCGCCTGCCAGCCAAACAACGCTTTACTACCAGGAACCTCATCTACCAACACCGAAACCCTTGGTGAAACGCCAACCAACATACTGCCGACCGAAGCAAGCGACTCGGCTGTCCCGACTCGTCCTGCTGCGACTCTCACCTTCACGCCAACACCCTCTGGTCCCCCGCTGCCACTTACGAATTACACTCTTTCTGCCACCTTGGATTATGACCTCCATACAGTAGCGGTGAAAGAGACGATCGATTACGTCAATCACACTCATACAGACCTGAGCGATCTGATCCTGCTCGTTGAGCCAAACCGGTATCTTGGCGGTTTTTCCCTGGAATCCCTGACAGGCGAGGATGATCAGCCTATCGATGATTACTCGCTCAATGGAGCCGTAATGGCCATCCCGCTCAAGCAGCCGCTCATACCGGGTGAAAGCACCAGGCTTTCACTCACCTACAACATGCTCCTCCCCAACCAGACGGCACCCTTTGGTTACACTTCCCAGCAGACCAATCTTGGCGACTGGTATCCATACATCCCTCCATATGTCCCCGGAGAAGGCTGGCTGGTGCGCGAGGACGCGTTCTACGGAGAGCACCTCGCTTACGACATGGCCAGCTTCGAGGTCGAGATCCGCCTCGCCCGTCCCCGATCCGCTGGCGGTCAGCCGTTGATCATCGCTGCCAGCTCCCTGCCCCTCAGCGAAGGTGAAGTCTATCGATACAAGCATGCCCCAGCGCGTAACTTCGTCTGGACCGTTAGCGACCAGTACCTGGTGCAGGAAACCGAGGTGGAAGGCATCCGCGTGATGAGTTATGCCTTCCCATTTCACCCGCAGGCGGAGCGACCCGCATTGGAGGAGACCGCTAAAGCATTGGCGCTTTTTAACCAACTCTACAGCCCTTACCCGCATCAGGCTCTCTCAGTTGTGGAAGCCGATTTCCTGGACGGGATGGAATTCGACGGCCTGATCTTCCTGAGCCATGCTTTCTACGACTATTATACGGGCGATCAGAAGAGCAACCTGACAATCATCGCCGCTCATGAAGTCGCCCATCAGTGGTTCTATGGCCTGGTTGGTAACGATCAGGCATTGGAACCCTGGCTCGACGAAGCGCTTTGCACCATGAGTGAACTGTATTTCTACGAGAATGTCTATCCAGACCTGGCACAGTGGTGGTGGGAGAATCGCATTGCCTTCCATGATCCTCAGGGATGGGTCGATAGCACCATCTATGATGCCGCTGGCTTCTATCCTTATCGGAACGCAGTTTACCTGCGCGGCGCTATGTTCCTGATCGAACTGCGCGAAATGATGGGGGAGGAACCTTTTCTCGCTTTCATTCGGGATTATGTTAATAAATACAGCTACCGTCAGGCGACAGGCAACGACTTCTTTGCTTTGCTGGCCAGTCATACCCGGTTAGACCTAACCAACCTGATCGGTAACTACTTCGCAAAACGTCACTAGCTACCTGATTTGATCATTAAATTAACCTCTTAGCTAATTAATAGATATATAGCAGTCTTAGTAGGGCAGTGGAAAATGTGGATAATTATTTCTTCAAGGATTTCTGGCCTGCATCTTGGCATATTCGGCGTGGGATACGGCATATATACGGTGAAAGAAGGTAAAAGTGTCAGTTCTGCCTGGGGAAAATTTTGGGAAAGAACAGTAATGCCGGAATCATTCGACATGCTTCCCTTTCGATATCTGGCAAAATAATAAAAGATCCCCCCAGATATAGGGGTATCCCAGGATAATCTATTTCTAAGAAATACACACCTTTTCCCCAAAAGACCGGGCTTATCCACAGTTTTTCCCGAGTTATCCACAGCCTGGCAGGGGATCAATGTAAGATCATCAAATGCTGTGCTCCCATATATGGAAGATGAATCCCGGACAAGGCCTTGACATATCAAAAATATTAGATTATTATCTAACTAGATAATAATCTAATATAGATCAATGTCTAACAAGGCTTAGCGTGATGATCAATGGATCCCCAGGAGGATCACATGTCTCAAGATTATTACAATTTCATCCGCAGCCTGAACGATGGTCTGTTTAAGACCAGCCAGATCGAGAGTGAATTGAGGGCTCTCCACCAGGATAGGATCGGCCTGCGCCAATATCTTCAACTTGGTCTCAGCAACATCTTCTTAACGATCGGCTATAAAATCAGACCGAAGATCATCCTGTCACACGAACGGGAGGCACATTTCTACAACAAGGGGTCTTACGCATCATGATGAGTGCGCAGACGCGAGGCGATCGAACTGCTGAGAATCAAAGTCAGCCGGGGCTGATCTGGGAGATCGGTACGGCTTATGATCTTTTCATCAGTTTGGAGGTCCTGCACAGACCAGAGAAGTTTGGTTTGCGGCCTTCCTGGGCTGCGGGCGTACGCTCACGGGTCCCGGCAGAAGAGCGCCGAGTTCTCGAGGACGGTGTGACCATCCTGGGTGTCCTCAACCTGTCCTGGATTCACGATCTCCCGCAGCCAAAGGACAGCACAACCGTGCTTTGGGCGCTGGGACGAATCCCTCCAGAAGAACGTCTACCGACCCTGTTTTTTGATTATGAGAAGGAGGCAGATCTCAAGGCGCTTCTCAAGGATGTGGCTCACCGCAGATCCTGGAATGATGATGACAGGGATCAATTACGCGACCTCATTCAATCAATTTCCAAGAAAACGCATACCGTGAAAGAGCTCTCCAGGATATTGGACTGGTGGGCAAGGCCCGCAGAGTTTGGCGATCTTTTCTTGTCTGCTTTAAGATCCTACTACGAAGTCTTTTTTGTCGAAGAGGAACGACTCATACTACCTGCATTGCAATCAGCACTGGAAAACGCGCGGGAAGCTTCTCACCGGATGAGTATCCAGGAGCTGATCAGGCATCTTTCTCAAGGCGTGTGGTTCGAGTCTCTGGTGGGTATTGAGCAGCTGGTGCTCACCCCGTCTTACTGGAGTACACCGTTTATCATTTACAGCAAATATGATGAAAAAAAGATGATCTTGGCGTTTGGGGGAAGGCCTGCTGGGACGTCGTTGGTGCCTGGCGAAGAGGTGCCCGATGCTTTGCTTCAGGCACTCAAAGCGCTTGCTGACCCGACACGCCTGCGCATCCTGCGCTACCTGGCCGCTCAACCTCTGACTTCAGCTGATCTTTCCCGACGCTTAAGGCTGCGTCTGCCGACCGTGATCCATCACCTGCATGCCTTGCGCATTGCAGGTTTGTTGAACCTTACCCTGGAGGCAGGAGGAGAGAAACGCTACTCTGCGCGCAAGGAAGCGCTTGATGAGATATTTACCCATGTCTCGGATTTCCTGAGAGAAGATAACAGCACATCTTGAGGTTGTTTACATTGAATATCATCATGACCTCTTACATTCTGAATCCTTCCCGCTGGCGAGAGGTGATAATCCGTTATGCCGTTCGCGTACGGGCGTTCCGACGGAATGCCCGCCTCTACCTGCTCAATGTCATCATCATCGGGGTTGCCATGGGGGTGTTTCGTTTGCTGTTCAATTTCTACGTCCTCAGCCTGGGATTCGATGAGGCGTTGCTCGGTAGCCTGATCACCACGAGCAGCATGACGGCGCTGATCGCAGCTCTGCCGATAGGCTACCTGGCCGATCTGCTGGGGCGTAAGCGTTCTTTGCTGCTCTCCGGTGCGACGACCAGCCTTTCGATCGCGATCATGGTGCTCTGGCCGGAGAGGATCATGTTATATGCAATGAGCGTTGTTTCCGGGTTGGGGCAGAGCCTGGGTGCGGTGACCATGGCGCCTTTCCTGATGGAAAACAGCGGTGAGGAGGAACGCACCTACCTGTTCAGTTTCAGCTCAGGTCTTCAAATGGCCATGGCGTCTGTAGGCAACTGGATCGGCGGTTATCTACCTACCTGGATAGGGCTGATACGTGGAGTTTCCCCAACCAGCAGTCCGGCATACGCAGGTGCGCTATTGGTCGTTGCTGGAGCAGCTGCTTGCGGATTGCTGCCCCTGGCGTTCCTGCGCCTGCAACGGCTGCCGCGCTCTGAGCGCTCAATCTTTGCGCCTTTCGCTTACGCCTCAAAGCAGCCCATTCTCCTGGGAAAGCTGATCCTGCCGATGCTGTTGACTTCGATTGGTGCGGGGTTAATCATGCCTTTTATGAATGTCTTCTTCCGTCAGGTGCATGGCAAGCCAGACCCGGTGATCGGTGCTCTATTCGCCTGGGGTTCGCTTGCCATGGGGATCGGTTTGTTGATCGCCCCGCCACTGGCAGAACGAATGGGGAAGATCCAGCTGGTGGTTATATCCCAGGCTCTTTCGATCCCATTCTTGATCATCCTGGGTTTTTCGCCGATTTACTGGTTGAGCGCAGGTGCCTACTATATCCGTCTGGCTTTGATGAACATGAGCTCGCCAGTCTATCAGACTTTTGTGATGGAAAATGTAGAATCCTCCGCCCGTGCCACCGTGGCCAGCCTGGTCAGCATGGCTTGGAATTTTGGTTGGGCGTTCAGCCCCACCATCAGTGGTTATCTCCAGGTACGTTACGGCTTTGGTCCGCCTTTCATTGGGACAATCGTCCTTTACACGATTTCGATCTTCCTCTATTGGGCATTCTTCTGGAACGGGCAGCTGCAGTCAATCCCTGATCTTGCAGGCGGGGATTGAGATGACCCCCTGATGTTGTCCATGACCCTGGAATGTGTGAGATGTAACTTTTTAGCCAGATCTACATCTAATGCAATGTGGCGATGCACAATGTCCGCTTTCATTATGAGGTGTCGGGCATGAGCACAAACACAGGAGATGCATTCATATGGAAATAGTGATCGATTTTCCCGGTGGGGCGCGTGTCGACGCCCACTTTGGGCCTTATACTTTGAAGACCGATCAGCCACCGACGGGTGGCGGCGAGGGTTCGGCCCCCACCCCCTTCGCGGTTTTCCTGGCATCAATTGGCACCTGTGCCGGGATCTATGTGCTTGGGTTCTGCCAGCAACGCGGCCTGCCCACAGAAGGTATCCGCCTTATCCAGCGCGATCGACGCGATCCCCTGACCGGCATGGTCAGCGAGGTGGAGATAGAGATCCTGCTGCCGCCTGATTTCCCCGAAAAATATCGGGATTCCTTGATCCGAGCAGCTGAGCTTTGCGCCGTGAAAAAGCACCTGGAGCGCCCACCACGTTTTAGCGTCATTACCCGAACTGTCCAACCGATCTCATAAAGGGTGATCACGTTCAAATGACATTTCGTCTTCCATCCCTGACCCAGCCGCTATCGTCCTTCTGGTATATACAAGTAAGGGTTTCCTCCAGAGAAAACACGCGCTAATCCACGCACAGGTTGTCCTCCTCCGGATTCTCGTAAGCGGGTGTCCTGCTGATCTCTCGCAGGCTTCCATCCTGGTTTACCTCAAACCAGACCGCCGTGGTGGTATGTGGCCCGCAACCGCAGACCTGGTAATGGTAAAGGAGCACATCGAAACCATTGGTGGCTTCAATGGCATGCGAATCTTCGAGACGGTCTGTTAAGTAACGGAAATTCGCCTGGCGCTTAAGATCAAATTTTGCCTGCAGACCAGTGGCTGCCGCTGCATAGGCAAGCGCTTCTTCAGGCGAGCGCAGTGGGGCAAAAGCCATCTTCAGATCATCAAGAGAGTTCAATGTGATGAATTCTCCAGCCTCAAATATCACATATCGCACATAGACAGGGAGAAGACATCCTTCGCTATAGAGGTGCGCCGCGTCGAATGCAGCCTGGTCATCCTCCAGATGCTGCGTTGGATAATACAGGCATTCCGCGATCGGTCTGGCAGGCTCCAGGGCGCCGAGCAGGGCCTCTGTTGGCTTGATCCGATCACACCCAAGCAAGGTGATTGGGCTGTCGTCGGGACAGACCCACCAGCCATCTTCATCGATTGTACATCCTGCCTGCTCGAACGCCGCCATGCTGGGAGTTTCTACAGAAGGTGAGGGATAATCGACGAACCTTACCCTCAAGGATCCGATGAGCTGGCAGCTGCTGATTACAGGTATCATGAGAAGCATGAAAATCGATATTGTTCTATTCATAGGAAAGTCCCCAGATTAACCTTTCGTAATATCTTCACCGCCGGACTTCTGAAGGTGATAAACCTTGCGAGTTGAAACTGTCGAAACTCATCCCTGCGAGACAAAGCTTATCTTGGCCACGACCAATGGTTGGATACATGATTTTGTATTGCTCTCAATCACCGCGCCGAGGCCCCGGTTCAAGCAGCGCTTCCTTCCTCGCCCGGCTCCAGCGCTTCACCACCTTTTCTTCCGCCTCGGCCTCTTCCTGTGTTTCGAACTCTTTCGACCAGACCAGTCTCACCGGCCTGCGAGAGTAAGTGTACGCCCTCCGCAGGGAACCATTGGCATGCTGCCTGAGCCGCCTGGTCAAGTTAGAAGTCGATCCTGTATAGAATGTCCCATCTGCGCACAGCAGCACATAAACGTAATAAGGCATGATCAACCCGAGCGTGATTTTTCTAGAGATTCATGACTGTCGCGGAACGATCCTTACCGGGCTATGGTCTCATCCTCGACCGGTTTAGGTCCAATATAAGTTCCTCCTGGCAGGGTGGTGTTTTTCGGGATCACCACGATCCCATCGCGCACAACCCAGTCTTCCCCATCAATTTCTGTACCGCGAGGGAAAGGACGAATCACAACCCCGGCTCCCAGGCGGACATTCTTATCCAGGATGGCCCCTTGAATATCGCACTCTTCGCCGATCCCCAGCGGGATGCCTTCGCTCGGAGTGTTATCTGACTCATAGTAGTCTGCGCCCATCAGAATACTATCGCGGATGCGCGCACCCGAAGCGATCTGGCTACGCAAGCCGATGATCGAATCGCGGATCTCGGCCCTCTGGATCCGGCAGCCATCCGCCAGGAAGACATTATGCAAGGAGGAAGCCTCGATGATCGATCCGGGCAGATAACGCGGCCGGGTATAAATCGGTCTTTGGGGATCATGGAAATTGAAGGGTGAGTCCGGTCGGGTAAGCATCAGGTTGGTCTCATAGAACGAACGGATAGTCCCGATATCTTCCCAGAAGCCATCGAAGTCAAACCCATAGACGCGCCATGAGCCGATAGCACCAGGGATGACCTCCCCCCCGAAGTCGTCGGCCACAGTGTCAGTCAGCAGGTCTACCAGCAGCTCGGTTTTGAACAGATAAATACCCATGGACCCCAGGAATGGGCGCTGGGGGTCGTCCCGACAGACAAAGTGTTCCTGGATTTCGGGGTCTTTGGGCTTTTCGACAAAGTCTGAAATGCGTCCCTCGGCATCTCGTTTGAGCAGGCCAAAGCGGAAAGCCTCTTCGCGGCGCACCGGCTGAACGGCGACGGTGATATCAGCTTCTTTTTCCCAGTGATAGCGTGCCAGGGCTTCATAATCCATACGATAGAGGTGGTCGCCGGCCAGGATCAGGACGTAGCTGGCGCCTGTCGCCTGGATTTCGATCAGTTGTTTGCGCACCGCGTCCGCTGTCCCCTGGTACCAGGCATCGCTGTGAGGGGTTTGTTCGGCAGCCAGGATTTGAACATAGCCGCGATGAAAGGCGTCGAACACATAAGTACGGGCGATATGGCGGTGCAAGGAGACCGAGTTGAACTGGGTCAATACGGCGATGCGGGTGATGCCTGAATTAATGCAATTTGAGATGGGGATATCGATCAGGCGGTACTTCCCGGCGATGGGCACGGCAGGTTTGGCGCGATCGCGTACCAAAGGGTAGAGACGAGTTCCGCGTCCCCCGCCCAAAATGAGACCCAAGACATCATTCATTGATGGCATGGATGGACCTCCTCAGACGAAAAAGCTCACTCCAAGCACACCTGGGCCGCCATGCACCACGATGGCAGGGGGCAGGTCGAAAATGGGGATGTCCTTCACCCCCAGCTGTGTTCTCAGGCCAGTAGCCAATTCCTGTGCCTGATCTGGGGCGCTGGCGTGCATCACAGCCAAATGACCATCTCCATTGGATGGGTAATCATTTCGCACGATCTCGATCAGGCGGGCCACTGCACGCTTATGGGTGCGCTCTTTCTCGAATGCCTGCACACGTCCATCTTTCAGGGTCAGGATCGGCTTGATCTGGAGCACGCCTCCCATTAAAGCTGAGGCCCCGCCAATGCGCCCCCCACGCGCCAGATATTCCAGGGTTGCGACCAGGAAATATACCCGGCAACGGGGGATTAATTCTTTCAGCTGGGCTTCGATTAAGTCGGTCTCCAACCCGGCTTCCGCCCAGTTCACTGCCATCTGCACCAATGTTGCCAGAGGGGCTGCGATCAGGCGCGTGTCGATCACGCGGATATCGGCGTCGGGGTAATCACTGGCGGCGACCATCGCCGAACGCACCGTGCCGCTGATTTCTGATGATGGATGAATGCACAGGATCGCTTCCCCCAGAGGCAATAGGCGTTCGAATTCAGCCTTGAAGAGCTCTGGCGGGGGAGCAGCCGTCTTGGGAATCTCACGGGAAACCTTCAGCCGTTCCATGAACATCTGGATATCCATCTCCACCCCTTCGTAATAGCTTTTCTCGCCAAAGGTCACGATCTGCGGGATCACCGGGATAGCATGTTTTATAACATAGTGGTCTGGCAGGCAGGCGGTCGAATCAGTCATGATCTTTACCATAGATTATAAGACCAGTGAAAAAAGGCGACGTAAATATATGGTTTGATTATAACCGAGAGGGCATCCCATCTGGACATAGACGTTGTTCAAAAAAGCAAAGGCGCCCTGTGTGTTCGAACAGGGCGCATGTTATAATCCTGGTATCAGGTGAATGCCGAAGGTGGGAATCGAACCCACACTCCCGAAGGAACACGATTTTGAGTCGTGCGCGTCTGCCAGTTCCGCCACTTCGGCTTGCTACTATAATTATAATCGAAACTTTAAAAACATGAACTCCCTCACATTCCAGACAGACCGCCTGATTTTACGTCCTTTCGATGACGCAGACGCGGTGAGTTTACGCGCCTGCCTCAATCATCCCGATCTGGCTGACCGCCGTTATCTCGCCAGGGGTTTTCCGGAGAACCTGCCTCTGTCCGCCAGGCAGATCAGGGATCTCCTCGAGACGTGGGGTGAAGCTAAACGTGAGTTGTACCTCGCCCTTATCCAGAGGAGCGACCAGGCTTTGATCGGATACGCCGAGTTCGACTGGAGCTGGGATCCCCACTGTCCATTCCTCGCGATCGTCATATCCCCGCCGCATCAGCGTCATGGTCTTGCCTCGGAAGTTCTCCACCTGCTGCTGAACTATATCTTCGAGAACACGGTGGCACACAATGTCAGCAGCTGGATGGCAGATTGGAACCAACCAGCGCGAGAGTTCGCCCGAAAACATGGCTTCAAGGAGAGTGGAAGATCTCGGAGGCAGGGCCTGCGACTGGGAGCTTATTATGATTCCATCCTGGTTGATATTCTGCGCCCGGAGTGGTTTGCGCTTAGAGAGAGTTAACGTATGCCATTGATCGGAAACAAGACTATTTTAAGAGAAGAGCGCCCGGAGGATATGAAGCTGCTGACCGCGCTGCGCAACGACCTGGAAACTCAGGCCTGGAGCAAAACATTGCCCCCGGACTATACCGAGAACATGTATCTCAAACGCTTTCAAGCGCGGGAATTTTCGTACGATCCCCAGGAGGGCCGCTTCATCATTATCTCGATCGGAACCGGTGATTTTGTGGGGACGATCAGCTATACGGGTCTGCGCCCCCGATGGTCGGCCACCATCGGAATTATGGTGGACAAGAAATTTTGGGGCAGCGGTCTGGCAGTCGATGCTCAGGAGGTTTTGCTCAAATTCCTCTTTTTGGAGTTGGGGCTACGTGTGGTGCGCCTTTACACGCACAGTGGCAACCCACGCGCGATCCGTCTGGCAGAGAAGGCTGGCTTTCAGGTCTCCGCGTGCCAGCGACAGTCCATCTATAAAAACGGCGAACTTTATGATAATCTGATCATGGATCTGCTGCGCGAAGAGTTCTTTGCCAGTCATCCGGAACTTACGGACAACCTCCCTGCTCCGATCCAGGCAGGCTGATGATGAAGCCCTTACTGACTGCCCAATCCAGGCTGGATAAGTAAACAGACGATGCGCTTGGGGTTGATTGGCCTCCCTCAATCAGGAAAGACGACCATTTTCAATGTTCTCACCCGAGGGGATCAGCCGGTTATCAGCAGCGGAGGGCGTTTCGAGGTGCATACTGCCGTGGTCGATGTCCCCGATCACCGAGTGGATCAACTCGCGGCGCTTTTTAAACCCCAAAGGGTCATTCATGCCAAGGTTACCTACGCCGACATCGCCGGGTTAGAGGCCGGTCGGGCAGGCAGCATCTCCGGCGCTCTTCTCAACCAACTGAGTCAGATGGATGGATTTCTCCATGTTGTCCGCTGCTTCGAAAACCCGAGTGTCCCTCACCCGGCCGGATCACTCGATCCCCAGCGCGATGTTAATCAAATCGATAGTGAGTTAATCCTGAACGACCTAATCTCAGTCGAGCGCAAGATAGAACGCCTGGGGGAGGAGCGCCGCAAGGGGGGCGGGCGGGATAAGTCACAGATCGAACGCGAGATGGAGTTGTTCAAACGAATGCACGCTGCCCTCTCAGACGAGATCCCCCTGCGTGATATCGATTTTTCCCCAGAAGAAGAGCGTATCCTGAGCGGTTTTGGCCTCTTGACCCGCAAGCCGATGCTGATCGTTTTGAACTTGGGCGATGATCAAGCGCCTCCCAGGCTAGATTACCCTCACAGGCGGAGTGCTATCCTCTCCCTGCCTGGCAAACTCGAGATGGAGATCGCCCAGCTCCCCCCCGAAGAAGCGCGTGAATTTCTGGCGGAATATGGGATTGAAGAGTCAGGTCTGGAGCGAGTGATCCATACCTCTTATCAATTGCTGGGATTGCTCTCGTTTTTTACGATCGGCCCAGACGAAGTGCGCGCCTGGACTGTGCCGACTGGGACGACTGCGTACATGGCAGCTGGCGAGATCCACACGGATATCCAAAAAGGATTTATCCGCGCCGAGGTGATCGCCTGGGACGAATTGATCAACCTGGGGGGTTTGAGCGAAGCACGGGCAAAGGGCAGGCTGCGGCTGGAAGGGAAAGATTATATATTGCGAGACGGCGAAGTCATGCACGTGCGCTTCAACATCTGAAGCGCTAAATCTCCCTTCTTGGTATAATCGAAATCCCGATACCTGCTGACAAACAGGATACGTTTTATCTTGATACACTTTGGAGACATGATGAACTATACGAATTTACCCTATCAACTCAAGCGATGGAGCTTAG
>FWWM01006210.1_pt1 | contig 25296 bp, 24 predicted proteins | sample 2228351 | NCBI WGS metagenome assembly FWWM01 (sample SAMEA103939774, study PRJEB20133) | metagenome
CTCTCGCGACTGGCGCGCTCCTTGGGGGATCCCTAAGCGCTATATCCGACCAATCGGCTAACAGCCGTTGCCGAAGTTGAATAGCACGATTAGCAAGAAAGCAACGCCCACAACCGTACACAGAACGCGTCCCAGGAGACCCAATCACCCAAAGGAGCAGCCCTCAGCAGGAAGGTGCGCACTGGGTGCGAATCTGCAGAGTGCTTATGGAGGAAATCACGGCTGAGTTCACACGAGACGAGCTGGTCGCGCTCCCCACAGAGCCGTTGCGGGTCATTCCCCATCTCAAGGTGGCGGTGCGCTCGGAAATCGGCTTAGTGCGCGAGAACAACGAGGACAAGTTCGAGTTCTACGAACCCGACGAGCCAGAACTGCTGGCGGTGCGGGGCAGTGTCTATCTGGTGTGCGACGGCATGGGCGGGCATAACGCAGGACAGATTGCCAGCGAACTCGCCACCCGCCACTTCCTCTACACCTACTACCACACAGGAGGCACTGCTTACGAATCCGCCCAGCGTGCCGTGTTCTATGCCCACGAAACGATTGCCGATATGGGGCGCAAAGTGCCCTCCCGACGCGATATGGGCACCACGCTCACCGCCCTCATCGTCCGCCAAGACGAGGGCATGCTCGTGCATGTGGGCGATAGCCGACTCTACCGCTATCGGGAAGGGGAACTGACCCAACTCTCGCACGACCATACCCTCGTGGCACAGTGGGTGGAGCAGGGCATCCTGACCCCCGAGCAAGCCCGCTCCTCCCCCTATAAGAATGTCATTCGCCAAGCGCTGGGTGTCGTCAGCGACGAAGAACCCCTCCAACCCGACATCGAGACCTTCCCCCTGCAGGAGGGCGACCTCTACCTGCTCTGCTCGGACGGGCTGACCGATATGGTGCCCGATGAGGAGATTGCCCGCATCTTAGCCAGCGAACCGCCCACCCGTGCCGTGTGGAAACTGTTAGACCGCGCCCTTGCCGAAGGGGGCTACGATAATGTCACGGTGATGCTGGTGCAGGTGCGCCGACTGGAGCCAGCGCCCTAATCGTTCATTTGGGAGCGAAACTCGCAATTTTACCAGTTTTTGAGTCAGATGGGCATTCCCCCTTGTTTTTTGGCTCAAAAGTGTGCTATAATAGAGTCAGCTTCTCCGAAGTTTAAGGGCAGAGAGGAGAGAGTATCACTCTTTCCCGCATCCGAAGAGAGGCTTGGCGCGGTGTGAACACCCGCCCACAGACAAAACCAAACTGTAAGGAGGTCATGTGATGAAAGGCTTGAACTTCTGGCTTTCTGGAGCAGTAGCCGTTGCGCTAATCGCAGGCGCAGGCGCACAGTGGGACGAGACCGCAAATGGTGGTGGAGACGCTGGCGACCTGTGGAGTAATGCCCAGGTGGTATGGGGTGCGGGACCGCTGACAAGCATCACCGGGTTCCGCGCCAGCAGCACCGACGCGGATATTTACGCCATCCTGATATGCGACCCAGCGAACTTCTACGCCCACACAGGTACCACCACAGAGACGACTTTTGATTCCCAGATCTGGTTGTTCGACTCTCAGGGGCGACCGCTCTGGGGCGACGACGACCGCCCATCGGATGTGGCTGGAACCCCCCCGAATGGCATTGGTGGTCTCCGATCTTATATCGGTGGCGGCTCGGCTCCAAGCAACTATGCTGACAGCGAGACCGCTACACCCGGCGGTGCCACATGGAGTCTGCCAGGCCCGGGTCTCTACTACATCGCCGTCACGGGCTATAATCAGGACCCGACCGATGCGGCTGGCAATTCCCTGTTCCGCCCTGGTTCTCCTTTCAGCCTGATCTACGCTCCCTTTCAAGCTTATGCGAATAATCCGCAGGGCGGCTGGGTAGGCTCTGGTGGAAGCGGCAGCTACACCATCTGGCTGAATGGTGCATGCTTCGTTCCTGAGCCTGCTTCGATGCTCGCGTTGGGTGTGGGTCTGGCAGGGTTGCTGGGTCTGCGCCGACGCGCAAAGAAGTGAGGATAGCCCTCACCCCCCCTTGCCCCCCTCTCTTCAAAGGCTTTGGGAGAGGGGGTTGTTTTTTTGTTGGGGGGAGTAGGGAATGGGGAGTTGAGGAAAGGAACTTGGTTCCCCCCGCAAGCGGGGGGAACCTACAGGAGGGGGGAATTGCCTCCCGAAAACGCAGGCGAACCGACAGAAAGTGAACCTGACCCGTGTACCCTTATCAGCCCACCCCACTCCTTATGCCACATTGCGCAGGAGTACCTGCGGTTGGGAGGTCTGAGCGAAGGGGCTGTAAATAGGCTCCACCTGACCTTGCAGAACGCACCGCCTGAGGGTCTCGATGACCAGCACATCCAGCCTCGTGCCTGCCAACTTGGTGAGCTCGCGCAGACGCTCCTCGATCGTCAGCGCCTCGCGGTAGGCACGCGTGCACGCCATCGCATCGAACACATCTGCCACCGCCAGAATGCGAAGCGCCAGCGGTTGGCGTGTGGCGTCCAGCCCATCGGGATAACCACTGCCGTCGAGCCGTTCCCCGTGATGCTTAATCAGGAACAGCACATCCTCATCAAAGCCCATCCCCGTGCAGATTTCGACGCTGTAGTGAGGATAGCGACGGATTATCATCCGTTCCTCCTCGGTCAGCGCACCCTCCTTGTTGAGAATCTCTGGGGGAATACGGGTCTTCCCAATATCGTGGAACAGCGCGGCGATTTGGAGCTTCTCCCGTACCTCACTCTCCAGTCCCAGCTCCTTAGCCAGCAGTTCGCAGAGCGCAGCCACCCGGTGAGAATGCCCCCGAGTGTGCGGGCTTTGGTCTTCCACCTGCGCCACGATTGCACTGAGTCGCTGGAAGTTGGCAACCTGTTCCGCTTCGCGCTGGCGCACGGTGGAGATTGCCTCCGCAAGTCGGCTGGCAAGGGCGCGCACCTTCAGCAGAGACTCCATCGAGATGCCTACTCCCAGCACCTGCAACACACCAAGCGGTCGTCCACTGGGGGAAACGGGGTCAAAGAGGGGCACACAGAGGCTGGGCGCACCCTCCCACACCACATTCTTGGGCAGGTCGGGGGGCGGTTTCAGGAGCGAGAGGAACGCTATCGGCTTGCCCGTAGAGGCGCAAGCCCCCACCATGCCGTCCCCAAAGGCGACCTGAGTACGCTGTTTGACCATCTCAGGAAGCGCACCTAACTTGAGTAGGGGTTTCAGCACACCCAATTGAATATCGTATAGATAGAGGAGCGCCCCCTCGGCTCCTACGGTGCTCATATGCTGTTGGAGATAGACGCTCAGCCTCTGGGGCAGGAAGCGAGGATGCGGAAGCGAGTCAACAGGGACGGGTTCAAACCCGCCTGGAGTCTCCTCTTCTTGCGAATGGGGGTTTGCTTTGAGGGCAGTCATCCCCAGCACGCCCACCACCAACAGCGCACGGATACCGTACTCTATCCAACCCAGAGGCTCTTGTGGGGGAAGCCCTAACCCCGCCAAACCCACCAGAAGTCCCGCACCCCTCCAGAGACGACCTGTCCCTATCCAAGCAAAAGCCCCTGCCAAGGTGGCGGATACCCACCAAGTGAGTGTGGGCTGAGGAGAGGTCGCAACCGTTAGCCCCGCAAACAGAAGCCCGAACGCCAGCAAGGTGGGCTGTTTGAGCCGTGCCGACAGGAGAGCAGACACAAGAGCAACCCCAAAGCCTGCCCCTATTGGGGCAGATTGGGTGAGAAGTGCGCTCCACCCAACCGTTCCCAACAGAAGCATCATTCCGAATGCCTTTACCGAAATCCAGCGCCACAATTTCATACACAAAGCCTCCAACTATGGGATTGGAGAAGGAAATACCAGAGGAGTAGGAGAGGCAGGAACATCCTCAACCGCTTCGTCCCCCTTAGTCCCCTCTTTGAACCAGTCGAGGTTCAGGCGCAAGTCGTGTTCTATAGTAAGCGAGTCATCGAAGAGAAGCGTTCCCTCACCTACCATCACAGCTCCGTAGACCTGCGCCTCGTCATCGAACACGATATTGCCTCCTTGACTCACAAAGGCTCCATGCAGGGTTTCGGCGTCGTCATCCATGATGATATTCCCGCTCACGATGAAGATGTAGAGAGAGTCGCTATCGCCGTAAGTGAGGTCTTCGTCGATATACAGGTTGCCCTGCACTGCCACCAAGGCGCGCCCTCGTAGGGTACCTGCAATATGGAGGTCGCCTTGCACAAAGTAGAGTGTGCCGTTGGGCAGGCTCAGTCCAAATGGGCGGTAAGCAGGTCCTATCACGAGTTGGTCTGCAGACATCCGCAAGTGGTTCATATCCGCAAAGCGTAGCACCTCAATATTACTGTTCGTTTCTGTGTACACGGTGGAGGTCACACTCCCTGTGAGATTGCGGGCGAGCGTGAGAGACCCATCGACCGTCATGCCCCCAATCCCCGCAACAGACAGGTTGTTGCCAATATAGACATCGCCCTCGACAGTAAGCCGTTTCCCGATAGGCAGTATGAGTGCCCTGCGCAAGTAGAGAGCGAACTCGGTGGGTTGACGATAGGGTCGGTTGCCGTCTACGATGCGTATCCGAGTAAGCGATTCATCCTTGTAGAACGCCTGCGCTGTGACGCGGATGGCTCTATTCCCATACTGGGGTGCAGGCTCGGCTCGAACGACCACGCGTCCCTCGTTCAAGTTGAGGGTTTCGGTGAACGGAAGCGAACGGTTTCGATGTCGACGCTCCCAAGTGGCGTAGGAGACACCGCTTTTAGCCAGCGATTCGAGGCGCAGTTGGGCTTCTTTACGCTGTGCCTGCCGAGCTTGCACTGTTGCACTCCAGCCGAGCACTGTTGCCAAGATGCCCAGCACGGAAAGCGTCAGCAGGGCGATGAGGTAGACACTCCCCTGCTCCCCTCGTGTGCGTCGTTGGCGACAATACACGGGCGGGACGCCCGTGCTACTGTGTGGCTTGGGCGTCTTGCCCAAGTAGCGCACGGGCGGGACGCCCGTGCTACTGCCATGGGTTCGCATTGCGTACCGAAAAACTTCGTGTACGTACCGTTTCATAGACATCTCCCCTTGCTTGGATGCGTGACCGTACTTGAACGGTCACGGTTATTCCTGTGGAATGGAACTGAACGGAGGGCACAAACTCCACTACGGGCATAATCCGCCCTTGTCCGTTCGCATAGAGGCTCCATTCGGGGTCGGGCGTAATCGTGCCCGAGTTGGAGACCGTACCCCGCCAGAGAATGGTACCCCTGCGATTAGGGTTGCCTGTTGTATCGGAAAGGTAGAAGGCGTAGCGTTGCCCTGCACGGTATTTTATGTGTTTGCCATCATAATACGGGAGTGGGTTGCCATAGGCATCGGTATCGCGCGGATAGGTGACGATGAGCCTGCCATTTTTGACCTCTGCATACATCGCGCGCCAGCAGGCATCCTCTATTGCACGAAAGGCGTTTTCCACGATGCGCTCGCTGAGGCTTTGGGTCTGCAGGTGCGAATATCGGCTCGTGCCCTGCACATAGACCATGAGCAGGAGGGTTATCAGCGTGCCTCCTACTGCCAATACCAGCAGGGCTTCAACAAGAGTCAATCCGGCTTGCCGTCGTCTCATGAGCGCATTCACCTCAAGCAGATAAGTCGTTCCCGCACCAGCCGACCACTCAGTGGGTCACCCGGACTACCCCAACGAATTTCCACACGCACCCGCCGAAGGCGAGGCTCGTTCGAGCGCGGATAGGGTTCCGAGTAGACCGTCAGCTGGCTTCCTTCGGGAAGGATACTATAAGGTCGCCCGACATTGCGCGTGTAGGTGTAAGGGCGCATAGGCAAGCGTGGGTCTGCTTCCAGTTGGGCTAACTCGCTCTCGATGAGGCTCTGGGTGGTCTGTTGATAGCGCAATTTGGCATTCGTCTTGCTCACCCAACCGAGAGTGCCCACCACCGCCAGCAGACCGAAGGCAATCACCGCCACCGCGATGAGCACCTCTACCGTGCTCAGCCCGCGAGAGGCGGTTCGCCTTCGTACTCTATAGCGGTGGATGGGCACTTGCATCGGGTTCCACTCCTTCTAATTGGCTTACCAGTCGCGGTAGTATGTGCCGTCCTCTGCTTGTCCCGGAGCAGGCGAGCGCACATCGTACGCGCCTGTTTGTGCGTTTCGATAATATTGGAACGGCTGTTTCGAGATAGGACACACGGGCAGTTTGTCCAGATACGGACCGTGCCAGTTCGAAGGGTCGATCGGGCGGAGCCTTCCATACTTGTCGCGCCCTTGTGCAGGCGCAGTGGTCGAAATTATGTCGTTCAGGGTATTAGGATAGTAGCCCGTGTCGTTGCGGAAGATGGTGATGGCTTGGCGCACTTCTGCCAAGGTCTGTTTGAGGGCGGCTTCTCGACTGCGAGTACCCGCATTAATGAAGCGCGGAATCACAATCGCCGCCAAAGTCACCAAAATAACCAGCACTGCCAGCATCTCAATCAGCGTAAATCCGCGTGCTCGTAGCATGTTTTAACCTCCTTAGTCTCCCTGTAGGGGATTATCGGTAGCGACTCGTTTTTTCCACAAAGCGCGCCGAAATTCACATTTAGGCAACGGGTTAGCAAGCCAAATCAGGTATAATCTTGGGGTAAGCCCAAAGGGCAAACACACAAGGAGGCGAACGCTATGGCAATCACCCTTTCTGAACGAGCAGCAGCAGAGTTAAAGACACTGTTAGAGCAATCGGGCGCGAAGGATGCAGGGTTGCGCGTTTGGGTTGCAGGCGGTGGATGCAGTGGACTGCAGTACCAGATGGCAATCGATGACGCCGAACCCGAACCGACCGATGCCGTCTTCGAATCGCACGGGATTCGCATCTATGTGGATGAGCTGAGCCTGCGCTATATGGACGGCTCCTCTATCGACTATGTAGAGGATATGTTTGGGGGTGGATTCAAGATCGACAACCCGAACGCCATCAACACTTGCGGATGCGGTTCCTCGTTCCAAACGGAAGATGATACAGGGATGCCCTCTGGTGGATGTGGATGCTGTGGGTGCGGCTACTAATCCATTTTGGCAAGTACTCAAGTAGCCCCCTGTACAAATCGAGCATTAAATGGGAGAGGAAGCTCCTTACGATAGCGGCTGGAAGTTGGCGCTCACTTCCTTCTTTAAAGAGGCGCTTCAACTACTCTTTTCGCATGTGTATGCCCTAATCGACTGGCAAAAGCCTGTGGTCTTCCGCAACACAGAACTACTTCGTATCGCGCCCGAATCGCAAACGGGACGACGCCATGTAGACCTGCTGGCGGAAGTCTCTTTCACTAACGGCGTGCAGGGATCGGAAGCTGCGTGCGCTTGGGTATACTCATGACGAGATTATCACGCTGTACAGGGTGGTGGATTTCATTATGGCACTGCCGAAGGAATATGAGGAGCTGGTTCAGCAGGTCATCCACGAGGCGGAACAGCAATCCGAATGGCCCCTCACCAGCCTCGAAAAGTTTGCCATCGAGCGCGGTGTCTTACAGGGTATCGAACAGGGTATCGAACAGGGCATCGAGAAAGGGATTCAACAGGGCTTACAGCAGGGCTTACAACAAGGACTACATCGGGGACTTTTGCTGGTACTGGAATTGCGATTTGGTGGCTTAACGCCCGAGCTACAGGCTCAATTGGAGCAGATTCGGGATGAGGCACTTCTACGCGAGCTTTACCGTGTCGCAGCAACCGCTGAGAGCATCGAGGCATTTGCCCAACACCTCCATAATCTTGCAGTATCCCAAAATGGTAGCGACAGAGGATGAGCTGGAACGCACGCGCCCTTCGGCACGCTTTTCTGGGATTCTTCCGAGGGAAGGGGCACCTGCTTCTTCCCTCCGATAGCCTTGTGCCTAAAGACCCCTCCCTGCTGTTCACCAGCGCAGGGATGGTGCAGTTCAAACCCTACTTTCTGGGGATAGCTCAGCCTCCTGCCCCACGCGTCACCACCGTGCAAAAATGCCTGCGCACCACCGATATCGAATCGGTAGGCGACCTGTCGCACCTCACCTTCTTCGAAATGCTGGGCAACTTCAGCTTTGGCGACTACTTCAAGCGCGAAGCCATCCTCTGGGCTTGGGAATTCCTCATCGACCACCTCAAGATAGACCCTGACCGCCTGCAGTTCACCGTGTTCCAAGACGATGATGAAGCCTTCAATATCTGGCACCGCGAGGTGGGAATCGAGCAGAAGCGTATCTGGCGACTGGGCGAAAAGACCAACTTCTGGCCCGCGAATGCCATCACCGAGGGTCCAAACGGTCCCTGCGGTCCCTGCTCTGAGATTTTCTACGACACCCGTATCGACACAGGCTGTACAAACCCCGACTGCGGTCCTGCATGCGATTGTGCTCGCTGGCTGGAAATCTGGAATCTGGTGTTCATGCAGTACGAACGCACCGAAGAGAACGGCAAGCCGAAACTCATCCCACTTCCAAAGAAGAACATCGATACGGGCATGGGGCTGGAGCGCACCGCAGCGGTGCTGATGGGCTTCGATAGCCCCTTTGAGACCGATGTGTTCCTGCCCATAGTGCGCCGTATCGAGCAGATGAGCGGGGTGCGCTACAAACAAGGAGAGCCGACCGACACTGCCATCCGCTTGATTGCCGACCATATCCGCTGTGGTGTCTTTGCGATTGCCGATGGGGTCATCCCCCAGAATGAGGGGCGGGGCTATGTGCTCAGGCGCGTCATCCGACGCGCCATCCTGCGCGGTCAGCGCGTGCTGGGATTCGACAAACCGTTCATGACAGACCTCATCCCCGCCGTAATCGACGCACTGGGCGACCACTACCCCGAAATCATCCAGCGAAAAGACTACATCCACACCATCCTTCAGCACGAGGAGGAACGGTTCCGCCAGACGGTTCAAGCAGGCTTGGCGCGATTGGAAGAGATGCTCGCAGAGTGTGAGGGAGGTGTGCTTTCGGGCGAGCGCGCCTTCATGCTCTACGATACCTACGGCTTCCCACTGGAGCTGACCCAAGAGATTGCCCAAGAGCGCGGGATTCAGGTAGACCTTGAGGGGTTCCAGCGCGCCTTAGAGCGTCAACGCCAGCGCGCCCGCTCCGCCAGCGGTATCTCGGAAAAGTTGTTCGTTCAAACAGGCTCCGCCCTCGCAGAGCTTGCCCAGCAGACCGCCCCTACCCTGTTCGTGGGCTATCATCACCTGCAATCGGAATCGCAGGTGGTGGGCTTGGTGCGGAATGGCGACCTCGTGCCCTCTGCACGAGAAGGCGAGACAGTCGAAATCGTGCTGGACATCACCCCCTTCTATGCCGAAGCAGGAGGACAAGTGGGGGATACGGGCTTCATTCGCTGGGAGGGCGGATATGCAGAGGTGCTGGACACCCAAAAAGCGAACGACTACTACCTCCACCATGCGCGCATAGCAGAAGGGGAACTCACACTTGGCATGCAGGTGCATGCGGAAGTCCCTGCCCAGCGCAGAACGGACATCATGCGCAATCACACCGCCACCCACCTCCTGCACGCAGCGCTTCGCCAAGTGCTGGGAACCCATGTCGTGCAAGCCGGCTCCCTTGTTGCCCCAGACCGCTTGCGGTTCGACTTCACCCATCCCCAGCCCGTTAGCCCTGAGGAGCTGGAGCGCATCGAATCGCTGGTCAACGAGCGCATTTTAGACGAGATAGAGGTCAAGGTCTACACCGATGTGCCGATAGAGGAGGCGCGTCGGCGGGGCGCAATGATGCTGTTTGGCGAAAAATATGGCGACCTTGTGCGCATGGTAGAGATACCGGGCTTCTCGCTGGAGCTGTGTGGAGGCACTCACCTCAAAAACACCATCGAGGCGGGGCTGTTCAAGATTATCCACGAGGGGAGCGTGTCTGCAGGGGTGCGTCGCGTGGAAGCGCTCACGGGGCGAGCCACTTACCGCTGGCTTCTGGAACGGGAGCACGCCCTACGCGCCGTCACCGAACTGCTTCACGCCCCCGTGCCCGAACTGCCTCACACGATTCAACGGCTCATGCGCCAGCTAAAAGAACTGCAAGAGGAGCTGGAGCGCGTCAAGCAGTCCTCGATAGCCCAAGCGGTGGGCGAGATGGTGCCCTTTATGGTGGGCGACATCCCTGTGGTCGCTCACGCCCTGCCCAACGGTGACCCGAAAATGCTGGGTGTACTGGCAGACCGCCTCATCCAGAAAGGCACTGGGGTGGCAGTGCTTGCCACCGTCCACGACGGCAAAGTGGTGTTGGTGGCGAAAGTGGCGGACGAGTGGGTTCAGCGAGGCATCCATGCGGGCAATCTGGTGCGCGCCCTCGCCCAACAGGTGGGTGGCTCAGGCGGAGGCAAACCCGACTTCGCACAGGCAGGAGGCAAACTCCCCGAAAAACTGCCCGACGCGATTCAAAGCGTACCTGAACTACTGAAACAGATGGTCGAACAGTAAACAATACGCCTTTATTGCCAGCAAAACTGGCAAATTCACCGTGCCCTGCTATACTTCGTGGCACAGCAATTGCTTTCTCCATCCCTCAGAAAGCCGTGCGAAGGTGCTTTTGGGGCAAATCCTACCCAAATTACCCTTTGCCTTGTCCGGTTTGGCACGGTTTTTGAGTCTATATATCTGTAAGGCAGAGCATCCTTCCAGAAGAGGTAATTCCATTTAAGGATGTTCTTCCTGTGGAGGCACAAATGATAAACTCTCGATTGAGCAGTGTGACTGCGCTTAGCGCATTGAGCTTTTTGTTCGTGATGTATGCCTATCCCACGACCACCTTCAACTTCACTACCGTACACAGTGGAGGTACGCTTGGAGGTACCGCTCCGTAGGCGACTATGACCATCACAGACATCGCAGGTGGGGTGAGTATCACCCTGAACCACCTGAACACCGCCCCGTCCGAGTCAGGGCGATTCATCGGCTACTTGAACCTGAAGTTCAACACAACGCCAACATCGGGTTCGGGCGATTCCTTCGTAACTGGTTTTAACTTTGGAGGCTTCACCGATGCAGGGCTTTCGTATAATGTAAGGGTGAACTTCAAAAATGCACCACCACCCGCTCGCTTACTTCAGGGGCTTTCCTCCACCTTCGTGCTAAACGGGGTTTCGGAAGCGGACTTCGCTGGGTTGGATACCAGTGCGATGGTGCACTTTCAAGCCTTAGCAGGAGGCGACTCCTCTAAGGTGATAGCCCCTGAGCCGGCGAGTATGCTTGCCTTAGGTACTGGGCTAATCGGCATGCTGGGGCTACGCCGTCGAAAGCGCTAACCTGTCTCCACTATGTACATAAAATCGGGTAGGGCAGAGCGTCCTACCCGATTTTTGCTTACGAATACGCTACAATTAGAGGGGAGCGGGGAATGGGGAGTAGGGAGTGAGGAAGCCTTTCTCCGTTCCCCTACTGTTCACTTCCCACTATCCCAAACACCTAAGAGTCAGAGTGGCGCAATGAAGACGGACATCGAGTGGATGGAGATGGCGGTGCGCCTTGCCCATCGTGGGTTCCCTGCCCCGAACCCCCATGTGGGCGCAGTCGTGGTCAAGGAAGGAGCCCTTGTAGGGGAGGGTTATCATCCCTATGCAGGAGCACCCCATGCGGAACGGTTCGCACTCCAGCGAGCAGGCGAACAGGCGCAGGGCGCAACGCTCTATGTGACCCTCGAACCCTGCTGCCATCACGGGCGCACCCCACCCTGCACCGACGCGATTATAGAAGCGGGCGTTCGGCGCGTTGTAGTGGGCATGCAAGACCCCAACCCGAAAGTGAGCGGGAAGGGCATTCAGCAACTGCGTTCAGCGGGCATAGCGGTAGAGGTGCTGAGGAGCGACTCGCCTACTTCCCAACGGCTCCTACAGAAACTGGAAGCCCTAAACCGTCCCTTCCTTCATTACCACCGCACTGGACAGCCTCTCATCACACTCAAAGGTGCGCTGAGCATGGACGGCAAGCTCGCCACGCGCACGGGCGACTCCAAATGGATAACGGGCGAACGGGCGCGTCGTTATGTGCATCGCTTGCGCGCCGAGCATGGATGTGTGCTGGTCGGGGTGGGCACCGTGCTATCCGATGACCCTCAGCTGACGGCGCGTTTGCGAGGGGTGCGCAACCAGCCTCTGCGCGTGGTGCTGGACTCGCGCCTGCGCACACCCCTGAGCGCAAAAGTGCTTGACACTCGGGATGCCCCTACGCTGATTTTCTGTGTGGAGCCAGTGCCTCCCCATGCCGAGGTCTATCGCCAGCGTGGGGTTGAAGTGATAGGTGTGCCCTCTGTGCAAGGGCGTGTGTCGTTAGAGGCGGTGATAGCCCATCTCGCTCAGCGTGGGGTGATTGGCATTCTGGTGGAGGGAGGCTCAGAAGTTCATACCGCCTTCTTGGAGGCTCGGCTCGCTCATCGGGTAGCGTTTTTCTACGCGCCCTTGTTGATAGGCGGAGCGTGCGCCCCCACTCCCTTTGAAGGCGAGGGCGTTGCAACAGTAGCCCAAGCCATTCGCGTTCGCACCCCCAGCCTGCGACATCTGAACCCCGACTGGCTGGTGGAGGGGGAGATCGAATACCCGTAATCAGACTCTATCCCAACACAAGCCACTCTGCGAGATGGAGACAGCGCACAGGGATTCCTGCACGATGAAGCCCGCCCGCAATCTGCATCAGACAGCTCCAGTCGCAACTGAGCACGGTGGTGGCGCCAGTCTGCCGAATCGCCTCCAGCTTGCGCTCCAAAATCGCCGAGGAAAGCTCAGGAAAATGTACCGAGAACAGCCCCCCGAAACCACAACACTCTTCCGCATCGGGCAGGGGCACATAAGCATCGCCCGCTACCATCCGAATCAACCGCTCCGGGGGTTCCTCCACTCTTAGCATGCGCTTCAGGTGGCATGAGGGATGATAGGTCACACGCTCATTCGGCTTGCGTATGCCGAGGTCTTCCACTTTCAGCACCTCGACCAAGAACTGGCTCAGCTCGTAGGTTTGGTTGCGAACGGTCTCCCACAGTGGACGCAAGGCATCCCCTTCTAACAGGAACCCGAAGTTGTGGGTGAGCATCGCACAGCACGAGCCTGAGGGCACTATCACAGGCAGAGTGGGGTCAATCGAGCGGAGCCAAGCCGTTGCCAACTTGCGCGCCGTAGCCCAATCGCCTCCGTTGAATGCCACCTGCCCACAGCACGCCACGCGATTCAACTGACGCACCCGTATCCCCAGCGATGCCAATATCCGCTCGGTGGCATCTAAAATCGCTGGTTGCCAGGTCTCCACTAAGCAGGTCGCAAATACCTGAATCTCCATCAGTAGCAATTTTGGCTATGCCCGGTTCCCTCCCTGCCTTGCCTAACAATCCTCTATCAGCAAGGCGTAGACTGTGGCTGGACCGTGCACCCCAATCGTGAGGGTCTTTTCGATATCGGCGGTACGACTGGGACCGGTGATAGCAACCATCGTGCGTAGCCCTCCATCTTTGCGAAGATGAGGGAGCCACTCGCTGGCGGAGGGGAAAATTACGCTGTTCGGCACCAACAGAACCGAGATGGGCGGGAGAAGCGATGCGCTACGCAGACGCCCCTCCCCAGTGGTAATCACGACCGAACCCGTATCTGCCCACCCTGCAACTGCGAGGCTAATGCCCACTTGCGCAGTGGCTTTCACTCGCTTATCCGCACTCGCAGGGAGAGTCTGAATGTTCGCCTTTGCTAACTGCTCTGCGAGCCACGCCCACTTGCACAGAACAGCCTCTTCTATCAGCACGCAAGTGGCGTTGGATTCGCCCAGAACGCGCAGAATCTGCTCTACCACCCCCTCTGAGCGACACACAACGGCGCGCACGCCTACCGCGCCCCAAGAATCGAGGATATCGGTTCCCGTAGCACGGTCGTCTCGCCCGTGTGTGTGCCCCTCTTTAGCCCTCACCTCCTGCCCCTCTCCCAGAGGGAGAGGGCTGACAGGGGTACACACGATGGGTTTACTTTCGGAAGCGAACACACTCTCTCCCGCAAGAGTTTCACCCCCCTCCTGTAGGTTCCCCCCGCTTGCGGGGGGAACCACTAACTTTCCTCGGTTCCCCCCGTTGACGGGGGGAACCTTAAGGAGGGGGGAAATTGCTTGCCGAAAAATGCGGATGAACTGGTAGAAACTGAACCTGTACTGTGTACCCCTGTCAGGAGGAAGAAGGGTATCTGAACCCCCCTTCTCCTCGTGGGAGAAGGGGGATGGGGGGATGGGAACTTTCACCTGTGGTGCAATCAGGCTACGGGTAGCAGTCCAGCCTTTCAGCGGACCGAAACCCCGCTCGATCCAGCCGTTGTTCGCCCGACGCGCCAGAAACTGGATGCCCAATCGTTGGGCTATGCGCCATAGGCGTGGATGGCGTGCTATCCAGCCGAACAGCCTCAACGCCCACCGTTCCCCAACTCTTAGATGCCGGTGCGACGCCATCGCTCGCCAGCGCACCAGCAGGTCATGAATGGGTATCCCTACAGGGCACACCTCCGAGCATGCCCCGCACAGCGTGCTGGCATAGGCGAGGTCCGCACGCTCTTTGCCCCACAACATCGGCGTGACCAAAGAGCCGATTGGTCCCGGATAGACCGACTGATAGGCGTGCCCTCCAATCGCCTTGTAGACAGGGCACACATTGAGGCATGCCCCACAGCGAATGCAGTAGAGCGCCTGCTCCATGGGGGTTCCTCGCCAGCGCAGGCGACCATTATCCACAATCACCACATGCAGTTCCTCAGGTCCGTCCCATTCGTCGGGCGATTTCGGTCCTGAGACAAAGGAGGTGTAGACCGTGAGTTTCTGCCCGGTGGCACTACGCGCCAGCACCCTTAGCAGAAGCTCGCACTCTTCCCAAGTGGGTACGAGCCTTTCTACTCCCATCAGCGCCACATGGAGGCGTGGTAAGGTGCTGACCATGCGCGCGTTGCCCTCGTTCGAGACGAACACCAGCGTGCCCGTTTCCGCAATCCCGAAGTTGACCCCCGTGATACCCATATCCGCCTGCAGGAACACTTCCCGAAGGGCATCGCGCGCCGTGGCGGTCATTACCGCAATATCATCCGTAAGGGGCATGCCAAGGTGCTGGTGTAGGATTTGGGCAATCTCTTGCCGTCGCTTATGAATCGCGGGCGTGATGATATGGGAAGGTCGCTCGCCAGCCAGCTGTACGATGTACTCGCCAAGGTCGGTTTCCACCACCCGAATGCCCTCCTGCTCAAGCCGAGCGTTGAGCTCGATCTCCTCCGAGACCATCGACTTGCTCTTGGCAACGAGGCGCACGCCATGCTGGCGTGCCAGTTCCACCACATATCGGCACGCGTCTTCTGCGGTGCGTGCGAAATAGACTTTGCCCCCGCGCGCGGACACTTGCTCGGTGAACTGGTGGAGATAGTGGTCAAGGTTGGCAATCGTGCGTGCGCGAATGGCATTCGCCTGAGCACGCACCTGCGCAGGGTTGGGCAAGGTCGCCCACGCTTGGCGTCGCGCGGGTTCGAAACTGCTCAGCGTGTGGCGCAACGCCTGCTGGAGTTGCGCATCGCGCAGTGCCGACTCGATGCGTCTGTGGAAAGCAGACACATTCTCATTCCTCCCTCAACTGAACGGGCAGAAGGAACTGACGCTCTACAGGCAGGGCACATTCGGTATCGGTACAGGGCTGATAGACAACCCGCACCCGCACATAGCCCTCACCCAGCTCCCCTTGCGACACTCCCACCACGGGCACCAGCGCACCCGCCTGACCTATATAGACCTCCAACTCCTCGTCTCCTACTTGGTGGCGCGTGGTAGGCATCCAGATTGGCTCTCCAAACTCCAACGGCAAGTCGGTGGCGACCTCCAACTGGGTGGCTACCCGCCCCTCCGCAGGCGTGGGGGCGTTAATATGCCAGCCCTCCTCGATATCGAAGACCACCATAAGACCTTCAGGCACAGGTTGGAGGTAGACCCGAACAGGACCTGTCTGCTCCTCTTCCTCGGAGGTCGGTTCAGGGAGCGAGAGGTCGGGGCGTTGCATATGAGCCGATTCCAGAGCATAGTAGCCCATGAGGAGGCTATCGCATGCAACAGGCGCGCGTTCGATAAAGCCCCATGCCGAGCGTAGGGTCTCCTTAGCAAGTTCGGCATACCGTGCGTGTCGCTCTGGGTCTGTGAGAGCCAAGACTTCCTGCAGGTGTGCCAATACCTGTACCGCAACACCGTTTCCCGAAGGCACCGAGCGGTCTTGGCACGATTTGATGGGCATAATCAGCAGGTCGTGGCGTATGTCGGTGTTGTAGAAGCCCCCATACTGAGTGTCGTGGAACCGCTCTATCATCTGGTCGGTCAGTTGGACGGCGCGCTCAAGCCAGTGCTCCTCCAAGGTAGTGGAGTGGAGGCTAAGCAGTCCAAGACAGTAGCAGGCGTAGTCGCTCAGGTAGGCAGGGATATTCGAGTCGTTGCGATGGAGCAGAATGCCGTCGGGTGCCCGCAGGTTCTGCCACAGGAATTCTGCGGTTTGCTCTGCTACCTCCAGGTAGCGCGGTTCCTCTAATGCGTCGCTGGCGAAGGCGAGTGCCCAGATGGCTAAGCCGTTCCAATCGGTCAGTATCTTATCGTCGCGGGTAGGTGGGGTTCGTAGCCGACGCACCTTGAGCAAACGCTGGCGCATCTCTGCAAGACGGCTCTCTAACTCCTCTTGGCTGATGCCAAGCCGTTGCGCAGTCGCTGAAAGTGGTTCGCGCAGATAGATCAGGTTGCGCCCGATGGGGCGATGAGTCGCCTCGTCGTGATAGTTGCCTTCAGGCAGAACGCCATACACCTCACAGAAGAGGGGTGCCGAGTCCTCGCCCAGCACTTCGTAGATTTCACGCTCAGTCCAAGTGTAGTAATAGCCCTCTCCTTCTGGGCTGTCGGCATCGAGCGCGCTGGCGAACGCCCCTTCTGGCGTGCGCATCTCCTCAATCATCCACTGGAAGGTGCGGTGCGCCACATCGGCATAGAACGAGTCGCCCGTGAGCACATAGGCATAGGCATATGCCCAGCCCAGCTGGGCATTATCGTACAGCATCTTCTCGAAGTGGGGCAGAAACCACCGCTCGTCGGTCGAGTAGCGGTGGAATCCCCCACCTAAGTGGTCGAAGATTGCCCCCTGTGCCATCTGCAACAGCGTGGTAAGCGCCATCGTGCCGAGTTCTTGGTCATCCCATTCCGAAGCGAGGGTGAGCATGAGGGGCAAAGCGGTGTTCGGGGGAAATTTGGGCGCGCCTCCAAAACCTCCGTGCTGAGGGTCGTAGCCCTCTATCAACTGCGCCTTGTACTTGCGGAAGATGGAGGGGTCGGGTTCTCCCTGAAGCTGGCGATGCTGGAGCGCTACCACCTGTTCCAACGCTTGCTTGACCTCCTGCGCAGCGGTGATGACTTGGGCGCGATTGTTCCGCCACATCAACGCCACGCGCTCCAGCAGGTCTGCGAACACTTGGGGGGGATAGTAGGTGCCTCCAAAGAAGGGGAAACCATCGGGCGTTAGGAACACCGAAAGGGGCCAGCCCGCATGCCCCGCCATCAACTGCACCGCATTAATATAGATTTCGTCCACATCGGGTCGCTCTTCACGGTCGACCTTGATGGGCACAAAGTAGCGATTGAGCAGGTCGGCAATCGCTTGATTTTCGAACGACTCGCGCTCCATTACATGGCACCAGTGGCACGAGGAGTAGCCGATGGACAGGAAAACGGGCTTATCCTCTGTGCGCGCCTTGAAAAACGCCTCTGCCCCCCACGGATACCACTCCACAGGATTGTAGGCATGCTGAAGGAGGTACTGGCTCTTCTCGTTAATCAGTCGGTTTGGCTTGCGAATAAGCATTTTAGGTCTCCTATAGTAAGGATACCTGATAGGCTGGGGATGTTCGAAAGACCCATTCGTAGCACGGGCATCCTGCCTAACGGCTCGTCCGTAGATATCAACGACTTGTTCGTAGATATCAGCGGCTCGTCCGTAGACATCAACGACTCGTCCGTAGACATCAACGACTCGTCCGTAGATATCAACGGCTCGTCCGTAGATATCAGTGACTCGTCCGTAGATATCAACGGTTCGTCCGTAGATATCAACGAACCTTCCGTGGACATCGTAGCCCAGACATTCGTGTCTGTGCCTTTTTAGAAACACAGGCAGGAATGCCCGTGCTACGCTTGATGGGCAGGATGCCCAAGCCACTTTTTTTCGAACGCCTTCCCTGATAGGCTGGCATCTGGGTTGGGTGGCAACAGGAAAGTTGCCCTCCTATCCCGAATTGTGTGCTTATGACGCTCATACGACCGCGTGCAGTATCACCGGGCGATACACTCGGTGTGGTATCGCCTGCAGGACTGATGACCGAAGCCGATTTAGAGAAAGGATTGCAACCGTTCGTCCAGCGTGGCTACAAACTGGTGTTGGGTGAGCATGTGCTGGCGCGTCGCGGGTACTTGGCAGGCACGGACGAACAGCGCGCCCACGACCTGATGGCGATGTTCGCCCGAGAGGATGTCGATGCGGTTATCTGCTCGCGCGGAGGCTACGGCTCGGCACGGCTTATTCCCTACTTAGACCCTGCGGTGTTCCGCAATCACCCCAAGTTACTAATAGGCTACAGCGACATCACCGTGCTTCATCTGTGGCTTCAGCGTCAAGTGGGGTTAGTCTCGCTTTATGCACCGATGCCCATCACGATGACCCGTGAGATTCCCGCCCATGCGATGGAGGTCTTCTGGAGGGCGTTGGAGGTGCCGGAACCGCTGGGCGAACTGCCCACTTGGGATGCTCCCTATCGCACCATTCATGGGGGGCGCACGCAAGGAAGACTCACGGGCGGGTGTCTGTGCCTGATGGCAGACTCCATCGGCACTCCCTACGAAATCGATACGCAGGACGCCATCGTGGTGATCGAGGATGTGGACGAGGCGCCCTACCGCCTCGATGCAATGCTGAACCATCTGCGGTTGGCAGGCAAATGGGACGCATGCAACGGGATTGCCTTTGGTGAAGACACCCGCTGGGAACAAACCATCAAAGAGGGCGACTCCACCCTCACACCCGACGAGATTCTCGACGACTACTTCAAGCCATTAGGCAAACCCGCCATCAGTGGCTTCCCCTTTGGGCATATTAAAGACCCGCTCACCCTACCCTATGGCATACTCGCGGAACTGGACGCCGACCGAGGCAAACTGACCGTGCTGGAACCTGCCACCACGCGTTGAATCTGCTCCAACACCATCGGCACGGTTATCCACTGAAGGCACTCCTTACGGACGCACTCGTTGGCAGGACACTGGGTGCATTGGTCGCGCAGATACAGCACAAGCGCGCGTTGCCCGTAGGGTCCAGTGCGGTCAGGGTCGGTCGGTCCGAACAGCGCTACGCAAGGGGTGCCCAGCGCGCTGGCGATATGCGCACTGCCCGTATCCCCACACACATGCACGGTAGAGAGCGCAATCAGTGCCATTAGCTCCTTGATAGAGGTGCGCCCAGTGAGGTGGCGCAAGGGAACACGCTTGAGAGCCTGCAACTGCTCGGCGAGGGGCTTATCGCCTGGTCCACCTACGAACACGCAGGGAATGCCCCATTCCCTCTCAATACGATCGGATAGCTCGGCGAACTTGGCGATATCCCATCGCTTCCACACCCTGCCTGCCGAGGGGTTTAGGGTAATAAGCGGGGCATTGAGTGCAACCCCGACCTCTTCTAACTTCGCCCGTGCCGATTGGTAAGCCGATTCGGGAACAAAAAGGGGAAACACTATCGGTTCGGGTATGGGCACTCCAAACCACCGAATCGCATCCAGATATTGCTGAACGACATGGCGTTTGGGGTTCTCTGGAACGGGGATACGACGCATCAGCAGAGGTGTGCCTTCGCGCATGCGGTGCCCGCCAAATCGCCATCGAACGCCTCCTAAAACGCCCCACAGCGCGCTCTTGAGCAAGCCCTGCAGGTCTAATGCCACCTGATACCGCTCAGCGCGTATCTCCCACGCCAACCGTACTACTGCAGACCATGCGGAACGGCAAAACCATCCCTTCCGCAGAATCTTGTACGGGATGATGTGCACACGGTCTACGCAAGGAGAGCCTTCTATTACCCCCGCATGACGGTCTTCGGCAACCCAACCGATATACAGATGGGGATAGGCGCGCTTGAGCGCATACGCCACAGGCGATGCGTGCACAATATCCCCCATCGAGGAGACCTTCAGAATAAGCAGTCGCTCTACCTTACTGAGGTCGATAGGGGAATTTTTTGCCGAGAGCACCCCCCCCTCCCGATGCTCTTGGGCGGAGCAGGAAGCCTTAGAATCCCCTCTCCCCCTGGGAGAGGGGCTTGGGGTGAGGGCTAAAATCGGTTCTTGCTCGGCTTGGGAACCCATCTGCGTGCTTACAACGCCATCGGCATGATGACGCACAGGTAATCGCTTCCTTCAGCGGGCTTGAAGACCGCAGGGCGAAGCGACTCGGTCAGTTCGATTACCACGCCATCGCTCTGGAGCACATCCAGCACATCCAGCACATAGCGCACATTGAAGGCGACCTCAAGGTCATCGCCCTCCCGAATGACATCGACTCGCTCTTGTGCCTCGCCTTCGTTGCCCTGTGCCGTGATGACCAACTTCTCGCCCTCGGTGTGGAAGCGCACCTTGTTGGCGTTTGTGCGTGCTACCAGCGAGGCGCGCTTGAGCGCACTGCGAAACTCCGACACCATCAGCGTCCATTTGCGGGAATACTCTTGCGGTATCACCCGCTGATAGTTGGGGAACTGCCCTGCAATCAGCTGGCTGACCACGCGCGAGTTCTCGCCCTCAAACTCAGCGTTCGTCTCGCCCAGGCGCAGGGTGAAGGTCTCACTGGCGGGAAGCTTCTGCAACAGTTGAATGGCTTTGAGGGGCACAATCGCGCTGGCGGAGCCTTCTCCACCTGCCTCCAACTGGGTGTCTCGTACCGCTAAGCGGTGGGTATCGGTCGCCACCAGGCGCAAGCGCGAGTTCTCGTACTCCAGCCGAATCCCAGTCAGTGTAGGGCGTGCTTCCTCTTTGGAGACTGCGAACTCTACCGATTCGACCATCTCCAAAAAGGTCTTGGCAGGAAGCACCAGCTCGTTAACGGCAGTAACCTCCTGTGGCTGAGGATACTCTCCGGGGGGCAGACCCATCAGTTGGTAGCGCGACTCGCCCGACTGTAGGATTGCCTGATGACGCTCGCCCGACTCGATGCTAATCGTATCGCCTGTTAGGGAGCCAACCAGGTCTGAGAACAGGCGCGCATTCACCGTTAAGGCTCCTGGCTCGCCCACAATCGCAGGAATTCGGCACTCGACCCACTGTTCCAAATCGCTCCCCAGCAAGCGCAGGGTGTCGTCCGACGCTTCCAAATAGAGGTGGCTCAGGATGGGCAGAGACGACCGCGCGCCCGTTGCGCCCACCACAACGCCCAACACCTCGTCCAACTGTTTCCTATCGCATGAGATTTTCATCCGTGTGTCCTCCTCTCCTCTTCTGGGAACTCTATTGTACCCAATCGCTGAAGCCTCGGCTCAGAAAGAAAATTGCTGAGCACGGTTGTGTTGAGTATTAGCGGGCGTCTCCCTGTTCCCAGTTCTCCCATACTCTAACCTCTGCTAACAGCTCTTCCAGACTCGAAGCCCCTGAACGGATAGGGATACCCCGATTTTGAAATTCTTGCTGAAGCGTCCAGCGATCGGTTCCCAGGAGCTCCGCCGCTTTCTCGAGGCTAATCTGTTCGTCCAAATAGGCTCCTACCACTATAGCCCACCGCAGCTCAGGATCAGTTGCCAGTGCTTGTTCCAGTGCCTTAGCAACACGCTCTAGTTGAGTATCCCACAGTTTGACCATTTCGTCCAGCAACCAACGTGCAGGAGGCATGTTACTCTCACCTAAGATGGATTATACCTGTAGAGAAGGGAGAACCAGCCCCTTGCTGACTTTAGATGTAGATTCGATAGGTCGGCACTTGGAAAATGAGCGTGATGAGCGACCAGAGCGACCCCATCGTGAAGTCGCCTAAGATAAGCCCCAAAGCGAACGAAAAGCCGAACCGATGCGCCTGCATCCCGCCAAAGCGTACCAACAACATCTTGAACGACCAGCCTATGAAGAAAGCGAACCAGAAGTAGTCCACCGCAAAGCTCACCCCCAGCGCATAACCCGTCGGATGGAAGGGAAACCATGCGAAGATTCTGCGCAACACCCGAAGTCCTATCACCATCAGCGCGCCCCCGAACAGATAGTACCAGCGGTTCGGGTGGCGGAACGGCTCGTTCTGTATCCAGTTATTCAGCCGACCGAACGACTCTTCTCCCACCCAGTTCTTGAAGCCCTGACATGCCCCCTCCGCCCCATACAAGTAGGTCACATGCAGGTTCGCCCAACAGACCACCGCAAACGCAATCACCGAGACCACCAGCAACAGAATGCCCGTGCCGATAGGCGATAGCCCATGCGCCTGTGCCATTCGAAGCGCCTCCAACTGATTGGGCATCGGGTGGCATCGATAGCCCCTGTTGAACCAATACATCGATTGAAGCACGGTCAGGTTCTCCACACCCAGCCCACGCAGGGTGAACAGGTCGAACAGGATACGCTGGGGGTTTACAAAGTATATTTCGTGGGGCGCGCCCAGTTCAGCACGCACGCGCGTAATCGTCAACGCCAGCAGAAAGTATATCCCGAAAAAGAGCGCCGCCACCCACCCACTCATCTTGAGCACAAGCGCATTATAAAGCGCAAGAATAAGCACGCCCACACCCAAACCCAGCCAGCAGGTGCGGTACAGTTTTCGGTTGGGGTGATCGGCTCTGCTCCATGCAATATGCCAAGCGTCTGCAAAGGTCTTGCGTGCCCCCACCAACAACAGCCCGCCTAACGCCAGCCACGCGCCCGCCGCCTGCTCGTTCAGGAAAGGAAAGCCAGCGTTCTCGGCGCTATCCCAGCCCTGCATCGCCCCGAACACCTGAAAGAGCTTGCGCGCCACAAAGAAAAACCATGCCGAGAAGCCGAGATCAGGAGGCATTAAATAGGCTAACCCGATTGCAAAAGGATAGGTCGCTATACGGAATGAGCCGACCGCATTCCACGGTCGCTGGGTGAACAGATAGCTCAGGTCATACTGCTTAATCCACGGCAGATGAGGCAGGGAAGGCATCAGCACATGCAGACCGTTCAGCCCGCTCACCGAGAACGCGCAGAAGAACCCCGCCCACATCGCACGCGAACGCCAGAACCCACCCGACGGCTCCACCATCGCCAACGGCAACTGCACCAGCGGGAACACTAATCGCTCTTGACGAGTCCACTGCTCCAGCACCAGATAGTTCAAACACAGGAACATCCCCACCAGCGTTAAAATAAACCCTGCCCATAGCAACAGGGGTGGAACCCACACCGATAGCCAGTCAAGTCGGTACGGGCTGGCTCCCCCGAAGTAGTAAGAACGCAACACCTCCATATCCCACACAAAGAGTGGCTTGGGGATATAGGCAAAAAACCGTTCCTGCCAGCCCGATTCGGGAGTTGCGCGCCACTCCGCATGCCCGATTGCCCCAAAGAGGTTCTGGAGCATGTCGTGCCCTGCGAACACCGCCCCCATCACCATCACAAGGTACACCATCAGCAACTCGGCGGGACTAAAGCTCCACTGAGGTTGCCAGCGCTGAAGCCAGCGGTTGACCATCACCACCACGAACAGCGAAAAGATAGGCGTGATAAAGATAGGAAGGCTCGTGACATCGAGGGAGTACCAGCGCACTTCGATCACGGTAATCCAGAAGATGTTCGCCACCATCAACAGGAGGCTGAGGAGAAGGGCGCGGGCGCGCAGGGGAAACCGCCTTGGCTCGCTCGCCCTTCCCTCATCCACCTTCAGATGTTGCATGACCTCCTACTTTCGTCGAGCTCGGCTCTACTCCTGCTATCCACCACAAGGTGGAGCCTCTTTTAACTGTGCGTTAACAATTCTTAACCATTCCATAACATTACGCTCAATATGCTTAAGGCTATGGAAGGTAAACGCTTCTATCGGGGCTTTACGCTTATAGAGCTGTTGGTCGTAATAGCGATTATCGCCATTTTGGCGGCGATACTGTTCCCTGTGTTCGCTCAGGCGCGTGAGAAAGCGCGCCAATCGTCCTGTACCAGCAATGTGAAGCAATCAGCGCTTGCGGTGATGATGTACATCAACGATTACGACGAGACCTTTCCACCTCACTACTATTACCGAAACAACCAGAACAGTGCTAACGGCTATGTACACTGGACGGGGCTTTGCGAACCTTACATAAAGAACTGGGGTATCTTTGTGTGCCCGAGCGACCCTAATCGGGGCGTCGCACCAACCAATTTCAGCCGAGCGAGCAACAATCGAGGCTACGGCTATCCATCAGGTCAGGTTCCTCAGTATGATGCCGACATCGATATTCAAGCACCCCGCCTGAGTTATGTAGGAAATGAGATGGTCATGCCTCGTAAGCGTCGTTCTATCGATCCCGCTCAAATCACATCGCAAGCGGCGGTAGATACCCCTGCTGAAGTTATCTTGTTCACAGAAGCCACGAACAACATCGCCCGCTGGAACGATACCTCCAGTGCAAGTGGGCAAGCGATTAAGTCGCATCGTCCTACTAACGGAATTGCGGTAACCTGCTCGTACACACCCTTCGATGGAGAGAGTTTTATTCCGGGGTCAGCGGTGATTGTAGCGCTGACCGCCGAACGCGCGCGTGCTGCTGTTAACAACCCGTCTGTGGGCAATCATCGAATCCAATATATGGAACCCGACCGCCATAACAACGGCGCAATCTATGCCTTCACAGACGGACATGTACAGTGGCTTCGGTTCGAGGCAACTTTCAACCCGAACCGATTCCTCTGGGCTAAACGCGCCTACACTGCTGGTGGCGGACCCGTTATCGACTGCCAGTCGGGTCAACCAGTGCGCTAAGACGATAGGTTATCCTCTCTACGCGCTTTTCAGGACGGGGTCACAATTTCGACCCCGCCCCCCTTTCCTAAGAACGCCTAACAAAATGTCAACCCACCTCGAAAAATCCGTTCGTAGCATGGGCATCCTACCCACAAGCCAGACCGTTCGTAGCGTGGGCATCCTGCCCACAAGCCAGACCGTTCGTAGCATGGGCATCCTGCCCACAAGCCAGACCGTAGCACGGGCGTCCCGGCCGTGTGCATCCCCCCTTTGATTCCCCCCTTAGTAATGTTCAGACCGGGGACATGGTGGACACCTGTTCGGGGACATCGTGGACAGGTATCTCTTCTTGTACTATGCCTTGGAAGGAAATGACCATGAAA
>FWWM01002804.1_pt1 | contig 25293 bp, 30 predicted proteins | sample 2228351 | NCBI WGS metagenome assembly FWWM01 (sample SAMEA103939774, study PRJEB20133) | metagenome
AGTGAGTGATATCCTATCCAGACAAGACAGCGCTGAGACCCTAGCATTTCCGTATGCGTTTATAGTTGTGCCAAGCTCTTTTCCAACGATACCACTGTCAAATGTACTAGGTTTACGGGCTTGCCTTTCGACAGAATAGTAGACATGAATTTGTCCGGGCGGATCGTTCCTGTCAACACGTACTTCAGCGTCTGGATAAAGCTCAAGGAAAAGCTGGACTTCTTCCAGGCTCTTGGTTTTCTCTATCAATTCCTCATCTGTTAGAGCGGTGGCAGGCATGAATTCTAGCGAGAAGATGATTACAAAAGCAATCCCTACTGCAAGCCCTGCTATAGCAGCAGGGATCAAGCTGCCATTGGCCATCAAGACGATCTACTAGAAGATATTTTTGAACGTTGTGAACATTTTGTTTGTGGAAAAGTGGTGAGAAGACCACTGGTCCTATAGCAGTCCGCTACCCGACAGTTCCAGCATTCTCCTGTGCCACCTCCATTTACCAAGCCCTCAAGGAACAACCCCAAGTACCCCAGAAGGGCGAATGATGCATTGCTTATGAATTGCCGAGTATCGCAATCCCTATCTGGCGCCAACTAGTTGCCGGCAACAACTTTTTGACCTCAAAATGAGATGAGATGCAAATTTTTGATATTCTCCACTGGAAATGCTCAGAACCGCAAGGCATTTTACCGGCTATAATTTAACCACAAAAAGGAAAACTTGGACGTATTTGAAAGGGTCTACTATATGCGTGCTCTGCTGGGGGTAATCGCCGGAGTCATAACAGCATTTCTAATACCGTTTGACCCCTCGGGCCAGCTGGATCAGGGCACATCGGTAGGCATTGCCATCGGAATGGCATTTGTGTTCTATTTCATCTCCCTCGCGATCGGGAAGACAATCGCCAAGAACGTTCCAAAGGACAAGCGCAGAAAGGTGGCGACGGAAGGGATTATGCCTTTCATCTTCCTGCTCCTGACATTCATGATAATAGTCTATACCGCGCTGCACCAGTCGGTAGTTCTAAGTTAGAGTATCAGGATCTGTTGACACATGCAGAACGAGAAGCAATTGTGGCCCTATCGCACACCCGGGATCCCTGACGAGCTTTTTGACCGAACCGAAGACGTTCCCATAACAAAGGAGGACATCAGGGCGATAGCGATAAGCAAGCTTCGGCTGAAGAAGGGCCACTCTGCGATAGATGTTGGTTGCGGCAGTGGGAGCATTACAGTCGAGCTTTGCTTGCAGACGGCGGCAGCAGGAGGAGAAAGAGGAGAAGGAGGCATTGTATATGCGATCGATTTTGACAAGAATGCCGTCGAGCTCACCAAGAGAAACCTCCGAAAGTTTGGCACAAAGGCAGAGGTCATTTTGGGAAAGGCGCAGGACGTCCTGCCAACCCTGCCGCAGGTGGACGCGGTGATGGTTGGCGGCACGTGGGGGGACACACGCCAGGTAATCGAACTTGCTGTCGGCCGGTTGAAAAACGGCGGCAGAATAGTCATTGACACAATACTGATTGAGACGACGTATCAGGCTCTTTCTGCGGTAAACGATCTAAAGCTCGCAGAGGTGGACATCACGCAGGTGACGATAGCAAAGGCGCGCAAGGTCACGACAGGCACAATGATGCTTGCAAGGAACCCCGTGATGATAATATCTGCCACTAAAGCCTAGCAATTGCAGTATCAAGATATTCCTTGTCTATTTCAAAACCCACGAAAGAGATTCCAAGTCGCATGGCCGCGACAGCAGTAGAGCCGATGCCCGTAAAAGGATCGACTACCAGCTTTGCCTTGCCATGGAGCTTTATGCACATCTCGGGCAACTTGACCGGAAAGGTGGCCGGGTGCGGGCGCTCGCTCTTGCGCTGTATCGTTTCATAGGGTATGAACCATGTGTTGCCCCTGTCGCGCCGATCCTCCTTTGCGGCTTTCCACCTGCCAATGTTCGTCTTGTCCTGATAGGGGATCCCCGCAGCCAGCTTGTCGAGGTGAACGTCGCCTGTTTTTGTAAAGTGGAAAATGTATTCATGGCAATCGTTTAGGAACCTGTTGCTTACTATGGGCTTGAAATGTCCAACGGCGATGTCTCCTACGATGTTTGGGTAGTTGCCAACGTCAGCCTTGGTTATCGCAATCGACTTGACCCAGTGGATCACGTTTTGGAGCACAAAATGCTTCCTCAGCACCGACGCAACGTCCCACGCTATCCACTGGTCTTTCGGCTTGTTGCCGATGTTGAGAAAGAACGAGCCATCGTCTGCAAGAGCTCGCTTGACAGAGATGCCGACTTGTTCCATCCACGCGAGGTACTTTTCCCTTGGCATGGCATCATTGTAAGAATTATAGCCAATGCCGATGTTGTATGGGGGAGACGTAACTATTACGTCAACCGATTTTTCACTGACATTTTCATTCAGGCCGGTCACGCAATCCTTCAGGTAAAAAGTGGCAGAACAAGAAATGCTACCATCCTTTTGCACCACCCTGTAAGGCGCGTCCTGATTCTGCAACAAAGAAAAAAGCTTGCAGCCCAGCATTTATCCTTTGCATTTTTTCTTCTTCTTCTTCTCTTTCTTGATGCGGTAAGAATCAGGCACTCTCAATAAAAGCAAGGCATCCCAGTAGCTTGCGTACGAATGTCTGGGACAGCCAGGTGTCTCCACCAGTGCAAGAGGTGTGGAGTCATCTATGGATGCGGCACGGAAAAATGCGGCCTTCACTTTGCAAGCGGCTACTGTCAGGTGTGCTCCTCGTCAGCGATGGCTATCAATCTCGTTCCAACAACTAGTGAAGTAATTGGCACGCCGATATAACACGGGCAGAGCATGCGCGTTATAGCGGGCTTGGAATAGTAGCGTTTTCTGCCCTGTAAATCCTCAGATATTGAATAATAATTACTATAGGCATTTGGCACAATCTACACACCGGACTTCGGTGTTTTTGTTGCTCCGAAGTAATGACTGCGGTTGGCACTGCTTCTGTTATTGAGGGTTCTAGATAATATCTTGTTGCTGATGTTGGCTAGCCGATAGAAGCAGCATGCATCCGAAAAAACTTCGGCGGCAAGAATATCAAGATGTCATCCTACGATGACAATGGTAACTTGCGTTACTTACTTCTTCCGGTGATAGCAGGCCTAGTAGTCGGTAGTGCTTTTGTAGTTTTGTTTTCGTCGGCGTCATTTGGTAAATCATCAGGGCCGCCCAAGTTGTTTCTGACAATTGACGACGACGGGAAGCGTTACATCGCAGATTTCAATGCCTATTGTCCCGGAGATTGTGAATTCTTGATTTACGCCAGAGTCTTATCTCTCCCTCCTATTGAAATTAATAATGACACAGCAATACGATTCGAAACAAGAGGCACCAGCGGTCCCAGATCTCTTGATTTCATCATTCAAGAATATGAAACCATTGGAAATGATCTTGAGTTCCGACAGACCAATTACCAGCTCGACGAGATAGTAGACGGTAGAGTATACCAAATGAACGGATTGCCTCCTGGGAAGTACGTGTTGAATGTGATTGCAGACTGGAATGACAATGAATCATTTTACAAATCAATACATCGTTTCAGATTAGTCGTCAACTGAAAAAAGATCTACGCCTTCGTATAGCATGACTTGAGGTCCGGCATCCTCTCGGCCCTGAAGGGTATTCTTAGGTTCCAAGCTGATCAACGGGTTCCCTTCCACCATCATCACATGAAGGTTCCGGGTTGTGTCAGTTGCAACTTCTGGGACAGTGGCGGTATGCCTGCAACCTCGGCGAGTAGCTTTTCTCTTTTTCTGACCATCACCATTTAGCAATTCTTCTGGCTCTTCCTATGGCATTTTCATAGATGTGCCTATCAACCGCGATCCTTCCTTCCTTCTTCATCAGCCGTGGCGTTGTTATTCTGCTTTGGCATATATCCAAAATGCCAGCCGCCAAGCGTCACATAATACGACGGATTTGGAACCGTGTCTCTCTGGTAAAGAGTCAATTCGCTGCTCGCCAAGTCAACTACATAGTGCCCGCTGTGGTGCTCCTTTTTTAGCATTGGGTGGCCAAAGTAGTATCTGATGGGATTTATTGCTCCATTCTTGACGACAACATTTTCCACGTTAAGCGCCTCGATTTTTCCAAGACCTGAGCCATCCTTCAGGCAGACGGTCCTGTCAAGCATGCCGATCCATTCAAGTTTTGGTAGACCCCTGCTTCTCCAAGTATCACGATGCTGGTTGTAGATGTTCTGAAACTTATCGCCGTCCCCATGAGGCTTGTCTGTTGCAAACAGTCGGCCGAAAGTGCGTCTGATCGATATCAATAGCGACATGGAGGAATCACCATTCACCTTCTCAGTGGTGCGGCTCCCGTCGCCTGTAGTCGTAGTACTGCTCTCCGATCTCAAATGGGTCGTCCATCTTGGCGGGCCTGCCCGATACTGTGCTCTTGATGAGGTTTACAAGGAAGATCACCATGCCTGATGCGACTATCCATGCACCGACTGTGGATATCTGGTTCATTATGATCAGGGGCTGCACCGGCGCATAGTCAAAGACACGCCTTGGCTGGCCGTAGAGGCCCAGCAGATGCTGCGTGACGAATATCAGTGCAACTCCGATGAACATCAGCCAAAAGTGCACCATTGCCGCCCTTTCGTTGTACATTCTCCCGGTGATTAGCGGGAACAGATAGTAGACAAACCCTACAAATGCGTGTGTAATCAGGCCCATGAGGAACAGGTGCATGTGTCCCACCACCCAGTAGGTATCGTGTGTCAGGAAGTCCAGCGGCATGGCGCTGTTGACAACGCCGCCTGCTCCAGCCAGGAAGAACAGAACTATGCCGCCAACGGCAAACGAGATGGGTGCCCTGAACCTGATCCTTCCACCCCACATGGTCGCTATCCAGTTGAAAATGTGCATAGCTGACGCTGGCACTGCTGCCAGGGTGCCTACCATAAAGACCGTCTTTTCTGCAAAACTCATTCCGGTCGCGTACATGTGGTGTGCCCACGATGCAAACGAAACGATCGTCAGCAGTACAAATGCGACAACTCCCGATTGATAGCTAAAGACCGGCTTTCTTGAAAATTTCGGTATGAGCTCATAGATGATGCCGACGGCAGGTAGCAGAAAGACATAGACCTCTGGATGGAACGTAAACCAGAACATGTGCTGGTAGGCTAGAGGATCTCCGCCCATTGCAGGATTAAAGAATCCTGATACCCCGAGCCTGTCAGTGTACAGCATGATCAGCGCCGCGGCAAATGAAGGCATCGAAACGATGAGTATAAGCGAAGTCGCAAGGATCGACCACGTAAAGAGCGACGTTCGCATAAGCGGCAGGTCAGGATGCTTCATCTTCAGTATTGTTACGATAAAGTTGACCGAGCCAAGTATCGAGGAAATGCCAAGTATCTTTAGCCCGAAAATCCACATTTCTGCCGCCGGACCGGGTGCCCTCAGAATGGAATAAGGAGGATATGCGGTCCACCCTGTATCTGCAAATCCCAGCCATACCAGAGCAGCCCCCACAGGCAGCATCCAGAACGCAACGGCGTTCAGCCTTGGCCAGGCCATGTCTTTGTACCTGACCATGATCGGGATCAGGTAGTTCCCAATCCCTGCAGAAAACTGGATTACCCAGAGAAAGAGCATTGTTGTCCCATGCACCGTAAATATCCTGTGGAACGTGTTAGGATCTGGAATGATGTTTATCGCATCGCCGGGGAGGAAGAGCTCACTGCGTATGGCAATTGCCAATGCGCCACCCATGAAGAACAGCGTGAGGGAAAAGATGATGTACAAGAGCCCGACATCAGTGTGGTGCGTAGAGAAGAGGATTTCCCAGAGCGGGCGGGGCTGACGAACTTCCAGCACCATAAGGATCACACCATCCTCTTACTATTGTCTTGGCTATGGGAAAGTATGATCACGACGAAGACGATGATGATGATGGCGACGACGCATCAATTCCAAATGCTCCTGAAACTCGCATTGCTCCAACGCCGATATCGTTCTTGTTTTCATATCTCACTCTGGAGGAGATGATCATCACACTGAATAAAAATCCCGGTAAGACCTGTTCGATAACAGAATTCCTCATGCAGGAGACACTTATTTTCGCGCTGCCAATCAAACATTGAAAGGGTATGGCGGCGGACTGAAAATTGCAAAACATGCCAGACACTGGCGCGTCCATTTTCCGCCGCTACTGCCAAACTTGCTGACGTCATTGTAGGTATCGTCTGTGTGCAGTACTCAGGCTGCCATTGATTCAAGATTAGCTATGATGAATATCAATAATGAATTCGCGAAATACAGGATTGACGGAAAAAAAGTTTCTGACAGTTATGATACAGGATGTGTTCTAACGAACAGAACCAAACTCTAGTTCCACTCCGCGCTTGCTGTCATAATTGAATGTAAAGATCTCATTGTCTGTAAGAGGGATGTGGGATACTTCTGTGTTGCATTCAGGACAGGTGAAAACATCGTGCCTCCGGATGTTGATGGCAGAAGCCGCCCAGAAGCAAGAATCGCATATAAGAAACTGGCGGGAGAATCTTAGCAAGGAATCACGTTCAGGAATCTCTAGTACAGATGGCATTGTCATCCTCAGAGTGCATCTCAATATTAAAAGAGCATGCAGAGTTGTACTAATTCTGAGCCCAATAGTAATGTTATAGATCTTTATTCTTGATCAGCAGTCTATCGCATGCCAAGGCCCCTATTATTCCCATGGCGGCAGCAGGTGTGATCACTAGTGGCATCACTGTTCCAAGCATTTCAAAATAGGACATTGCAATCATGCTCGGCCAGATCCGGTATTCGCCAAGGACGGTTCCGTAGGTGTACACAATCAGCGGATAGTAAAGCGTAAGGAAGCCAATTCCCACTATGGCACCTGCGGCATATAGAGATATTTTTGATCGGGAAAACGACAGCAATGCATCAGCCGCAATGAATGGTATGATGTTGACAAGATAGAACGGAATCGTCGAGACAATGGCATCATTGGGTACGATTGAGGCGAGCATTCCTGTCGCAATGAACGCCGCTGCTACTGCGGTCACCACGCCAAAGCGTCTGCCGGATAGCGCAGAAGAGGTGTATGCCATAGCAGACATCAGGGCAGGGAATGCAAGTGTTGCGACCGCCACGCCGAGCACCGGGTGCGGGTTGAAATTGAAGTAGTCTGTTTCTGAGAAGGGTAGCGAGAACATATCCACTATTCCAGAGAGCGCCAGCCACACCGGCAGAACAGCAATGAGGATGAGAGGACGTGCGAGACGAAACTCCGTAAAGGCCATGCTGCCGTGATGCACCATACCCACCAGGGCACTGATGCTGCTCACCACCATTCCGCTTACCAGCACAAAGTGAGGTGGACTCAGCAGGCCGTCAAGGCCAAATGCAGAATGCCATGCAAAATCTACAGGCCCTGCGATGACTAGCAGAAATACGCCAACTATTACCATCTTTATAGGCTTGGGAACAAAGCCGACACTTCTTGAAGTAGAAAATAGTGCTGCCGCACCTGCGACTACTGCCCCCACCCCAGCGTAGAGCACCGCATGAGGAGGAGCAAAGAAGGTTTCAGGTTTGTTGAGCAGATGGTTATTGATGTCCCAGCTTCCGCCTCCAGCTGCGAGCAAAACGCCTATGCTTACCAACACATAGCCTGCAAGTAGTCTAGAGCTTGAGCCAATTATGCGCTGGGCAGGACTCTGCCGGGTATAGTTCATCAGCACATTTTCGTGTATTCGATAATTAAGGATTTACGACCTGCACGTCATACACTCGCACAAACTCTTGCTGGTAATCGACCGTGCCTTCAGCCGGCCAGTGAGCGCCATCCCAGCTGTGGGGAAAAGCCACTGACTTGACAAAAATCACAAACCTGCCTTCTGTTTGTGGCTCCACCCGCAGGTCGATGCTATAGCTGTTGCCGCCCCTCCAGGGCCGGCTGAATGCTTCTACAGATGCATGCTGTGCACTCACCGTAACTGCCGTTCCACCATACGCCGAGCCTACATCATCGCCAGCGTCTATCAGAGTAGGAGTCTGGTCGAAATTGTGATCGATTATCCTGACACCGTTGTCAGTCCTCGTGAGGTTTGGAAATCCTATGGAGACGATCTGCATGTCAGCGTCGTCGCCACTGTTCGTCCCTGCGACTGAAATGACAAATGATTGTCCAAGAGTGATTTCTGTCTCAGAAAGGCTGACATCCGTTACAATGGCTTCAGGTCTGCGCTGCTGTATCTGATACGACTCAGGAATAACATAGAAGGCAAGTGAGAAGTATAGCAAGATCGCAGCTGCAACTGCGGCACCTAGAACCATCGTTCTTAACAAGGTATTGCAATCTTACATCTGTCACCTTTTATTTCTTAGCAGAGAACCGCATCTGAAAGAGGTGTCTGATCTGCTTTATCCACCATGACTGCTGATTCCATTACGGAGAAGTGATAAAGTCTTGCAGGCTATGTGCACGACGATTCTTCAAGAGCTTCTGTGTCCTCCAAGTAAATGCCGCAAGAAATGCAGGGGGCGCACATGCAGAGAGTAGAAATGTACCGAGGGCTGTACTTTTGCATGTGCTGGTGCAACCAGCGCGACAAAAGCGGCTGGCCTGCACCTTACCGCCACCTCTTTGATTTCATTCATTCAGCACATGCATGAACGCACACAGCACACATCATACCAACAAAATACGAAAATACCACCTGTACACTATTCTGCCTGTGGCAAAGGGGTCATACATACTTGCAGTTGCGGTGGCAATCGCGGCTATAGTCCCAGTCTCGATAGCCCTGAGCCCCTATGCTCCACAAAGTAGTAGTAATGATGATCCAGTTCTTGGGGTTTATGACAACGCCGAAAGCAGGATCGTAGATGCAACAGGCGATGCCGTGCCTGTAGAGATCGATGGTGACGACGGCCAGATCATGAGGGACTACCACGACATTCTCGACGCCAGCGTGGTAAAGCGAGGCGACGCCTTCTTTTTCACGATCAACCTTGCAGGCAACCCAAACAACAGTCAGGAATACGAAACGATCTACCGCTGGCACATCGTTACCACCAGCCCCGTGACCAACAGGATGCAGCAGTACACACTCATGTTTCCACATTTTGCCACCGGCGACTCCACGATAGATGGCTGGTATTTTGGAGTCTATGATAATACTGTTAATACATATATTCTCCGACCCGTCAAGATCGAGGACATGCCGGAGAAGAGTTCCCGGTAGAGGACCTCTACATCGGAAACCCTTCGCAGTTCAGCTACTGGGTAGAGGTGCTGGCGAGGATTGACCCCTCGCTTGGAGGAACCAGATACCTCGTGGATTATGCCCCCTGATCATACCGTGCCGGACGGCACTGTTTGTCTGGCGACGGTGACCTGCTTTTCAATCGTAATGCTCTCGCCAGACACTTCGTCAGTGATGACATATGTGATCAGGTATTCACCTTCTGGAAATGGTGTTTCCTGTGTCAACGATAGCTCGAGGAAAAGCTCTGTGTTGGGCTTGTGTGATAGTATGCTTCCTGCTGGCACGTCTTCGATCGACTGAAGCTCTGTGCCGTTAACATCCGCAATGATATAGTCGGCAGTCATGTTCATCAAGTACAGACGATTGCCCTGGTCGTCCCGAACGCTGAGGTGGTCATATCCCACAAGCTCGACATAAAGCACCATCGATTCGCCGGGTTCAAAGGTTGTTCCATGTTCTTCATAAACGCCATAACCTGCGGCAGTGAACGGCTGGACATACGTGCTAAAAGTAACATTAAACGCGGTCTGATTCCACACGGATAGGTACAGGTTCCTTGCCTCGTCAAGAGTCATGTTTGATGCAGTAGTAATATTGTTTGCCGCTGTTGTTGTTGCTGCTGTTGTTGTTGATGATGGCGACGTTTGGTTTTGTGCCAGTGCTGTACCTGAAATTCCAGCGATGGTAGCAGCAAGAGCGACTAAAGAGGCTACAACAAGTTTGGAATGCATCGCCAGCAAGATACGCGCATAATTCTTAATCGGTTGGATTGCTTCTACGGTAACAAGTTTCATTAGAAGGGAAGGGAAAAGGCGCTTGGCGATCCTGCATCAACGACCTTGTTACAGCCCATGCCGTTAAAGTCGCGTTTTTTGTGCGATGCAGTTTTGTCCGCCAAGCGCCAGGGTCAAGCCATGGCTTTCGACGTCATCACCATATATTGGTATGAATTACATAAAAACATTATGTTTTAATATTAATTTTCATTATCTACATGTTTAACACCAAATTGTTTATTTTTGCAGAAACTTTCATGTATTTATTAGATCCTATACGAATGATTTTTTATCGACACATGACGTGACGGATTTTTCAACTTATTCGGGCATCCTTCTGGAAGCTGCTGCGCGCCAGCTTTGTTAAACAAGGCAGTGCTGTCGTGGACTTTCTTAACGACCTCGACTTTTTTCAATTCTGACGATAATAGGCCGTTCTGATTAAGTATCAGAAGGCTCAAAAGCAACGCAACCTATCCAGTAGTTTCACTTACCTAGCAATATTGCTATTCCCGTATTTGTCGGTCTTGTCGTCGGAATTGCGTTTATAATGATATTTTCGCTCTCTCTTAGTTCAGCAATTCTGCCGCCCCAGACTGTCTACGATGAACCTAGTGGGAGCACCGTGACCCATGTCCCACCACAATCTCAGCCAGGGATTGCTCCAGCTAGCGGAGTCCCACACCTCTGGATTACAAAGATAGCAACAGACCCAGATACACGTAACAAACCAACCTATGACAATGCAATTTGGCTTCACAGGGCGATGGATCGCAGAGGGAATCTCGCGGAGACTGACAGGACGATAGATATTGGACGAAAGATAACAACAGGTACTGTTGTCAGACTTGATGAGGTTGAGAAAGAGGCATACTTCGATTTCTATAAACAAACAAGCACTAATACATCGCTCATTCAAGTGACGTTCCCTAACGGTTTGGTAAAGTACTACAACGTGTACTTCCTTGAAGTGCCATGAAAATCTATTACATATGCAGATTATTTTGTTGAGCCACTCGAAGCGATTCTATTAACAGAATCCATATTTTTTGAAAGACATGCTTCTTACACAAAGCCGCTGTGTGTCAGCAGCGTTCCATTCTTGCAGGCTACCATCATTGGGATGTAGGAGAGGTATGGAAAGCAAAGAAAATACTTGTGCCGTTTGCGTGTGGGATTTAGAATTTGTTCTCCCATACTGACTTGTCGTGGTATATCAGAAAGCCACATATACGTACCAGATATCTAAGCCGATGTTGCCAAAAGGGTACAGCAAATCAGAGACAACAGTTCATTTCATGAACTACCATTTTGTTTGGTGTCCAAAGTACAGGAGAAAAGTTCTGGTTGGCAACATTGAAAAACGATTGCGGGGACTGTTGATAGAAAGAGTCAAAGAAATAGGTTGTAAACTAATTTCTTTGGAAATAAAGCCAGATCATGTCCACATATTCCTTGAAGCCCAGCCCATACACACCCCTAACAGAATTGTCGCTAATTTGAAGGGCTATACATTTCGCATGCTGCGACAGGAATTTCCGGAGCTGAAGACGAGATTGCCTACACTCTGGACCAGGAGTTATTTTGTATCAACATACGGCCATGTTTCAATGGATGTAATCAAGAAGTATGTTGAAGAGCAGAAACGCGAAGTTTGAGCAATGTATAGAGAATAAGAGTTTTTGATGTATCCTACAAAGCAGCAAAAGGGATGCTGCCTGCTAGCCAGTTGAAACGCAGGTTACCCTTGCAGAGAGGGAATCTCTGTCGGACAATAACAAGCGATAAGCAAGTTTCAGTCAAGGAAGCAAGAAGCCCATTATTCTATTCGTTGATGACTTTCAATAATTTCAGCACCAGTTATTACTGCCAAAATCAGCATGGTCGCCATCATCACTATTTTTAACTCCCGTCATCGCCACTATTAGAAAGAAGAATTGGCATCGATAATAGGCGCAATAGTCTCAAGACACCTGGCTGGCTCTGGCTGCATCCGGATCCTATCAGGAGATGGCGTGACCACTTCTGACTTGAGCATCAAGGGCATGCCGGGTATTATTGAGGCAACATCAGTGCCAGACGTGCGGACTGCCAGAAAAAGCATGCCGGCGATAGGGCAGACTGCAAGCATAGCCAAGAACCTTGACGAATTTCAGTTCCGCATATGCTCGCTTGTTCCCTCGCTTCCCGATCATGATCCGAACAAGATGATGCTGCAAAAATGCAGAGTGGCTGCAATCGCAGCCTTCGCGAGACTGGCTGCCATCTTGAAGGAGCCGGGGCAAGAGAGCCTTGCGCAGTGGAATACATATGCCGGGCCGATCATGGAAGGAGCGTCAGATGCGTACCTGAAGGCTACATCAAACTCCAACCTTCAAGTCGCGATCCGGAAGGATGCATTCGAATTTTTTGGAGTGCCCGAAGAAAAAATAGATGCTGCACTTGCGGCATTCTACTCATGAGACATTACCATTATTTTGCCACTATGGCGGCGGAAGAAAAGCGGTATTTCCGAATGCTCAACATACATGAAATTGTGGCATCACCAAGCGCGAAAACAACAAGCGCATAGAGCACATGAAGGGTACTTTCCCAGTGGTGTCTTTACCGTTTTCCAGCCGCGCTGCAGTTTCACTCCGCGTAGAGGGCAATAGGATACAGTACAACTTTGTAGAGCCACACATGACACTAGAAGGAAAGACACCAACACGAGTGGCAGGAATAGAAATCAGTGGCAAAACCCAGTGGCTAGGGTTATTAAACTCTGCAAGTAAATCAAAACAGGATGGAACAATGGTTTTACCCTGCAATAATTGGCGTTCCCTTAGCTATTGCAGGACTGGTAGTTGCAGCTTTCAAGGTAGTAAAGCATCTCAGAAGGATAGAAGGTTCGCAATTCAAACCAAGGTTTCAGTGTACACATTGCAAGAGATACTATGAGACACTCGAAAGCCACCTTTGCCATATACACTAAAGATAACACCCAACTCGAAACAGCGTTCCTAGACACTAGTCGATGCAACAATACCATTATTTTGGTATTGTTCGGTGCACGGTTGTTTTCTTTGGTTGTTCGGACTTGGTTGTTGAAAAACAAGATTTTATTGACAGGACTGGATGCGCAATATATAGATATTAAACAGTAGTTACTTTAGTAACATTATTCCAGAATGACGGAAACAAAACAATCCGAGTTATTTTTTGGACTAGTGGGTGCGGTTGGAACAAATTTTAACCGTGTGATTGAAGTCTTACAAAATTGTCTCGGTAAAGTAAGTTTCAAGACAGAACCTCTCAAGTTAAGTGATTTCTTTAGCGAGATAGAAACGTATGATACCATTCTAAAAGAAAGTCCTGAAGAGCAAAGAATAGCAACTCATATGGAAGCAGGGGACAAGTTTAGAGAAGATACTGGACTTGGCGATGCAGTAGCATTACTAGCTATTAATAAAATCAAGAAAATCCGAATTGAGTATAGTGGAGCAGATAAAAAGCCTCTTTGCAAAGTTGCATATGTTTTTAACTCATTAAAACATCCAAAGGAAGTTATTGCTTTACGTAAAGTGTATGGCGCTGCATTCATGCTAATTTCTGTTTACTCGCCCGTGGAAGTGCGTAAACAAAACCTTGCCAAACAAATTGCAAAATCACATCATGATGCCCAATTCGAAAATTATTACGACAAAGCGGAAGCATTAATCAAGCGTGATCAATCGGAAGCAGATGTACGACCACTAGGACAAAACGTGCGCGATACCTTTCCTCTAGGTGATGTCTTTATTGATTCGAGTGATGAGGAAAAACTTGAGCAATCTCTAGACCGATTTGTAGAGCTTCTATTTGGAAATACTTTCCATACTCCTTCTACTGACGAATTTGGAATGTTTGTGGCACACGCGTCAGCAAGAAGGTCATCTTCGCTGGCCAGACAAGTGGGTGCTGTCATTATTAACAAAAACGGGGATATAGTTGCTGCGGGTACGAATGAAGTGCCAAGATTAGAAGGTGGTGTGCATACCGCAGATGATAAGCCCGACTTAAGGAATTGGCGAAAAGGCGGAGATCCTAGTGATGAAAGAAAAATTCAAGTTTTAGGAGACATTCTAACCAGACTCAACGAATTAGGTTACATAAAGGAGCAAAATGTTGACAAACTAGTTAAGGAGATAAAGCCAAAGATAAAGAATGCTCATTTAATGAATCTAATCGAATTCAATCGCGAAGTTCATGCAGAAATGGCTGCAATAACATCGGCTGCTCGTAATACAGTGTCAGTCAATGATTGCACGATGTACACTACTACATTCCCATGCCATGAATGCGCCAAGCACATAATTGCTTCAGGCATCAAGAATGTAACATACATTGAACCATACCACAAAAGTTTGGCAATACCACTTTATTCAGATTTCATCCAAGTCGATGGGGCATCTGACTCCACTGATAAGGTAAAATTCAGAGCTTTTGTTGGTGTGGCACCGCGCCGATATTTGGGACTATTTGAAAAGGTAGACAGGAAAGATGATGAAGGAAAAGTGATCCCTTGGATAAATACGGCAGCAAGCCCCCGTTTCTATGAACCATCACGACATTATATTCTTCGCGAATCTGAGGCAGTTGAGTTGTTGAGAAACAAACTAGAGGATAAAGGAGTGAAACTGAAATATCCGCTAGCGGAACAACAAAATTAATATACACAGAGGAAGAGTAGGTTGGATAGCTTGAAACTAAAAGATGGCTGGTTGAAAGAGCAAATGACAACGACTATGAAAGAATACAACCAATTACCGAACTGGATTAAGATTTCTGACGAGCAAGGCGACAATATTCAATCATACGCCGATATTTAATAGGAAAAATACCCCGCGATTATTTGATAGCCTATACGTCTCTATTCTATTTCTTTTTTTGGGTATTGCTTCAGAAAGCAATTCCTTCCATCCCCTTATTTTCAATCTCGCCGCTTGAGCTGGTGTCTGACCGTCTAGTGCCATGTGTGGCTTTACAAAGTTGTACTGTATGCGGTTTCCCTCTGCTAGTGCCGTCTTTGCTGTTTTCCATCCACGCTGCACTTTGACGCGTTCCCTCAGAGTGCCGTTCATCCTTTCGATCCTGTTATTGTTTTCGCGCTTGGCTATACCGCAATTCTGTACGCGCTCTGCATCAGGGAATACGGCTTTTGTTGCGATATTGTAATGTCTGAGCGAATCTGTCAGAACCATCACTGGTTTTATGCCATGAGCGTTCCTAGCCGCTTCTTCAAACGCTGCCGTGGTGTCAGTTGCGACTCTATCCTTAGTAAGCTTGCTGACAAGCAAAAAGCGCGTTTCCCTATCCATGACGTTCCAGACCATGCCGATACCTCGGCTCTTGTGAGTGCCGCCGCGCACCTTTACAAAGAGCTCGTCAGCGTGCCATGTCTGAGATACTTCGGGGCATTGAGCGTTAGCATATTCTGCAATCATGGGTACATACTTTGCAATCCAATCGTAGATAGTGGTAACTCCAAGCTTGACCTCAAAGTGATCTTTAACATACCTTACTATTTTTCGGAGCGAAAGCCCCGAAAAGTAAAGGTCGAGCGTCATGGTGACAAGCTCGGGACTGAATTTAGTTTTCACGATAGAGCCTTCGCGGAACTTGTGCTTACAGTCTTTGCAGTAGAAAACCTTTTTGCTGCCGTACTTGCCATAGTGGATAACCCTGATTGATCCGCACCTATCGCATGGAATCGCGTCATCTGCAAACACTTTTGGTTTTGGCTCGTCGCGCAAGTACGTTTTTGCTGCAATCTGTAGCCTTACTGCAAATATGTGCTTGCAAGCTTCAATTTGACGATATTGAAAGTCGGGACAGTTACATACCCATGTCTGACCTAGCAAGCGTACTTCATAGGTTGTGGAGCTCGTCTGAGAGGGGACGGCAAAGCTGCCGTCCTTGTTTTCCTTTATCGTCTTGCTTTCAAGTATCTGCAATCCTCTCTTCATCCGAGCCTCCGAATCGTTTGCGGTTTGTTTTATTTGCGTGGGCATATACCTGACAGTAATATATCAATAGGTATCATATTAACTTACCTGGCGGTAATATAGTGATACTTATATAGCGTGATGTTGAACCTATTGTCATGGGCGAAAAGATGATACGCGCCTTTGTATGCGAGCGTTGCGGGCATACATGGGTACCAGTATCAGAAGAAAAACCGCGTGTCTGTCCAAAGTGCAAAAGTCCGTATTGGGACAAGCCAAGAAGGTCAGAGATAACACAACCTAGAGTCACTCAACCAAAGGTGAAACAACCCGCCGTTAAAGGAGAGAAAGCATAATGAGCGAAGAACCAATTCCGTCTAACGCAGACAACATACATCCAGTGTTATCAGCTGATGGAGCATATGTACGACTTGCTGATGGATATGTTTCACTGTTGTTCTATCTCGATAGAAAATATCCCATACATGGAAAGAATGATTCACTGACATTTGGTAATACAAGACGTGAACTATTGCATGAAGTCAGATTGCCATATGAAGCTGCTAAAGCTACATCCAATCAATTAGTGCATGGACTCTATCTCTATGATAAATACGATCCAACTTCAATTCGGAATAGAGGCAGTATGACTATGGACAAAGCTGCTGATAGTCTTGCGAAGTTGTTTGAGGAAGATCCCGATGCGAGAAGCACTTTCGAGCGCTTCTCTCCAATCTTCACGCAACTTTTCACGCGTACCTTGATTACCTCTGACGAAGGCATGAAAGAGGTTGTTGAGATAGTAGCCAACTGTATTGAACAACATAAGGCAGAACTAGATGCGATAACAGTACGACATCCAAGAAAGGTGGATCAAAATAAACCGTCAATTGAATAATATCGTTAGCTGTCCTAGATGCAACACAAGTCTGATTATTGAAGAATCAGACCAGCACACGTGTCGTAAATTCCACGACATCTGGGCGGTAGATGGTAAGTTCTGGATAGGTGATGGTGTCCAATATTATCCTCTAAAGTCACCAACCAACCGAACAGGCTTTGAAAACAACCAGAACCCGAACAATACCATTATTTTGGTAATACCACTATCGCCGAACGTTCCTTAATAAGGTCAAAAAGCTTTGGTACGATAAACTAGAACATCCATTCATAAATGATATAGATGAGGAAAGGAAGGTCAACGCTACACAACCCTTGAGCAAAATCCTTAAGGAATGTCCGAATTGCGGAAGGTCTTCATCCGAGACCGTCTGCATTGCAGAGAACGAGATTGAAAGCAGCTCTGCAGTACTAATTTGCCAATGCGGCTATTTCAAAGAAATAGCACGCTAGCAAGTTAGCCCTTCGTTTCTTTTCTTCCATCTTTTGCAAGGTCGCTAACAAATAGAGCTACGCCATCAATCGCGTCTTCAAAACACTGTTCACTCAGTTCGATCATTTTGAGAAAAAATCAAAAGCATAAATGGGCGGCGGGATTTTGCGTAGTGATAGCAGTGATAGCAGTCGCACTGGTCGAGCCTCACGGGCACATCAATGTCGGCCACGTTGCACGGCTGATGCAGAATTTTGGCCACAGAAAGTTATACTTTGTCAAGCCGGACTTTGACATGGCTGAGGCTGTAAGATATTCTACGCATGGCAAGGGGATTCTCGAGGCTGCAAAGACAGTCACCCTAAAGCAACTGAGGAAGAAATTTGACGTGCTCGTTGGAACAACTGCAATACAAGCCACAAGCCGGCTGAACGTCCTGCGCGAATCCATTGATGCTGAGGAGCTGTCAAGAATAGTCCACGAAAGCAGTGGCAAGAACTTTTGCATACTGCTTGGCAGAGAAGCTTCAGGCCTCAACAACGAAGAACTCGCAATGTGCGACCTCGTAGCGCTGATTGATACAAAGACAAAATACCGCACAATGAACGTGTCCCACGCTCTTGCCGTGATCTTGTATGAAATTTCAAAGCCAGACCCAGAGTTGCCTGCAAAGAAGTCAAAGAAGAACATGAGGGCTGCGTCGCAGTATGACATCGACCTTGTACTTCAGTATGTGGGCAAGGTTGCAGACGCCAGCAATTATGATCTTCACAAGAAGCCACTGCTCGAAGCAGCGGTCAAGAAACTGCTTGCAAAGAGCACGCCCACGGAAAAGGATGCCATGCTTCTGGTCTCGCTATTTCGGAAAAGCCTGCTTGCGATCCAGAGAACGACGAGTGGTTAATATTCTGGCGGCTGCAGCATGAATACATGCAAGGATTGCAAAAGACCAAGTGCGCCTCATGTGGCGTAATGTTCATGTCCGAGAACGGTTCTAACAAGTGTCCGTCATGCGCATCGATGTCATCATCGGGCGGACATCATGGCATGGGCGGATGTGGCTGCGGTGGCCATCACCACTAGATAGGACAATAATTCAATAATTTGATTGGGGATGAACTGCTGACCCGCCCAATGCACGTTATTGCGGGCCAGCGCATCCCTCTTTTTCTTGCGTGTTTTTCCTCGTTGCTTGCTCTCGTACCTTCAGATCACAACTGAAATGCGTGAACGCTTCATCACCTGCAGCTTTTTCGGGATCGCACGGTTGCAACTGGCCGGCGAGTCTTGCCATCCATTGACGGCTGCGTCCCGGCCCGTGCCATCCCTGTTTATCCCGCGATATTTCCGTTGCCCTCTTCTCTTACGGCGCCCTCGGCAATATCTCTCTCTGCGTCCTACGTACGTACGTCCGTCCGTTCGTTCACATCGGATTCTTCATCATTCTGCTCCTTCAGTCATGGTTTTTCTTTCGTTACTGTCTGCAGGCGTATGTTGCGCCATGCTTTCGTTTTGCGCAACATCCACTGGAATGATTGTTTGAAAAGCAAAAGAGTCAACATTTTCAATGCTGCAAGCTAGCTTACAACAAAATTGGTAAGATTTATGATGGAAATGGTGGAGAGAAGAGTGACATGGAGCACTACCAGCTGGCACAGGGGCTAGAGATCTGCAGGGTTCTCAATGGCATGTGGCAGGTTGCAGGGGCTCACGGGCGCATAGATCCGCAGGCCGCGGTGGAGGATATGAGAAAATATCATGACGCGGGGTTTACCACGTGGGACCTTGCCGACATTTATGGTCCAGCGGAGGATTTTATCGGAGAGTTCAGGAAAACGCTGTCAGAAGATGAACGGCAAAAGATGCAGGCCCTTACAAAGTGGGTGCCAGAGCCCCAGAGGATAACAAAGCAGATCGCGCAGGCAAGCATCGAGCGCTCGCTCAGGCGCATGGGAGTCAGCTCACTTGACCTTGTGCAGTTCCACTGGTGGGACTACAACAACCCGTACTACATCGACGCGCTAAAGTATCTGTCCGATCTTAGAAACGAGGGCAAGGTAAGGAATGTCGGCCTGACCAACTTTGACACAGAGCGCATGCAGATAATGAAGGACGCAGGCATCCAGATAGTGTCAAACCAGGTGCAGTATTCAATAGTCGACCGCAGGCCCGAGGTCAAGATGGCGCGATTTTGCCAGGACAACAAGACAAGCCTGCTTGCATACGGCACCATCTGTGGCGGCCTCATGTCAGAGCGGTATCTCGGCAAACAGGAGCCTTATGATCTGGACACTGCAAGCCTCAAGAAATACAAGCGCATGATAGATGCATGGGGAGGCTGGGAGCTTTTCCAGGAACTGTTATCAGCGCTGGACGCGATAGCAAGGAAACACAGGGTCAGCATAGCAAACGTGGCCACGCGTTATATCCTCGACAAGCCTGCCGTGGCAGGAGTGATTATCGGCGCGCGGCTTGGGATTTCAAACCACATCGATGACAATGCACGCGTCTTTGGCTTTAGGCTGGACAGCGACGACAACAGCATGATTGAAGACGTATGCAAAAAGTCAAACAACCTCTTTGAGGCTATCGGGGATTGTGGCGACGAATACAGATAAAAAACAATGGCTGCTTTTGTTGAAAAAAAGCAGCGGGCCCAGACTTACTGGGAAAGTGGTTTTACCACCGCGTCGATGGTGTACGTCACAGTGAATGGCTCTGAGCTTCTCTTGTGGAACACAAGCCCGCTCCCTGTGAATTCAAACGTGCCTGATGCAGTTGGCACATCTCCTAGGACATAGTTGTTGTCCACAATGCCGGTCAGGTGAGAATAGGTTATCAGCGTGCCGTTTATGACAGCGGTAGGCGGCGCTCCGTGTTCTGCGTCAGGTTCCTGTGCTGGATTGTATACGTGCAGCACTTCTACTTCGATGGGCTTGCTTGCAGTGAACGTGACCCTCCCGGTATAGATCTTGCCGTCATCTCTCATCGGGAGCGCGAACACCACCGCATGCGGCAGGTTCCCCGTATGAGCCACAGGAGCAGCGCTGGACATCTTGGTTTCCTGAATCCTGTAAATAACCTGGTTCTGCTGCTGTGCAGTCGCACTGTTTTGTATTATTGCCGCCACTAGAGTGGCTGCCAGTCCGATTGCCAGAATAGCTACGGTCATTGTTGACTGTCTCGTTGCTTCCATGGGACGGCTAATAATGCAGTCAATGATATAGCTTCCGACCGGCAGCCGGAACAACAATACTATTGCCTGCCAACGATTTAATTTGTGAACTGCAGACTTGTAGATTGGGGAGAAAAAGGGGGAGAAAAAAGAATGTCAGAAAAGATAGCTTGCGAAAACTGCAATGACAGGGAGGCAGAGGTCTTTACAGCAACTGGCAACTATTGCGTCGACTGCTGGCAATTAATTACAGAGACAGGAGTTCTTGCTTAAGCGAGGTTACGCCCTCTCCTTCTTCTTTTTGTTTCACAGATAATCGTCGTCAGACTCTGCCTGATCCCTCTGATCCTCAAGCTCGTCAAGCCACTCTTCACCGGATTTCATTTCCCATTTCATCTCGATGTTTCCCGGCTGCACAAGAACGTTCCTTATCCGGAATACAGCCAGGGGAAGTTTTATCAGCCCCAGAGCATCGATCTGCTCGCTAGAAAATGTTCTTTTCCCAACCTTGACCCAGCAGAGTGCTGCAGGGTTGGCAAGCATCACCCCTTCGTATTTTTCCTGCTGGCCGACCTTGCACGCGAGATAGTCAAATACAGAAGAGTTTCCGTCATTAGCCTGCCTTGAAGAAATTTCCTTGATCTCCGGGACGATCTTGTCCATTAGCCTTATGCTGATCCTATGAGGACCTTTGTTGAACATCAAAATGTTGTTGTCACTGATGCAGATGTCTTTGAGCGACACGTATGCCCAGCCTTGCTGGTCGAAGCCTTCCTTGTAATACAGTTCGGCAAGAGCGGCCTTTAGCGAAGGCGTAAGCTCCAGGCTCAGGCTTGAACTCATATTCCAGCCTGCCAATCAATAGAGCAGGAATAAAACTCTACTCAGGAACCCAGATTGTTTCGCGCCGGCCGCCGCTGCCGCCACAGTTGGTGCACAGCACAGTCCCAAAGCCCTTGCAGTCGTAGCAAGTGTTCCATCCCGGAGAAACCTTGCCACTTCCTCCGCATTTAAAACAGGTCTTCCTTCCATTATTGCAAAATGTGCACTTTTTCCATACTTGCCTGCTTGACATTCTCCTATTACTACCAAGTTGCCTTGATAATTCACATTCCTATTAAGTATCGCATTTTGAAGCTGGAAAAGGCAGCCCGTGAGAACTGCCTTTTACCATGCTTTTAAATACTCTGGGTTTGAATGGAGGTTCGCCTTTGATTGAGGAAAAGGAGCACAAGGTTATTTCGCCGTACTCGCTTCTCACCCTGCTAGTACCTGTTGCAGGTCTTCTAATAGTCCTGGCTTTCGGGAATTTGCTCCACCTCAATTATGTGCATGTCTTGACGGGAGGCACATGGACTGGAATCGACCTGTTTATGGGTATCGTCATGAGCCAGGTTATGAAGGGGCTCGATCCTCAGGCCCGCACGAAGGTAATCAAAAAGCTGGTGCCAGTGATGTTATTCCTCATGCCGGCCCTTGCAGCGGTTGCAATAACGTCTGGCATAACCCTTGCCGACAGGATGGGCATACTGACACCTTCGTCGCCCACGATAATTGCAGCAGCGGTCATTGTCATAATTCTTTCCGTTCAGGGATTTGGAATACTCATGCCCACAGAGGTACGGATCTTTCTGGAACTCCAAAAGAAAGAGCCCAACAGGGACAAGATAATAAAATGGGGAATGAGGAACATCAAGCTTGCCGGGAGCCAGGGAGTCTTTCAGGTAGCTCTCATATTTGTGATGGCAAATCTCGCAATGGGATTTGTATAATCATTATACGAGGCTTGGGCATCACTGCATTTGGTAATCTCAGGAGAAAATAGCAGGAGGTTCAAAGACGGAACTCAAAGCCACCGGTGCTGTTTTGTATTTGTACCAGAATATCTAAAACAGTCTGCCAACAATAAATGTACTGTAGTGCAGAAAGGAATAGCCCTTGCCGTTTTCTTGGCAGCGTCAATGGCTGTCGTCTTAACCGCTTTGTTACTTTCTACTAATAGCGACAGTTCTGTCAGTCGAACAACAGCAAACGCCACGATGCCAATCCATCCTGAGAGCAGCTTTCAGCAAAAGTCATCCAACACAACCAGCGATGGCGTCGTAGTAACTGTAGAGGGGTTGAAGACGAGATACACATCTGGCGAGGCGCTCGATTTTGCAGTGACTGCAAAGGGCAGCGGAATATTTTGCCCAAAACCTATCGCAGAAATCGTAAAGTCAGAAACCGGTGAAACTATTTGGCTAGTAAGCGGCGGATCCCTATGTCAGCAAGACCATCCACAAGACATTGACAAGAAATGGACAATGCACGACATCAGTGATGAATGGATTCCACGCGGACCGCTTTTTTTGGATAGTGGGGAATACAAGATGATAGTTGAATACAACGGCGCAACCATTGCTCAAGATTTTATTCAGGAATAAGAGAGGATAAAAGATCTAAAGCAATTGTGAGCATTAACTAATCCAATAATTGCCATAGTCAAGAAAAGTTGTGCTCAACTCTCAGCTCGGTAGCCGTGCATTTTCGCCTGGTTATTTCAAAGCCCACAGTCTCTGCAAGATGGTTCGCCAACTCATCGGGGTCGCCGCTTCCGAACGCTCAGAGATATCCTTCACATTTCTAAGGTACCGACCTTCATCGCGCAGGCGCGGACTCGTGGGCACTGTTTGTTAAGCAGAATAACTATTTAAAAGTTCCCGTTTTTGGAGCTCACATGCCTCGGAGAGACGCTTCAAGGGAATTTTGTCAATGAGCGCCCATAATGGTATAAAATTAGATATCATGCCTTGGGCACTTTGCGGGATTGAGCCATCCAACCTCAGACTGGGGAGTTCCAGACACTCATACCATGATGAAGGCTGGATGCAATCCGGGATATGCACAAATTCGTCCTGACGACATAAGCCAGATTAACACATTCTATTAGGAGAGTGAAGACGTTGAATAGAATGCATCTTGGAATAATTTTTGCCGTCATTGGGGGAATAGTTATTGCAATAGCGAGCACAACTCTCTTTAACGGAGAAACGACATCCGGTACAGACACATCACCACCAGTTGTGAGGAGAGCCGTTGGAGAGGTGTCATTTGCGACTACGAACATTGAAAATGTAAAAGACACAGTCATATTCACGATAAAGGGAGAGACTCTCAGCGTAGGTGACCCCATACCAGGATCGACAATGCAGGATACGAACACGCCGCGATTCCAGTTGGGATAAGAGTCCAAGAAATCCACAAGAGGAATTGGAATGAAGAAGTATTTACGATCTATCTAGACTCCGTCAATATTGAAGGAGTCTACTACATAAATCCGGCTGAATCAACTTTCGATAAAGGAGAGAAGGTCATAGTTCATGTAGCTGAAGACAACAACATCAAGATCAAGGGCACAGAACACTATTACCATGTCCAGCTGGGCATATATGGAAAATACCAAGTAAATGATGATGAAGGAAAAGCCGATAATCAGAAATATCATGACGGAGTATCAATCGAGTTTGCGGCTAGTCAGGCAAACTAACTTTTCTTGAATCGAGGTAGAATCGACAACAAGCTAGTTGTAGTAATCTTCGGCAACGTGACTGCCGCAGAAATTAGCGCCACCTTTTTGAGGCTGGCTATGTGACTCACCCAGATCGCTATATCTGAAATCCATTATAAAAATATTCACGATAGGATATTCAATTTGGAACAGCTGGGACATGATATAGATCAAGTCTACCCGGATAGGAAGCGTGCCTCAGCAATTGCAGGCTAGGACGTATTCGAGATCTGAAAAAGCTGTAAAGCAGGCGCTTCAACAACTTTATATGTATATACCATATTGTATATACATACATATGGCAGCCACAGCAGCGGCGACAAGAAAAGTCAAGTTGCAAAAGGTCGGCAATAGCCTTCGAGCTACCATTCCAAAGGACGTGGCAGAAAGGCTTTCGCTAAAAGAGGGTGATACTGTAAACATCATGACCGCGGGCGATGACGACAGAGCAAAGATAGTGATAGAGAAGGTCGAAGACGACATGCCAGCCATGGCAAAGTTCTATGGTGCGCTGATGGTGAAGGAGGTCAGAAAATGGCCAAGCCCAGAAGAGATAAAGAGCATCTGGGAATAGACTCGAATATCCTTGTGGCATACCTGGTAGCTGCGCATCCAGACCACGACAAAGTCTCTTCTCTACGCAATAGAAGCCATGCCCTAACTCCAACCGTGATACACGAAACGTACCACACTTGCGTATTCAAACTGAAGGCCAACCCGAGGGATACAACAGACTTGCTTCTGGAATATTTGAGAAGGGCACTTTTTCTCAACACAACATATGGTACAGTAGCGTTGGGATTAAAGATTGCCAGGGACCACGGCATCGGCGGACGTGACTCTCTTATCTTGGCGTCTTACCTGATGTCCGAACACATTGGCAAACTTGTGACGCTTGATAAGGCCCTACTAGAATTGGGAAAAGTGAATCATGGCGGACGCAACCTCAAGATAGTATCGCCGGATAGCCTCGTCCATTAATTCTCTCTCATTCCTTTCAAAGAATTCTTGCAACCCTGTAGTTCCCCCTTACAGTCAGCAGCACCCTGTACCCTCTTTCCTCCATGACAGCCTTCGCGGCCGCCGCGTCTGGGTGTGGCGGGAGCGCGACGAGCATCGCCTTTAACTCTTCATCTGACTTGCCTGACAGTAGCGTCGCAATTGAAGCGTCGTCATTGCCATGACTGTCTGGCATAGAACTGTTATCGGCTCCAACGG
>FWWM01006212.1_pt1 | contig 25293 bp, 22 predicted proteins | sample 2228351 | NCBI WGS metagenome assembly FWWM01 (sample SAMEA103939774, study PRJEB20133) | metagenome
CATGAGAGGTCGGTAAACCTGCCAGATTGTTCTTCGGACCATTGAGCGTCGCCTCGATCCGGGCGTTTTCTTTGAACTCGGCGATCAACTTTTGCAAGCCCGCCATGAGGTCTTCACCGCGGAACTGGCGTGGGCGGAGATCGAGGATGTAAGCCCGGATATCCCTGATGGTGTTGTTCAAACCCTCGATCGCCTGATCGATCTTGGCTAAGGCGGCGCCTGGCTCTTCCGCCACCGCGCTGCGCGCATAGTCCAGCGCCAGTCCAACAGCATAAATCGACTGGATGATGCCGTCATGCAAATCCATACCGATTCGCTCCCGTTCCTCGAGGATAGCCAGTCTCTGCGCCTGCCGGTGTAGACGGGAGTTCTCGATCGAGAGGCCCACCCAGGTACCTATCGATTGCAACAGGTCTATTGCACGTTCATCGAAATAAGCTGGGTCTTTAGAAGCGACACACAACACCCCCAAGACATTGCCCTGCGCTGTCAAGGGGATAAAAGCCAGGGAACGAATGCCCGCCTCGACCACCGATCGGCGCAGATAGCGCAGTTCTCTCTGAGGGTAGATACACACTAACGGGTTACCGCTTTGAGCTACCTGTCCGACAGAGCCTTCACCGATGGGGAAGTTGTTGCGCGTCCAGAAAGGCTCTTCTGGCACGCCACGGTGCATGACCAACCGCAAGAGCTGGTTGTTGTCCTCAGCAAGGAAGATCTCCCCGGCTTCTATATTGAGATAATCCATGATCCGGCTCAAAGTCTGAGCGAGAATGTCGTCTACTTCGAGTGAACTCGCGATGGCGGTTGCGATTTCGTTGATCAGAGCCAGGTCCTGATTGCGCCTGCTCAAAGCTTCATCGCGCTCCAGCAGCTCTTCATAAAGACGAGCGTTGCTGATCGCCACAGCGGCATAAGCGGCCAGGGTCTCGATCACACGCTCGTCTGTCTCGGTGAACTCGAAGTGCGTTTCCTTGTCCGTCAGGTAGATCAGGCCCAGCAAGCGGTCACCGGAGACGATCGGCACCCCAAGGAAGGATTTCATGACCGGATGATGGGGCGGAAATCCTACGCTGCGCGGATCTGCACTGATATCGGGTATGCGGATCGTCCTGCGTTCCTTTTTTAGAGCGCCGAGAAGACCTCTCCCTTCTGGCGGTGAGCCGGTACGCTTGATTTCTTCAGGAGTCATGCCGATCGGGATGAAACGGGTTAGCTTACCAATGTCATCAACAACCCCCAGAGCGGCGTAACGCGCCATGGCTTGTTCTCGGGCAAGGTTTACGATGCGTTGTAAGACCAGATCGAGAGATAAATCCCCCACCAGTTCCAGGCTGGCTTGATGCAGGGCCGCCAGGCGCTCTTCCAGTTGCTCACGCGTCAACATTACCATCGAGATTTCTCGCCGCAATTCTATTTTACACCATTTCCCTGAGAGGGGCTTAAAGACAAGATTTGATAGTTTTTGCCAGAGATTCCCCAATAATCTAACCGTGAAATGCGAGTTGCAGCTCCATGGAATGAAATGTCATGTCGATGATTACCTCACGCCTGCCTGGGTTCTATAATCTGCCCCTTGATGAACGCCAGAAGAAGATCCAGGAGGTCAGCCAGTTGACTGTCCAGGATATAGTCGATCTGACCGGCTCTAACGGTCTGACAGTTGAACTGGCCGATCATATGATAGAGAACGTGATTGGGGTTTACTCACTGCCGCTCGGGATCGCGCTGAATTTTCTCGTTAATGGAAGAGAGGTGTTGATACCGATGGTAATTGAAGAACCATCGGTGGTCGCAGGCGCCTCATTTATGGCTCGCCTGGCGCGCGCTGGCGGAGGCTTTCTGGCTTCCTGTGACCCGCCGGAGATGATCGGCCAGATTCAAATCCTGGAAGTACCGCACCTCGAGCAGGCTCGAGGTGCATTGCTCCAGGACAAAGAGGCCCTCTTGATGGAAATCGCCGGGGTTGATCCGGTGCTTCAAAAACTCGGCGGTGGACCACGTGACCTGGAAGTGCGCCTGATCGAAGATTCACCGATTGGACCTTTCTTGGTCGTGCACCTGATCATGGACGTGCGCGATGCAATGGGCGCAAACGCGGTGAACACCGCTTGTGAAAAGCTGGCTCCGTTGGTCGAGTCGATCACCGGTGGGCGCGCCCATCTGCGCATTCTCTCAAACCTTACCGATCGCCGTCTGGCGCGCGCCAGCTGCACAATCCCTCTCTCCGCGCTGGCATTTGGCGAATACAGCGCCGAGGAGGTGCGGGACGGGATCATCGCTGCCTGGGCTTTTGCTGCTGCCGATCCTTATCGCGCAGCTACACACAACAAGGGCATTATGAACGGCGTGGATGCCGTGGTGATTACTACCGGTAACGACTGGCGAGCGATAGAAGCTGGAGCGCATGCCTATGCCGCCCGGTCAGGACGATACACCAGTCTGAGCGAATGGAAAAAGGACGCCGCTGGCAACTTGGTTGGCGAATTGGAAATGCCCCTGGCTGTCGGGATTGTCGGTGGGGCAACCAGGGTACATCCCGGAGCACAAGCCGCCATCAAATTGATGGGTGTCCGCACCGCAGCAGAACTGGCGGAGATCATCGTCTCGGTGGGATTGGCGCAAAACCTGGCTGCGTTGCGCGCCCTGGCAACAGAGGGGATCCAGCGTGGTCACATGGCACTCCATGCCCGGCAGGTCGCGATCGCGGCTGGCGCGGCGGGGGATATGATCGAACGCCTGGCAAGACAATTGCAGGCAGAAAACGCGGTGCGCATCGACCGGGCGCTTGAGATCCTGAAAAGTTGGAAGGAATCCGGGAAGGGTTCATCTTAGCCAACACTGTTGAATCAACCTTAAGGAGAAATTATCCAGATCAATGAGTGAGACACTGATATTAAAACCATCCAGACCAGTTGGAATTGTTGGATATGGTGCCTATGTGCCCCGATACCGCCTGCCTGCCCGAGAGGTTGCCCGCGTCTGGACGGCTGGAATGGCCGGGCTGCCAGTCAAGGAAAAATCCGTAGCCGGGCTCGACGAGGATGTAGCCACCATGTCGATCGAGGCCGCGCGCAACGCGCTTGCCCGCGCGGGTGTCAGCCCTGAAAGAATCCGTGCGGTTTGGGTCGGCTCAGAGTCGCACCCCTACGCAGTCAAACCTACCTCGACGATCGTGGCCGAAGCTATCGGCGCGGTCCCCCATGTCCAGGCTGCTGACTGGCAGTTTGCCTGTAAGGCTGGAACAGAAGCCATGGTCGCTGCAGTTGGATTTATCGGTTCAGGCATGGCGGATTTCGCCATGGCGATAGGGATGGACATTGCGCAGGGACGACCAGGAGATGCGCTCGAATATACCGCTGGGGCGGGTGGTGCGGCTTTCGTCCTGGGCCCAGCCGAGGAATCACTGGCGGTGATCAACGCGGCTTACTCCTATGTCACTGATACTCCAGACTTCTGGAGGCGTCAGCATCAGAAATATCCGGAACATGGTCAACGGTTCACCGGAGAACCGGCGTATTTCACTCACATCACAGAAGCTGGCAAAGCGCTGATGAGCTCTCTGGGAACGACCGCTGCTGATTACCGTTATGCGGTTTTCCACCAGCCAAACACGAAATTCCCCCAGCGTGTGGCAGGGATGCTGGGCTTCAAAGCCGAGCAGATCGAAACCGGTATGCTGGTAAACCTGATCGGCAACACTTATGCCGGTGCTGCCATCATAGGCCTGACCGCTATACTCGATCAGGCTCAACCCGGCGATCGCATCCTCATGGTGTCCTTCGGTTCGGGGGCAGGATCGGATGCATTCGATCTGGTAGTAACCGACCATCTCCTCGAACGCCGCGATCGGGCACCGAAAACGGCGGATTACATCGCCCGGCGAACAGAGATCGACTACGCCGTTTACAGCCGCATGCGCGGGAAGCTTGTGATGAGATAAGCGGGTATTTTCCAGCCGAAACAGACAGCACCTGGATAAACCCAATCTAAGATATGTTAGAGGCTCTATGACCGACATTATTATCGCAGGCATCGGACAGACTGATGTTGGCGAACATTGGGAGATCTCTTTGAGAGAGCTTGCTCTCCAGGCGATCGAAGCTGCCATCCAAGACGCACATGGGATTCAACCCGGGGCGCTTCTGGTGAGCAATATGCTCGCACCGATCATCTCCGGACAGGCGCATTTGGGGGCTTTGATCGCGGACTTCGCCGGAATGGCCGGCATTGAAGCAACCTGCATCGAGGGCGCTGGGGCTTCGGGAGGGTTAGCCCTTCGCCAGGCGTATTTGATGCTCCTGGCAGGCGCCTGCGATTCAGCTCTTGTTGTCGGTGTCGAGAAGATGACCGACCAGATCGGCAGCGCTGTCGAATCTGCCATCTCATCTGGCATCGACAGCGATTTCGAAGCCATCCAGGGCTTGACCCCTACTGCACAGGCTGCGCTTCTCATGCGCCGGTATATGCACGAATTTAAGGTCGAGCGCCAGGTGTTTGCCGGTTTCCCCGTGATCGCACATGCAAACGCGGAGGGGAACCCGCGTGCCATGTATAGGAAATCAATCACGCCGGAGGCTTACCAGCGGGCTGGGATTGTCAGCGACCCCCTGAACATTTACGATGTCGCTCCAGCAGCAGACGGCGCTGCGGCTGTACTGCTGACGCGCCGTGAGCTCCTCCCGCCTAAATTCTCCCATCCTTTGGTGCGCATTTCTGGATCGAGCAGCGTAAGCGAGACACTTGCTCTCCATGACAGGCGCGATCCGCTCGATTTCCGCGCCGCTCGCCTTTCGGTAGAACGCGCTTGCCGGCAGGCGGGCATCCTCCCGGGCGATATCGATCTATTCGAGTTATATGACGCATATTCGATTTATTCGGTCTTGACACTCGAGGCAGCAGGTTATGCGCCACGGGGACAGGGTTGGAAACTTGCTCAAGATGGGTCGTTGGCTTTGCGAGGCAAATTACCCATCGCCACCCTGGGAGGGTTGAAAGCGCGCGGTAACCCCGGTGGGGCAACGGGGGTATATCAGGTCGTTGAGGCGGTCTTGCAGTTGCGCGGTCAGGCTGGTGAGAACCAGGTCAAAGGCGCCCGCCGGGCATTGGTGCAGTCTCTTGGAGGTCCAGCCGCCTCTGCAGTCACGCATGTGCTTGAGGTGGTATGACGTGAGCCTGAACTATCGTGCTGACTCCAGAACTATCTTCCCTGTCAGATCGGGAATTTGATAGTTCTTGATAGTTTCGACTGGCTAAACTGATTGGCGAAGTCTGAAAACCAGTGACACACATGGCTTCAAGAGGAGACGCAATGATTATGGAAATACCACGACATTGGCGGTTGAAGAATCAGCGATATAGGCTCGTCGGGGAGATCTGCCCTCACTGTGAAGCCCGACTATTCCCCCCTCGGGATGTCTGCCCTGAGTGCGGTGGCGAAGCGCGGACTGAATATACCTTCAGCGGACGCGGGGAGGTGTACTCCTTCACCACCATTTATGACCCCCCCGCTGGATACGAAGAATACGCACCTTACACGGTCGCCCTGGTCAAACTGGAGGAAGGTCCTCTGGTGACAGCACAGCTGACCGATTTAGGGGATCAGTCGGTCGAGATCGGGACGCCAGTCGAGATGGTCACCCGACGATTGCGCCAGGATGGCGACGAACGCGGAATGATCGTTTATGGGTATAAGTTCAGGCCGCGCCTGGCCAATTGACAAAAATCCCTTTGTAATTAAAATCACTGCCCCGCGCGATTATGATCTGGCGGGGCAGATCGCTTAAATTCGGTTGGGGAATATTGCAACAGCTATGTCGCCCGAACATTCCCTTAGTGAATATTTTGGGGGATAGCCTCTCTTGATTTTAGTTAACTTAGACAGGCTTATAATTGATTCATAAAACCAAGAAATAATATCAATGCGACACTTGCCAGGAAAACGCCATGGAAGGTGAATTGGTGAGCGGCTCTCCCGATCAGCCAGTCTTCTTCATCGGCACCTCTGGGTGGATTTATGACCACTGGAAAGGCATATTCTATCCCGATAACCTGCCAAAAAGTCGCTGGTTTGAATACTACACAAGCCGGTTTTCGGCGGTAGAGATCAACGCAACTTTTTATCGTACCTTCAAAGACACGACCTTCGAAAAATGGCGCCAGCGAGCTCCCCAGGGGTTTGGCTATGTGCTCAAAGCCCCGCGAATAATCACGCACCGCCGATATCTTCTGGATGTCGAGGAGGTGATCAAGGCTTTCTGCCGGTCAAGCGCTCTTCTTGGGGATAAATTGGAGATGATCCTGTTGCAGGTTGCACCTGCCACACCTTTCGATCTCGAACGCCTGCAGAACGCGATCAAGGCATTTCCTGAACCTGAGAAACTGGCTGTGGAGTTCAGACACGCGCGTTGGTACGTCCCGGAGACTCTGGAGCTGCTCAGGGATTGTAACGCTACCTTCTGTAATGTGGACTCGCCGCGGCAAAAACTTACGGACATCCTCACCACAAAAAGAGCTTATGTTCGCCTGCATGGGCGCAGGCGCTGGTACTCGGATAATTACTCCGATGAAGAGTTGCAAGAGATCGCAGGCTTGCTATGGGCCATGGTGAGCCGGGGAGCCCAACGAGTTTGCGTTTTCTTCAATAATGATTTCCATGGCTATGCTCCTGCGAATGCCTTGACTTTGCTCAAGATCATTGAGAAGAACAGAACACCGTCAAGAACCGACCCAAATCTATAGATGTATACCCCCTTCATTCTTGCACCCTATATCGAAGCTGTAATAAACATGCATAAGGGGTTGTTTTTCGGCAGTATAGCCTCCACAACCCATTCCAATCCGGCATTTTAGATATGAATTCTGTCCATTCTGCTATAATAAAACCAGCGCCTTGATGTGCATCTATACGGAGTTAATCATATGCACAGAGTGATCATACTGGGCGGCGGATTCGGTGGTCTGGCTGCTGCGCACCGGCTCAAGCGGCTGCTTCCCGAGGGGGATGAGATCATCCTCATCGACCGACGCTCCGAGTTCATGATGGGTTTCCGCAAGACCTGGGCTTTAGCCGGGATCGCTCCAGAACACGAAGGGCGCCGCTCCCTCGCTGGATTAAGTCGCTTCGGCATAGAAGTGGTCCAGGACACGATCACCAAGATCGAACCCAAAGAAAAAACCGTTCAGACAGTCCACCATCGATTCGAGTGCGATGCCTTGATCGTCGCCCTGGGCGCAGAATATGCCCCGGAGGCGTTGCCGGGACTGCGTGAATATGCTTATAACATCTATGCCGCGGAGGATATCCCGCGGGCAAGGGAAGCCTTGCTTGAGTTGCAGCAAGGGAAGCTTTGCATCGGCATCTTCGGCATCCCGTATAAGTGCCCGCCTGCGCCTTATGAGGCGGCATTGCTGCTAGACGAATCCCTCAAAAGCCAGGGGAAGCACGTGCAGATCGAGGTGTTTACACCTCAGCCAATGTCGCTTCCGGTGCTGGGCGAGGTGGGTTGTGGGATTATCGAGGGGCGTCTGGCGGAGGCGGGGATCACTTTCCTGCCGAATCATCAAGCCATTGCAGTTGAATCAGGGAGTGTGGTGTTCGCCAATAGGACAAGAGAATACGATCTGATTTTCGCCGTTCCCCCACACCGACCTCCAGCGGTCGTTCGGCAGAGTGGTCTTGTCGACAGTTCCGGCTGGGTTTCGGTAAACAAATCTACTTTGGAAACCCAATTTCCAGGTGTGTATGCCATCGGAGACACCGTGCAGATCACCATGGCAGATGGGAAACCTCTGCCAAAAGCTGGTGTATTTGCAGAGGCTATGGGCGAGGTGGTTGCCGAGAGGATCGCAGCTGCCTTTTCCGGGAGAGAGTCGGACGCCATCTTCTTAGGAGAAGGGGGCTGTTATTTAGAAGTGGGGGGAGGCATGGCGATGAAGGTGCAGGGACGCTTCCTGGCTATACCTGCACCTCATATTGAGCTCACCAACCCTGCCCCCGCATACCTTGAGGAGAAGAGAGCATTCGAAGCAGACAGGTTGCGAACCTGGTTGGGTTGAATATCTTCCGTGTACACCATTTTGTAATCCGCTTATCTTCTTTCCTCCGCTTACAGCTGCCATGAGTCTACCGCTCCCAGGTAAAAAAGCTGATCATTACCTTCACTATCTTTGCATTGAGCTTCCCACCCGCGCCGTAGGCAGCCAGGGGAACCGGGCGGCAACGAGATTCTTCGCTGACAGGCTGGCCGAGGCAGGCTTTTATGTGGAGCTCTCCGATTTCGACTGTATGGATTGGACTGGGGAAGGGGCAAGCCTTTCAGTCGGCGAAGATCAGTTCCAGGTGCAGGTCAGCCCGTTTTCCTTGAGCTGCCAGGTGGAAGCACCTTTAGTTGCAGCTTCTGATCTGACTGAGTTACGCGCAGCAGCCGCTTACCAAAAGATACTTCTCCTCCACGACGAGATCGCTGGTGAGCAGCTGCTTCCTAAGAATTTTCCCTTCTTCAAAATAGAAGCCCATCAGCAGATCATCCGTCTGCTGGAGGAAAAGAACCCGGTGGCGATCGTGACTGCCACGACCAGAGATCCGGAGATGGCTGGTGGTCTCTACCCCTTTCCACTCATCGAAGACGGCGATTTCGATATCCCCTCGGTCTTTATGACCGCTGAAGAAGGCGAGAAGCTATCCAAACACATTGGGGAAACCACCACATTAACCATCTCCGCCTCGCGAAAGCCAGCAAAAGGTTTTAATGTAAGTGGGAAAAAAGGCGATGAAAAAAAGCCCCGAATCGTGTTCTCTGCACATATCGACAGCAAATCTGGCTCACCTGGCGCATTGGACAACGCTTCTGGCATCGTGACACTACTCCTGCTCGCCGAACTGTTGAAAGACTATAAAGGTACTCTGCCTATCGAGCTTGTAGCGATCAATGGGGAAGACCATTACTCCAACCCCGGAGAAGTCCTTTACCTCGCGCAGAATCCGGATTTGCGGAACAGGGTGGTTTTGAATATAAATATCGATGGGGTGGGCTATTCGCAGAGGCTGAGCAGCTACTCGCTTTACAGCTGTCCGAAGTCCATGGCAAGTCTCATTCGTGATACCTTTGTTGAAAGCGGGGGAATGACCGAAGGCGAGCACTGGTATCAAGGCGATCATATGATCTTCGTTCAAGACAAAGTCCCAGCGCTGGCGGTCACATCGGAAAATGCAACAGAGATCCTGGCGAGCATCTGCCACACTCCAGCTGACAGCCCAGATTTGGTGGATACTTCCAGGCTGGTAGACCTTTCAGAGGCACTGTTTAAGCTCGTCTATAGGCTGGAAAGTGTGTTCACCAAAACCGCTTGAGAACCCACACCCCAACCGAGACGAACAGGAGATAGGACAAAAGCGCGCTGGCGACATGGGTCAGGATCGGACCCCACGGGTAATCCGAAAGGATCGGCGGATCCCCCGGAGCGGCTGGAGGGACGATCCAATCGAAGTGGGTAACCTGATCCTCTATCCCCTTCCGCCTGATCACAACATCCACATCCCACCTGCCACTGAACCTGAAATACCCGCCACCGGCTTGATATTCAGCGTCCCCAACAGGCTGAGCGTCTATCGAGATCGGGTCGAGAACCTCTTCCTGAGGCTTGATATGCAAAATCACGCGCAGCACCTCCCCAGGGGGTGGCTGCCAGCTGCTTACAGCCCGCACGGTGATAATATTATCGCCTGGCTGATTAGGTCTGACCGAAAAGGTAACCAGCAAATCTGCAACGGATTTGGTCTGAGAGCTGGGGATAGCCCCGTAAGAAACGGGAAACCGGGGTCCGCGCGCCGGCTCGCTCGCAGTGATTACGCCAGCCGCAAAGAGCACCATAAATCCCAAACCGATCTCAAACATCACCAGGGTTGGAAAAAGGCGCGGGGAAAGCGGTGTCCACTTCGGGGACAAGTGCAGAAGACGGCGCAACGGCTGCAGGAGCAGTGGGTGGAGGAACATGGAATTTAACAAACCGAATATCCCCATGACAAGCATCACGCCCACCTTCCCTAGAAGGACATTCCCATAAAGCGAAGTTAGAAGCGCATCTGGTGAGACCACCTGTCGGCCCACGCTATACAGACCGGTCAGGGCAAGCGTGATGACGCTTATCAGAGCCCATAGGCTGAACCTGCCCCAGATCGCACGCAAAAGAAGCCTTGAATTCTGCCCTGCCCTCGAGATTGCGGGAAAGAATGCAATCGCCAAAGAGAGGAGTCCCCCAGCCCAGACCGAGGCTGCGAGCAGGTGGAGAATATCCATCACGACCGCCTGAGTCGTGGACGACCCCAGGCCAGCCGCATGGCTGTTCAGCGCCTGGGCGGTCAATAAAACCAGGATTGCCACCCACCCGCCAAAGCGCATCAAAGCTGGCAGCCGGTCAGGAGCTGCTTTCGGATTATCGGGTATTTTTCTGGAGACCTCAGGATACGCCCCTAACCTTAATATTAGGGTTAAGATGGCAGCAAGCACAAGAATTATCCCTTGCCGCAGCATCCAAAGCGCACCCCAGCGAGTGTTATTCAATATCTGCCAGATCGTCTCCCCCATAGAAACACCTTGCGGCAGTGCTCCGCGCAATACGCCTCCCTGATAAAACAACATCCAGAGACCGACGACCAGCCCAACGATACTGCATAATGCAGACCAGACCAGGAGTCGTCGACGACCCGCTAAGATCACGCCTGGCGTTTCCGATAGAAGCGGGAGTCGGCTGACCACCAAGTTTTCGATGGCGATCGCACCAGCCAGTGCAACGATTACGGCGTAATTTAACCAACGGATCAGCACCTCCAGGAGAGGTGGCGGGTTTGCTGCTGGGAGAGGTGTTGCACCAATCGCATCGACTTCTCCCACACCAAAGACGAGGATGCCCGTTGTAAAATGTCCATCCGTTTCGGAGAGCACGCGCCAGTCGACCCGATATAATCCCGGCGACAGCTGCGGAAGAGTGAGAATAAGAAGGGTATCATCGGTTGGATCACGCTGAATCGAGAGCAAAGGGATAGCAGATCCGCTGGCGTCGAGCAGACGCGCGCTGCTGAAACGATCAGATACGGCTTCATTGAACCAAAGGCGGACTTCCCCAGGCGCATCATCCAGGATCGCGCTGTCCTCCGGACTGGAATAGATGAGCTGGGCATGCGCCCAGGCTGGTTTTGCTGGCGTAATTAAAACCGCGGCAAGCAACGTCAGGAATAACCCAATCCCAATTTCCCTAAGAAGCCTGTCGATTCGGAGTAAGATCACATGCGATAAAGATACAGAGCCCTGCGCCTGATGGCTGCTGTGGCAGCCAGAAAGATGAAAACCCCACCTAAACCGCCAACCAGGCAGCGTGCGCCTTCTCCGCTCGAGGAGGTGGATGACGCCTGGTCGGTTGCCTCGGCAGCCGTGCCAACAAAGAAACCGAACTCCCCTTCTGATGCATCGCCATCGGGTAACACGGCATGCCAGCGGACGATGTAAGCCCCGCCAGGTAGATGCGGAAGGGTGACGCGCATGGAGGCGTGCTCTGGGTCATCCAGATCGATGCCTCCGTCACCGTTGTCAACCTGCTCCCCCTTATCGTTGAAAACTTCCAGAGTACTGCCCTCACTTTGAATCTCATCGCTGAACCAGATCACCACCACCTCTGGGGATTTCTCCAACACGGAATCTGCTGCTGGATCGGAACGAACTATCTCGATCTCATGTGCCTCCGCAGAACCTGCTACAACAGCAACCATCAAGCTGAGAACGACTGCCAGCCACCATTTCTTGATCAGCATGTCTCCTCCAAAACCTGTGCATAAAAATGGACAAACCCTCCCATATCTGTCCATATATATCTCATCTCCACACCAATGTCAAGACTTTTTCGGAGACGAAATGATCATAACCCCCTGAGTTTTCCATGATCGCAACCCCGAAAGGAATGGGCTTTGGTGGTATGAAGATGACGTCGTCATCATGCCCGGTATTCAGACTGCGCACCAAAACTACAACCCACCTACCATCCTCCCAATTTCCACTGGCCGAAATATCCCCCCTCGAGCCCTTCATTGGGGACAGAATATAGCCTGGAATAATATCTCCAGGTTGGAGAAGCGACACGTCCAGGGGCACTTCCTGTCCAGCAAAGATATACGGACTTTCAAGGTCCTTGCCATTCATATATTCGGGCCCGTTTCGGTCATGGTTCCGATTCAATTTTTCCCCACCACTCTCAATCTTGTCTCCATAGTGTGCACTTTCCGTATCACTCGGATTGGCACGCATACCAAGCCATTTGTCATCTGCCTGACGAACGGGATTCGTACGGGTTGCTTTCCAGTGCCATTGATCATAGCGAAAGCTTGCAGCATTAGCAGCCATATACCACTTCTCGGGATTGCTCTCTTGATTGTGACAGACCGCGGCGCAGCCTTTACTAGAGAAATCGGGATCGTTTTCTATCGGAAATTGAAAAATAACACGATCCTCCTCCCCGGTCTTGAAGAAGGAGACTCCATCCCAGGTCCAGGCGTTCATGTAGATGTTCTGTGTCGCGTCATTCCATTCGATCCGAATAGATAGATCGCGACTATCATACGTAGCCTGTAGGGTGATCGCTGGGCCGTTTTGCGGATCCTGAAGTTTTACCTCTTTCGTCTCTACAACCAGCTTTGGGGCTTTCTGCCAGGTTTCGTCATCTCCCTCCAGGGGCACCTGGTCAACCCTGAGAGCAACCAATGTATCGGGCTTTACCAAAGACTGAGGATTTGTCTGACAGGCAGTGATGAAGGACAGGAATAGGATTATTAGAGGGAATATAACCCCACGCAGCAGGTCAGTCAGGCATCTCCTCCTGGAGAGTAGCCCCGGTTTCGAACTCACTTCCAGGCTTGGAAATACTGTCGAAGAGGTGTGCAAAAAGAGTAAAACCATAATAGACTCCTCGGAGAAACTATTTTGTAGTTTATGAAATAACCGGCAGCCTGGTTGACTGTCAAGGTCTGCCGGTTATCTCCTCAAAAAGGCAAATTGACTATTCAGGCGGAAGGCTCTTCGCAAACGCGATGAGATTTGCCAGATCCTCCATGCTAAAACCCAACGCCAGGCCAGAGGGCATCGGCTCGCCTGGCTGCCCGAAGGAGGCTTTATGGAACAACTCCCAGGGATTATCCAATGCGATTGTCCCGATGTACTCAGGCTCATCTGCTTCACCGAAATTCAACTTCCTTCCATCTTCACCGTGGCACTCAGCACAAGTACTCTCGAAAAGGGGTTTTCCTGCTTCTGCCAGGCCAGATACAGAGCCATCCATGGCGATAATGCTGACAGTATCAACCATCTCGGTTTGGATGAATCTAACCAACGCACCAATCGCGACCTCGTCCATATAGGCTGAAAAATCATGATCCGGGTTGATTTGTCCGGTAAGCCAGCCCGTCAATTCATCTGACGACATTGAGGCTGCGCCAAGGATACCTTTGAAACCGGTCATGTGAGAGCCTGAACCATAGGCGCCTTCGGCACCTTTGTAGTCCCAGCCGTGACATTCCTTGCAGCGCCAGGTATCTTCACCAGTGCGCGTGTTTGTGGTCTGAGTTGACCACAAGGGGTGATCCCCGGGCGGCGCTTCGATCCCTAACACCACCCACCATTTATCATACATCAGACCTCCAGCGCTGACTGCTGGCTCTGTGGGCAACCCTCGGGCATATGCCATTACGTTTGCGATATCTTGCTCGCTCCAGCCATTGCGAATAGCCGAAGGCATTGGCCAACCTGCTTGGCCATACCTCACTTTATGGATGAACTCCCAAGGGTTGTCTGTGGCGATATGCCCGACGAATTCTGGCTCATGGAGATCTCCGAAATTTATCGCTGTCCCGCTTGGACCATGACACAGGACACAGACCTGGTCAAACTTTTCCTCTCCAGCGTCAGCATTCGCCTCTATTGCGATAAGAGCATCCGAATCGATCAGGGTCTCAGACATGAAGAGCGCCAGATCGATCAGATCCTGTTCGTTCATCAGGCCAGAAAAATCGTGTTCGGGATTGGTGCTGCCTTTCAGGATCGCAAGTAGTTCCGCTGCAGAGCGCCCGGAAACACCCAAGATGCCTTTGAACCCGGTCATATGAGAGCCAGAGCCATATGCACCCTCTACCCCCTTGTAATCCCAGCCATGACATTCCTTGCAGCGCCAGGTATCACCGCCTGTCCGCGTATTGGTGGTTTGCAGCGCCCACAGCGGTTGATCGCCCGCAGGAGGATCGACCTTCAGTTCCCCCCACCAGTTATCATAAAGTAATCCGCCACGGATAGGATCGCCTTCCAATTCGGGTGGGGATTCCGTCATGACCGCTGTGGGTGTATCAGATGGTGATGGCATTTCCGGTGACACACCAATGGGCGAGGGCTGCATAACCTGAGGTGTTGCCGTGGCGGGCAAGGGAGTCTGTGCGGTGCAGCCAACAATCACCCCGGTCAGAAGGAAAACTCCACCTATCAATATCATGAAATGCATGAGCCTTTTTCTCATAGCCATTCTCCTCTCCAGCGATTCGAATCCTACAGTCGGGGTACCAACCGAGGCGGGTCTTCTCTCAGGATAGATATCTCTTGGTTCTCATTCTGCATATATTAGTCTCCTTATTCGCCAAATGTCGACCTTGACATATTACCGAATCGCTTTCATCAGCCGAGAACGATCCCAGTCAATCGATTGAATCGGAGAAAATGCCCCTCGATATTTCTGGATTACCGGATTTGAAAAAATCAAGATGAGAATGGCCTCTCATCCTTCAACAATTGCCAGCACAGTGAGAAGGATTATCCCAAGGACATATAGCATGGCGATCGTTGTAATAAATGGTTTCCGCCAGGGTATCCGCTCTCCGTTGTTATTATCTAAGAATGGCAATACCAGCATGCTCCCTACGATGATCGCCGGGATCACTGCGGTTGCGATAGGCTCTAATGGCCCAGGGAAATATTTGAGCAATTGAAACAAAAACAGGAAATACCATTCGGGACGAGGAAGGAAGTTTGTACTGGCTGGATCGGCTGGAAATTCCAGGGGAGCTCTTCGGACATAACTGAAACCGATCAGCAGAAGCAATATCACGAAACCCAAAGTTCCATCTACAACCATCCAATGCGGGAAGAAGGGAATGAATTTCTTCGCCAGAGCACGCCCCTCTTGTGTGAGGGGAGGTGCGACCCCATGAAAACGCAGCTGATGGATATGCAAAGAGATCATTAAGATCAGGATCGTCGGAAGCAATGCGATATGGAAAACATAAAATCGGCTCAGCGTTGCCTGTCCCAGAGACTCGCCGCCCCTTAATAGGCGTAAAATCATTCCACCCAGCCAAGGAACCGTTCCTATGATTTCCGTACCCACTTTGGTAGCCCAGTAAGCACTCTGATCCCAGGGTAGCAAAGCTCCGGTGAAGGCAAATGCAAGTACAGTTAGAAGCATAAGAATACCTGAAAGCCAGGTGATTTCACGGGGCTTTTTATAAGCGCCATAGATGAACACCCGCAACAGATGAAAGAACATAAGCACCACGATCACGCTAGTGTTATAGACGTGTATCCCTCTCACCAACCACCCTAGTGGCATAGTATACGTAATATAGTCCACGCTATTGTAGGATTCCAGGGGGTTGGGGACATAATAGAAGCTTAGCAAAATCCCGGTGAGCATCTGGAGAGAGATCGTGATGAAGGTCAATCCACCAAGGGAGTAGAGCACATTTCTATGCACATAAAGCGGTACCGGGTAATTAAAGAACGCACTGATGTGACGGAGGAAACCTGTACGCTCATCAACCCAGTGAATAACCACATGACCCCATCTCCCTACCTGAGGAGATAAGATTCTCACAGCCATCCTTTCGTGCTCGTCAAGGGTCGTCATACTGGCCTCGTATTAGATGAGCACAACCAATCTGCCATTCTCGATTTTTGATGGTAACTTGCGCAGCGGCTTGGGTGGAGGTCCGGAGATAACCTGGCCGCTCAGGTCGAAATGCCCATTATGGCAGGGACAGGCAAAAAAACCCTCTTGCTCCCGCCAATGGACATTACATCCCAGATGGGAACAAGTGGCATCGAGAACGGTATATTCCGATCTATCTTGTGTGTAAGCATATAGCAACCCGGAATACTCAGACTCGCGCCACATATCTTGCGATCGCTTGGTAAAAACCAATCGGTGCATTTGACCAGCTGGCAATTCAGAGATCGATCCCAAATCTACCCAAATCTCCGGTAACTTGGTAAAAGAATCGCCCACCAAGAAGCGTGTGCTTAAACCTGTAACGATCAACCCTGCTGCACTGGTAATCGCCCAAAAACTCATCTTCAAGAAATGACGGCGATCTATGGCGGACTTATCCCATTCCCCTTTATCTTGTGGCATCGAAGATAAAGATAGAGCATCTTGCATAGCATTCTCCTTTTCTGCCATCTCGTGTCTCAAGAGAACACCGAGATATGACCCACCGAAGAAATCAATGCTGCATCAAGTTAAGCAATTGCTAATTTATAGTATACAAAATATATCCGAATTATCCTGTCACCCAAAAAGGGTGATTTTTCGGGCTGGCGCAGGTTAACTTTTACGCCTCGGGTGAAGCAGCCCCTTTTGAACCGCATAGGCGACCAGACTGGCCCGATCAGTCAGGTTCAACTTTTGATAGATGCGCATCCGGTGCGTTTTTACTGTATTCAAGCTCAAGCTAAGGCGTTTGGCGATCATGCTATTGGTCATCCCCTGCGCAATAAGCATCATGACTTCCCGTTCCCTTGGACTGAGTGGGTCATCGCCATCCGGTTCTGGATTGTTGGCGAGATAATCGCTGACGATCAGACCCACCAGCCTGGGCGATAAATAGATCCCTTGACGATGAACGATGCGGATGGCAAATAACAATTCTTCTTTACTTGCCCCTTTGAGGAGATATCCGGCTGCTCCGAGCCGTAAAGCTTCAAAAAAGAAAGCCTCCTCTTCATGCATAGTCAGGACGATGATTTTGACTTGTGGTGCCAAGCGGAGGATTTCATCCATAGCCTCCAGACCTGTCAATCCCGGCATTGTAATATCCAGGAGGAGCAGGTCGGGTTGGAGCTGAGCGACACTTTGGATCGCATCTTCCCCATTGCCAACATGTCCAATTACCTGAATATCAGGCTCATCGTTCAACAACGAAACTAAACCTTCACGGACTAAAAGGTGGTCGTCAGCGATGATCAGTCGGATCGGATCTGGATTCATTGTGCCTCCCACCGGTAAGGTATCGTAACCCGGATGACCAACCCACTCCCTGCCATGGAACTAAAGTTAACCTTTCCACCCAGAAGGGATGCACGTTCTTGCATACCAGCCAGACCCAATCTTATTCCACGTTCTGGGTGTAGATCTAACCTGGCATGATCCCAGCCTTTCCCATCGTCTATTAATATCATCCGAATTTCATTTTCTGCTTCGACCAGGTGTAGACTGAAATGCTCTGCCTGGCTATGGCGGGCAGTGTTATTAATGGCTTCCTGCGCGATCCGAAATAGAGTTGTCTCGATCTCACCCGGCAGCCTGTGTTCAAACCCTTCGACTTCAAGCGAGGTTTGGATGCCCAGGGGTCGTAAAGTCCGGTCGATGATCCATCCGAGAGCTGGGAGCAGACCCAATTCATCCAGCACACTCGGGCGCATCGCAGTGATCACCCGCCGTAGATTATCCATAGCATACTCCGCCAGTTCCCGGATCTGACTGATGCGAGCTGCGGATATTTTGTTGCCGGAATTTCCATCCACCAATAATCGGTCTAGGTTTAGCTCAATGGCAGTGAGCATTCCGCCGATTTCATCATGCAGCTCTCGGGCAATACGGGCGCGCTCCTCTTCCTGGGCAGTCATCACATGCTGAATTAAACGCTTCGTGATCGTTTGTTGTTGTTGGAGGTGGGCAGTCTGCTTGGCAACCCGACTTTCCAGGGTATTATTCAATTCCGCCAGCTCTTCGATATTCGAGAGCAGCTGTTTTCGCATCTTCTCCAACGCAGCTGCCAGAGCTCCGATCTCACCACTTCGGGTAATAGATAACGGGGTATTCAATTTTCCGGCAGCAATGGATTGAGCCGCCGAGGTCATATCTTTGACTGGTCTCAAAAGCCGGCGTGTTCCCAACAAAGTCATTAGCCAAACGCTGAGCAACGAAGTGGCACCCAGAAGTGACAAGCCTGTTCGCAGTCTCTGCACCCCGGAAAACGTTTCATCAAAATCTCCCCCAACAGCGACTCCCCAAGATGTATTCTCCAAAGGCGCAAACGCCATGACATGCAATTCGCCGCGCTCCTCGTCCTCCCAATTGAATTCGAAGGGAACAGTCTCGATCATGGGTTTCCTTGCTGCCATAGCTTGGCGATAGAACTTTGCATGCTCCCCTGGAGAGAGGAACGGGAGATCATATGTCGTTGCCAGGGCCAATCCATCTTCGTTCACCAGGCTGGCATGGCCAGTCTGACCCAGCCGGGCTGCTTTTTGCAGTGGGCCCAGAATGGCAGGTCCCTGTAAATCGATCAACCCTACCACTACTCCAACAAGACGGCCTCCACGTACAACAGATTTGATTACAGCGACAACGGGGCGATTCAACTCAGGCTCAATGAAAGGCGCAGTAACAACCGGTTTTTGAGAGCGGTGTCCAGCAATGATCTCCCGGGTTCGATAGATCCCCACATCAGAAGAGTAATATACCGGCGGCCTGATCAATATCCCCACCGGTTGACTGATAGATATCCCATTTAAGGGCGGAGCCTCCGGCCTGTATGGAAGGAGTTCAACCTGAGGTTTCGTGTCTGCTGAATCAGAAAGATACTGCTCAGCTTGAATGACCTCCGAGATCGCCTCTTCGAGGACTCCATCGATCTGATTGGCTGTTAATTCTGCGATCACCAGGCGTTCTTCGAGGATACGTTCAATGCTCGACCGAAGTATCCATTCTGCTAGAAGGGAAAAAACCAGGAATAAAACCGCAAACCCGAGAGTGATAGCCAGGGCCATCCGTGGCCAGAGACCAATTTGGTTGAACCAAAATTTCACAGGCTTCATAATGGAGATAAATCTAGGGAGTTAGCCTAATTATGGATTCCATTGCAGGTCAATCCCATCAAGGTCATTTCCTACCAATCCCCACAGGCTGCCATCAAAATACAATGCCGATGAGTAGAGGTGGAGAAGTTAGAGCATTTAAATTCACGAAAGCTTTCTCTGCCAGTGCAATAAAGTTGGCAGAAAATCTTTTCTCATTTTTATACCTTTTCCAGTGGGATTGTTCGGTAGCATAAAACCTCCCCGTCAAGTAATAGCGACGATGGAACTATATCACTTTGGTCAGATCAGAGGTCGTCGAGATATTGATTTGCCTCCGGTGAAAGATCTGCACCTTGTTATCCTTATCATACAGAACGATCACGCGTAATTCTCGGCTTCCCAAATGTTTTCGCATGATCTCTTCGAGATAAATCTCCCCAGATGATTCACTCATGACTATCGTATCGGGCTGCAGTTCCTGAATGGCATAGATGAGTTCTTCCTTGTCTCCAAATAGACAGCCGACCACTTGATATTTCATTTGATTCCGTAATAGGCTCCCAACCCCTTCAGGAAGCAAAACGCCCTTTTCGATTAACACACACTTTCTTTTTACCATTGCGCCATACATGGCAAGTAATAGAGTATTAAGAGATAAATTATCTTATTTGCCTAATCAATGTATAAGATTTTCCTCTCGAAGTCAACAGGGTAAATAACTAAAAAAGATCTATCTTTAGGATAGCCCTGCCTAGTGATCCGCTCAATTTCCTAGTACTATGTTCAGGATCTCACAAAATAAACGTTTAAGTTAGTCGAAAGAAGGGAACTGCTCCATGTTGGCGAAAAAGCGTTGGAGGAGCGACGGATCGAGCAGTGGAGAGTTTTTTATCTCTTTTTCCCAAGCGCCTTATTGTAAACATGGCGAAAAAGATCAATGCTCAAATCACTGCTGATCAAGATACATCAAAATCACCCCGTATCACCTTGATTTCTCAACAAGACGATGGTGTAAAGCAAACACTGCTGCCTGGTGGCGATTCGGCAACTTCAATTTCTCGAGAATATTGTGAACATGGTTCTTGATGGTGTTTTCGGATAATACCAGTTTATTGGCAATCTCACGATTCGAAGCGTCCGAGGCAATCTCTTTCAAAATCTCTAATTCTCGTGCGGTTAGATTATTGATTACGGCCTGCCCATCGTCGTTCAACCACTCACGTCTTGCAAATTCTTCCAGTATTCGTGCAACCATCGCCAGCGAGATGGCGGCTTCACCACGAACGTCACCTCGCAACATTTCCATCAAATGCACGATAAGACAAACTGTCTCACTCAGCCCTGGTTAGAGACGGAAATCAAAAAGATTATTTCTTTTTTGATTGTGAGCTTTGATGAGTTTTGCTAATGAAATCTTGAAATACACCTCTAAAAATGATCCCAAATGCCCATTCAAATTAACAATCTTGATAGGACCAGTCCTTTTATTACAAATGGAATGTGAATCTTCAAGCATCAAAGGGAATGCGGAGAGTTATAATCATTAGAAATCACTAATACGGTGAAAGGGAACAACGCATGCCATTTCGACCCATCCGCCGCCTGCGACTCGGACTCAACCGTCCCAGATTGCGCGGTGAGCCGTTGTTGAAAACTGCCAACAGCCTCCTCGCCAGCGGTCATCCAGGCGAGGCTGCAAACTTATTTGCTGAGCTCGCTAAACAATTGGAAGCGAAAGGTCAAGCGATCCGCGCGGCTAACCTGCATGCCCGCGCTGCTCACGCCTATGCAGACAGTCACGCTGAGAAGGAATCGCTCATTGAAGCGCGTCTGGCTTTGACCCAGTTTATGGCACTGAATCTCACCGAACGTATTCCCGTCTTCTACCGCAACATCACCCGTAAATTCAGGAAGCGAGGCATGCGCCAGGCTCTCCAGACCCTGGAGGCAGAATATGGGATGCAGATTGAACTGCATCCAGCCCCAGCTGAACAACCAACAGAATTACTTTCCTCCCTGCCAGCGGAATGCCCGCACTGCGGCGCGCCAGTCTTGAGCACCGAAGTGGAGTGGATTGACAGCCAGCGAGCCCGCTGCGAATACTGCGGAGGAGTCCTCCAGGCTTCGGCAGAGCCCTAGATGGAATACACGCAGGTGACGATGATTGAGAGGTTCACTCGTCACGGATAATGATAGATGTTCTGGATCCTCCTGGGTTGGCTGTGACCACCATGCCGTTTTTCATCAGTAAGCCTTCGTAGCTGCGCTCACCGGCTTTGACCAGCCAACCGCTGAGTATAAACGGCACAAAGCTATCGGCGGGAATCCATTCACCGTTATATTTACGTGCCAGATGGACATGCGTCCCGGTGGATTTCCCCCTTTCACAAGATGGGTGACCAAGAAATTGATCCTTATTCACCATATCTCCTTCGGAAGGTGAAGGCACACCCTCAGCGCCGACGAGATGCAAGTAAATCAGAACCCATCCCGTCTGTTCATATCCATCTCCGTCCAGGTCCAGGGCAGCAACACCCTCCCCTATTCGCGCCACTCGACCAGGCGCCGAGGCGGTGACCCAGGCCTGGGAAATCAAGCAAGGCGCCTGACCCGTTACGGGTGAAAAATCAATCGCTCCGCGCGGGCTTCCCGATCCCCAGGAAGCATGCGGACCACCGGTGAAACTCCATTTCTCCCCAGGGAGAAAAGGCAGTTCCAGAAGCGGGGGTTCGAGAATTGCCCTGCTCATGGGGGTTGGGGATAAGAGCGGTTCTACTTCTGCTGCTCTCTGCCAGGGATCACTAAACATCGCTGTATATAATTGCAGAAAACCTTCTTCTCCATAGAGGGCTTCATGCCATTGGGTCCCCGAATAAAACTTGGCAAATAAATTCTGCACCGCAACCGAGCCAGCATTCAAACCCGGATATATGCGAGTCTGGCTTCCATCACTAAATTTCAGGTGAGTTAATATCCCGGTACGCCATCCATAATAACCCACTCCGAGATGCGTGGCGGTCAATTCCAATTCCTTATATAATCCTTGATAGCCGGGAACATAAAAGCCGAGCGGATGATCTGTCCGAAGGTCATCATCGTAACCGGTCAAAACCCACCCTGAACGATATTCCAGGAACGCCAGCAGCAAACGGGGGTTGATCGAATTTTCAAGGGCAACTTTTATTAGGATCTCCTCTCCGCTCATCTGCCTGTCGTTTACCATTTCAGAATAGCGAGTAAGATATCCATTCGCACTGCGAATAAACTCTCCAACATCAAAACCGATCGTGGATGGTGAATATACCACTTCGCTGTCAGGCAACAGCCAGCCAGTATATTCGATCTCGCCAAGATTATCAGGGATCAACAGCTTTTCCCCCGGAGGGATCAACCTGTCATTTGGAATGTCAGCCGCCGAAGCGATCATGTTTACTTCTACGTTAAATTTCCTGGCGAGGGTCGGCAGGGTATCGCCGGATTGGGTGAAATATACAAAAGAAGCGCCTTCGAGTTGCAGCGGTGGTGGTGGGAGAGTCAGCTGATATGGATCGGATGGTGGTTCTGTCTGTGAATTCCTGGAACCCTCAGGGGATGTCCCGACACCTGAATCATTCGTTGCCAGCGCGGTGGGCAGGGCTCCATAATAGGATGATGAATCGGATGCTCTATGAAACCCAGGAAAGTTACACGCCAGCCCAACAAACAACACTGCATTTATTGCAAAAGTCAATATCTTCAATAAAGGACATTTCGAAATATTCATAGCGCGACACACTCTCCAGAAATTATAGCCTTTCTGAGCACCTGTCGAATTTTTTATTAACTGGCCGAAACCTGACTTGTCGAAAAATGATGATGGTACACCAACTCTGACGGCATTCCTTCCGCCATTAAAACCAATTTCTAACCACTGATGTAACAAACTTGGGTGAGCATCGTTTAATTAAGCAAATTGGAACTGGTACCAGAGTACTATAAAAACATGCAACCGGGTAACCGTAAGTCATGTAAATAGTTCAGATAATGGGAAAGCGTTGATCCGATGACCTGAATTGGTCGCTTTACTGCCGAAAGGCAGATAAGCCATCGGGGAGCAAAGAGCGAAACCGGCCCTGAAGGCCGGTTTTATTTTTAGAGCATTTAGGAAAGAATTAGATATCTCTTATGATTTCTCTCTTCAAGCTAAATCTACGTAGATCTCTCTCTCTTGCCTTCAGCGGCGGAATTGCATTACTTACCACAGGGATGGTGTTGTCCGTCATGTCGTCCCCGGTTTCTGCTGCGAACGCATCTCCTGATGGGCAGGGATCGGCTGACCGCAATCCTTTACAGGCCTGCACCCTGCCAGCGGATTGGGGACAGACCGTGCGTTTAGAGAGCCCGCGCCGATCAAGCCAGGAATGGTCCTTCACGGTCGATGAACCCGAAATGGATGTCACCCTGGAGATCTTCTACTATCAGGATTACAGTCGGGATGGCTGTCCGTACGACTGTGCCTCGGGTGAATGTCAGCTGGACGAGACCGGTGTGGCAGATACTCCGTTGGGAAATATCCAGGTCAATGACGGGCAATTGGAACCTCGGGAAGGGTCGCAATCCCTCTCAGGCAGGATGACCCAGGGCGTCTATCAGGTTGTCTTCCGTGTCACTGGTCGAGGTTCGATCAACGTCGGTTTCCGCGCCCGTACAGCTTCTCTACCAACTCAACCTCCACCAACAAACACGCCCGAACCATCACCTACCCCGATCCCACCATCGGCGACCCCGACAGCGACTTATCTCCCTCCAACCCAAACACCAACAGAGACTCACCTCCCTCCAACCCAGACGCCAACAGGAACGTATTCCCCTCCCACAGCCACCCCAACATCGACCTTCTTACCTCCTTTCCCTTCCCAGACTCCAACTTTCACGGCGACACCAACCGACAGTCCTCCCAGCCCGACGGTTCTGCCACCCAATCCAACGCCAACCCCCACTGCGGACAATCCCCCGAATAACGGAAGCCCAACCCCACCACCGACCTTGCCTCCACCTGCGCCACCGTCGGACATCACCCAACCCCCAGTGCTCATCCCTGTGACCGGTGCCGACCTCTCCCAACAAATGGCAAACAATCAATCCCATGCTGATGCCTCCATATTACCCAGCCTCTTGATCAACATAGGTGCGGCGTTGCTTGGTTTCAGCCTGGTGATTTTTGGAGTGGCAAGATACCTCAATAAAACGAGCGGCTGAGAAAATGCCCCGTTCCCTGATCAACCCTGGCAGTATTTGTGTGGGTATGCTGCTCACCATCTATGCCCTGGTGAGCACATTGTTCCTGTCCCAGGAGCATGTTTCTGCAGCTCTCGGGAGCGGAACACCTGTGCTTACGAGCGCCATTCGAAATCCACTTATCGAACCAGTGGATATCGAACGGACTGAACCGGGCAGCACCATTTCTCATTCTTCAAACTCCTCTCCACAAGAAAACTCGCGGGCAAATAGAGATCTCAACCTGCACCTGGCTTTTCAGCAGGGTAATATTTCACAACCGGATAGCACCTCGTCTCTTCCGGGTTCACCAGCTGCGTTCGAGCCTGAGATACCCGTGCGCATCGTTATCCCCGCCATCGACCTGGATGCGCCTGTCCAGCCGGTGAGTCCTATAATCGGAAAGTTGACATCTCAAGAACAACAAGAGCCACAAAACGAGCAGGTTTATCGTCAGTGGCCAGTGCCGGACCTCTTCGCCGCCGGCTGGCACACTGACTCGGCGCGCCTTGGCGAAATCGGAAACACTGTTCTGAATGGACATCACAACATATCAGGGAAGGTTTTTGGTCGACTCATCGATCTAGAACCCGGTGATGTGATCCACGTGTATTCGAAAGAAAGCCTTTTCATATATCTGACCACCAATAAAATGATCCTCCCGGAGAGATACCAGGATATCGATGCCAGGATGACGAACGCGCAATGGATCCTCCCTTCTCAGGATGAACGCCTGACATTGATCACCTGCTGGCCCGAGCAAAGCAATACCCACCGCCTGATCATCGTTGCCAGACCCATTGGACGCCAGAACCTCAACTCCCCAGAGAAACCCATCTCCGCATATAAATAACAAATCTGCAGGCTAGAGATAGGCTTCGCCTCTCTCGGATTTGCTTGACGCATCCCCTGGATTGTGCTAGTATCATGGTAA
>FWWM01006214.1_pt1 | contig 25289 bp, 14 predicted proteins | sample 2228351 | NCBI WGS metagenome assembly FWWM01 (sample SAMEA103939774, study PRJEB20133) | metagenome
CTCTTTTCTGTCAGAGATTGGGGTCATGTCAGAGAGATTGGAGAGATTGGGGTCAGGTCTTGAGAGATCAGACAACAAGATTGAAGATTGGCAAGATTGGGGTCAGTTGGCAAGATTGGGGTCAGGTCTTGTTTCTTGCATTAGTTACTTTTAGCAATCTGCTTACTACAGAATAGTGAATTCCTATAAAATCTGCAATCTCTTTCTGCGTATAACCATACCTTTCCACTGCCTCTCTTACTGCCTTATTCCGTTTTGTCTTGTTTTTTATTGTGCCTTCGTCAAATAATACGTTAAGTCTTGGCCTGTCCGCATATCGCTGACTTTTAGGAATTTCTTTTATATCTCTATATCCTTTTACGTAATCAATTAAACTCTCGGCAAATTCTTCTTCGCCTAAAAGGCACTGCCCTTTTACATCTTGCCATATGGTTTTCTCTCCAATGCCAGCTTCAACAAATTCTCTGTATTTTTTCTCAGCCTGCTTTTTTATTTTTGAATATTGTCCTAATATCCACTCCGTTGTTATAAGGTCTAAAAAGTGAGTGGCAAACCTGATGCCAGAGGATTGTATCCGTGATTTAAGATCCATCATAGCCCCATGAAATATTAAAACATTTAAATCATATTCCTTTCGTGATGTCAAGGAATTTTTTTCTTATATAATGATTAAAATAATTTATAATACCAACAGTAATGACATTTTCAGAACAAAGTGCCCTGCAATATATCTTTCAAAAAATATGGAAACCTGTCGAGTTAGGTCTTGGTTATATGTTAAACTGTATTTATTAGAGGTAGTAATATGGATATCTGTGAGGTCTGCAAAAGGCCATTAGATGAATGCATATGTTGTCCGGAATGTGGACATATATGTGACCTTGATAATGGAAGATACTACTGCCCTGTCTGTTTACCCAAAAAGAAGCAAGACTGATATAATATCCTACAGGTGCAAATAAACTTCCTTATATTTATAAGAAGAAAATATGCTCGTTAGGAATTTTCTGCTACTCAATCTCACCATTGCCGTTATCATATGGTTATTAAGCATAATAGGGCTGTTCCGATTACCGGAGGGCATGCTATATGATAGATATGTAACACTTACACCTGAGGTGCAGAGGTCATCTTCAAAGATACTCCTCATCAATTGTGATCTCAAAGACAAGTACAGTGGAGACGAGACCTGGTTAAGATTGCTCAGGATACTGGAAAGGTTTAAGCCTTTAAGGACTGTCTTTACATTTCTGCCTCCTTTTGCTTCAGAAGACTTCTATAGAGAGGCTACTGAGAATGGAAGGGTCATCTTTGGTAGAGAGATCGTCAGAAAAAGACAAAACCCTGATATGGTTGAGTTAGAACATCTCCCTGATAAAGCGATTAAACATGATATAAAATTCGGCATCATAAATCTTCCTCAGTCGTTTCATGGTATTTACCGATATGCTCAGAATTCATTCTCCCTTAATAATGAAGTATATCCATCGCTGGAAGCCATGGTAGTAAGGGATATCGTGGCTGATTCTGAATTGCCCGATTCGTTTCTTATCAACTTTAATGGGAAATTTAACGGGCTACCAAATATTGACCTTGATGATGCGATATCAGGTAAACTCATCCCTGAACTTGTAAAGGACAGGGTTGTGCTTATAGGCTTTAAGTCATCGGGGACAATACCTGCACTTCATACCCCCCTCTCATTAAAGGGTATCCTCCTCTCTTCATTAGAATTTCATGGATACGCACTCGATACACTCATCTATGGAAATGCAATAAAGAGAACGAGTTCGTTAATAAGGTTTGCCATCCTGATCAGTATGGTTATTCTTTATCTTACACTGTCTCAGGTATTCAGGATAAGGCTTTCGTTGATATTGCCCTACAGCGTTGTTACATTGATCTTTTATCTCATCACATGTTATGTACTATTCTCCTATCTCCACATCTGGATACCAATAGTAGAGATACTCACTCTTCATATAATTGCTTCAGTAACACTGCTCACAAGAAAGGCAATGATGGAAGAGGAAGGTTTAAGAAAGATACTCCTTGAGACGACCCTTAAACTTGAAAAGAGATTCTTTCCAGAGAACTTCTACAACATAGAGGACCACTGGTCACAGCTCATCACATTTGTAAGCCAGACCCTTGAACTCAATCGTGCAATCTTTCTTGAAAAGATAGAGGGAGAGCACAGGGTAAGGGAGGTGAAGGCCATGCATTGTTCCCTCGAAGATATCTATGAAAGGAGGAGGGATTATGAGAGGGAGCCCTATAGTACAGCCATACTCGAAAATAGCCCTGTGGAGATAGATAAAAGGCCGTTCTTTAAGGATATAAAAGAGGGTGAAAGGGAATATATCGTTCCCCTTGTCTTTGTCAATAGGGTCCTTGGCTTCTGGGCATTGAGTATAGAGTCTTCGAAGATCCAGGATATCCCTGCGTTCCTGAACATGGTAAGAGATTACGCGTTACAGATCAGCGAGTTACTCTATTTCAGGCAACAACAACAGATAAGACTGAAGAAGGAGAGTTGGTTGAGAAGATTTCTCAGATTTGAAGGCACAAAGCTCTTTTACAGGGAACTCTGGGAAAACCTGTCTGTCTTTGAAACAAGACTTATACTGCTTGAGAAGGTTCTCGATAGGATGAACATAGCAACCATACTCTACGACCTTTTCGGAAGGGTAATCTATATGAACAAACAGATGTCGGATATCCTCAGTTTTGTTGGTATCAAACCCTATGAGATGTCAGCATTTGACCTCGGTGTAAAACTTACAACCGTTGGACCTGAAAAGGTTCGTATCTTCCTGCAGAGGGTAATACTGGAACGAGATGAGGTGTCCCTGTCTGTCACCATGCCATCTGATATAAATAAGTTGTACATGCTCTATATCAAACCTATAGTTTATGAGGGTGGGGAGATGCCTGCCATTGGTGTGTATCCCTTTAGAGTAATGGGGATTATATTCGTTCTTGTAGATGTAAGTTATCTCAGATCCCTTGAACTCTTTAAGAATGACCTCTTTACAGACATTGATTACAGACTCAGAAACCATATTGAGGCGATCAATCTCGCAGCCTCATTCATTGGGCAGGAATCCCTACCCGAGGAACAGAGGAGGATAGCACTGCAGATCCTTACAGAAAAGGTCAGCACAACCGATGACTTCCTCAAGGAGATGAAGGAATACCTCCTTAAGGATATATTTGTCAGTGACCTTGAACATTACCCTGTAGATATAAAAGGACCCCTTCTTTCAGCAATCGAATATGTGTCAGGTATGGCATCAAAGAGGGGGATAAGGATAAATGTTGAGGTGCCTGAACTCGCAGGATTTGTATATGCATCACCAAGGCTCAGAGATGTAATAATCGAGATAATGAAGGTAGTATTGTATGATGCAATAGACGGCAGTGAAGTGGATATAAAACTTAGGGAGACTGAAAACATCTTCGAACTCAGTATATCCAATAAGGGAATAGGATTACCGCAGGAGATACTGAACAGATATCTCTTTTCCGAGTCCGATGAGACAAGCTCCACTGAACTCAAGACACTAAGGGCTGTAATAAAGCAGGTAAGAAGGTGGGAAGGTGATATAATGGTAAATAGCGATGTGGGTATGGGCATGGTATTTACATTGAATCTGAAAAGGGTCAAATAGATATGGAAGATTTAATATCTTTTTAGTAACCTAATAAGACCCAATAGGTGTGAGAAAATGAACAATAAAAAGAGGATACTCATAGTGGAGGATGATATCGCTATACAGAGACTCCTGTCCATGATGCTTAATGCCAAGGGTTATGATACATCCCTTGCAGAGCATGGATTAAAGGCAATGGAACTCCTGCAGAAGGAAAAATTTGATATTATAATCTGTGATATGATGATGCCATTTATGGATGGCCTCAGATTTATAAAATGGCTAAAAAATGAAGTCAAGATGGAACTGCCCGTGATTGTCCTGACATCTGTTCATGACCCGAAGATAAGGGAAGATATACTTAATGCCGGGGCAACAGATATTATATATAAGCCTGTTGCCTTACAGGAGCTATTTAAAAGACTGGAGGGTCTGTAGATATTCATTGCTCGTTTGAATTATTGAGGTAAAATGGAGCATGGAATCCTCAATATCTTTCCAGAAGGAAGTCTTGCCAGTTCAGTAACCACAACAGTCTTCATCGGTGTAGTGGTCTCGGTATTCTTCAATCTGAGATTTGGATGGGTACTTTCAGGACTCGTTGTCCCTGGCTACATAGTTCCCCTTCTCATTGCAAAGCCATGGGCAGCATTTGTAATATTCATAGAGAGTGTTGTTACGTACTGCATTGTATGGGGATTCTCCGAATACCTCTCAGGCCACTTCAAATTGACAAACCTCTTTGGAAGGGATCGTTTCTTCGCCTTCCTCATATTCAGCATGTTTGTGAGGATGCTTTTCGATGTCTTTCTGTTACCCTACGTAGGGGAATTTCTGAATAACAGGTTTTACCTCAACTTTGACTACCGCAATAACCTCCATAGTTTTGGCCTTATCATAGTAGCACTCATGGCAAACCAGTACTGGAAGCCTGGTTTCTTCAGGGGGGTGATCCCTCAGTTTGTCACTGTTGTTGTGACCTACATTATTGTGAAATATCCGCTAATGGAGCACACAAACTTTACCATAAGTAACCTCGGCTATATTTATGAGGATATTGCTACATCTATCCTTGCAAGTCCCAAGTCTTATATCATACTCATCACCACAAGCCTCATAGCCTCAAGAATGAATCTCCAGTATGGATGGGAATACAGCGGAATACTTATACCCTCACTCCTTGCCCTCCTCTGGTATAACCCGCAGAAGATCGTGGCAACAATAGTCGAATCCATCATCATACTCCAACTCGGTAAGCTGGCATTGAGGATGCCTGTCTTTAAGGGCATGACCATAGAGAAGGGAAGAAAGATACTGCTCTTCTTCACTATAAGTTTTATATACAAGTATATAATCTCCTACCTCATACTCCATTTTATGCCAGGAGAGAAGATATCTGACTACTATGGTTTTGGCTATCTATTGCCAACCCTTGTTGCAATAAAGATGCATGACAAGGATATTACCTTAAAGGTCACAAGGTCAGTTGTACAGACCTCATTCATGGCAATCATAATAGCGAGTATTATAGGTTATGGCCTTACATTCCTGAATCTTCCATTATTCCAGAGAGAGGGTCTCATAAGAGAGGAAAGGGAAGAGATTATAAGGAGAGAGGGCAATAATCTTTTTGATATGGTGAGGGAAGAAAAGGTAAAGATATACCAGAGCATTGGGATGACTACACTATCTCCACCGATACCAAAGGAAGTGGAAATATTTAAGGGAGCTATAAGAGATATACAGGATTATATCAGAACAAAAGATGTCAATTATCTGAAAAAGGCTCAGGGATTACTCTCCCAGATAGGCTACAGGATACACCTTCCTGAAGAGGGATACCTGTACATTAGGCAGGAGGATATAAATCGAGGATGGGGAACATACGTCTTCAATCCTCATCAAGATGGTGGGTTGGTTATTGAAGTACCGTTACCCATAGATGAGTGGGGAAGCCTTGAGGCAGGTGCAAGACTGTTTAAAAGTCTTAATGGATATGCAATGGCTATTGGTGGTATAAGCATAAAGACTCCAGAGGGCAAAACGCATAATCCGCTTATTAGATATGACTCTCTATTTCAGGAATTTCACAGGGAGATGGCAAATCAGAATGTTCTTCAGGTAAGGGGGTACACCATGGAAAAGATAAGATGGGTAACGGGCGAAAGGCCTGAGACCGAAACAATAGAGCTTAGAGAACCTGAATCCTTACTCCTTGTAAAATCCAGGCTACCCTATGGTTTCAATCTCTCAACCATGAGGTCCCTCATCGGAGAAATGACTGTAGAGTGGGGGAGGACACCTTTTACAAACATCCAGAGAGATTCTATAACATCAGGATTTGCAGAATTAATGCTTAACAGGGAGGATATAAAGAAATTGCTCTTCAGACCAGTATTCTCTCTCTATGATGTCCCGCTAACCGTACGTGAGCAAAGGATCGATGGGTATCTCCAGGACTGGCTATTAAGAAGTAAAGGTCTGATTGCCGATAAGGGTTCAAACCTCTATAAGAAGGCTACCCTTGAAGAACTCATCTTCCTTGATGAAGAGGTCATCACACCACTCATTAAAAATTCGCAGGATGGATATTCATCAGATGGATGGACAGAGAAAGGACTCAGTGAGTTGAGGGTGATCGCATCTGCATCAGCACTACTTGGATACAAGATAATCCTCTACAGGGACAGGCTATCAGGTGAAGACTTTATAATACTGGTTGAGGATGAAAACCTTAAAGAACGGCGATACTGGGGTACGTATGTTTTTAGGCTTGGAGAATCAAACAACTATATCATACATATACCCCGGCCACTCTTTGAGCTGAATGTATTTGAATACGGTGTCTCACTCTTTGCAAGGCTCAAGGCAAAGGCGCTTCTTATAGGTGGTACACATCCATATGCTAACAACGACCTTAGTTCTGATCTGATAAATATGGATAATAAGGCAAACCTTTTTAATCTTGTCAATCAGGTTCTATTACGTGAGTTTAGGGATGACACATTTATGAGCCTTCAGTGTCGTGCCTTCGGTCTCAAGCCTGAGAGAAAACTGCCTCAAGAGGATGTAATACTCACATTTGACAATGGTGTCACTAATAAGGATTTTCTAAGTCCCCTTGCCAAAAAACTGCTGGACACACTTGAAGAAGATGGTCTAAACACTGGTTTTGTGGATGGAAGAGGAGAGACTGCAGGTTATGAAACAAGCTTTACGCCACCACTGTTTTATATTGATCAGACATTGAACAAGGAGTTCGGCATTCTCTGGCTTTCTCCCTTTGCAAGGGCAACCTATCGGCAGCAGACTGAAAACAGGCTACAGAATGCCCAATTTAAGGCGATTGGAATCCCTATCAATGAAGCTGACCTCTACACCTATATAATGAAAGCAAAGTTCATAGGGGATTCATCAAAAGTTCCACCCTCCATGCTCAAAAAGATAAAGGAATATGCAGAGACCCAGGATATAATAGGACTTTATAACATAAAGTCTGTATGGAAGTCCTTTGGCTTTAGAATGGTCATAGATATAAATACAAAACAGCCATTCCTCCTTGTATATTCTCAATCAGGGAGACTTCTTTTAGTTGCCAATCTTATGCCGAGGGAGCCTGAAATAGAGATAACCTTAAGCAGAGAGACTATGCAGAGAAGGAGTATCTCCAGGTTTATAGACACAAAGGCTGGATTTTTGAGGTTCAGGGGAGAATTTGAGGTATCTTAAGCTTATCATAGCAGGCCTTGTCCTTATCTATCTTATCTATAGATTACTGCCCTTCTATTACACCATAACAGGTAAAAAATCCGAGGGATATATCTATAAAGAAATGATAGCCAATTCCACAATAAGCATCTCTTATTTAATAGATGAGGAAAAGTGGCTGGTCTTTCCCTTTGAGGTTAAAGGCGAACTCCTGAGGGTGGTAACAAATGCAAACCTTCCAAAGAATATTAATCTAAAGAAAGAAGGTGGATGGGAATATTCATTAAGGTATCAGATAACAGGAAAAGGTGGGGCTGTATTACTTGACAGAACCCATCACCTCCATTCAAAGATAACATTTTACAAGGATGATAGATTGGGCGAATTTACATCCTCCTTTTATACAGAGACAGATATTATACCTGCTGACTCAAGGGGGTTCAGGATCAACATATCCCATCTCAAGGATGCAGATGCCATCAGGTTTATACTCCTTAAAAAGGATAAAGATATAAAGGATGTGAGCCTCAGAATCTATACGCGCTATGAACCTAAGGAGAGGATACTCGGCTATATGTGGAGACGCTTCAGTGAGAAGAAGAGAGAGAGACTCGCAATGGGCAATATCTATCCCCCTCAACTCCTTACAGAATACGAAAAAAAACGTATCCTTCAAAGTCAATGGAGACCCCTTGGACCACTTGGTGCAAAGGGGAAAGACTTCATCCCCAAAAACCTATATGTACTTAAAGAGGTAGAGGCAGAGGAGATAGATATATACATCCCGCCTATTGGCATCTTTATAAAAGGTGGTCATCACGCTACGGTACCTGTTCCTGAAGGAGGTGGCAACTTAAGGATAGAGTTCTATAACAACACAGAAGCAGAGCCTCATGATATAAGGCTTTTCTGGTATGGCAGAGAGATTGAACAGTTCTTTGAGAGGACAATCAAGTGGAAAGACCCCACAAAGACATCTATTGAATCTTTTTTCGATACAGGTCTCATCGATATATACAGTGAAGACCCTATAGGTTTAAAGGCCTTCCTTATAAAGGGTAAAGAAGAGAAGGAGATAACACCTGAACCTGTATATATGAGGGCTTATATCAGTGATTTAAACAAACCGGTGACATTCCACATCTCACATCATGGTGAAAGTCCAACACCATTTAAGGCATCTTTAAGGTTAATACTAAGAGAGGACATCAAACCCGCCAGTTATGCAATTTACGAACTACTCAATCAGGAAGACAAGGTAGTATACAGGGGGAAACTTCCACTTAATCCTATCGCATCCTTTTATGATACCCTCTCAGGTAATTACCTTGATGTGGAGGTATCTGAAGCACAAGACTACTATTTCTACTTGCCAGCAGAGGTAGATGGGATAAGATTCTATTCAGATACAGAGGTGATAGTCACAGGATATACAAGACCTGACAATATGGTAAGGTCTATAGATATTCCTGAGGATTACCTTCCATCAACCCTGCTTGAAGAGAAAGAACCCTCATGGTTTGCAATAAGACCTGCGGGATACTGGTCTCTTATATATGAAGCACGCTCGGTCATTCTTATTATAAATAGAAGACCACCTGAAAGAAGGGAGGAGCTCATAGAGGGAAGATATGAATGGGAAGATTATGTGCCTGAGGGCAGGTATCAGGCGTATTATGTGCTTACAGATGAGATAAAGGATGTCAAGCCTGACAGGGAATCGCCTGATTATTATTTTCCTTTGAGAACTGATACTGACAACACCATCCTCTTAAGAGAGATAAAGGGCCTCAACACAATAGCGCCAACACTCCTCTATATCCTCAAAGGGGATGGAAGGTCAGATATAAAGGTATATGTTGATGACAGGCCCGTGTTGAATACAAAGGTTTATGGTAATATCGGCGAGATAAGGTTATCACCACTCAAGTTCGGTAAGCACAAGATAAGGATTGAGTCATCACATGCTGGAGAGTTTTACATCAATAACATTCGTTACACAGGAGGCCCTATTATATTTAAGAGATTTACAAGCAGGCTTAAAAAAGAAGGGATAAGTTTTTTATACAGAAAGGCTACGCCTTTTGAGGAGGTTCTCAGTGTTAGATTCTATGCACCCTCAGGCAATAATCAGAGAAGCATCATCGATGTCAGTATAGAGGCAGATAGGGAAGCGGATCTAAGACCTTTTAATAAATGGACGTTTCTCAGGAGACGGTTCAGCATAAGGCCTGATGACTCAAATGCCCTCCCCATGCTTTATGCCCCTGATAAATACCTTCAACCAGGTCAACTTCTCTTTATACCTGTTGGTGAAGATCTGCCACCAGGTACATACAGGATTACCTTCATGCCTGTCTCAGGTACAGGATACATCTCACTCCACAAGATTACACCAGGTGAATACGAAGAATTTAGATTCTATAATGAAAGGGTTCTAAACTATGAGGATATATATTATTAGGTTATTAATCCTGCTGAGCCTTCTTCTTCTCCCCTCTCTCAGCCATGCTGATGATATATATAAACTCCTTATGGATGCAAGCAGAGGTGGTGAATATACAATACCCTCGGCAGAGGATTTGCAGAATGCTGAAAAACTCTTTGAACATCTTTTTAAGGGCATACTTGATGATGAAACAAAGAGATTATCCGCCATGATTGGATTCATCATCTCTGAGTTAGAGCATAGTGGTGAGAAGTTGATAATCCTGAAGGAGAAGGATGATAAGAAAAGGGGAAGGGGATTTTTTATATTCAGGCTGGATGATTACAGGGAATTTGCCGTACAGATTCCACATGCATTCACTGACATTCACACACGCGAGATTGGTCTCAGGCTGTTTCTTGATGCAAGGGCTAATGCAGTGGTATTTAACACAGTAGCACGTGAATATACCTCTGATAAAGATCAAAAAAAAGAGGCGGATATGGCACATATAAAGGAGAGTTATTTTATAGCCTTTGCAAGGGCATTTGCCAGAACACATCAATCAGGCTATATGGTCCAGCTTCATGGTTTTTCCAAACAAAAGAGGGTAACACACTCTGCAAGGCAAAGCGATATGATTATAAGTTCGGGCAAATCCACGGTTTCACATATCACCATGGAGATATACCGTTGCCTTAAGGATAGCATAAACCTAAAGGTGAGCCTCTACCCATACGATGTGAAAGAACTCGGCGGTAAAACAAATTCCACAGGTATCATACTGAATCGGATGGGCTACAATGGTTTTGTGCATATAGAGATGAGTAGGGAGTTGAGGAATCTCTTGATGAATAACGAACAAACATTTAAGAAATTGGAGAGATGTATACAGTAAGAAATTACACAATGAGAAGGCTATTCATCTTTATTATCATAATACTCTATCCCTTGCAGGTATTCTCCATGCTTGATGATACAGAGTTAAGATTGCAGAAACAGTTTAATACACCCCTTAGATGGGATAACATAGAAGACAAAGAACCATGGCTTGATGGTGTAAAGCCTGAATACAAAGGCAGATATGGTTTTCATACAGTAACACTTGGTTGTGGTGAGTATGTGCAGGTGAGGCTCTATAAGGGTAAGTCATTGAGGATATACAATCCTGAGGATGAATTCAGGGGAGATGAAATCGACATATATCTTTCAAATGGTTCAGGATTATATATTACCTATCCCTATAGCATTGATCAAGAAAGGAGTTCCCTCCTTCTTACACCTCCTGAAAGGATACCCTATGTTGTAAGGATTGAAAATACTTGCAAAAAGGAGAAGATAGAGATAGGACTCTTTTGTTCAAGATATGAATATATAGAGAATGTAGCACCATACAGGAACCTTATTGAATTACCCCTTGAGAAGGTATGGATAAGCATGACCGATAAACTGCCAACAGAGGCCTTTTATCTCCTGATGCCCTATAGCGCCGTCTCTGTAAAGATCAAGGGTGGTGCAGCATTCTCCATTGAAAGCAGGTATGTCTATAATCCTTATGATGCGGTAAGGCTACAGCCTTATCATATACAGGTAAGGCTTGACGGGATGATATTCAAGAACATTGACCATGAGTCACTCCCTCATACCACAACACGTGTATATGTGAACGGTGATGAGAAGACCATAGGAAGGACCCAGGAGGACTTTATGAATATACCCGAGGGAGAACACGAACTGGTAATCGAGACAGATGCAATCCTCTATATAAGACTTCTGAGGAGGGATGAACCTGATCACCTCTTCACCATAAATGAACCATCCATAACCGCAAAGGATATCAGGATGATGGGAAGCACCCCTGTGCTGAGAAAATCACCATGGGGGATTAATGAGTATGACATGATTGGCCTTATTAAAAACAGTCCATCTCCTGCCCTTTTGGAATTCATGACAAGTAACCTTATAAAGGACAATACACTACAGGAAAGCGACATTATTGGGACCATGCTACTAATGAATGTATCCATGGATAGTCCCTATGCATCAGAGGCTGCAAGGCTCTATTATCTTTCCCATACATTCTATAGGGATATCCCTCCTGATAATTCAGGGGTTGATAGTTTGAAGAGATTCTTTTATTTCATCAATCCATCACTGAGGGATGTAACACAGCCTTATGAGAGTGTCCTCAATTATGAACACCTTGAGGATGCCTTAAGACTCCTCCCATCCTCTATTTTCACAGGCCTTACAAGTGTTGAAGACAGGCCATTGGTATTTCACATTCCCGAAAGACCATCACCATCATTCATAAGATTTATCATTAGCAAAGAGGGTATGGATGAAGAAACAAGATTGATGATGCAGTTGGACAATGCCCCTCCTTTGACTATGAAGTCTTACAGGGATGAAACACTCAGAAAGAAGGATTTTATGACAACACAGGGTGAGGAAGCATTAAATATCTTATCATCATTGCAGTATTATGTTGAGCCATCTACTCTTGGCGGAAGGTTCTCATCCATAAGACCTCCAGCGCCAATTATTGATGCAGGATACTTTGAGATGCCACTACCCAAAAAGGCAAAGGTCATTAAACTCTGGAAGAGAGGCCAGGGCATACCAATGGTAGCACTCCAGTACAGGGCATCAAGGGATTATAGCCTCCCACAGTCTGCATTCATGAGATATACGAAGTCAATAGTCCAACCACATAACCTCATAATCAGACTATTGAGGGATGGTGAAGAAACCCTGAATCAAATAAAAGAGAGTCAGGATTGGGGTTTTCCGTTCACTTACACTGTAAAGCCAGGCGATACACTTGAAGGCATATTTAGGAATGTAATGGGGTTAAAGATGAGTGAGATATACAATGGCTATATTGAAAGATTCAAGACCTTAAATCCTGATATAAGGGATATAAACCAACTCCGCCCTGATAAAAAGATACACCTTCCAATAAAGTTTCTGGCCTTAGATGATATTATCAAACTTGAGATCCTGAATGACCTCATACCCTTTTATCGCCTTATCAATGCACGTGCAAAAAATTTCATGGCAAGTATAGAAAGGCAAAATTTGCCAACCATTGATGGAGAAGATAGATTTTTCAACACCAAAATCAACCATGCAAAGAATCTATACTCAAATGGTGAATACCTCAAAGCCTTTGAAACCCTTCAATATGCCATATATCAAAAGAAAGGTATTGAAAGGGATGAGGCAGAGTTACTTCAGGCTGATATATTAAAGGCGGTTGGTGAGCACTTCCTTATGGAGAATCTTCTCAAGGGTATATTCACATATTCAGGATATGAGGTGATTAGGCAGAGGGCGTTTGAGAAATTATCAGCTTATTACAAGGAGACAAAAGATATCGAGGGTCTGATCAGCCTCTACTCAGTCTCTCTATTGAAAAATCAAGAACTGAGAGATATCCCTGAACTCCTCAACATACTTCTTGAAGAAGGTGAGTACGAGATGGTTTTAAAAATAGGACTCCTTCTGCCTTATGATATTCAGCCTGTTGAGGTATTGATCAGAGCATCTTTTGAGAAATCATGGTGGGATGCCTTTGATATCTTTATAGAGAGACTCCAATCTCCGCGGGAGAGATACTTCTGGATGGCAAAGAGGATGCTTAAGGAAGGTGATTATGAAAAGGCCCTTGAACTCTTCAAGGATTCTGGCGCCGTGGGTGAGAAATGGTATGAATGGATAAGAGAAGCAGATTCAATATATTACGGATTAAAGAACATTAATGATAGCGATATATATAAGTTAATAAAGAGATGGCAGGTATGGCAAGCAGAACATCCTGGACCATTTAGATGGAGGATAGCAGATGAACTTTTAATAGACTCTTCAGGCGGCATGTCCTTATATAACAGGGCAAGAAACATGTATCTTGAGATGTTCCTTGCTAAAGAAGACAGGCCAGTGAAATTCAAGGTATACGGACCATTGAGTGTAAGGATAGAGGCAAGACCTCTGTACGAGACAGACCTTAATACACCATTTAATGGATGGATAGAGCTAAAGGACAATGGCATAAGTGGCCATTATCCCATAAATGACAACATTCCATCAGATGCCCTTACGGTCTTAGGAGAAGGTGGGTTCAAGATCGGACAGAAGGTGATGCTTGCCTATGATATCAATGAAGGCCTCCATCATATTGAGATATATTCAAGGGATACACCCCTCCTCGTGAGGATTTATGTAATGGAGCCAGAGCTAAGGGTTCCCATCCTCCCTCCTATAAGCCCTGATACAATCTCGGCCCTTGCAATAAGTTGTGACAGAAACATGCTCACCTCTGTTATCCAAGAGGTATTACACCAAATCCACGATACAAATAATTCACCTGTTATTGTGAGCGTCAGAGACGTGGAGAACAGGGATGTTATAAAGGAGATGATTGACCTTCTATGGGAGGCAGAGCACAATGATGAGAAATTCAATGACATCCTTGCTATGGCAGAGGCACTTTTCTTGAGGAATCATCATATACCTTCCCTCAAACCACTTATCAACAGACTTTATAAGAAGACCATACTCATTCCCTTTCAGAACATAGTAAGCTCAGGTGGTATACGGATCAGGGGTATAAATGGTGAGAAATTTACAACGCCTGAAATGAGGGTCAGGACAGCGATGCTTTCACCATTGATGCCAGGTGAACATCTACTCTATGGGTATGAGCGGATTATCCTTAATATGAAGAACCTGAAAGAGAAGGATTTAGAACTGACCATCACAACAGAGACCATTGCATACCTTCCTCTTGAGCCAATGGAGATATTTTTTGAACTTGATGGAGAAAAGGTCAAGGAGGTATTAATTGGTGAGAATGGTAAAAGACAGGTAGAACTACACCTCAGGATTGAGGAAGGAGAACATTACCTTACAATTGGAATAAGTAAACCCATGGTTGACCAGTTCCTCAGGATTAAGGTATGGGAGAGGCATGATTCAGTGGATATACCCCTAATCAAGACTGTTGAAAGGAGGTATTACCTTGCAACCATGGATGAGCCTGTTGTAATTGTAGCCAAAGGACCACTCCTCCTTCACATAGAGAAGATGACCAATGATGAGTCAAAAATGAGTTATATGGAGATAGGGGAAGGCCTTCATACCCTCAGATTTTATCCTGAGTCACCTGATACTGAAGCACTCTTTAGATTCTATAGAAGAGAGCCTTTACAGGAGAAGCCTTCCACCCCGCACAGGAGATTTGCAGTTGAGTATAAAGGGGCAATAATACCACCTATAGAGGTCAATGAGCCATCAGTTCCTGAATATGTAGGGTTTGATGATAGATTATCTCTTGGTTCACAAGAGGATGGCACACTGAGCGTAACAGGTTCCTTTTTAAGGAGAAGACAGGCAGAGGCTGAAGAAAGGCTGGAGGAGTTCATTGAATTAAGGCTTACCCACAGGTTCTTTGATGAATTCTCGAGGAAGCTAAAGAGATATGAGGTCATGGACCGCATAAGAAAATATGGGGGACCAACACTTGGATTTATAGGCCATATAGCATATAGACCTTTAGAGACTAAGTACAATTTTAATCTCAATGCATCCCTTTATCTGCAGAAACCCTCAGGCGAGGGGAATGTTGAACACTCATTGAACCTTGATGCATCCATTATAGACAAAATGGAACTGGGCATAAAGACATATCACACTCCCTCACTTGCAGCCTTTCTACGGGTCATGAGCATGGATGATTATGATGGTTATAAACCTGAGGAGGTAGATCAGGATATATTCACACCCTATAAGGCAGAACATAAATATGGCCTGCGGATCTCTGATACACTTTTTTATAGACCATGGCTTGACTCCGTTCTCTCCCTTTATGGCAAGGTAGTCACCAATGAAGACCTGAACCCCTTTAAGCCTGACCATTACGGTTTTGAGGTGAGATGGAGACAACTCATAAGGAATTTCCAGACAGACATTTCCTATCAGGAGAATCATTATCTTCGTGACAGTGATAGGGATAAGCCTGTAGCCACAAGGAGGATCGATCTTGGTGCATCCTTTGAGAAATGGCTCAACCTTAATAAGAGGCTTGAGATAGGATTAGAACTAATATGGCACCTGAATATAAACGAGGTGTCAGGTAAATTCTATCTTAGCATCCATTTTGGTAAGGGAAGAGGATACAGGGATTTTCAGTATGGTGATATAGATTTCCTTGATTTAAGGCAGATGCATATCTCCTATGAAGATGATAACAATCGGATATTACAGGACAGGGGCTTTTAAGCATGAAGATAGAGGTTAAGAGGATAGAAGGGATAAGGGAATTACTGACCACAGGCATGTCTCCTCTATTAATAAAGACAGAAAGCACGAGGATAGATGAAATTATCAGAGAATTCATTTCATGGCTTCAGCATTCAGAAAAACCTTTGCCTGATGATCACACCGAATTACAGAAAGAACTGATAGCCTTTCTCTCATACAACATAAACGCAAAGCTTGCCAGCACACAGGGATTACGGAAGCAACACTTTGAATTTATAAAGGGTTTTCAGAGTCTTGTAGCGGTTGAGGACAGGAGAAGACATATCATGGAGCATGCAGGCTACCTTGGTGCAACAAAGAAACAACTTAAAGGGGATAGCAGGGCGTTCAACAGATGGTTTGGAGAGGATGCGGTGACTGACAGATATAAGAGGCGTATCCTTGAAACAGAAAAGAAGATAGCCTTAAACCTCGAATGTGTTGGTAAGCTCACTGCTGAATTTATCTATAAAAACGGTGAATCTCTTGGCTATCGTACACTATGGCGCCACTTTAAAATAGAGAATCTCCTCATCCCTTTCCTTTCATACGAGGTTCAGCCTAATATTCGATTAAGTGCCTTTAAGGCCATGAGCACAATACTTAAATCAATGCCTGGGGAGTATCAAGAGGGATCTGTCGAGGATAGTATTCTTCAGTATATCTATCGTTTTTCACTCGATATAAATCAGGATATATGGATACAGTGTGAGGCACTCGACCTCCTTGAAAGCCTCTCAACCGTATCCCTTGCGAAGGCACTAAGGAGGAGACTCAGTGAACCACAAAAGGGTGATGACCTCTTTGTCAGAAGACACTCAGTGACATTACTTGGAAGAAACCTCAAGAGATTGCCTGAGCTTCTTGAACTTATCCCTCTGATATCAAAGGATCCCTCACCCTATGTAAGACAGGCACTTCCTCATGCACTCATAGATGCTCCTGGTGATTATATCAAGAGATGGTTACATCAACTCGCCCTAAAAGATCCCTCACCTCAGGTCAGGGCAACCGCCCTTCTTGAGATAGAAAATATACTAAAGACAAAAGAACTCTTTGATGATATGCTCATGATATTTACAGAGACATTCAGACATGAGAAGGATGAATTTGTCCTTCGGGTTGCCCTTGAGAGTGCTGTCAGGACAACAGATGTAGCACTCAATACCATGGATAAGTACATGGCCATAGAGTGGTACACTGCCATAAAGGATGGGGTGGAATGGTTACATCAAAATTCTGAGAGTATAGCTGTAAGACGATGGGCCTCACAATGCAGAGAAAGGTTATGGGTCATCTATGATACTGAAGCACAGAGGCTCATAAAGATGCTGGAGAATGAATTAATAGAATTGAAAAAAGGAAAAAGGAAACGGATTCCCAACAGCCTCTTAAATGAATTTGGTGAGGAGAGGCTCTGTAGAGTTCTCTCTGTGATGAGTCAAGAGGACTTCGAGTATTCTCTTGGTAAGACCCTAACCGGAAGATATATTATGAAAGGCCCTGCCTTCAGATTTCGCCTCTGGAGACTTATATACGAATTTTTCCATCCTGACCCTGATAAAAGACAAGCCTTTCCCCATACAACCGGCAGGTGTTTTTATGGCAATATCCATATCCCATCATCCATAATGGCAGAACTGACAGAGACAAAGGTTCCGGGTGAGCCATTATATATACCCACAGAGGCGGGCTGGAGACCATACCTGCCCCTTGTTGATGAATTAATCTCCTCATTAAAGCATGGCATTATTACAGACCCTGTAAGGATATATACAAGTGAAGGTATCACCGAGATAATACCACCAGGTTCAATACTCAAAAGGCTAAGGGCGTATTTAAGCCTCACCCTCAGATTCGCTCATTACTCAAGGCTGAGAAACTGGCATGAAGATTCACAGCTCAGACCTTCTGCATATATAGAGGCTGTATCAAAACTGGGCTTTAAGATAAGACATACGGGATGGACCCTCAAGACAGAGGAAACCCCTGTTGATCCTGCTGTTAAGAGATTTTTTATCCCCATAATAGGATTTCTCAGCCCTGATATATTGAATGATATGAAGGACTATTTCTTCTCGGTATACAAAAATTCCCTTTACGAACTCATTGTCTTTACCTCAATCATCATAATCGCCTTTGTCCTAAGCATTATCTTCCAGAGCATCACTATAAGGAAGACAAGAAGGAGTTTCCCCATTGTCATTGGTGGCTGGGGCACTCGTGGCAAATCAGGTACAGAGAGGCTCAAAGCAGCACTAATAAATGCACTGGGCTATAGCCTTATATCTAAGACCACAGGCTGTGAGGCCTTCTTCCTCTATTGCACACAATTCAGCAGGCTTGAGGAGCTCTTCATATTCCGTCCTTATGATAAGGCAACTATCTGGGAGCAGGATAATCTCATGCGTCTTGCCGAGAGTCTGAAGTGTGATGTCTTCCTCTGGGAATGTATGGGGCTCACACCTTCGTACGTAAGGATACTCCAGAGGAAGTGGTCACGTGATGACATATCCACAATAACAAATACATACCCTGACCACGAAGACATTCAGGGTCCTGCAGGGATTAATGTAGCAGAGGTCATGACTGAGTTTATACCCGAATCAGCGATTCTCATCAGCAGTGAGGAACAGATGAAGCCTGTGCTTTCAGAGGGTGCACGGAGGGTGGGTACCAAGGTCAGGTTTGTGAATTGGCTCGATGCAGGTCTTCTCACACCTGATATCATTGAGAGGTTCCCTTATGAGGAACATCCTTATAATATCGCCCTTGTGTTAGCCCTTGCTGAGGAACTTGGCATTAAAAGGGACTTTGCAATAAAAGAGATGGCAGACAGGGTAGTGCCTGATATCGGCGTGCTTAAGGCGTTTCCGACAGCACCTGTAAGGTCAAGGAGACTTGAATTCATAAATGGCATGTCTGCAAATGAACGATATGGATGCCTGAGTAACTGGAGCAGAATGGGTTTCAAGGATCATGATTATATAAATAACCCTGGGGAACTAATCTGTACGGTTGTAAATAACAGGGCTGACAGGATTCCCCGCTCACAGGTTTTTGCAAAGATTATTGTTGAGGACATAAGTGTAGATAAACACTTCCTTATCGGAACAAACCTGAAGGGGCTTTTAGGTTATATAAAGGAGGCATGGGATAGCTATATCTCGCAGATATCCCTCTGGCCCATGTCACCAACCTCCCATTCACCTGAAATAATAATAAAACGAATGGCAACAAAGCTGAGGGTTCCTATAGCAGGCGAAGTGGTTAATAACAGGTTAAGAGCCATGCTTACAGGAATAGGTATAAGGTCAGATAAAGAAATAGAGAATCTCATTGCAATGGCTGATAATACTGATGAACTGAAGAAGAGACTGGATGAACTCGGCCATGATAGGTACAGTGATGGGATTATAAAGCATCTCAAGGACTATAAAGAGATGAATAGAGAATATGAATCATTTCTTGAAAGGGCCAAAAATGCTAACACCTCAGAAAGAGATAAACTCGATACAGAGTTTCATCAGATCCTCTGGAGATGGTTTAATAGTAAAATTGTTGTTATATGGGACCATCACGCAAGCGGTAACAGAATTGTAAATATAATCACCGAGGAGACACCCCCTGGGCTCTACAACCGTATCATGGGCATACAGAATATAAAAGGCACAGGCCTGGACTTTGTCTATAGATGGCAGGCATGGGATAAATGCTATCGATATTGCAGACAGATACTCAATGGTAGCCAGAAGGAGTTTGAAGAAGGTCTGGCAAACCTTTCAGCGTTTCAGGATTTCGGCATACTCTGTGAGGAATATGTAAGAGAGACCATAGAGAAGGCAAGGACCTTACCACATGCTCAGAATGAAAAGGCGCAGGCAGAACTCACTGTCACAATGTCAAATCTTGAGAATCAGATGAAATGGATCCGTGAAGGCCTGGGGATTAACCCAAAAACAGGCATCTTCACAACTTTACTTGATACGGTTGAGTCTTTTATGGATATAGGAGACGCTGTAAAAAGAAGGAGAAAAGCAAACAGGATATACAGAGACCTTGCAGATGAACGAATAAGCCTTGAGCGGGCAGCAAAAGAACTCAACAATCTTAACAAAAGGCAGAAGGGTGGGTGGCTCAAGGAATATCTTCTAAAAGATTGACACAACCTTGAAAAGGAGCTTCTAAAAATGTTTTACTGATTATACAGTGATAATGTATACATTTGACGTTTATAGCAATGAATTAAGAGACCTTCCTGTTGATAAGTTTATTAATGAATTAAGATTGGCGATAGAACACAAATCCATCAGATATATAAGGTTTAAGGATGATAGTTTTCTTCTCCGTAACAGAAAATGGATTGAGGCATTCTCCAAAGAGTATAAAAACCATATAGGATTGCCCTTTATCATCAAGGTTACTCCTCAAACGATTGATAGAGTCAAACTGATGACCCTTAAAGATGCAGGACTGGTTATAGTTATACTCAATATAATAAGTGGTAGTGAAAGGGTCTGTGCAGAAGTCTTGCAGAGAAGGCTCAGTCATTCTTACCTTATATTATCCTCACAGATATTAGTCGAATCAAAAGTTTTTCCTATATACGAAATAGTGTCTGACAGCCCCTTTGAGACAGAGGAGGATAAAGTTGAGACAATAAGTGTAATGGCAAGCCTGAAAAGACCATTTCTCATCCATACAGTTCCGTTTCACCTTATACCTAAACCACAAATTATTGAAATGTCTCCATTGGAAAAGACAACTGAAAAGAATGCTTTTAAATCTCCATATTTCAATAAACTCCTTTTTATAACCCCTCATGCCCCCAGATTAATCATACGATATCTTAACAAACCCCGTAGAAGTAGAAATTTGACACATTCACTGCTATTAAATATCCTCTACCTTACAGCAAAGTTTCCCATAAAACCAATTTCAATCATCCTTATCATTGCAAGGCTACTCCATCTTAATCCATTAAGGGCATTGATGACATTTATTTTAATCTTGAGATTGGGGAAGATACTTAAGCCCTTATGATTATATCCATTCTATCTGTCATGGTATACTCCTCCAATATGTTAAACTGTATCAAATGAAGAATACCACTGTTTTGTCTGCCTCCATGGGGGAAAGAGAGAAGGATGAACGCTTTATGAGGCATGCCCTCAGAGAGGCTGAGTTCGCCTTCTCAGAGGGTGAGGTGCCTGTGGGTGCAATCCTTGTAATTGACGACAGGATTATCTCTATGACTCATAACATGAAAGAATTCAGCAATGACCCAACAGCCCACGCCGAGATACTGGCCATTAAGAATGGGGCAACAATAACAGGCAACTGGCGTATGAACAATGCAACCCTATACGTGACAAAGGAACCCTGCATAATGTGTGCTGGAGCAATGATTAATGCAAGGCTCGGAAGGCTTGTATATGGATGTAGGGATACAAGATATGGTGCTGTAGAGACTCGGTTTCAGTTGCTCTCGGATAATAGCCTAAACCATCGGATAAAGGTAACATCAGGCGTCCTTGAGGAAGAATGCGGTGTGATATTGAGGAGATTCTTCAAAAACTTGAGGATAGAATAATAGTTTAAAAGGTCAAAAAAGTTCAAAAGGGTAAAGAGTAAACGTAAAATACTAAATGTTAGATGCCTATTGTCCTTTAGTCCGTGGTCTGTAGTCTTTGGTCTGTTTTTTTGAAAGATGGAGGAGTGGCCGAGTGGCTTAAGGCGGCGGTCTCGAAAACCGTTTCCCGAGCAATCGGGACGCAGGTTCAAATCCTGCCTCCTCCGTTAGTTTAATAAAAACGGAAGATATTTGGTCAGAGGAAACATATGTTATAACTGTGGTATGGAGCTTAAGGAATGGTATGTTGAAGAGGGTGACCTGACCATAAGCTACGAAAGAATAGTCTGTCCACATTGTGGCTGGCAACTTGAAGGGGCAATGGAGTTTCATAATGAAGAGGATAAGGAAACCTGAGATATTACATATGAAATCCCAAAAATGTTAAACTAATAAAGATCTAAACAGATTTTTATTATTAGTTGTCAGAGGAGAGGTGCCCGAGTTGGCTGAAGGGGCACGACTGGAAATCGTGTGTCCCGAGTAAAATCGGGACCGAGGGTTCGAATCCCTCCCTCTCCGTCACTGAACCACATAGGGTTCAGTGCATGAACCATGGGAGGATACATAACCTGCCAAGTTCATGGCATAATTTCAAATTAACAGCCAGGCCTTCGGGCCCTGTGCAGCAGGGTGCTGTGAACCCCGTCAGGTCCGGGAGGAAGCAGCGGTAAGCAGTTATCCTGGGTGCCGCAGGCAAACCTGAAGACCTGGCTATCTAAAATAAAAATTCGAAATTAAAAATCAGATTATGAGTTACATCGTCCTTGCACGTAAATGGCGTCCACAGGTCTTTGATGACCTCATCGGACAGGAGACAATAGTCCGCACCCTTAAGAATGCCTTGTCTGCTGGAAAGGTAGTACACGCCTATCTGTTTTCAGGACCAAGAGGTGTAGGGAAAACCTCAACAGCAAGGATACTTGCCAAGGCGCTCAATTGTATAAATGCTCCTGTGAGCGAGCCCTGCGGAAAGTGTCAGCATTGTATAGCCATTACAGAAGGCTCATCTGTTGATGTGATAGAAATAGATGGCGCATCAAACACGCAGGTTGACTCTATAAGGGAACTCAGGGAGTCGGTGAAATACGCTCCATCAAGCGGAAGATACAAGATATATATAATTGATGAGGTTCATATGCTCAGTGTATCGGCTTTTAATGCCTTGCTAAAGACGCTTGAAGAGCCACCATCACATGTTGTATTTATCTTTGCCACAACAGAGCCAAAGAAAATTCCCCCAACCATCCACTCAAGATGTCAGCACCATGCCTTCCGTAGAATACCAAAGGACAAGATTATTGAACAGCTTGAAAAGATAATTACCGCAGAAGGAATAAATATCAAAAAACCCTCTGTGGAGATGATTGCACGGGCGGCTGACGGCAGTATAAGAGACGCCCTTACACTGCTCGATCAGGTATCAGCATTCAGTGATGATATAACAGAGGAAGAGATAAAGACTCTCCTCGGTCTACCGGAGACAGAAATCATTCTGAACCTCTCACAAACCATCATTGAAGGGAATGTATCCCATACACTCTCAATAATAAAAGAGTTAACTGATAAAGGCTATGATATCCGTTTTCTTACGAAAGAGCTTGTTGAACACTTCAGAAATCTATCTGTTGTAAAGATTACAGATGATGTAAAAGAGATACTGGAATTCACGGATGATGAGATAGAACAACTAAGACCACAAGCAGCAAGTCTCACCGTAGAACAACTGACCCTGCTTCTTACAGAACTTCTGAAGCTTGAGGGAGAAGTAAGAACCGCCATAAACCCGAGATACACACTTGAACTTGGTCTACTGAGAATGTCCTTTATAAAAGGGATGACAGCAATAGATGATATATTAAAGATGCTCGGTGGCACAGTCCTGCCCCCTGGCAATGCACCATCTAAGATCACCCCATCAACATCTCAGACAAGGGAAGATGAAAATAATCCACCTTTACCCAACATTAGTAAAGGTGAGACTGAAGGATTTCCAGGGAGAAAAAAGCTTGACCTATCTGACAGTGAGGGCATCTGGCAAAAGCTGGTGGAAGAGATTGATACTCATGACCATTTGCTTGCAGGGAAGCTTTCGCAGGCAAAGTTAATAAACCTCTCGACTGTAGACATGGTTATTGGGTTTAATGGTGGCATGTCAATGCTTGCTGAACTCATAAAAAATAAGGTCCCATTGATTGAGGAAAAACTATACCAATTCACAGGAAAGAAACTCAGACTGAAGATCATTACCCTGCCTGAAGAGAAGGTTAAAAAAAACAACAAGAGTATTAAAGAGATGGTCATATCAGAACCTGTTGTGCAGGGAGCTATAAAACTCTTTAACAGCTCAATCATTGAGGTAAGGTCACTTAAAGGGACTGATAATCAAGGCCAGAAACACGGTAAATAAAAGGAGGACTTATGTCAAAAAAGATGTTTGGAGACCTTATGAAACAGGCACAGAAGATGCAACAGGAGATGGCCAGGATTCAGGAGGAGGCAAAGAAGAAGACCGTTGAGGCAAGCTCAGGCGGTGGCATGGTAATCGTTACAGCAAATGGTGCAATGGAAATTATTTCTATAAAGATCGAGCCAGATGTGGTTAACCCTGATGACATAGAAATGCTCCAGGATCTTATAGTAGCAGCCACAAATGAGGCTCTCAGAAGGGCACAGCAGATTGTTACAGAGGAGATGGGCAAGGTCACAGGTGGTTTGAATATCCCTGGATTAGGTAATATCTTTGGCTGATGTATAAAGGAGTTGTTGAGAATCTGATAAACGAGCTGACAAGGCTTCCTGGCATAGGAAGGAAGACCGCTCAGCGGCTTGCCTTCTTTATCATGGGCATGCCTGCAGAAGAGGCCATCTCCATAGCAAAAGCGATTCAAGAATTGAAGGAGAAGGCGCGTTTCTGTAATCAGTGCTTTAGCATAACAGAGGATGAGATATGCCCTATATGTAATGACCCCAAGAGGGACCACAGTAAGATATGCGTTGTTGAAGAACCGAGTAATCTGATCGTCATTGAAAAAACAGGCATATACAGAGGTCTCTATCATGTCCTTCTCGGTACGCTTTCACCCATTGATGGTATAACACCGGAAAAACTCAAGATAAAGGAACTGCTGGAGAGGGTAAAGAATGGGAATGTATCTGAGGTGATTATTGCAACAAATCCAAATACAAAAGGTGAGACCACTGCCCAATATATATCAGAACTCCTCAAACCCAAAGGAGTGAAGATAACACGAATTGCCTATGGCCTTCCAATTGGTGGAGATATTGAATTCGCAGATGAGGTAACCCTCTCAAAAGCCATTGAAGGAAGAAAAGAGATGTGAAATTATCGCGGTTGACCCTCGATAATTTTAACTCATCTTCTACAGTTATGACACCATCTATTCACACAAAGCATTGAAAATATTAGGTAGCATGTCAAGAATATCTAAAATGCAGTGCCATGAAAATATATTTATTATCAGATCTGTCCAAAATAAAATTAACAAGGGGCTAAATGCTGAATAAAATCAATAAAGCGACATGATTGTTGAAGATGTTA
>FWWM01006222.1_pt1 | contig 25278 bp, 24 predicted proteins | sample 2228351 | NCBI WGS metagenome assembly FWWM01 (sample SAMEA103939774, study PRJEB20133) | metagenome
GTACCTGGCCCTCGAGCCCAACCCCTTTTTCCACCAAGCCCTCCGGCGGAGGGCCGAGGCGTTGGGCCTTGGCCTCACCCTCCTCTTGGGCCGGGCCGAGGCCATCCCCCTGCCCGCCGAGCATGTGGACCTGGTGGTGGGGACCCTGGTCCTCTGCTCCGTGGAGGACCCCCTTAAGGCGGTGGCGGAGGTCCACCGGGTGCTCCGCCCCGGCGGGGCCTTCCTGTTCCTGGAGCACGTGGCCGCCCCTGGGGGGCCCTACCGCCTCCTCCAGGAGGCGGCCACCCCCCTCTTCGCCCTCTTTGGGGACGGGTGCCACCCCAACCGGGAGACCCTGGCCCTCATCCGCGCCCGCTTTCCCCGGGTGGAGGCGGAGGCCTTCGCCCTTCCCCTGCCCGTGGTGGCGCCCCACGTGGCGGGGCTGGCCTTCAAGGCCCCTAGCGGGCGGCCAGCCTAAACCCCGTGAGGCAGGTGGGGCTGTCCTTGAAGGTGGCCACCGAGCCCTGGGCCACCCAGGTGCCCTGCTGGATTTCCACGGTGAACCGGCCGTTGCGGGGAAGCCAGAGCTCAAAGAACCCGTCCGGCCCCGCCTCCACCTCCTTGTCCAGAAGGAGCTTCCCTTCCCGGTACACCCGTACCCGGAAGCGCTCCCCCACCAGTTCCCCCCGGCAGCTGGAGAAGTAGTGGATGGTGCAGGGGTGGGTGAAGGTGCGGTAGGGGGCGATGGCCAGGGCCATCCGGTCCTTGGGCAGGGGGATGGCCACCCTGCTCCCCCCCACCTCAAAGACCACCGCCTCCTGGGTCAGGTAGCTCACCGCCTGGACCCCCGCCTGGCGCCAGCGCTTTGCCAGCGCCATGGCCTCCTCGGGCCCGAGGCCCTGGAGGTCCTTCGCCGTCTGCCCAAGCGCCGCTCCGAGAAGGAAGATCCACCACAGGTGCCTTTTCATGCCCCCAGGCTACCCGCCTTCTGTAAAGCCCCGATAAAGGGGCAGGGTGAAGGTGAAGCGGCTTCCCACCCCCACCTGGCTTTCCGCCCAGACCCGCCCCCCCATGGCCTCCACCAACCCCTTGGCCACGGTGAGGCCCACCCCCGTGCCTCCGTCCTTCCGGCTCCTGGCCCGGTCCACCCGGTAGAAGCGCTTGAAGATGTGGGGCAGGTGCTCCTCGGGGATGCCCACCCCCGTGTCCTCTACGAAGAAGGCCACCTGCCCTTCCAAGGGATAGGCCCCCAGGGTGGCCCGGCCCCCTTCCGGGGTGAAGCGGAGGGCGTTGTGGAGGAGGTTGGCCAGGACCTGGAGGGCCCTTTCCCGGTCCGCCAGGACGGGAGGAAGGGGAGGGATGGGGGCCAGCCCCAGGGCCACCCCCTTGCTCTGAAACGCGGGCAGGAAGCGTTGGTAGGCCTCCTCCAGGAGGGCCTTGGGGGAAAGGGCCTCGAGGCGGATCTCCACCCGCTGCGCCTCCACCCGGGAGACCAAGGCCAGGTCCTCCACCAGGCGCTTTAGGGCCCGCACCTCCCTTAGGATCCCCTCCGCGGCCCGTTCCGGGGTTAGCACCCCGTCCGAAAGCCCCTCCGCGTACCCCTGGAGGGCGGAGAGGGGGGTCCTGAGCTCGTGGGCCACGGTGCCGATGAGCTCCGCCCGGGTTTTCTCCACCTTGTCCAGGGCCTCGGCCAGGCGGTTGAAGTGGAGGGCCAGCTCCCCCAGCTCATCCCCTTCCAAAGGGGGGAGGCGGAGCCCGTAGTTCCCCTCGGCCATGGCCCGGCTCCCCTGGGCGAGAAGCCGGGCGGTGCGGGCTAAGCGGAGGCTCGGCACCAGGGCCACTAAGGCCGCTCCTAAGGCGGAAAGGGGCAGGGCGGCGAGAAGGGCGGAGGTCAGGGTGGCGCGGAGGCCGGCCTCGAGGTCCGCCCTTAGGGCCTCGGCCATGGCCCCGCCCCCCATCATGGCCAGGGCGTGGGCCATGCGGGCCACGTGCCCCCGGTAGAAGCTGGGGGCCAGGGCCTCGGCCAGGAGGAAGAGGAGGAATAGCGCGAGGAGCGCCACCAAAAAGTGGCTCAGGCAGAGCTTAAGAAAAAGGCGCATCCCCCTCCCGGAAGCGGTAGCCCACCCCCCGCACCGTTTCTATGAAGCGGGGGTTTTCCGCGTCGTCCCCCAGTTTTCTCCTTAAGGCGGCGATGTGCACGTCCACCACCCGGTCCACCCCCGGGAAGTCCGGCCCCCAGACCTTTTCCAGAAGCCTTTCCCGGCTGAAGACCACCCCCGGGTGCTGGGCTAAGGTGAGGAGGAGGTCGAACTCCAGGCGGCTTAGGGGGAGGGGCTCCTCCCCCAGGTAGGCCTCCCGCTTCTTGGGCAAAAGGCGCAAGGGGCCGTAGCGGAGCTCCTCCTTAAGCCCCGCCCGGCGCAGGAGGGCCTTCACCCGGGCCACCACCTCCCGGGGGCTGAAGGGCTTCACCACGTAGTCGTCCGCCCCCAGCTCCAGCCCCCGCACCCGGTCCTCCTCCTCCCCCCGGGCGGTGAGGAGGAGGAGGGGGAGTTCGGGCCGGGCCTGGCGGATGGCCTGGGCCACCTGGAAGCCGTCCACCTTGGGCAGCATGAGGTCTAGGACCACCAGGTCCGCCTGGGGGAAGAGGGCCAGGGCCTCCGCCCCGTCCTCGGCCTTCAGGACCTGGAAGCCCGCCCCCTTAAGGTAGCCCTCCAGGACCTCGAGGATGGCCGGATCGTCGTCCACCAGGAGCACCTTCACGAGAGGTCCCGCTTCATCCGTTCAAAGGTTTCCCGGTCAATCTCCCCCTTGGCGTAGCGCTCCCTAAGAAGCTTAAGGGCCCGGTCCTCCTCCTTGGGGCTTAGGGCCCGGAAGAGGAGGTAAAAGCCCAGGGCCACAAGGGCGATCCAAAGCAAGCCCCACAGGATCCCCCAGCCGCCAAAGCCGCAGGGGCCGTACCAGTAGCCCATCATGGTCCACCTCCCCCTTTACTCTAGACCCCGAGGGTAAAGCTTCGGTAAAGGTGGCCTCCGGCCTTGACCTGGGGAAGCCCCAGGGGTAGGATGGCCCCGTACCCCACCCCAGGGGGGGTGGGGTCGGAGGTGAACCCATGCTCCGGCTGAAGGTGGAAGGCATGACCTGCAACCACTGCGTGATGGCGGTGAAGAAGGCCCTCATGAAGGTGCCCGGCGTGGAGAGGGCCGAGGTGTCCTTAGAAAAGGGCGAGGCCCTGGTGGAGGGCCAGGCCGATCCCAAGGCCCTGGTCCAGGCGGTGGAGGCCGAGGGGTACCGGGCCCAGGTGGCATGAGGGGCCACCTTCACCTAGACCCCAAGGTGCGGGAGGAGGCGAGAAAGAGGCTCCTTTCCGCCAAGGGCCACCTGGAGGGCATCCTTCGCATGCTGGAGGACGAAGGGGTGTACTGCGTGGATGTCCTGAAGCAGCTGAAGGCCGTCCAGGGGGCCTTAGACCGGGTGGGGGAGATGGTCTTAAGGGCCCACCTAAGGGACCACGTGGCCACCGCCCAGGCGCGGGGGGATGTGGAGGAGATCGTGGAGGAGCTCATGGAGGCCCTCAAGTACCGCTAAGGAGGTGGAAATGGCGCGTATTCTGGCGTTCATCCTGGCCCTGGGCCTGGCCCTGGCCCAGCACCAGCACGGAAGCCCTTCCCAGTCCAGCCCGGAAAGGGCCTTCCTCTCGGGCATGATCGCCCACCACGAGGGGGCCTTGGAGATGGCCAGGCTGGCCCTACCCGCCCTGAAGGACCCCGAGGTGAAAGCCTGGGCGGAGTCCATCCTTAAGGAACAGGAGGGGGAGATCCGCGCCATGCGCGCCCTCCTCCCCCGCTTCGGGGGCTTGGACGGGGGGGCCTACCAGGCCATGCGGGGGGAGATGGCGGACCTGCTGGCCCGGCTCCGCGCGGCCCAGGACCGGGAGCGGGCCTTTGTGGAGCTCATGCTCCTCCACCACAAGGGGGCGGTGGAGATGGCCCTCGAGGTCCTCCTTTCCGGACGGGATACGGAGGTCCTGAACCTGGCCAAGGCCATCGCCCTGGCCCAGACGGAGGAGATCCACCGGTTCCGCCTATGGCTTCTTCGCTGAAGGAAGTCCGCCTGGGGGTCAAGGGCATGACCTGCGCCGCCTGCGTGGCGCGGGTGGAGCGGGCCCTTCGGGCCGCGGAGGGGGTGGCGGAGGCCCGGGTGAACCTCACCACGGAGGAGGCCTTCTTGCGCCTTGCGGAGGGGGTGGACCTGAAGGAGGTCCTGAAGCGGGTGGAGGAGGCGGGCTACACCCCCGTGACCGCCCGGGCCGAGATCCCCGTGAAGGGCATGACCTGCGCCGCCTGCGTGGCGCGGGTGGAGCGGGCCCTCCGCGCCCTGCCGGGGGTGCTTTCCGCCCAGGTGAACCTGGCCACGGAGAAGGCCTTCGTGGAGTACCTCCCGGAGACCCTAAGCCTCGCCCGCATCCGCCAGGCCATCCGGGAGGCGGGCTACGAGCCTTTGGAAACGGAGGAGGCCCCCAGGAAGGAGGCCCCCACCTACCGCCAGGACCTCCTCCTGGCCCTGCCCTTCGCCTTCCTTCTCCTCCTCCTCGCCATGGGGCCCATGGCCCTTCCCCTGCCCCACGCCTCCCCCTGGCTCCAGGCCCTCCTGGCCCTCCCCCCTCTCTACGCCGGGCGGCGCTTCTTCCGCCAGGCCCTCTCCGAGGTGCGCCACCGCGCCCTGGGCATGAGCACCCTGGTGGCCCTGGGGGCGGGGAGCGCCTACCTCTACTCCTTCCTGGTCCTCCTCGCCCCTCGTCTTTTCCCCGAGGCGGCCCGCCACCTCTACTTTGAGGCGGGGGCGGTGATCCTGGCCCTCATCCTCCTGGGCAAGCACCTGGAGGAGGGGGCCAAGGGCCGGGCCTCGGAGGCCATCCGCAGGCTCCTCGCCCTCGCCCCCAAGCGGGCCCGCCTCCTCCAGGACGGGGAGGAGAAGGAGCTCCCCGCGGAGGCCCTCATCCCCGGGGACCTGGTCCGGGTCCTTCCCGGGGAAAGGATCCCCGCGGACGGGGTGGTGGTGGAGGGCTTTAGCCACGTGGACGAGTCCATGCTCACCGGGGAGCCCATCCCCAAGGCCAAGGGGCCGGGGGATGAGGTGGTGGGGGGTGCGGTGAACGGGGAAGGGGCCCTCCTGGTGCGGGTGGTCCGGGTGGGGGAGGCCACCTTCCTCGCCCAGATGGCCCGCATGGTGGAGGAGGCCCAGGGGCACAAGCCCCAGGTGCAGGAGGTGGCGGACCGCATCGCCGCGGTGTTCGTACCCATCGTCCTCGGGGTGGCCCTCCTCACCTTTTTGGGCTGGCTCCTCTTTGGCCCCGGGCTTTCCCACGCCTTTGTGGCCACCCTTTCCGTCCTCCTCATCGCCTGCCCCTGCGCCATGGGCCTGGCCACCCCCGCGGCGGTCGCGGTGGCCACGGGGCGGGCCGCCCAGCTCGGGGTGCTCTTCCGGAAGGGGACGGCCCTCGAGGCCCTGGCCCGGGCGGACACCGCCCTTCTGGACAAGACCGGGACCCTCACCCTGGGCCGGCCCGTCCTGGCCGAGGTCCTGCCCTTCGGCCTGGAAAGGGAAGAGGCCCTCCGCCTGGCCGCCGCCCTAGAGCGGGGAAGCGAGCACCCCTTGGCCCGGGCCCTCCTGGAGGCTGCCCAAGGGCTTTCCCTCCCCCAGGCGGAAGGGGTCAGGGCCCTGCCCGGGGAGGGGGTGGAGGGGGTGGTGGAGGGGCGGAGGCTCTTCGTGGGGGGGCCAGCCCTGATGGAACGGCTTTCGGTGGCCCTCCCCCAGGAGGCCCGGGCCCTGCCGGAGGGGGGCTTCACGCCGCTTTATCTGGCGGAGGAGGGGAGGCTCCTTGCGGCCTTCGGCGTCTTTGACCCGCCCAAGCCCGAGGCCAAGGAGGCGGTGGCGGCTCTGAAGGCCCTGGGCCTAAGGGTGGTCCTCCTCACCGGGGACCACCCCGCCCCCGCCCGGAAGGTGGCGGAGGCCTTGGGGATCGGGGAGGTCCTGGCCGGGGTGCGCCCGGAGGGGAAGCTGGAGGCCATCCGCCTTCTCCAAGGGGAGGGGCGGAAGGTGGTCTTCGTGGGGGACGGGATCAACGACGCGGCCGCCCTGGCCCAGGCGGACGTGGGGGTGGCCCTGGCGAGCGGCACGGACATCGCCCTCGAGGCCGGGGACGTGGTCCTATTGCGGGACCTGAGGGGCCTCCCCGCGGCCATCCTCCTGGCCCGTAAGACCCTGCGCACGGTCTACCTGAACTTCTTCTGGGCCTACGCCTACAACGTCCTCCTCATCCCCGTGGCCGCGGGGGCCCTCTACCCCTTCTTCGGCCTCCTCCTGAACCCCATGCTGGCCGCCGCGGCCATGAGCCTCTCCAGCCTCTTCGTCCTCACCAACTCCCTGCGCCTTAGGGGCTTCCGCCCCCCCTTGGCCCAGGGCACAGTCTAGGGCGCCGTTTGGGGTAGGCTTTCCCCGTGGACCTTCTCCTCCTGGCCCTGAAAAACCTCCTCGCCCGCCCCGTGCGGAGCCTCCTCACCCTCCTCGGGGTCCTGGTGGCCACCGCCAGCATGGTCCTCTTCCTCTCCTTTGGGGAGGGCCTAAGGCGGGCCCTTTTCCAGGAGCTTTCCCGGGTGGGCCCCGCCCTCCAGGTCCTCCCCGAGGGGGTGGAGGGCTTCGCCTTCGGGGGCTACCCCGGGATTACCCCGGAGCAGGCCCGGGCTCTGGAGGAGGCGGCCCGGGCCCTTGGGGCTACCGGGGTCATCCCCAGCGTCTTCCTGGTGCGGGGGGGGTTTGATCCGGGCACCAGCTTCCTCTTCCAGGGCCTCCCCGAAGGGGTGAGCCCGGAGGCCCTGTACCCGGGCCTGGAAGCGGCGCAGGGAAGCCTCGTCCCTTCCCCCAGGGGGGCGGTCCTCGGGGCCAAGGTGGCCGAGCGCCAGGGTCTTTCCCTGGGGGCCTCCTTGCGCCTTTCCCCCGAGGTCCGGCTTAAGGTGGAGGGGGTTTTGGCCCCCACGGGGGGGCTTGCGGACAACCTCATCTTCACCCCCCTAGGGCCCCTGCAGAAGGTCCTGGGCACGGAGAACTATAGCGCCCTCTTCGTCCTCCTCCCCCCGGGGCTGGAGGCGGAAGGGGTGGCCCGGGCCCTGGAGGCAAGGGTGGAGGGCCTGAAGGTGGAGACCCAAGGGGAGGTCCTCCGTTTTGCGGAACGGGCCCTAAGGATCAGCGACCTGGTGCGCTTCGGCATCAGCCTGGTGGCCCTTTTCGTGGGGGGGCTTCTGGTGGCCAACACGGTGATGATGTCCGTCTACGAAAGGATCCGCGAGTTCGGGGTCATGCGCGCCCTGGGGGCTAGGCGGGCCTTCATCTTCCGCCTGGTGCTCCTGGAGGCCCTCCTCCTCGCCCTCCTCGGGGGGGTTGGGGGGCTTCTCCTCGGCGCGGTGGGGTCCTCCGCCATCAACCTCTACACCCAAGGGGAGGTGGGCCTGGCCCTCTCCGCCGTGACCCCTAGGCTTGCCCTCTTCAGCCTGGGGGTGGCCCTCGCCTTGGGGCTCCTCTCGGGCCTCCTGCCCGCCCAGATGGCCAGCCGCCTCCCCGTGGTGGAGGCCTTGGGGAGGGCCTGATGCTCCGCGCGGAAGGCCTCACCAAGCGTTACCGGCAAGGGGAGAAGGAGGTGGTGGCCCTCCAGGGCTTCACCTACGCCTTCCCTCCCGGGGCCACGGCCATCGTGGGGCCCTCGGGCTCGGGGAAGACCACCCTCTTAAACCTCCTCGCGGGGCTTGACCTGCCCACGGAGGGCGGGGTGTACCTGGGGGAGACCGCCCTCCACCGCCTTTCCGAGGACGAGCGGGCCCTGCTCCGCCTCCGGCACATGGGTTTCGTCTTCCAGCAGTGGAACCTCATCCCCACCCTCACCGCCTGGGAGAACGTGGCCTTTCCCCTCCTCCTTGCGGGCTGGCCCCTCGCGAAGCGGCGGGCCAGGGCCCTGGAGCTTTTGGAGGCGGTGGGCCTCTTGGGGCGGGCGGACCACCCCCCCTCGAGGCTCTCCGGGGGGGAGCAGCAGCGGGTGGCCCTGGCCCGGGCCCTGGCCCTGGAACCCGAGGTCCTCTTCGCCGACGAGCCCACGGGCAACCTGGACGCGGAGTCCCGGGAGGAGGTGGCCCGCCTCCTCTTCCAGGCGGGCCGGGATCGGACCCTGGTCCTCGTCACCCATGACCTCGAGCTCGCCGCCCGCGCGGAGAGGCGGCTTTACCTAAAGGGCGGGCGGCTCCTGAAGGTGGAGGAGACTCAGGGGAGCCGCACCAAGTAGCGGAAGCCCAGGGGTTCCACCTCCACCTCCCCCCGGTAGGCCCGGCCCTCCAGGGGGTCGCGCCAGCGCCCCGGAGGCAAGGGCAGGACGGCCCCTTCCTTCCCGCTGTTGAAGGCGGCCAGCACCTCCTCCGCCCCCGGCTCCCCCCGGAGGAAGGCTAGGAGGAAGCCCTCCCCCACATAGCTCCGGTAAAGGGAGGAGCGCAGGGCGGGAAGCTCCGCCCTGAGCCGCCCCAGGGCCTGGTAAAAGGCCAGGGTTTCCCCGTGGCACCGGTCCCACTGCAGGGGGTAGCGGTGGAGGTCGTAGGGGGGTTCGGAGGGCTTCTCCCCGGTGAAGCCGCACTCGTCCCCCTGGAAGGTCACGGGCACCCCGGGGAGGGCGTAGAGGAGGGCGGCGAGGAGGCGCTGGCGGGCCCGGGCCTCCGGGCCTGGGGTGTCCCTAAGCCCCCCGCCCCCCAAGGCGGTGAGGATGCGCTCCGTGTCGTGGGAGCCCACCAGGTTGAAGCCCATGCCGGCCACCGCCTCGGGGTAGTCGGCAAAGAAGCGGGCCAGGTCGGCCGCGGCCCGGCCGGCGGGGTAGAGGGCGTTCCCGCGGGCGTAGCGCAGGAGGATGTCCCGCCCCAGGGCGTAGTTCATGAGGCTGTCAAACTCGTCCCCCTGGAGCCAGGAGGGGTCCTTCTGCCAGATCTCCCCCACCAGGTAGGCGTCCGGGCGGATGGCCTTGAGCTCTTTTCTAAACTCCTTGAAGAAGCCGTGGGCGTCGATGAGGTCCCCGGGCACGTCCACCCGCACCCCGTCAAACCCGAAGCGCACCCAGTACTTGGCCACCTCCAGGAGGTAGCGCCGCACCCCGGGGTTGCCGGTGTTCAGCTTGGGGAGGCTTCCCAAGCCCCACCAGCCCTCGTAGGCCTTGGGGTCGCCGGGGGTAAAGGGCCAGGTGCGGATGAAGTACCAGTTCCAGTAGGGGGAGGCTGGACCCCTTCGCACCACATCCTGGAAGGCCCAGAAGCCCAGGCCGGTGTGGTTGGGCACGAAGTCAAAGAGCACCCGGATCCCCTGGCGGTGGGCCTCCTCCAGCACCCGCTTCAAAAGGGCCTTGTCCCCGAGCCGGGGGGCCACCTCCAGGTAGTCGTGGGTGTCGTACCCGTGGGCGGAGCCCGAGAGGAAGATGGGGTTCAGGTAAAGGAGGGTAACCCCGAGGGCCTTCAGGTGGGGGAGCTTTTCCAGAAGGCCTTGGAGGTCGCCCCCGTAGTACTGGTGGCAGCAGTGGTGAACGTGGGGCGGGTCCGTCCAGGAGGACACCAGGGGGGCTGGGCCCGACCAGAGGCGGTTGAAGCGGTACTCGTCCGAAAGGAGGGCCAGGGCGTCGTTCTTTGGGTCCCCGTTATGGAACCGGTCGGGGAAGACCTGGTACCCCACCCCTTCCCCCACCCACGCCACTTCCTGGAAGAGGGTCTCGGGCGGGGTGAAGGGGCCGAAGACCTCCACCCCTTCCGCCGTTTCCACGCGGATCCGGTAGGCCCTGGGGGCCCCTTCCGCCTTGGCCCGCCAGACCTCCGCCCCGGGGTAGCGGAGCTGGAGGTGCATGGGAACCTCCCGTTCCCCCCAAAGGAGGGTGGCCTTGCGCACGCTCCTCTCCCCCGCCTGGAAGCGGACCACCACCCCCCCGTCGGCGAAGGACACGTGGGCGGGGTTCTCCGGCTCGTGGGCGAAGTCCAGAGGGGCGGCTTCCCCCTCTTCCTTGGGGGGTGCGCCCACCAGAATGAGGGCGTTCCGTCCCCCGAAGCCGTCGTCCACGCAGTCCTGGGCCCGGGGGTCCACCTTGTACTCCGGGGGGCGGCCGAAGGTGGGGTCGTAGCACATGTCCTTGGGCCAGGTGCCGTTGATGAAGAACTTGTAGGTGTACTCCCCAGGGCGTAGGTCCAGGGTCACGGCGAAGCCGCCCTCCACGGGGGCCATGGGGGTCTCCCCCCAGCCGTTGAAGCTGCCCCTGAGGCTGACGCTTTGGACCTTGAGGCCCTCCGGGGGCTCGTAGCGGAACTCCACCGGGATGGCCAGGGCCAGGCCGGTTAAGAGGCCGAGGAGCATGAGAAGCGCGCGCATATCCCCTCCGTGGAACCTCTTCCATCCTATCCCCCTACCCTTTTGTGTCAAGCCTCGGTCAGCCCTTTTTCCAGAAAGAGCTGGTAGCATGGGGCCATGCCCAAGCGGTGGATCGCCCTTCTCCTTAGCCTTGTGCCGGCCTTAGCCCAGGTGGACATCCCCTTCTGGCACGCCATGGATGGACCCGCGGGCCGGGAGATCCAGGCCTTTGCCCGGGAGTTCAACGCCGCGCAAAGCCGCTACCGGGTCCTGCCCCAGTACGTGGGGGACTACCGGGAGGCGGAGACCCGGCTGGTGGCCGCCCTGCGCACGGGGGGGACGCCGGTCCTCTTCCAGGCGGAGCTCTCCTTCTTCCCCAGGCTGGTGGGGGAGGGGCGGGCCTTGGCCCTGGACCCCTACCTGAACCTGGAGCGGGCCTTCCTGGAGGACCTTTTTGAGCCCGCCTGGGCCTACGGGGTGGTGGAGGGCCGGCGGTATGGCCTTCCCTTCAACACCTCCACCCCGGTCCTCTTCTACAACCTGGACGCCTTCCGGGCCAAGGGGCTGAAGCCCCCTAAGGACTGGAAGGAGTTTGAGCGGGTGGCCCTGGCCCTCACCAGCAGAAACGCCCGGGGCTTCATCTTCGTCACCGACCCCCAGGCCTGGCTTTTTGAGGCCATGGTGACCAGCCGGGGGGGGAGCCTGGTGAAGGACGGCCGCCCTAACTTCACCGCCCCGGAGGCCCTCGAGGCCCTAAGGATGCTGAAGCGCCTCCAGGACAGGGGGGCCCTCTCCGCCCGGAGCATGGCCGAGTCCACCTTCGCCCAGCTGGACTTCGTGCGCACCAAGGGGATGATGGTCATGGCCTCCATCGCCAACTGGCCGGCGGCGGAGAACTACTCCTTCGCCTTCACCCTGGGGGTGGCCCCCGTGCCCCGGGAGCCCGGGGGGAAGGTGCCCATGGGCGGGGCCCAGCTGGTGGTCCTAAGGGGGGCCACGGAGGCCCAGGTCCAGGGGGCCATCGCCTTCTGGCGCCACCTCATGGAGCCAGAGAACGTGGTGCGCTGGGTCCAGGCCAGCTACTATGTTCCCGTGAGGAAGAGCGCCCTTCCCCTCCTGGAGGGCTTCTACCGGGAAAACCCCTTCCGCAAGGTGGCCTTTGAGCAGATCGCCTTTGCCCAAGAAAGGCCCCGCCTCCCCCAGTTCTCCACCTGGGCCTCCTTCCTGGCGGAGGCCCTGGAGAAGGCCCTAAAAGGGGGTCTGGCCCCTGAGCGGGCCCTGGAGGAGGCCCAGCGCAAGGCGGAGGCCGTGCGGTGAGGCTAGGCTTCAGCCCCTTTAACGCGGAGATGGGCTACGAGGAGGCCTTCCGCCTGGCGGCGGAGGAGGGGGTGGACCTGGAGGTGGCCTACGACCTGCACGAGGTCCTCCCCCTGCCCGAGGCCAAGGCCTTAAGGGCCACGGGGGAGGCCTTGGGGGTGGGCTTTACCCTGCACCTGCCCTTCGTGGAGGTGAACCCCGCAAGCCTCATCCCCACGGTTCGCCAGCTTTCCGAGGACCGCCTAAAGCGGGCCCTGGAGTTTGGGGAGGCCTTGGGGGCTAAGGTGGGGGTCCTGCACACGGGCCAGGTGCCCCTCCGCCACCCCATGGCCCTGGCCCTGGCCCGAGAGGCCCTGGAGAGGACCCTTTCCGCCCTCCTCCCCCTCCCCTTCCCCGTGGCCCTGGAGAACCTGGCCCTCTTCCCCGAGGACCTCATCCAAGGCCCCGAGGAGCTCAAGGCCCTCCTGGACCGCTTCCCCCAGTACGGCTTCTGCCTGGACGTGGGCCACGCCCTGGTGGAGCTTGGGCCCACGGGGCCCTTCCGCTACCTCGAGGCCCTCGGGAACCGCCTCCTCCACCTTCACCTCCACGACAACCACGGGGCACGGGACGACCACCTCCCCGTGGGGGCGGGCCGGGTGCCCTGGGAGGGGTTAAAGGGCTTCTTGCAGGGCTTCTCCGGCACCGCCGCCCTCGAGGTGGGGGGTGGGAAGGAGGGGGTGAGGCGGAGCCTCCTGCGCCTCCGGGCCCATCCTTAAGCTGGGACATATGTCCTTGGCGCTGGGGGCTTATAGTGGTGGAGTGGGGTTTTGTACCCCTCTTCACGAATAGGGAGGCGCGATGGTCGTAGACCGCATGGAAGTCTACCTGGACGAGGCGAAGGAGCCCCTAGCCGTCCTCAAGGAGCCCCCGTATCGGCTCCACCTGGACACCCGCAAGATCCCCGACGGCGAGCACCGGCTACGCATCGTCACCCACTTCCGGGGAGGGGGGCAGGAGGTGCGGGAGGTCCCCTTCACCGTAAACAACTACCCCGACGTCCTGGTCCTGGGGGTGGACGAGGGGGGGGAGGTCTCGGGCACGGTGGAACTGCGCCTTTCCGTGGGGGAGCCCGACCTCCCGGTGGAGCCCGTGCGCGTTAACCCCCTCTGGTACGTGGTGGCCACGGTGGTGGTCCTGGGGGGGATCTGGAGCTACTTCGCCCTTTCCCCCGCCGCGGAGAAGATCGTGGCCGAGGTGGCCCCTCCGGCCCAGGAGGCCGCCCACGGGGAGGGGGCGGTCCAGCCCGCCGCGGGCGTGGACCCCGCCCTCATGGAGAAGGGCAAGGCCATCTACGAGGCCCACTGCGCCGCCTGCCACCAGGCCACGGGCCAGGGGATGCCCCCGGCCTTCCCGGCCCTGGCGGGGAACGCCAACCTGCAGGACGCGGCCATGGTCCTGAACGTCATCAAGAACGGCCGGGGGGCCATGCCCGCGGTGGGGGCGGCCTTCAGCGAGGAGGAGCTCAAGGCGGTGGCCACCTACGTCCGCAACAGCTGGGGCAACAGCTTCGGCCCCGTGGAGTGAGAGGATGTACCGGAACGATCCCGTTCTCCCCACCTTTAGCCTCATCCTGGCCCTGGGCCTCTTCTACGCGGCCTACCTGGATGGCCTCTACATCGCCAGGCTCTTGGGCCACACCCCCGAGGAGCTTTCCGTGGGCCAGATCGGCCTCATGGCCTTCGGGGCGGTCCTCCTCCTCTACGGCCTCATGGGCCTCATCTCCTACTGGTTGGAAGGCCTAGAGCTCCGCCCGGGCCGGCACTTCCCCACCCCCGCCACCGCCCCGGTGGCCGCGGGCGTGATCCTGGTCCTCCTCCTCACCGCCCTTTCCGGCTTCTTCGTGCGCCTCATCGTCTACTCCGCCCAGACGGGGCACAACCCCACCTGGCTCCAGGGCCTCGTCTTCGGGGGCATGAGCCTGGTGGTGGCGGCCCTCCTCGGCATTTACCGGCGCTTCTTCGGCCGGGAAGAGGTCATCACCGAGGAGGAGAAGAGCGGCTTTCCCTGGTAAAGGAGCACCATGGACGAGCGCGAGATCCGTCTACGCACCTCGAGGCGCCGCCTCTTCCTCAAGGCGGCCATCGGCACGGGCATCGGGGTTTCCCTGGTTTCGGCCTTCTACGTGGGGGCGAGCCTCCGGCCCAAGGTGGTGGTCACCCCCGACAAGGAGCCCTTAAAGCCGGGGGACATCCTGGTCTTTGCCCAGGGGGGAGGCCAGGGGAAGCCCATACGCCCGGAGGACCTGAAGCCCGGCGACCCCTTCATCCTGGCCTACCCCATGGACCCCAAGACCCAGGTGGTGAAGAGCGGGGAGGCCAAGAACACCCTCCTCGTGGTCCGCTACCCTCCAGAGGAGCTGTCCCCGGAAACCGCAGAGCACGCGGTGGACGGGATCGTGGCCTACTCCGCGGTCTGCACCCACCTGGGGTGCATCGTGAGCCAGTGGGTGGCGGACAAGGGGGCGGCCCTCTGCCCCTGCCACGGCGGCACCTTTGAGCTAAAGACGGGGGCCCGCATCGTGGCCGGCCCCCCGCCCAGGCCCATCCCCCAGCTCCCCCTCAAGGTGGAAGGGGGGGTCTTGGTGGCCGCCGGGGAGTTCTTGGGTCCGGTGGGCGTGCAGGCTTCCGCTGGAAGCTGCCGCTTGGTGTAGGAGGGAAAGCGCCATGTACAAGTGGCTGGACGAACGCCTAGACCTCTCGGGGCTTTACCAAAAGGTCCTCCGCAAGGCCTTCCCCGTGCACCATAGCTTCTTCCTGGGGGAGATCACCCTCTTCGCCTTCATGGTGCTGGTGCTCACCGGGATCTTCCTCACCCTGAACTACGAGCCCTCCATCCGGGAGGTGAAGCTCCCCGACGGACGCACGGTGCCCGCGGCCTACGGGAGCGTCCTCTACATCGACAGCCTCCCCTTCGGGGCGGTGATCCGGAGCCTCCACCACTGGTCGGCCCACGTGATGATCGCCGCGGCCTTCCTCCACATGCTCCGCATCCTCCTCTCCGGGGCCTACAAGAAGCCCCGGGAGCTCAACTACCTGGTGGGGCTTGCTCTCCTCGGCCTTTCCGTGGTCACCGCCTTCACCGGCTACGCCCTGCCCTACGACAACTACGCGGTGACCGCCACCCGCATCGGCTACGGCATCGCCACCTCCATCCCCTGGATCGGGGAGGGCCTGGCCCAGATCATGTTCGGAGGGGAGTTCCCGGGCTCGGAGAAGTCCATCCCCAGGCTCTATAGCCTGCATGTGCTCTGGCTTCCCCTGGCCCTCATGGCCCTCATCGGCCTCCACCTCCTGGTGATGATGAAGCAGAAGCACACCCAGCCCCGCTACGCCGAGCGCGTGGCCCCGGGGAAGATCCTGGGCGTGCCCATGTACCCCCAGCAGATGGTCATGATGGGCATCCTCTTCGCCCTCTACGTGGGCCTCATGACCATCATCGCCGGGGCCTTCCTGGCCCACCCCATCGAGGCCTTCGGGCCCCCCACCCCCAACACCCCTGCGGTGAAGCCCGACTGGTACTTCCTCTGGATCTACGGCATCCTGCAGATCATCCCCTCCAGCTGGGAGTTCCACCTCTTTGGGGCCACCATCGGGCCGGAGTTCATCGGGGGGGCGATCGTCCCCGGCCTCCTGGGCCTGGTGGGCCTTCTCCTCCCCTTCGTGGACACCCGCAAGGACAAGATGCGCTACCTCGAGCTCCCCTCGGAGCACCCCGTGCGCACCAGCGTCATCCTGGCCCTCCTGGTCTTCTTCCTCATGAGCACCCTGGCGGGGTACAAGATCGACTTCCAGCAGCAGGGTTCCCTCCTGGGGAACAACGCCGTGCTCTGGACCCTGGTCCTAGGGGGTCCCCTCCTCACCTTCTTCCTCTCCTACACCCTGATGCGCATCTTCTACGGCAAAAAGGAAGAAAGGGCCCTGTAGCGGCCCTTCCTTCTGGGGCCCCCGCCGAGGCGGACGCCTCGGCGGGGTGCGCCTTTAGAGGTCCAGGTAGACCACCTCTCCTTCCACCCGCACCGGGAAGACCTTCACCGGCCGGGGGGCGGGCAGGGTGCCCCGGCCGGTCCTCAGGTCAAACCGCGCCCCGTGCCGGGGGCAGACGATGGCCCCCTCCTCCACCTCCCCCTCGTGCAGGGGGCCGTCGTCGTGGGTGCAGAGGTCCTCCAGGGCGAAGACCTCCTCCCCCGTGTGGAGGAGGAGGATGGGCCGCTTGTGCTCGGGCCGACGCACCACCAGGCGGCCTTCGCGGAACTCGGAGAGCCGGGCCACAGGGGTCCACATAACCACCCTTTAGAAGCGCACCTTCTCCTCGATCACCGCCTCCAGGTGGGCCCTTAGGGCCTTCAAGGGGATGCGGGAGAGGACATCCCCCAGGTGGGCCTTCACCAGAAGCTCCTGGGCCAGGGCCTTGGGCAGGCCCCGGGACTGGAGGTAGAAGAGCTGCATCTCGTCCACGGGGGCGGTGGTGCTCCCGTGGGTGCAGCGCACGTCGTTGGCCCCGATCTCCAGCTGGGGGATGGAGTCCACCCGGGCGGTGGGGGAGAGGAGGAGGTTGCGGTTGGCCTGGTAGGCGTCCGTCTTCTGGGCCCCCTTCTCCAGGCGGATGAGGCCGGAGAAGACCGCGCGGGCCTCGTCCTTCACCGCGCCCTTGTAGAGGAGGTCGGAGCGGGTGTGGTGGGCCACGTGGTGCTGGAGGGTGTAGTGGTCAAACTGCTGGTCCCCGTGGGCGAAGTAAAGCCCCAGCATCTCGCTTTCCGCCCCCGGGCCCAAAAGCTCCGAGGCCACCTCGCTCCGGGCGTACCGCCCCCCCAGGTTCGCCACCAGGTCGTTGAGCCCCGCGTCCCGCTCCAGAAGGGCCCTTTGCCGGTGGAAGTGCCAGACCCCTTGGCCGAAGGTCTCCACGTGGGCGTGGCGGAGCCTAGACCCTGGGCGGAGGAGCATCTCCGTGGCGGAGAGGTGCAGGGTGGGGGGGAGGTCCTCCGAGAGGTACTCCTCAATGTAGGCGGCCTTGGCGTTGTCCTCCAGGACGATGAGGGTCCGGCCCGCGGAGGCCACGCCCCCCTCTAGGTACTTGAAGACCCCTAGGGGCCGGTCCACCTCCAGCCCCGCGGGCACGTAGAGGAAGGCCCCGTGGGTGAAGAAGGCGGCGTTTTGGGCCGCGAACTTGTCCTCGGTGAAGACCGCCTGGAAAAGGGCCCCCTCCACCTTCTCGGGATGGGTTTTTAAGGCCTCGGCCAGGGAGGTGAAGACCAGGCCCTTCTCCTTGAGCTCCTCCGGGACCTCGGCGTAGACCAGATCCGGCCCCACGAAGACCAGGAAGGCGGCGGCGTCCGTCTTCTCCAGCCGCCTTTTCACCGCCTCGGGGAGCTCGTCCCGGGAGAGCTTGAGCCCCTGGGGGGCCTCGAGGGCCGCCTCCAAGGGGGCCTCGGAGAGGTCGGTGTACCGCCAGGCCTCGTCCTTGCGGGAAGGGTAGGGAAGGCGGTGGAAGGCCTCCAGGGCCTTTAGCCTCGCCTCCAGAAGCCACTTGGGCTCGTTAAGCCTTTGGGAAAGGGTTTCTAGGGCGCTTTTGTCCAGAACCTGCATGCTGCCTCCAGAAGAGCCCCCGCCCCCAAGGGGGCGGGGGAAAGGGGGCCTTTAGCCCACCGAGCCCTCCATCTCCAGCTCAATGAGCTTGTTGAGCTCCACCGCGTACTCCAGGGGGAGTTCCTTGGCGATGGGCTCGATGAAGCCCCGGACGATCAGGGCCGCGGCCTCGTCCTCCTTGAGGCCCCGGGTCTGCAGGTAGAAGATCTGCTCGTCGTTGATCTTGGAGACCGTGGCCTCGTGGCCCACGTGGGCGGTTTCCTCCTGGATCTCGATGTAGGGGTAGGTGTCCGTGCGGCTTTCCTCGTCGATGAGGAGGGCGTCGCACTCCACGTTCACCTTGGCGTGGCGGGCCCCCTCCATGACCTTCACCAGCCCCCGGTAGCTGGCCCGGCCCTCCCCCTTGGAGATGCTCTTGGACACGATGGTGCCCGAGGTGTGGGGGGCGGCCAGGATGATCTTCCCGCCGGTGTCCTGGTGCTGGCCCGTCTTGGCGAAGGCGATGGAGAGGATCTCCGTGCGGGCCCCCGGCTCCAGGAGGTAGCTGGAGGGGTACTTCATGGTGACCTTGGAGCCCAGGTTCCCGTCCACCCACTCGTGGAAGGCCTCCCCGTAGACCAGGGCCCGCTGGGTCACCAGGTTGTACATGTTGGTGGACCAGTTCTGGATGGTGGTGTAGCGGCTCCTGGCCCCCCGCTTCACCACGATCTCGATGACCCCGGTGTGGAGGCTCTCGGTGGAGTACATGGGGGCGGTGCACCCCTCGATGTAGTGCACCTCGGCCCCTTCGTCCACGATGATGAGGGTGCGCTCAAACTGGCCGAACTCGGGGGTGTTCACCCGGAAGTAGGCCTGCAAGGGGAGCTCCACCTTGACCCCGGGGGGGATGTAGACGAAGGAACCCCCGGACCAGGCGGCGGAGTTCAGGGCGGCGAACTTGTTGTCCTCGGGGGGGACCACCTTGGCGAAGTACTCGCGGAAGAGGTCCTCGTACTTCTTCATCCCCTCCTCGATGGCCACGAAGATGACCCCTTGCCGCTCCAGCTCCTCCTTCACCCGGTGGTAGACCATCTCCGAGTCGTACTGGGCCCCCACCCCGGCCAGGACCTTGCGCTCCGCCTCGGGGATGCCGAGCCTTTCGTAGGTCCTGCGGATCTCCTCCGGGATCTCCTCCCAGCTTTTGGCGTCCCGCACCTCCGCGGGCTTCACGTAGTAGACCAGGTCCTCCAGGTCCAGCCCCGAGAGGTCCGGGCCCCAGGTGGGCATGGGCTTCTTCTGGAAGACCTCAAAGGCCCGGAGGCGGAACTTCAGCATCCACTCGGGCTCGCCCTTGTGGTAGCTGATGGCCTCGATGACCTTCTTGGTGAGGCCCCGCTCGGCCACGTACACGGGGCGGATCTCGTCCACGAAGTGGTACTTGTACTCCTCCCCGATGCTCTTAAGCTCCAGCTCGCTCATGCCCCCTCCTTGACCTTCTCCCTAAGCCACTCGTACCCCTTGGCCTCGAGCTCCAGGGCCAGCTCGGGGCCGCCTTCGGCCACCACCCGGCCGTCCATCATCACGTGGACCCGGTCGGGGACGATGTAGTTGAGAAGGCGCTGGTAGTGGGTGATGACCAGGGCGCCGAAGTTGGGTCCCCGCATGGCGTTCACCCCCCGGGCCACCACCTTTAGCGCGTCGATGTCCAGCCCCGAGTCCGTTTCGTCCAGGACCGCGTAGGTGGGCTCGAGGACCAGAAGCTGCAGGATCTCGTTCCGCTTCTTCTCCCCGCCGGAGAAGCCCTCGTTGAGGTAGCGGGAGAGGTAGCTCTCGTCCCAGTCCAAAAGCTCCAGGGCCCGCTTCACCTTGGTCCAGAACTCCGCCACCCCCACCTCCCGCCCCAGCCGGGCCTGCAGGGCCAGGCGCAGGAAGTTGGCGATGGTCACCCCGGGGACCTCCACCGGGTACTGGAAGGCCAGGAAGAGCCCCTTGCGGGCCCTTTCGTCCGGGGAGAGCTCCAGGATGTTCTCCCCGTCCAACAGGATCTCCCCCCGCTCCACCGTGTACTCGGGGTCGCCGGCCAGGATCTTGCCCAGGGTGCTCTTCCCCGCCCCGTTGGGGCCCATAAGGGCGTGGACCTGGCCTTTGGGCACCACCAGGTTCACCCCTTTGAGGATGGTCTCGCCGTCAATGGAAGCCCAGAGATCGCGGATTTCCAGCTGGTTCATGCCCATCTGCCTCCTCGGGGCCGCCCTAGTTGCGACCCACTTGCAATAAGAGTATAGCCCCCTGCCCCAAGAAAGTCTAGTGATTTAGTCAGGATTTGCCAGGGCGAAGCCCAGGGCCTCGGGGAGGGCCAGGGGGCCTTGGGGAAGCCGCGCCTTTAGCTCCGGGCAGAAGCGGCCCAGGGCCCGGCCCAGCTGGAAGCGGAAGGGGCGGGGAAGGCCCCCTTGGGCGGCCTCCCGCACCTTGGCCCAGGCGGCCTCCCGTTCCCCCAGGCCCAGGAGGGCCAGGACCTCCACCGCCCGGGCCTGGGCCCAGAGGCCAGGGTCCTCCAGGGGGGGGAGGGCCACCACCTGGGCCAGGGCCTCCCCGTAGGCCCCCTTGCGGGCCAGGATCTCCGCGTAGCCCAGCCGGGCCTGGGCCCGGAGGTAGGGGTTTTCCAGGCCCAGGAAGGGCCTTAGAAGGCCAAGCCCCTCCTCGGGGGGGAGGAGGAGGGCGAGGAGGCTGGCCGTGTCCAGTCTGAGGGCGGTGTACCGGTCCGTGGCCTCCTCGGGGATGGCGGTGAGGAGGGCCTCTAGGAGCCTTCCCGCCTCCTCCGCCCTAAGCCCCCCCAGGAAGGGCGGGCGGTAGGGCTGGCCCGCCTCCAGGAGGAGGTAGGCCGCCCCCAGGCGGAAGAGGGTGCGCAGGTGGCGGTAGCGGGCCTCCTTGGGCCTTTCCGAGGTGGTACGGAAGTAGCGCTCCGCGGCCTCCAGGTAGGCCAGGGCCTCAAAAGGCCGGCCCCGGGCGGCCTCCAGGATCCCGGCCTCGCTCTCCACCCGGGCCCGGGTGAAGGGGTCTTCCGCCTCGGAGAGGGCCTGGAGGAGGGCCTTTTCCGCCTCCTCGTAAAGCCCAAGCCGCCTGAGGAGCGTCCCGTAGCGGGCCCGGACCCGGGCCACCTCGTCCTTGGGGGCCCCGGCCTCCTCCAGGGCCTTCAGGCCCTCCTCCATGCGGGCCTTGGCCTCGAGGCGCCCCAGGCGCATGAGGAGGTCCCCCATCTGGTAGCGGGCCCGCCCCAGGAGAAGGGGGTCGTGCCCCACCTTTTCCAGGGCGGCCAGGGCCTCCTCGTAGCGGCCCAGGTCCTTGGCCACCAGGCCCCGCCAAAGCTGCACCCGGTCCTTTAGGAAAGGGGCCACGGGGAGGCGTTCCGCGGCCTCCGCGTAGGAGGCCGCCCGTTCGTAGTCCCCCTTCCAGCGCTCCACCGCGGCCATGACGAGAAGCCCCTCCGCCCGCCCCGTCTCGTCCAGGAGGTTCAGGTCTTCCAAGGGGGGCAGGAGCTCCTCCGCCTCCTTGTAAAGCGCCGCGTCCGCCTTGGCCTCCGCGGCCTTGATGCGGGCCCAGGCCCTTAGGGCCGGGTTTTCCGCCTCCCTCAGGACCGAAAGGGCCTCCTCCGCCTCGGGGTGGGCGTACTGGCCCAGGACCGCCCGGTAGCGCACCACCACCGCGGCCAGGGCCTCCCGGGCCTCCTTGGGCCAGGTTTGGGCCTCCACCCAGAGGCCGGGGAGGAGGGCGAGCCGGGCGGGGTCTTCCTCCAAAGCCCTAAGGAGCTCCGCCCAGGCCCCCCCCTTGCGGGCGTGGTAGAGGCGGCGGAAGAGGTTCTCCTCCGGGAAGAAGCTCAGGGCCAGGAGGTGGAGTTCCTTGGGGGCCTCCTCGGGGAGGAGGCTCCGAAGCGCGGGGCGCACCAGCCCATCCCCCACCCACTCCAGAAGGGCCCGCTCCGCCTGGGAGAGCTTTTCCAGGGGGCGGCCCAAGGCCTTTTCCAGCAGCGCCGCGGGGAAGGCGGGGTCGGCCTCGGGGCTGAAGGCGGCGAGGGCCAGGAGGAGGGGCCTCAGGGCCGGGTCTTCCTGGAGGGGGGTCTTGGGGTCGTGCTTGGCGGCCTCCAGGAGCACCAGCCGGGAAAGCTCCCCGAAGTTCCGCCCCGCCTGGTTCACCAGGGCCTCCACCCGCTCGGGGGGCAGGTGGGGAAGCCGTTCCCGCACGAAGCGCCGGGCCTCCTCCCGGCTCGGGGGGGAGAGGGGCTGGTAGGGGAGGGTGGGGGGGGGCTCGGAGAGGGCGGCCAGGTAGGGGATCCTCAGGGCCTTGAGGAAAGGCTCCAGCCAGGCGGAAAGCCCCTTCTGCACCCCGTCGCACCCCGTCGGGACCCCTTAGGGGGAGGCCCTCCAGGCTGCCCTCCGCCTCCGCCCGGAGGAGAAGGGGCCGGCCCGCGCGGTTCAGGCCCTGGGCCAGGGCCTGGAGCACCTCCCCCTGCAGGGCCCCCTGGAGGAGGTAGGGCTGGGTGGGGGAGAGCTGGGAGAGGAGGCCCTGGACCTCCACCCCTAAGGCCTCCGCCAGGGGGATGAGGGCCTGGGCCAGCTCCCCCCCCAGGTTGAGGAAAAAGGGCTCCTCCGGCAGGGCGGAAAGGGCCCTTTGCACCGCGGAGAGGAGCACCCCCTTCCCCGTGGCCGGCCCCCCCACCACCACCAGTTGGGGCCGGCCCCCAAGCTCCAGCTCCCTCAAGAAGCGGCGGAAGATGCGCCTTTTGTCCCGCCCGAGGGCGCGGCGGGCGCTTTCCAGGAAGAGCTCCCCCGGGGGGGGCGGGGGCTTCAGGCCCACCTCCCGGTAGAGGTCGGCCAGGAGGCCGTAAAGCCTTTCCTTTTCCTCCAGGCTCCCCAGGTCCTTGTAGAGGATGTTCCGCACCGTCCCCGCCCGGCCCCCCCGCTCGCTCATGAGGGCCTCGAGCCAGCGCAGGGAGCCCCGTTTCCCCCGGTGGTCCTTCCCCTTGAGGTAGGGGCGGAGGTCCTCCAGGTAGCGCAGCCAGGGTGTAGGTTCCGAAGACCTGGATGTCATCTTGCCTACACTGTAGCAAAGGCTTTGCTAGAACGCCATATTAAGGTGTAAAGAAAGCCGCCCCAAGGGGCGGCTTCCGTGCCTTTGGGGGTGCTCAGTGCACGGGCTCGTTGAACTGGGCCTCCTCGGTGGAGCCCTTCAGGGCCAGGGTGGAGGCCTCCCCCTGGGTGAGGGCCAGGACCACCTCGTCAAAGTAGCCCGCCCCCACCTCCCGCTGGTGCTTCACCGCGGTGAAGCCCTGGGCCTGGGCCAGGAACTCCTTCTCCTGGAGCTCCACAAAGGCCGGCATCCCCCGGGCCTTGTACCCCTTGGCCAGCTCCCAGGTGTAGTAGTTCAGGGTGTGCCAGCCCGCCAGGGTAATGAACTGGAACTTGTAGCCCATGGCCCCCAGCTCCCGGTTGAACTTGGCGATGGTCTCCTCGTCCAAGAACTTCTTCCAGTTGAAGGAGGGGGAGAGGTTGTAGGCCAAAAGCTTGTCCGGGAACTCCCGCTTCACGGCCTCGGCGAACCTCCTCGCCTCCTCCAGGTCGGGCTTGGAGGTCTCCATCCAGAGCACGTCCGCGTAGGGGGCGTAGGCCAGGGCGCGGGCGATCCCCGCCTCGATCCCGTTCTTCACCCGGTAAAAGCCCTCGGGGGTGCGCTCCCCTTTCAGGATGAAGGGCCGGTCCCGCTCGTCGATGTCGCTGGTGATGAGGGTGGCGGCCTCCGCGTCGGTGCGGGCGATGATCACCGTGGGCACGCCCATGATGTCCGCGGCCAGGCGGGCGGCCTGGAGGGTGCGGATGTGCTGGGCGGTGGGCACCAGGACCTTCCCCCCCAGGTGGCCGCACTTCTTCTCGCTGGCCAGCTGGTCCTCGTAGTGGATCCCCGCGGCCCCGGCCTCGATCATGGCCCGGGTGAGCTCAAAGACGTTTAAGGCGCCTCCGAAGCCCGCCTCCGCGTCGGCCACGATGGGCACGTACCAGTCCCGGGTCACCTTGCCCTCGGAGCGCTCGATCATGTCCGCCCGCATGAGGGCGTTGTTGATCCGCTTCACGATCTGGGGTACGGAGTTGGCCGGGTAGAGGGACTGGTCGGGGTAGGTCTGCCAGGCCAGGTTGGCGTCCGCGGCCACCTGCCAGCCGGAAAGGTAGATGGCCTCGAGGCCCGCCCGCACCATCTCCACCGCCATGGCCCCGGTGTAGGCCCCGAAGGTGTGCACGTAGGGCCTTTCGTGGAGGAGCTGCCAGAGCTTCTCCGCTCCTCGCTTGGCCAGGGTGTACTCCACCTGGACCGAGGGGCGGAGCCGCACCACGTCCTCCGCGGTGTAGTCCCGCCTCACCCCCTTCCAGCGGGGGTTTTCCGCCCACTCCTTCTTCAGGGCCTCGGCTTCCTTCTGCATCTCCGGGGAGAGCACCTTCAGGGGTTCCATGCCTCCACCTCCCAAGACCCAGTTTGGGCTGGGCGGGGTTTTGGTGTAGGGTGTAAAGCCCAGCCTCCCACACGGCGGGGGAGTGTGAAGGCAAAAGAGTTACACAAAAAAGCCCGGCCCTAGCCCCGGGCCTGCTGGGCGGCGATGAGGAGGGGGTCCCACACGGGGCTGAAGGGGGGGGCGTAGGCCAGGTCCAGCCCCATGAGGTCCTCCACCGTGCCCTTTTGGTGGAGGAGGGCCGCCAGGACGTCTATGCGCTTCACCGCCTGGCCCCGGCCCACCACTGCCCCGCCCAGGAGGCGGCCCGTCCCCTCCTCGTACACGAGCTCCACCCAAAGGGGGGCGTGCTCGGGCCAGTAGTGGGCGCTGTCCTCCGCGCGGATGAAGACCTTCTTCGCCCGGAAGCCCTCGGAAAGGGCCCGCTCCAGGGAAAGCCCGGTGGTGGCCACCCCCAGCCCGAAGACCTTGAAGACCGCGGTCCCCACCACCCCGGCGAAGCGGGCCTCCTTGCCGGCGATGACCGCCCCCGCGGTGCGCCCGTGCTTGTTGGCCACGTCCCCCAAGGGGAGCCAGTAGGGCCTCCCTAGGAGGAGGTGGCGGCTTTCCGCCACGTCCCCCGCGGCGTAGACCCCTTCTAGGTTCGTCCGCATCCGCTCGTCCGTGGCGATGGCCCCCGTGGGCCCCAGGGCCACCCCCATGGCCTGGGCTAGGGCGGTGTTGGGCCGCACCCCCACCGCCAGGAGCACGAGATCCGCGGGCACCACCCCTTCCGTGGTCTCCACCGCCTCCACCCGGCCCGCCCCCCGGAGGGCCAGGGCCCGGACCCCCGTCCAGACCTCCACCCCGTGCCGGGAGAGCTCCTCCCGCACCAGGGCGCTCACCTCCGGGTCCCACTGGGGGAGGGGGCGGTCTTGGGCCTCCAGGAGGGTCACCTCCAGGCCCCGCTTGCGGAAGGCCTCCGCCACCTCGAGGCCGATGTACCCCGCCCCCAGGATGGCCGCCCTTTTCGCCCCCTTCAGGGCCTCGAGGAGGGCCGCCCCGTCCTCCATGCTCCTTAGGGTGTAGACCCCTTCCTGCTCCACCCCGGGCACGGGAGGGACCACGGGCCTCGCCCCCGTGGCCAGGACCAGGTGGTCAAACCGCTCCTGGAAGGTGCGCCCCTCCTCGTGGCTGTAGACCGTGAGGGTGCGCAAGGCGTAGTCCACGTCCACCACCTCGTGCCGGGGGTAGACCAGGACCCCCCCCTTGCGGAAGGCCTCGGGGGTGCGGGCCACCAGGGCCTCCAGGCTCGGGATCTCCCCCGAAAGCACATAGGGCAGGCCGCAGGCCCCGTAGGACACCCAGCCGGACTTCTCGTAGACCACCACCTCCAGCTCGGGGTTTTCCCGCTTGGCCTTGGCCGCGGCGGAAGCCCCTCCCGCCACGCCCCCCACCACCACTAGACGCGTACCCATGGGGGTATTCTCCCATACCCCC
>FWWM01006225.1_pt1 | contig 25270 bp, 40 predicted proteins | sample 2228351 | NCBI WGS metagenome assembly FWWM01 (sample SAMEA103939774, study PRJEB20133) | metagenome
TCAGGTAGTCCACGATCCGACCAATCGGTGTGGTGAGGACGGTTGGCTTACCTTCGCCCGGCTGCAAACCGCGCACATCACCCGTGGACATGCGGTGCAGGAAGTCGAGCCGCGTGGCGCCAAGCAGTCGAATCCGGCTGAAAATCTGGGACAGATCGAAGAGCAACACGGGAAAGCTACGAGCCGCAAACTGGGGAGCGGTTGGCCAACCAGGATTCGATTTGGGCGCGTCGCTCGGCGGAATAGCCGCCGGTGTAGTCCCACACATACGCTGCCAGCGCGCGCCCTCTCAGCGCCGGATAGCGGCTTGCATCGAACAGCGCCGCCTGATCTTGCCAGGCAGCCAGTCGCTTGATCAACTGCTGATGTGCACCGTGGAAGTCGGCGCGAATGCGATCCAGCGGCCGATCTTTCTGGGATTGGTGATCCCGCGCCTCCAGAGTTGATCTGTCCATTGCCTCCGAATGGGGCAGCTGCAGCGACTTACCACGCTCGGCCTGGAATAGCAGGGTGACCGCACGCGAATACCACACCGCGATGTGGGCCAGCGTGTCCTTGACGGACCAGTCACCGACGACGCCCTCGACCAGCATATCCTCGGCCGGAATGTGGGCGAGCGTCGCCTCCAGCGCACGACGCTCGGACTCGATGCGCGAGATCAGTTCGGCTTTGTCCATCGTGGTCCAAACGGACGTCCCAGGAGAGGCGTTCGCTCGCCCGGCACGGGAGCACATGTGCGCTACGGCTCGTCCCTGTGTCGCTCCTCGATCCAGGCCAGAATGTCGGCCATCTGCTGGGGGCTGAGGATCGCAGCATAGTTCTGCTGCATGAGGCCGGGTTGGTATCCCTCGACGACATACGCGTTCGGGTCAACGATGCTCTGATAAAGATACTCGCGCGCACTCATGCCGGGGACGCGCGTCTCGGCGATGTTCCAGAGGTTGTAGAAGGAGGGGCCAACCAGGCGCTCGCCCTTCTTCTGGCTGTGACAACCGGCACAGCCCGCCGTGGTGAACAACCGCGCACCATTCTCGGGATTGCCCGCAGGCAAGCCGTCGGTGATCTTGCCGAAATCGCCTTCCTTCGGGAGCACAGCAGCTTCTTCGGTTTTGGCCGTTTCGCCATGGGGCATTGCCTCACCACGCACCGGCTGTGGCACCGCGCTCAATGCCAGGCTAAAAATGATGAAACAAACCACAAAACCTATGGCCGAAAGCACGAACGGCTCGGCATTTGGGCCAACCTCAAAGCGGATCTGCCGGGGCCGGCGCTGATCCGCCTCGCGCAGCTCCATGCGCAATTCGGCCATCTCCTCGTCGGTCGGCAGGTTGCGGCGAAAGAAACGGCTGACGCTGTTGGCCAGCACAGCGATGACGACGCCACCAGCCACGCTGGCCAGCAGAGCCATCAGCACGCCACCGATCACGACAAAGATCAGGTTGTCGAATACGGCGCTGCCGCCACCGGTCTGCGCCGGCGAGGCAGCCAGAGCCTCTCTTGCGCCGGCCAACGCCGCAAGGATGGCGACAGCGGATACACGCACCTTCGAACCACTCATCTTTAAGCCTCGAACTCCGAATGATCTGCGCACATATTCTAACTGCAGCTGCCTGCGCAGGTTTCGACGAAGGTGCGGAACAGGCGCATCATGTCCTCGCGACCGAAGGCCATTTCCTCGGGATGCCATTGCACGCCGATGTAGTAACGCTTGCCGGGGAACTCGACCGACTCGACGATGCCGTCCGGCGAACGCGATGTCACGACCAGCCCATCGGCGACGCGCTTGAGCGCCTGGTGATGGAAGCTATTCACACCCACGTTGCCGGGACCCACGATCTGTGCGATATGCGTCCCCGGCTCGACGCACACGTCGTGTGCCACTTCATGCCGCTCGAAACCACTGTAATTACCGTTGTGTGAAACAGCGTCGCCCCACTGCAACGGCAGATCCTGGATGAGCGAGCCGCCCAGCGCGACATTGACGACCTGGATACCGCGGCAGATGGCGAACATGGGCTTATCATCCTGCAACGCCCAGCGCGCCAGCATCATCTCCACTTCATCTCGCGCGCGATCGACACCGTCGGTCTTCTCATGGCGCACTTCTTGGAACAGAGCCGGGTCTACGTCGCCACCACCGGAGAGCAGCACGCCATCTGCGGCCTCGTACATCGCGCGCCATGCTCCAGGCGAGACGACCGTCGGCAGCAAGATGGGCACTCCCCCACAAGCGACCAGGCTATTCACATAGTTTTTACCCAGCGTAAACCGCCGCTTCTCGGGGTCCTGGATCGGAATGGGTATGAGGATGCTCGGGCTTCCCATCACACTTCGCGAAATACTCACCTCGACGGTGAAAGAAACTCCCGAAGCGGTGCTTCGGGAGTTCGCGTCTCACTCTTCGCTTGCCTCGGCAGGAGCGCTCGCTGCAGCTTTCGCCTTGGCGCTGCCGGAGGACGGCAGACGCTCCTTCAGGCGAGCCGATTTGCCGCGCAGGTTGCGGAAGTAGTACAGCTGAGCACGGCGCACCTTGGCGTGGCGCATCACTTCCACCTTGTCTATGCGCGGCGAGTTGAGCAGGTAGGTGCGTTCGACGCCGACGTTGTTGCTGGCGATGCGGCGCACGGTGAAGCTGGCATTCGCGCCACCCTTGCGCAGGCGGATAACGGTGCCCTGAAACACCTGAATGCGCTCGCGATCGCCCTCGATGATCTTCTGGTGCACGCGCACCTGATCGCCAGGCCGAAGCGTCGGGATCTTCGGATTTGGCTGCAAGCTCTTTTCGAGCGATTCGACGAGGTTCATCGCTTTTCTCCCACTGAGTTGTCGCCAAGCTGTTATCGCTTGGTATACGTTGGCCCCTTGCGGGCGCGCTTGAGGCCGGGCTTCTTGCGCTCCTTCTCGCGCGCATCACGCGAGAGATAGCCGGCCGTCTTCAACATCAGGCGATACTCCGGATCCACTTCCAACAGTGCGCGGGCGATCGCCATGCGCGCCGCCGTGGCCTGGCCGGTGATGCCGCCTCCCTTCACCTTCACGCTCACGTTGAAGCGCGCATCGGCGCCGGTCAGCTTGAGCGGTGCATGCACGGCGAGCAGGTCAACCTCGCGACCGAAGTATTCCTCCACGGGCTTATCGTTGATCAGCACGCGGCCACTGCCCTGTGGATACAACCTGGCGCGGGCCGTGGCCTCCTTACGCCGCCCTACACCTTCGTAGTACTGTTGAATCTCTGTCATACTCGCTTTCCCTGGTGGTGACGGAGTCGCTCACGTCGCAGCGCCTTCACCACACAGCATTCGTGCCCCTATTTATCGCGGATCTCCAGCAGCTGCGGTTTCTGGGCGCTGTGCTCGTGATCCGGCCCACCATACACCTTCAGTTTTTTGATCATCTTGCGCCCCAGTCGCCCATGCGGGATCATGCCCCAGACCGCCTCGCGGACGACGCGTTCGGGCCGGCGGGCCAGGAGATCGCGCAGGCTCTCCTCCTTGTAGCCGCCGGGGTAGAGCGAATGTCGCTGATATTTCTTCTCGGTCATCTTGTCGCCGGTGACGCGGATCTTCTGGGCATTCACCACGATGACGTAGTCGCCGCAATCCACGTGGGGTGAATAGATCGGCTTGTGCTTGCCCTCGATGATCTTAGCGACCTGGCTGGCAAGCCGGCCCAGCGTGACGCCTTCGGCATCCACGACATACCACTGCTGGCTGGCGCGAGCCTCCTCTGGCTTCGCCATATAGGTCTTGATCGTCCTCATCTTATCGTACCTAATACCTCACATCCACGAGGCACAGCCCACAAGCAGGCGCCAGGCCTTTGATCCGCTGTGCATCTCTGCTCTTCAGAACATCTTCGATTTCGTCCGGGCTATATTCGCCCCTGCCGACGCGCACCAGCGCCATCACGATTCGGCGCACCATCCGAAACAGGAAGGCGTTTGCTTCGATCGTAAACCACAGGCGGTCGTCGGCTGCCTGCCACTCGGCTCGCAGGACCTCGCGCACCGTGCTCTCTCCGGCTCGCTTCAGCGGCGCGCTACCAAATGCGGCGAAGTCGTGCGCTCCGATCAACCGCCTGGCGGCCTCGTTCATCGCCTGCACATCCGGCCGTTGCTCGAGCTGCCAGGCAAAGCGCCGCATCAATGGCTGCCGCACCTGGCTGACGTAAGCCGTATACACATACGTCCTGCTCTTAGCGCTGTAGCGAGGATGAAAACCAACCTCGCACGGCTCCAGGTCGCGAACAGCGACATCCTCCGGTAACGTCGCATTCAGCGCCCGGCCAAGCGCATCGAGTGAGTGCTTCCAATTCGCGTCGAAGGCGATGACCTGGCCGGTCGCATGTACGCCTGCATCGGTGCGGCCTGCGCCGACGATCGCGATGCGAGACCCACAAACCCTTTCTAAAGCCGCTTCCAGCTCTCCTTGCACTGTTCGCCCACTCTGGGCTGCCTGTCGCTGGAATCCAGCGAAGTCCGTCCCGTCGTAGGCGACCTTCGCACGAATCCTCAAACCCACTCGATGATTGCCATCGGCGCGTTGTCGCCCTTGCGCGGGCCGAGCTTGCTGATGCGCGTGTAGCCGCCGTTGCGATTCACGTAGCGTGGCGCGATATCCTCGAACAGCTTGCGCACTGTAGCTGCCCCGCCGTTCACGCGGGCCGCAACCAGCCGCCGCGCATGGACCTGCTTGGCCTTGTCGTCCACCAGCCCAGACTTAGCAATCGTCACCAGCTTCTCGGCCTGATCGCGAATGGCTTTGCACTTCGCCTCGGTCGTCTGAATGCGACCGTGATCAATCAGCTCGGTCACCAGACTGCGGCGCAACGCAGTGCGCTGTGCTGTCGAACGGCCGAGTTTGTAACCTGATACTCTGTGTCTCATCTCAAACCTCGTCCGCTTCCTCTTCCTTCTCTTGTGGGAGCAGACCTCGGGCGCGCAACTTCTCCTTCAACTCCGCCATGGATTTTTCGCCGAAGTTGCGCAGATTGGTCAGGTTCCCACCGCTCTTTTCCATCATGTCGAGCAGCTCGCCAACCGTGCTGATCCCGGTGCGCTTGAGCGAGTTGTAGACCCGGACGCTCAACTCAAGCTCCTCGATGGGTTTGTCGCTCCATTCGCTGGGGATTCCTTTGCCCTCGCCTTCACCTTCGAGCATCACCTCTTCCAGGCTCACGCCGGCGATCAAGCGCAGATGCTGAACCAGGATCGCCGCTGCTTGCGACAACGCATCCTGCGGCCGTATCGTGCCGTCCGTCCAGATCTCCATGATCAGCCGATCGTAATTCGTGGTCTGGCCGATGCGCGCCGGCTCGACGGTGAAATTCACCCGCCGCACCGGGCTGTAGATCGCATCCACCGGTAGTTCGCCGATCGGCAGTCTGCCGCGTTGTTCTGCCGGCGAGTAGCCACGCCCCATTTCGACCTGGAACTCGATGTCGAGGCGGGCCTTGTTCGAATCGGTCGTCAACAGATAGAGCTCTGGATTGATGATCTCGATTTCCGGAGGGGCCTGGATATCGCCGGCCGTGACCACGCCTTCGCCGCGCACTTCCAGACGCATGCGCAGAGGGCCTTCGCTGTGCATCCGCATGCGAATCTGCTTCACGTTGAGCATCAGCTGAGTCACATCCTCCTTCACGTCGGGGATGTCCGAGAACTCGTGATGCACGTCGGTGATGCGCATCGAAGTCACGGCGGCGCCGGGCAACGAGCTCAGCAACACGCGACGGAGCGCGTTCCCCAGCGTGATGCCGAAACCTGGCTCCATGGCGCCGATGATGAAGCGGCCATAGTCACGCGTGAGGGCATCGCTCTCAACTTTTGGAAAGACAGGTGCAGATAGCATGTTCTTCTTCCTCGATCCAACGCTCGTGCCATGCAGCAGACGAGCATCGGCACAGCGTGCTACCGCGAGTAATACTCAACGACGAGCTGTTCTTTCAACTGCACGTCGATATCTTCGCGCTTCGGCAAGGCATGGATGACGCCGGTCAGCGTAGAGCGATCAGCCGACAGCCAGGCCGGCGTCGGCGGCGCATCTTTGTCCGCCGCCAACTCCTTGAAGTAGGTCAGCTTCTTGCTCGCGTCGCGCACGGAAATTCTGTCCCCCGGTTTGACCAGGTAGGACGGCACGTCGATGGGATGATCGTTCACGTTCAAATGCGCGTGGTTGATCATCTGGCGCGCGGCCGCCCGAGAGGGCGCGAAACCCATGCGGTAAATCACGTTGTCGAGCCTTCGCTCCAGCAAGATGAGCAGCTCCGAGCCGGTCACGCCACGACGCTTGAGCGCCTCGCGGAAGTAGCGGCGAAACTGCGCCTCGAGCACCCCATACATGCGGCGCATCTTCTGCTTCTCGCGCAACTGCAGCGAGTAGTCGCTTGCCTTGCTGCGGCGGGCGCGCATGTTCGGTCCATGCTGACCGGGGATGATCCCGCGCCTCTCCAGAGCACACTTGGGGGTGAGGCAGCGAGAGCCCTTCAGATAAAGCTTTTCGCCTTCGCGGCGACACAATCTACAAACTGGTTCAATATGTCGAGCCATCTTCCTTCGTAACCTGGACGCTCGATTTGTTTACAACGGGCCGTCTTCCTCCAAATCGGGCATCCCAAACGAGACTGTTTGTTCGATTGCCGAACGCGCTCACACGCGGCGGCGCTTCTTGGGCCGGCATCCGTTGTGCGGCACAGGCGTGATGTCGGTGATGGACTTGACGCGCAGCCCGGTGCCCTGCAGCGCGCGCACGGCAGCCTCGCGCCCGGGGCCGGGCCCCTTCACATAGACATCCACTTCCTGCATGCCGTTCTCCACAGCGGCGCGGTATGCGTTTTGCGCGGCGATGCGGGCGGCGAAGGGCGTGCTCTTGCGATTGCCCTTGAAGCCGGCTGAACCGGCGCTGCCCCAGCAAATCGTATTGCCGGCCTTGTCGGTGATCGTCACAATGGTGTTGTTGAACATAGCATGGATGTGGACCACGCCCTGTGCAACGTTCTTGCGTGCGCGCCGCGGGTTGGTCTGACGACGCGGGCCACGATTGCTTCCTGCTCTACCCATATGCGTGTCTTCTTCGGCAAGTGGCGAAAGCGGAGGACGGACGCCTCACCCTTGACCCTCGATTTACTTCTTCTTCGCGCCGCGCCGGCGACCCCGTCCGGCTACCGTCTTCTTCACGCCCTTGCGGGTGCGCGCGTTGGTGCGTGTGCGCTGACCGCGCACCGGCAAACCGCGCTTGTGACGAAGCCCTCGATACGAGCCGATCTCGATCAAGCGCTTGATGTTCAGCTGAACCTCTCGACGGAGATCGCCCTCGACCTTGTATTCCTTCTCCACGATTTCGCGCAGGATCGCGGCCTCCGCCTCGGTGAGGTCCTTGACACGCGTCGCGGGGTTGATGCTGGTGCGGGCGAGGATTTCCTTAGCCAGCGGACGACCGATGCCGTAGATATAGGTCAGCCCGATATCGATGCGCTTGTTGCGCGGCAAATCCACTCCAGCGATTCTTGCCATGGTCGTCTCCTAACCCTGCCTCTGTTTGTGCTTCGGGTTTTCACAGATGACGTAGACGCGCCCGTGGCGCCGGACGATCTTGCACTTCGGACAGCGCTTCTTTACGGATGCTGCTACTTTCACTTCTCACCTCTTTTCGAGCCCGTTGCGCCCGTGGGCGCGAGTCAATCCTAAGCTTGCATACATGCGACGTCCGACTCGTGCGCTTCGCGCGAGCCGGACGCTTGCCAATCTCCTCAGCTTCTAGTCGAGTTTCGTCAGTATTTCGGCTTCACCATCGGTGATGGCCACGGTATGTTCAAATTGGGCAGAGAGTTTACCATCGATCGTTACGACTGTCCAGCCATCTTTCTTCACCTTTGTCTCGGCACGCCCCTCATTGATCATCGGTTCGAGGGCGAGGGTGAGGCCAGGCCGCAACAACATCCCGTGCTCGGCCTGTCCTGTGTTCGGCAAGCCGAACCCCTCATGCAACTCCCGGCCCACGCCGTGGCTGGTGTATTCGCGCACGACCGAATAGCCCTGCGGCTCGGCCACGCGCTGAATGGCCGCACCGATGTCGCCAAAGCGATTACCTTTACGCGCAGCAGCAATCGCTGCAGCCAAACATTCCTGCGTCACCTGCATCAGCCGCTGTGCGCGCGGGGAAACGCGCCCAACGCCGACCGTGATCGCCGAATCCGCATGATAGCCCTTGTAGAACGCACCGACGTCGAGTTTGACGATCTCCCCCTCCTTGAGGCGCCGTCGGCCGGGAATGCCGTGCACCACCTCATCGTCAACCGATGCACAGATCGAGGCCGGGAAAGGATAAGGAGCGCCATTCGGCAGATAGTGCTTGAACGATGGTGTGGCCCCACATTGCACGATGATTCTCTCGGCCAACTGATCGAGTTCGATCAAGCTCACGCCCGGCGCGACACGCTCCCTCAGCTCTGCCAGCACAGTTGCTACGATTCGCCCTGCCTGGCGCATGATGGCGATCTCCTGCGCCGTTTTCAGCACAATCATGACTGCTCTCCGCCGTTCACTTCACCGCAAGAGACCCGCTCAATCGCACTCGTGGCTGGTCATGATCAGCTGTCGCAGGAGATTATGCACGTACGGGATCGTGTGCTCGCCGTTCACCTCACGCAGCAATCCCCGATCGCGGTAGTAATCTATGAGCGGCGCGGTTTGCTCCTGGTAAACGCGGATGCGGCGAGCCTGCGTTTCCGGATTATCGTCCGAGCGCTGATACAACTCGCCCGTGCAGACATCTTTCTTGCATCCCTCGCGCGGCGGCAAGGACTCGTAGCTGAACACAGCGCCGCAGTCACGGCACGTCCAGCGATGTGATAGGCGTTCCATCAACATGCGCTCACGCACGCGGATGTAGGGCACGATGGTGATGCACTTGCCCAGCTCCTGCAACAACTGGGCCAGCGCATCAGCCTGCGGGATCGTGCGCGGGAAGCCGTCGAGGATGAAACCGCGCGTGGTGTCTGGGCGGCTCAACCGTTCGCGCACCATCCCGATGGTGATCTCATCAGGCACGAGATCCCCGCGATCCAGGTATTGTTGCGCCTGCTTGCCCAGCTCAGTCTGGTTCTTGATGTTCTCTCGAAAGAGGTCGCCACTCGAGATATGCGGCACGTTCAGGTCTTTCGACAACAAGACGGCTTGCGTCCCCTTCCCCGCCCCCGGTGCACCGAGCAACACGATACCGTACATTGCCGTCAACTCAGCTCCTCATGCGTCGAGATGCCCACTCGAATTCTTTCCGGCGATCGAGCGGGGGACCGGCCGTCACTTGATGAACCCCTCATAGTTGCGCATCATGAGTTGCGCTTCGAGCTGGCGCATCGTATCGAGCACGACGCCGACGACGATCAGCAAGCCCGCACCCGAGAGCAAAAGGTTGTTGTTGCCCACCGGCCGCAGGAACAGGAATCCGGGAACGTGGGATAGGAAGTTCAACAGATATGGCAAGATGGCCAGCAACCCCAGGAATAGCGCGCCGACCAGCGTGAGCCGTCGCATCACGCGCGTGATGAAAGTCTCCGTGGTCCTGCCCGGCCGGATGCCCGGGATGAAACCTCCTTGCTTCTGCAGGTTCTCGGCCAGGTTCTGCTGCTGCATCATCACGTCGGTGTAGAAGTAGGTGAAGCCGATGACCAGCAGGAAGTACATCAGGGTGTAGAACACCAGGCTCCACGACAACGCATCGGAGCTGGCCTGTCCTGCGCTGAACAAACTGACCACATCTTGCGCGAATCGCTGCACCCCGGCATCACTGCTGTTGACGAAGAAGCCAGCGACGATAGCCGGAAAGACCAGCATGGCCTGCGCGAAGATCAGCGGAATCATCCCGGCCGTGTTGACCTTGAGCGGAATATGCGTGCCTGCACCGCCCAGCATGCGCCGGCCGCGCACGCGTTTGCCATACTGGACAGGCACGCGCCGCTCACCTTCCTGGATGTAGACGATCCCAACCACCGTGATGACCGTAATCGCCACGAACGCAAGCATAGTCAGGAACGCCGTGCTGGTTGCCGCGATCTGGGCCACGTTGCTGGGGATGCGGGCGACGATGCCGCCGAAGATGATGATGGATAACCCCTGACCGATGCCTTGCTCGGTGATCAGCTCGCCCAGCCATACGGCGAACATAGTGCCCGCGGTCATGGTCACGATAGTGACGATGGTGGGCAGGATGAACTCGGGCCGATCTAATCCCCACTGCGGCAACACGCGCTGACCACCAGTGACCTGAGCGCCGATGCTTTCGAAGATGTTCACCTGGCCGATTGCGTTCAACGCCGCCATCGGCACCGTCAGGAAGTAGGTCAAACGGTTGATCTTGCGGCGCCCCTGGTCGCCCTCCTTAGCCAGCTCTTCCAGGCGGGGGATGACCGGGATGAGCAACTGCAGAATGAGCGAGGCTGTGACGTATGGATACACGCCCATCGCCAGCACGGAGAAGTTGAATACAGCTCCGCCCGACAACAAGCTGAGCAGCCCAACGATGCTCCCCAGCCCACCGGCCTGGCCCTGTTCCACGGCGGTGCGAATCTGCTGCAGCACCTCGGGATTCACGCCCGGCACCGGCACGTGGGCGATCAGACGGTATATGACCAGGATGAACAAGGTGAAGACGATCTTGTTCCTGATCTCCGGCAGCGCAATGGCGTTGCGTAATGCTTGTAACATCGGTTCAGTGCTTCGTCTCGTGTTCGGATCCGCTCGCGCGCGTCATGGGGGGGGCGCGGGCAGATGCACAGAACTCATCGCGTGCGGTAGCCACCGCGCTTCACTTCTAGCTTCGTCACTGTGCCGCCGGCCGCCTCGATCTTCTGCTGAGCCGTCTCGGAGAATTTGTGCGCCGCCACCTTCAGCGGGATCTTCAGATCACCCACGCCGAGGATGGCGATGTGCTTGTCGCTCTTGCGAGCAATGCCTGCAGCCACCAGCGCCTCGGGCGTGACCTCGCTTCCTGCCTCGAACTTCTTGGCCAACAACCCGACGTTGACCGGCCGATAGACGATCCGGTAAGGGTTGTTGAAGCCGATGCCGCGCATGAACGGCAGCTTGCGCACCATCGGGAACTGGCCGCCCTCGAAATAGGGACCTTTCACGCCGCCCGAACGGGACGCCTGGCCTTTCTGGCCGCGGCCCGCGGTCTTGCCCTGCCCGGCTGCGATGCCAATACCCTTGCGCTTCTTGCGCTTACGTGAACCCTCCGCGGGTTTGATCTCGTGTAGCTTCATTTGATTTCCACCAGGTGCTTCACCACATTCAGCATGCCGCGAATTTGCGGTGTGTCATCGTGTTGCACTTCCTGGCCAAGCTTGCTCAGGCCGAGCGCTTTGAGCGTGCGCTTTTGTCGCACGTCGTATCCGATCGCGCTCTTGACCCACTTCACCGTGATGCGCTTGACCGCAGGATCAGTTGTTGGCGTTGTCATTGCCCCGCCTCCAGAACGGTTGGACGTCGGCCACGCTCTTGCCTCGTCGGGCCGCTTCCTCATTGATGTTCTTCAACGAGAGCAGTCCTTCGAACGTCGCAAAGGTCGAGTTGAGCTTACTGGGTGCGCCGAGCGACTTGGTCAACACGTCCTTCACCCCCGCTGCTTCCAGGACAGCGCGCACGCCACCACCGGCGATGACGCCGGTGCCGGGCGATGCCGGCTTGAGCATTACCTTGGCGCTGCCAAACTTCTGAATGACCTGATGCGGGATGGTCGTGCCGACGATTTCCACGCGCTGCATGTTGGCGCGCGCGCGCTCGGTGGCCTTCCGGATAGCATCCTGCACAGCGCGCGCCTTACCCATGCCGACGCCAACACGACCGTTGTTGTCACCCACGACGATGAGCGCGCGAAAGGCAAAGCGCCGACCACCCTGGATCACCTTCGCCACGCGCGTGACGTCGACGATGCGAACGTCGAGCTCAGGGCCTTCGGCTTCGGGCCGCGCCGAGCCGCCGCGTCGTGTATCGCGTTCCCGACGTTGTTGCGGATTCCTGCTCACCATATGGATCAAAACTCCAAGCCGCCTTCACGCGCGCCATCGGCAACTGCCTTGATGCGGCCGTGATAGCGATAGCCAGCGCGGTCGAACACGACGCGCTTAATTTGTTTGTCCTGTGCTCGTTGGGCGACGAGCTTACCCACCAGCAACGCTTCTTCGGTTTTCTTCAATCCTGGTTGAGTCCTCACCGCCTTCTCCAGGCTCGATGCAGCCGCCAGCGTGTGACCGGCTTCATCGTCGATCAATTGCACATAGATGTGCTTCAGACTGCGAAAGACGTTCAATCGTGGACGGGCAGCCGTGCCGGCCACCTTGGCGCGCACACGCCTGCGCCGTCGCTCCCTCGACTCTTCTCGATTCTTTGCCATTTCAGATTCCTCGTCATCGGCAACTCATCACCTGGGTCAGGTCCAGGGACGCTCGCCGCTGACACACCGCATAATCACTTGCCACCCTTTCCGGTCTTGCCCGCCTTGCCGGCCTTGCGCCGGATCACCTCACCCTGGTAGCGGATGCCCTTACCCTTGTACGGCTCCGGCGGACGCAGCTTGCGCACCTGCGCGGCAATTTCGCCGACCAGCTCTTTGTCAATGCCGGCTACGGTGATCGTGCGGGTTTTGGCATCGGCCGTGAAGGTGATGCCTGGCGGCGGCGGAAACTCGATCGGGTGAGAATAGCCGAGGTACAACACCAGTTTGTTTCCGCTCATCTCGGCGCGGTAACCAACGCTCTCCGCACCGATCTCCAGCACCTTCGAATAACCGTCCGAGACACCCTTCACCATGTTGGCCAGCAGCGCGCGCGTCAGGCCATGCATGGCCCGCGCTTCGTTGTCATCGCCATCGCGGTGAACGCTCACGACGCCGCCCTCCTTCACAACTCGGACGTGTGGAGGGATGGTGCGCTTCAGTTCGCCCTTCGGGCCTTTGACCGTGATCAGGTTGTCAGCGACGATCACGTCCACGCCCTTGGGCAACTCGATGGGCTTCTTCCCAACTCGCGACATGATTTGCTCCTCGCTCAATACACGTAGCACAATACTTCGCCACCGACGCCCAGCCGGCGCGCCTGATTGTCGGTAATTACACCTTTCGGCGTCGAAAGGATGGCAATGCCGATGCCACTCAGCACGCGGGGGATCTCCGTCTTTGGCACATAGATGCGCTTGCCAGGCCGGCTGACGCGCTGCAGACCGGTGATCACCGGCTTGCGCGCACGGCGTTCGCCGCTGTAGCGGAGGGTCAGGCTCAGCATCCGCTTGCCGTCCACTTCGACGACCTGATAGCCATCCAGGTAGCCTTCCTCTTTCAGGATCTCTGCCACGCGCTCATTGAGCTTGGAAGCCTTCACTGCGACCGTGGGGTGTCCAACCGCCGCTGCGTTGCGGATGCGCGTGAGCATGTCACTCAACGAATCGTTCGCCATTTCTGCTCCAGTTCAGACCCAAATCGTTTCTGCCGTATGGGCGTTCGACGTGTTTACCACGATGCCTTGCGGACGCCGGGGATCTCGCCGCGCAGCGCCATCTCGCGGAAGACGATGCGCGACACGCCAAACTTGCGCATGTAGCCGCGCGCACGGCCGCTGACAGCGCAGCGATTGCGCACGCGCACCTTATACTTGCGCCGCTTCTCCCGATACATCATGGCTGTCCTTGGCGTCTTTGCCATATGCCTCTCACCCTTCATCCATCGGCGGTTCGTCGGGGAATCGCCGATCACTCGATTGATTACCTGCTCTCTCCTGGTTTGCCGAACGGCATGCCGAACGCACGCAGCACGGCCCGACCTTCGTCGTCGGTTTTGGCCGTGGTGACGATGGTGACCTCCAGACCGCGCACCTTGTCAATCTTGTCGTAGTCGATCTCCGGAAAGATGATTTGTTCGCGCAGGCCGAGGGTGTAATTGCCACGGCCATCGAAGGCGTCGGGCGACACGCCGCGAAAATCACGCACGCGCGGCAGCGCGAAGTGGATCAGCCGGTAGAGGAAGTCGTACATGCGCTTGCCGCGCAGAGTCACCTTCACGCCGATCGGACGACCTTCGCGCAGCTTGAATCCGGCGATGGACTTGCGCGCCTTCGTCACGATCGGCTTCTGCCCGGTGATGGTCGCCAGGTCGTTGACGGCAAAATCCACCGCCTTGGGATTGTCGGCCGACTCACGCCCCACACCGATGTTGACGACGATCTTCTCGATCTTCGGCACCTGCAGGATGTTCCTATAACCGAATTCCTTCATGAGTGCCGGTCGAATCTCTTCGAGGTATTGCTTTCTGAAATCGGCCATGACTAATCCAGCACCTCATCCAGTTTGTTCGAATAGCGTTTCTTCACGCCGTCCACGATGCGGTAATTCACGCGCGTCGGCTTGCCGCTGGGCGCGATAAGCTTGACGTTGGAGACATGGATAGGCATCTCCACGTCGATGATGCCAGTTTGGACGACCCGGCGACCGGCGCGGCGCGGCTTGGCGTGTTTCTTGGCGATGTTCACACCTTTGACCACGATTTTGTCTTCCTTGGGGATGGTGCGCACGACCTCAGCACGCTTCCCCTTGTATTCGCCGGTGATCACCAGCACTGTGTCACCCTTCTTGATCTTCATGGTTGCTTCCTCTAGCGAGCCGCTGGCTGGTCCAGACGGCCTCTTCACATCATCCGACTTTCCTCACAGCACTTCGGGTGCGAGTGAGATGATCTTCATGAATCCTTTGTCACGCAGCTCACGGGCCACCGGGCCGAAGATGCGCGTGCCGCGCGGGTTGACTTCATCGTCGCTCAGAATGACTGCCGCGTTGTCATCGAAGCGAATATACGAGCCGTCGGCCCGACGGTATTCCTTCGCCACGCGGACGATGACTGCCTTGACAACAGCGCTCTTCTTCACGTCCGCCGTCGGGCTGGCCGACTTGACCGTTGCCGTGATCACGTCACCGACGCGCCCATAGCGCCGCCTGTGGCCGCCGTGGATGTGCATGCACAGCAGCTCTTTGGCGCCGGTGTTGTCGGCGACCTGCAATCGCGTTTCTTGCTGAATCATGACTCACCCTTCCTTCTTCCGGACGACCTCTTCCAACATCCAGCGCTTGGTCTTGCTGATGGGGCGATGCTCGACGATTCGCACGAGATCACCCTCGTGCGCCTGGCCGTTTTCGTCGTGTGCCTTGTATTTCTTGCTGCGCGTCAACACCTTCTTGTAGAGGGGATGACGCACGGTTCGCTCCACACGAACCACGATGGTCTTTTGCATCTTGTCGCTGACAACCACACCGGTCAGACGACGTCGCCGCTCTTCTGCCATTTCTCCACCCTGCTCTTCAAGCCTGTGCGCTGCGCGCTTGTGACTGCGCGGTCATCTGCGCAGCTAGTTCGCGCTGACGCAGAATCGTCTTGATGCGCGCGATATCATGCCGCACGCGCTTGATGCTGTTTACGTCGCTCAACTGTCCCTGCGCGCGCTGAAATCGGAGGTTGAACAACTCGCGGTAAGCGTCGTCCAGCTTGGCCTCCAACTCCGGCGTCGGCAGCTTGCTCAATTCACGTGCCTGCATAGCTCACCCTTCCATCTGAGACTCGGCCACCACTTGAGTCTTCATTGGCAACTTGTAGGCAGCCTGAGTCAACGCCGTCCGGGCGACGCTCTCTGGGACGCCCGAAACCTCGAACATGATGCGGCCGGGCTTGACCACCGCCACCCAGTGATCCACCGAGCCTTTGCCCTTGCCCATGCGGGTCTCGGCCGGCTTCGCCGTGACCGGTTTGTCCGGGAAGATGCGAATCCACATCTTGCCACGACGCTTCATCTCGCGCACGATCACGCGACGCACCGCTTCGATCTGCCTGGCCGTCACCCAGGCCGGCTCCAGCGCTTGCAGGCCGAATTCGCCCGACTCGATGGTCGCGCCACGGCTGGCGGTGCCCTTCATGCGCCCGCGCATCTGCTTGCGATACTTCACTCTCTTCGGCATCAACATGATGTCTACCTCGTTAGCTCTCGGCCCCGGATCCGAGGCCTGGCGTGACTTGGCTACAACCAGCTGGGGGTTTCATTCGTGCGCCGGTGCCACGCCGTCGCTCATCCCTGCGCCGGACTGGGCGCTCGTAGCCTGGCGGTCACCACGTTCTCCGCCCTCGCGGCGCGCCCCACGCCCACTGCGTCGGTCGCGCCGGTCGCGCGGCCCTTGCTGCTGGGTGCGCGATGGCCTTGTCATCTCCTCCTGCGGCATGTCGGGCAGGATGTCGCCCTTGTAGATCCAGACTTTCACGCCGATCTTGCCGTAGGTGGTGTCGGCCTCCGCCTTGGCGAAGTCAATGTCGGCGCGCAGCGTGTTGCGCGGGATGCGACCCTCCATTTGCTTGTCAGTGCGCTTCATATCGCTGCCGTTCAAGCGCCCAGCGCATTCGATCTTGATGCCCAGCGCCCCGCGTTGCATGGCGCTTTGGATGGCCTTCTTCATCGCCCGGTTGTGCGGGATGCGCCGCTCGATTTGCTGCGCGATATTGTCCGCCACCAACTGCGCCACGAGGTCTGGCTTGACGATCTCCTCGATGTCAAGTTTGACCCGCTTGCCGGTCATCTTCTCGATGCCCTCGCGAATCTCCTTCACTGCGACGCCCTTGCGCCCGATTACCACGCCGGGCCGAGCCGTGTGCACGACCACGTGCAACTGGTTGGGCGGGAAGCGCTCGATGGTGATGTCGGATACGCCGGCGTTCTCGGCATCCATCTTGCTGCGCAAATACTCGCGCAACTGCATGTCTTCCAGGAGCAGCTTGGTGTATTCGCGCTTGGGCGCATACCAGCGGCTCTTCCAGTCTCGGATGACGCCGAGCCTGAATCCGTATGGATGAACTTTGCGTCCCATGTTGTCTGGTTGTTTGCTCCACGTCCTGAGTTCCGAGCCGCCGATTTCACCGCCCGGAGCCCAAAACCCTATTCTTCATCTGTTGCTTCCCGCAAGATCACCGTGATGTGCGAGCTTTTGCGCTGAATGGGACGGAAGCGACCGCGCGCGGCAAAACGTCGCCACGGCCGCGTCGGTCCGCCATCGACGTAGATCTGGCTGATGACCAGATCGGCCTCCGTGAACTGTTTGTTCTCGACCGCGTTGGCCACCGCCGAAGCAATCACTTTGCTCACCGGTTCGGCAGCTGCTTTCGGGGTGAAGCGCAGGATGTCGAGCGCTTCCTTGGCCTTTTTGCCGCGCACCAGGTCGGCCACCAGTCGCACCTTCTGGGGCGACATGCCGACGTAGCGCGCGACGGCGCGCACTTCATTGTCAGCCAGCTTAGCCATGATTCACGCTCACTCCTTGCCGCCCTTCTCTTCCTTGGTGATGTGACCGCGGAAGGTGCGGGTCGGCGCGAACTCACCCAGCTTATGCCCAACCATGTTCTCGGTGATGTAGATCGGGATGTGCCGGCGACCGTCATGAACCGCGATGGTGTGGCCCACCATCTGTGGGAAGATGGTCGAGGCGCGCGACCAGGTCTTGATGACCTTCTTCTCGCCGCGCGTGTTCATCGCCTCGATTCGCTTCAGCAACTTGGCCTGCACATATGGGCCTTTCTTCAGTGATCTAGACATTGCTCAGACTCGTCCAGTTCCCGACTGCCGGCTTCGACTCATCCCACCGGTGGGACCGAACCCGGCAGTCACCAATCGAATATCACTTGCGGCGCTTCTTCTCCCGTCGGCGCACGATCAGATGCGCGGTGCGCTTGTTGCGGCGGGTCTTCACGCCCAACGCCTTCTTGCCCCACGGCGTGCGAGGCGCATCCTTGCCGATTGGCGAGCGCCCTTCACCACCGCCGTGCGGATGGTCGCGCGGGGACATAGCCGAGCCGCGCACGGTCGGTCGCACCCCCAGCCAGCGCTTGCGCCCGGCTTTGCCCAGTTTGATGTTGCTGTGGTCCAAGTTGCCCACCTGGCCAATCGTCGCCATGCACGTCTGCAACACCATGCGCACCTCGCCGCTGGGCATGCGCAGAGTGACGTAGTCGCCCTCCTTGGCGAGCACCTGTGCGCTGGCGCCGGCCGAGCGAACGAGCTGTCCACCCTTGCCCGGCCGCAGTTCGATGTTGTGCACGGTGGCGCCGAGTGGGATATTGGCCAGCGGCAACGCGTTGCCGGGCCGCACTTCCGCATCCGGGCCGCTCATCACCTCATCGCCCACTTGCAAACCGTTGGGGGCGAGGATGTAGCGCTTCTCACCATCGGCATAGTGCAGCAGGGCGATGCGCGCCGAGCGGTTCGGATCGTACTCGATGGTCGCGACGCGCGCCGGGATGCCGATCTTGTTCCGCTTGAAGTCGATCAGGCGGTAGGCGCGCTTGACCCCGCCACCTTTGTGGCGCGTCGTCACCTTGCCGCGCACGTTGCGCCCACCCGTCTTGCGCAGGTCGGTCAGCAGCGACTTCTCCGGCTGATCGGTCGTAATCTCCGCAAAGTCGCTCACGGTCATGCCGCGGCGGCTTGGCGTAGTCGGTTTGTACGTTTTGACTGGCATAGCGTGTATTCACGGCTCCGCCAAAGTCCGGAGACTGTGGCGGAGCGACTGACCTCAGGCAACGCCCTCGAAGAGCGCGATACGATCCTTCTCGCTCACCTGCACGATCGCCTTCTTCCACTGCGGCGAACGCTGGATGTGCTTCGCCTTTCGGCCGGTGATGCGGCTGCGCGGGCTGCGACGTCGCTTCTCCGGCATCACGATGATGTTGACGCGCGTCACCGTCACGTTGAATGCGAGCTCGACCGCCTCTTTGATTTGCTGCTTATTGGCGCGCGCGTCCACCTCGAACACATACTGCGGCTTTTCGTAGCCGACCTGCCATTGCGTCTTCTCGGTGATGACCGGGCGCCTCAGAACTTCGTATGGATGCATGGTCCTCTCCTTACCCCAGCCAGGCCTTGATCACCTCGAGGGCATCCAGCGGCATCACCAGCTGATCGTATTTGAAGATGTCGCGGATGTTGAGATAGCCGGCGTGCAGCGTTTTGACGTTGGCGAGATTGCTCGCCGACTTCTCGACCGTTTCCATCCGACCGGGCAGCACGATCAGCCCTTTGGTGACGCCGAGCGCTTGCATCGCGGCGGCAAACTCCTTCGTCTTCGGCGCGCTCAGCTCCAGCTTATCCACGACCACGATCTGTTGATCGCTCGCTTTTTGCGAAAGCGCGCTCCGGATCGCCGCGCGGCGCATCTTCTTCGGCATATCCTGCTGATAGCTGCGCACCACCGGGCCAAACGCCACGCCGCCACCCACCCAATGCGGGGCCTTGCGGCTGCCCTGGCGGGCGTTGCCGGTGCCCTTCTGGCGATACACCTTCTTGGTGGTGCGATTGACCTCGCCGCGCGTCTTCACCTTGTGCGTCCCCAAGTGCGCGTTGGCGTTTTGACGCAGCAACGCCTGATGCATCAGCGGGTGGCTGATCCGGGCTGCAAAGATGCTATCCGGCAAGTCCACCTCGCCGACCAGCTCGCCCTTGATATTCTTGACTGGAACCTTCATGGCTATTTCTTCCCGCCCTTGCGCGCTTCCTTGATCACGACGATGCCGCCCTTCGCGCCGGGCACCGATCCAGAGACGGCGATCAAATTGCGTTCCGCATCCACCAGCATCACCCTGGCATTCATGATGGTGACCCGCGTGTTGCCGTAGTGGCCGGCCATGCGCCGGCCCTTGGGAACGCGTCCCGGCGTCGTGCCTGCGCCGATCGAACCGGGAGCGCGCTCGCGGTCGGATGCGCCGTGCGTCTTCTTCTGGCGATGAAAGCCGTGGCGCTTGATGCCACCGCTGAACCCTCGACCCTTCATCGTGCCGGTGACATCTACATATTCACCTACGGCAAAGATATCGGCCTTGATGACATCGCCCTCTTTGTGAGCGATTTCTTTCACGCGCGCCTCTTCGAGGTGCTTGAGCGGCGGCACGCCCTCCAGCTTGCGCCGGTTGGGGTGTTTGTCGTTTGGCTTGAGCAAGCCAAGGTGGCCCTGCTCGCCGCGCGTGAGCCGCTTCGCCTTCACCTCGCCAAAGCCGAGTTGAATCGCGTTGTAGCCATCTTTCTCGACGGTCTTCACTTGTGTCACATAGTTGGGGCCGGCTTCGATGACCGTCACGCCGGTGACGTTGCCCTTCTCGTCGAAGAGCTGCGTCATTCCCACTTTGCGTCCGATTAGTTTCTTCATACTCCCATCATTGGCTCTCCGGCCGCAAGGGCCACCCGGCGCAGGCGCGCGAGAGCATGACCACCACCAGCTCGCAGCCGGTGGGCTATAGCTTGATCTCGATGTCCACGCCGGCCGGCAAATTCAGCCGCATTAGCGTGTCAATCGTCTTCGAATCCGGATCAATCACATCAATCAATCGCTTGTGCGTTCGGATCTCGAAGTGCTCGTGCGAATCCTTGTCGATGAAGGGCGACCGGCGCACGGTGTAGCGCTCGATTTTCACCGGCAGCGGCACCGGGCCGACTACCGTCGCGCCCGTGCGTTCGGCCGTCTCGACGATTTGCTGCGCCGAGCGATCGAGTGCGCGATGGTCGTATGCCTTCAGGCGAATGCGAAGTCGTTGCTTTGCCATCTCACGACACATTGCTGTCGGCTTCTGGTGTGTGAGCAACACCTCCCAGAAGCCGACAGCCAGCTGTGCTGTCCTACTCGAACACCTTCGTGATCGAGCCCGCTCCTACCGTCAATCCCCCTTCGCGGATCGCAAACTTCGACCCCTGCTCCAACGCCACCGGCGCGATCAGCTTCACCCTCATCGTCACGTTGTCCCCGGGCATCACCATCTCCACCCCCTCCGGCAGCTGCACCTCCCCCGTCACGTCCATCGTCCGAATGTAGAACTGCGGCCGATACCCGCTGAAGAACGACTTGTGCCTTCCCCCTTCGTCCTTCCTCAGCACATACACCTGCGCCTCGAACTCGCTGTGCGGCTTGATCGACCCCGGCTTCGCCAGCACCATCCCGCGCTCCACGTCGTCCCGCTCGATCCCTCTCAGCAACACCCCGCAGTTGTCCCCCGCCTCGGCCACATCCAGCACCTTGTGGAACATCTCCAGCCCCGTCACCACCGTGCTCCTCGTCTCCCGCAACCCGACGATCTCCACCGTGTCCCCCACTTTCACCGTCCCTCGCTCCACGCGCCCTGTCACCACCGTCCCCCGGCCCTTGATCGAGAACACATCCTCGATCGGCATCATGAACGGCTTGTCCACCGCACGCACCGGCGTCGGTATGTAGTTGTCCACCACCTCCATCAACTCCAGAATGCACTTGTATTCCGGCGCGTTCGGATCCTTCGACGTGCTCTCCATCGCCTTCAATGCGCTCCCCCTCACGATCGGCGTCTCGTCCCCTGGATAGCCATACTTGTTCAGCAACTCCCGCAGCTCCAGCTCTACCAGCTCCAGCAGCTCCGGGTCGTCCATCATGTCTACCTTGTTCAGAAACACCACGATGCTCGGCACTTCCACCTGCCGCGCCAGCAGCACGTGCTCCTTCGTCTGTGGCATCGGCCCGTCCGGCGCCGCCACCACCAGAATCGCCCCGTCCACCTGCGCCGCCCCCGTGATCATGTTCTTGATGTAGTCCCGGTGCCCGGGCATGTCCACGTGCGCGTAGTGCCGCTTGTCCGTCTCATACTCCACGTGCGCGATCGAGATCGTGATCCCGCGCTCCTTCTCCTCCGGCGCCTTGTCGATCTGGTCATATGCCATGAACTGCGCCTGCCCCTTCAACGACAGCACCTTCGTGATCGCCGCCGTCAGCGTCGTCTTCCCGTGGTCGATGTGCCCCATCGTCCCTATGTTCACGTGCGGCTTCGTCCGGATGAATTTCTCTTTCGACATGTCTGCTCCCTGATTCGTTATTGCGTATCGAGATACGTGATATCTATCACTTCTTACCGTCTTTGCTCGTCGCTTTACCGTGAATCAACTCTTCGGCCAGGTTCTTCGGCAACTCTGCGTAATGATCGAACTCCATCACGAACTGTCCGCGTCCCTGAGTCATGCCGCGGAGGTCGGTGGCGTAGCCGAACATCTCGGCCAGCGGCACGTGTGCCCGGATGGCCTGCGCATTCCCACGCTGCTCGATCGAGCTGATCAGGCCACGCCGGGAGTTCAAATCGCCCACGACCGTGCCAGTGAATTCATCGGGCACGATCACCTCGACGCGCATCATCGGTTCCAGGATGACGCCGCCGGCTTTCTGCACGGCCTCTTTGATCGCCATCGAGCCAGCGATCTTGAACGCCATCTCCGAAGAATCCACCTCGTGAAACGAGCCGTCCACCAGGTGCACGGTCACGTCCACCATTGGGTAACCGGCGATGACGCCGGCCTCCAGCGCCTCGCGAATGCCGCGTTCCACAGCCGGTATGTATTCCTTGGGGATCGCGCCACCGACGATCTCGTTGAGAAAGACGAAACCTTTACCCTTCTCGCTCGGCTCGATCTCGATGGCGACGTCGCCGTACTGACCTTTGCCACCCGACTGGCGCTTGAAGACGGTGCGCTGCTTGGCCGGGCGCGTGATCGTCTCACGATAGGCCACCATCGGGCGACCGACGCGTACGTCCACGTTGTATTCGCGCTTCATGCGATCCACGATCACATCGAGGTGCAGCTCACCCATGCCGGCCAGGGTGGTTTGTCCAGTCTCCTCGTCGGTCGCCACGTGCAACGTCGGGTCTTCATCGCTGAGCGCCTTGAGGGCCTTGCTCATCCGGTCCTGGTCGGTGACGGTCTTCGGTTCGATGGCCAGTTTCACGACCGGCTCGGGGAAGGAGATGGCCTCGAGCAGCGTGGGGTTGTTCGGATCACACAGCGTATCTCCGGTGATGGCTTCCTTCAACCCCTGCGACACGCCGATGTTGCCGGCCGTCACCTCGGTGATCGGCTCGCGCTTGTTGGCGTGCATCTGATACAGGCGCGCCATGCGCTCGGTCTTACCCTTCGTCGCGTTGAGCACCGTGTCGCCCTGGTTGACTTTGCCACTGTAGACGCGGAAGAACGAAAGCTTCCCCATGCCGGTCGGGTCGGTGATGACCTTGAACACCAGGGCCGCGAATGGCTCCTTCGGATCGGCATGGCGAATGACCGTTTCGCCGGTCTTCGGGTTGATAGCTTCCTGGGGCGGGATGTCCAACGGCGAGGGCAGGTAATCGCACACGGCGTTCAAGACGAGCTGCACACCCTTGTTCTTCAACGCGGAGCCACAAAAGACGGGGAAGAAACTGCGGGCAATCGTGCCCCGGCGGATAGCCGGTTTCAGCTCCTCGACCGTCGGCACCTCGCCGGCGAGATACTTCTCAAGCAGCGCGTCATCGGTTTCAGCAACCGTCTCGACCAGCCGCTCACGGGCCTTCTGCGCCGCTTCGCGATACTCGTCCGGCACCTCGTGTTGGACGACGTTGACCCCTTTCTCGCCCTCGAAGGTGTAGTACTTCATCTCGACCAGGTCAATGATGCCGCGAAAGTCGGCTTCGATGCCAACGGGCATCTGCATGACCAGCGGCTTGGCGGCGAGGCGATCCACAATCATGTCCACGCAGCGCTCCAGGCTGGCGCCGGTGCGGTCGAGCTTGTTGACGAAGCAAATGCGCGGGACGCCGTATTTGTCGGCCTGGCGCCACACCGTCTCCGACTGCGGCTCGACGCCGGCGACGCCGTCGAACACGACTACGCCGCCGTCGAGCACGCGCAGGCTGCGCTGCACCTCGGCCGTGAAGTCAATGTGGCCGGGTGTGTCAATCAGGTTGATCTGATAGTCCTTCCAATAGCACACCGTAGCCGCCGCGGTGATGGTGATGCCACGTTCCTGCTCCTGCTCCATGTAGTCCATGGTCGCAGCACCCTCGTGCACTTCACCGATCTTATAGGTCTTGCCGGTGTAGTACAGGATGCGCTCAGACGTGGTGGTCTTGCCCGCGTCGATGTGCGCAATGATCCCGATATTTCGGACTTTCTCGAGTGGATATTCCTTAGCCATCACAAACCCAGGGTCTCAGCTCCAAGTTTCCGATTTCGAGCCGTCGCAAAACTTCCGAACTCGACACTCAGAACTCAAAACCTACGCCTCTTGTCGTCACCAACGGAAGTGGGCGAAAGCGCGGTTGGCTTCCGCCGCCTTGTGCGTCTCTTCGCGTCGCTTGATCGCATTGCCGGTGTTGTTGGCGGCATCCAGCAACTCAGCAGCCAGCTTCTCAGCCATGGACTTGCCGGGTCGCTCACGCGCAGCATGGATCAACCAGCGCATTGCCAGGCTTTCCTGCCGATATGGGTTGACCTCCACCGGCACCTGCAAGGTCGCGCCGCCCACACGCCGGGGCTTCACCTCCACGGCGGGCGACAGATTCTTGATCGCCTCCTCGAAGACCTCGATCGCCGGCTTCTTGGCACGCTCCTCGACCATCGTGAAGCTGGTGTAGACGATGCGCTGAGCCGTGCTCTTCTTGCCGCGCATCATGACTCGATTGATCAATCGCTGAACGCGTTCGCTGCCGTACTTGATGTCCGGCGGCACAACTCGCTTGGGAGGTGAGTTTCGTCTTGGCATATGTCCGCAACTTGAGCTGTCTGGGTTCGGGTCACGTGTCCGATCAATTCGGATCAACAACCTGGCCACACCCAAATCCCGGCCAGCAATTCGAGATTACTTCTTGCCACCGCCCTTACCTGCTGCCGACGACCCGGCCTTGGGTCGCTTAGCGCCATACTTCGAGCGTCCCTGCGCACGCTTCTCGACGCCATCGGCATCGAGCGTTCCGCGCACGATGTGATAGCGCACGCCGGGCAAGTCCTTCACACGGCCGCCGCGCACGAGCACGACCGAGTGCTCCTGCAACTTGTGACCTTCACCCGGGATGTAGGCTGTCACTTCGGCGCCGTTGCTCAGACGCACGCGCGCGACCTTGCGCAGCGCCGAATTTGGTTTCTTCGGCGTCTGTGTGCGCACCACGGTGCACACGCCGCGCTTCTGCGGCGCGCCCTTCGGTTGAATCGTCCGCTTGCCGCCCTTCAGCGAATTCGTCGTGAACTGCAGCTGCGGCGCTTTGCTCAGCGAGCGCTTCGGCTTGCGACCCTTGCGGACCAGTTGGTTGATCGTCGGCATGCTCTTTCCGTAAAGTTTTGAATCGTGATTCCTATTGAGTTTCGAATTGCCCAAACTGCTCTCAGGCGAGAAGAGAGGCTACTGCGTGCTACAGTAGCCTCTCTTTTTCATTCAGTTCGGGTTGGTGTG
>FWWM01004193.1_pt1 | contig 25264 bp, 25 predicted proteins | sample 2228351 | NCBI WGS metagenome assembly FWWM01 (sample SAMEA103939774, study PRJEB20133) | metagenome
AGGATGTAGATGGAAGTGAACAAAGTGGTCGGATTGGAGACCCAACTGATCTTATGGGTTAACTGCTATGATGGAAGCCGGTTCAGAAATCGTCCCTACCTATTCAAGTGGAATCAACAATCAAATGAAGTGTCCTTCTTGTTTGGCGGTTGGGGAGGAGAGTCAAGATATGTGGGTAACGCACGGACCCTAGAAGAAGCGAGAAAATTGGCAGAACCCTATCTGGTCAAGTGGCTCCGTTCATGTGGAGTTTTTTACCCGAGAAAGAAAGCTCGGAAGGTTAACGATGGAAATACAAATGGCAATTAGCGTATTCTTTTGGTGAGGTTAGGGGCAAATGCCGTGCCTACCGATTAATAGCAGTGTCAAGGGGTGACGAACAATTGGGTGGAAAAGAGCCTGCGGCATAGCAAAGAGGCGCAGGTTTTCTTTCTTTTGGGAGCGTTTGGAAGCGCTTGTCTGTCGGATTCCCGGTCTATGGACAAGCGCACACCCCCCGGCTGTCAATTTGACAGCCGGGTTTGCGGGTCGAGCGGGAAGTGACGGGGTTGGTTATTCGATCTGGTTCAGTTCTGGTTGGAGTGTCAGCAATTCTGCTTCGCTGGCTAACTCGGCGAGGTGTATATGTCTCGATACAGGCCAGATGGACGATCCGGGCCCTACGGCGTGAGCCTGAGATGCCCTTCTGCATCTTTCACAATGGAGGCTTGCTCCCACCACATAGGGGCATACTGCACTGTGGCCCATAGCGGAGCCATGTCGTCGTAGTGTGGGTGGAAAGCGTGACCAGATTGGCCAGTGGTGTGGATAGCCAGCGAGTTGTCCAGGTTGCTCAGGTCCACGATCTCGCGCTCGGACGGCAGCCAATCCACCGCAAAGGGTTCTTCGAAGTTGTAGCCGGCAGCATTGACCAGTTCCTCGCCGCCGCCGGTAGGGAAGGGGCCACGATTGAACAGGGCTTCGATGAGGCTAATGCCCGATTTGCCCAACGTCTGGTTGCGGAAGGTGGCGCCGTGTATCTCGCCCCAGGTCGGCCATTTGGTCGGGTCTTTGCCATAGGCTTTTTGCATCTGGGTCACAGCCTGGGTGAAGGCGCGGGCAAAGATTTCATCGCGAGTCTCGACCTCGCCTTGCGAGGTCTTGTCGTCCCACCAGGGACTCTCGGGCTGCTGAATCAGGCGGCGCATCACCTCGTACCAGCGCGAGCCGCCGGCCGGCTGGTAATCTTTCGGCAGGTCGTCGTGGAAGGTGGCGGCCAGCAAGTGTACCCAAAAATGTTCGAAGAGGGCTGCGCCTTGGGAATCGGCGCTGTTGCGCATGTCCCAGGAGGCCAGGAGTTGCTCTCGGACAGAAGCAGGCCCGGGGTCCAGTTCGACCGCTAAGAGAAGCGGCAGGAGGCTCTGGGCGTTGGCGTTACGGGCGTCGGCGTGCATGGCCTGGATGTAGGGGATGTCTATCTTGCCAGGGGCGGTTTCGATCATCTCCACGATGCGGTCGGCGCGAAAACCGTAACTCCAGTCTTTGGTGATGAGGTAAGGATAGCCCCAGGGGTTGACCTGATTGTTGGCCGTGACGATGTAGCCGCTTTGCGGATTGAGGGCGTAGGGCAGTTCGTCGAAGGAGATGAAGCCGGTCCAAGCATATTCGTCCGTCCAGCCGGGGACGGGCAGGGTGCCATCGCCTTTGGCACGGATGGGAATGTCGCCGGGCATCTGGTAGCCGATGTTGCCAGCAATATCGGCGTATAGCAGGTTCTGGGCGGGGACGTGGAAGTTGCGGGCAGCGGCGCGGAACTCTTCCCAGTTTTGGGCTTTATCGAAGCCCCAAATGGCCTCGAAGGGAGAGGAAGGGGAGAGAGCCGTCCAGGCCAGGGCAATGGCGTAATGTTGGGGCAATTCTACGCCGCTGCGCTGTACGAAGGGCTGCGCCTCGGGGTCTTTGGGGTCTACTTCGTCCTTGAGGGGGCCATAGGTCTCGGAGATGATGGGGCCATGCCGTGAAATGCGCACGGTCATCTCGACCGGCTCGCCGCCGGTTTGAATGATTTCCTGGCGGGTCTCGAAATCCACCCATTGGCCGTTCACTTCGTATTGGTTGGGGTTTTCAGGGTTGATTCTTTCGATGTACAGGTCTTGCACGTCAGGGCCGACGTTGGTATAGGCCCAGGCAATCTTGTCGTTGTGGCCGGTGATGACGCCCGGCACGCCAGCAAAGGAGAAACCGGTCACTTCGAAGGGGCAGGCTTCGGAGCGCGGTTGGCAGTGCAGGGCGACCTGATACCAGATGGAGGGCATTTGAATACCCAGGTGCATGTCATTGGCCAGGAGGGGCTTGCCGGTGGAGGTCAATTTGCCTGAGACCGCCCAACTGTTGGAGCCGAGGCCAGGTCCAGAGGGGCCGAAGACGGCATCGAGTAGGGCAAGGTTTTCTGCCAGAGGGCGAAGGTCCAATTGGCGGAGGTCGAATGTGGCGCGCGAGGCCTGGAATGCAGAAGGCGAAACGTTGGCTGCATTTTCTCCGATGGTCGGGACGATGACCGGATGGTCTTGCGGGTAGGGCGGGAAGAGTTCATCCAACTGTTCAGGGGTGAGGGTTCGAAGCAAGATAGCGCGTTCGATCTCGGCGTCCATGTTGCCGCCTAGGTCCCAGGCCATGGCTTTGCCCCAGGTGAGCGAATGAATGGGCGTCCAGGCTTCGATGGTGTAATCGGGGTTGAGCAGGCCGGTCAGAATTAAATATTCCAGGCTGAGTTCGACCGCTTCGCGTCCCTGGATGTAGGCGTTCACGCCCTCGGTGTAGGCATCCAGGATGGCTCTGGCTTCAGGCGACATGGCCGCGTATTCGGCTTCGGCGATCTGCCGCCAGCCGAGGGTGCGCAGGAACATATCGGTCTTGACCTGTCCCTTGCCGAACATCTCGGACAGTCGCCCGGAGCCGATATGCCGCCAGAAATCCATCTGCCAGAAGCGGTCTTGAGCTTGAACGTAGCCTTGGGCAAAGAACAGGTCGTGGGTGGTGCTGGCGTAGATGTGCGGAATGCCCATGGCGTCGCGGTAGATGTCTACCGTGCCATCCAGCCCAGCGACCTGGATTTCCCCTTCGATCTGTGGGAAGGATTTTGGTGCAACCGTATTGGGAATGTAACTTTTGAAGTAGAACGTACCCACAGCCCCGGCCAGCAAGGCAATGACGACCAGCGCCAGGACGACGCGCAGCAAGATACGACCCAACTTTTTCATGTTTCTCCTCCATTGACGAATGTTAGAATTTCACAGGCATGGTGGTACCAGCCAGGCCGACCATAGTACTTCTTCATAGCGCGGCGAGCCGCAATCAAACGTACCTCCGACCTGTGGCGCAAGTCTTGGACTTGCGAAACTGGCAAATCAGAGATTTGCCCTACGGCCAGGCAGAGCCTGGCGGTACTTTTGCCAACCCGTTTACTTGACAGCACCCAAGAGGCGCGGATACCAATACCATAGCACGTCGGCCGCCGGTTTGCCATGCACGGAGACCGACTTGTCGTGCAGGATGGTGGGCGGATAGTAACCGCGGCTGACGACGCCGCCTACCCATGGCCGCATGTTGATGGCATTGAGGATAGCCTCATAGATGTCGGCCTGCAAGCCCAGGTTCAAGGCCAGAACAGGGTTGTCGGGATAGGGCGGGCCAAGCGTTCTCCAATCCAGGCAGCCGCCTTTGCCATCCGGCAGGCAGCCGCTGGCGGCGCCGGTGACGGATGGGTAGGTGATTACGATGATGACCGGCTTGCCCGTAACCGAGGCCAGCGGCGAAATGCCCGTATCCAGCAGGCGCCCGGCTTCGTCGGTCATCTCGGTTTTGGAGGGGACGGGGGCGTTGCCGAGTTTGATGCTCCACAGCAGGTAGATGCCATCTATGCTGCTCAAGATGTCGAGGGGGGTAGAGAGGGTCTCGCGTTGGTAAGGCAAGGCCCACAGCAGGCTGCCATGGAAATGGCTGCGCACTTCTGCAATCAGCGCCTTCCACCGTCCTTCCGCATCTTGGGGGACGCCAGAGGGGGTGACGCCGTCGGCCAGGGTCCCGCCCGGCAGGGCCGGGTCGAGCCAATCGCCGCCCAGGATGAGGGCCTGGCAGCCAGATTGGTTGGCCAGGTCGGCGTAATTGAGCAAGAAAGCGCGATAATGTTCGAACCAGGCTTGCCACCAATCTGGATCACGGGGGGCAGAAGCGAAGAAATCGTCTGCGCTGGATGTAAAGCGCGGGGTAGGAAACAGGGCCACGTTCAAGTTTGCGGCGCGGGCCTGGTTGACCATCCGATAGGTATCGTTCCAAAACGAATCGCGGCCCGGCAGAGGCGCCAGCACCAGGGGGTCGGCATCTGCAAACGACCAGGTGGGGGTGAAGATGACCCAATTGGCGCCCAGCGCCTGGACGTTCTGAATGGCCTGTGGAATGGAAGTGACCCAGTTGGGATGCAGAGTGGATTGGAACTCCACGCCTGCCACGAAAGTTGGCTGGCGGGGGGTGATCGGCACGCCCACCAGGCTGCCTGGCTGCGCGTCTTCGAGCCACATCCAGCGCGTGACGGTATCCTTGATGTCCTGCGGCGCCAGGCTGGTGGACACTTGCCGTCCGCGCGAGGCGTCGCCGGCGGTGGCTCTGTCGTCGGCGCTGCCGCATTGGCCGGCGCGGCAATAGCGATAGCCAAACGAGCCAAGAATGCTGAGGGGGCTATAGAGTTTATAAACCCAGCGATTGTTGCCGACCGGCCACATAGGCAGCGGTTCTGTCCAGCCGTAAGGGTTGAATTGGATGTAAATAATGTCTCCCACCGGGGTGTTGGGAGGCGTATCTACTTCGAACAAGATGGGCGAAGAAGCGCCTGCCTGCCAGGTTTCGACCACATCCTCAAGCGTGGTGTCGACTGTCGGGACGATCAATTGCCGCACCTGGAATTCGCCGTTGGGCTTGTGTTCGGCGTTCCAGAAGCCATCGCCGAGGGTGTATTTGTAGCGCAGGTCGGCGCCGGCCGGCAAACGCAGGGAAATCGTGTAACGTCCATCAGGCAGGGCGCTCATGATGGGCATTCGGTCGGCCAGGGTGCTTAGCCCGCCGCGCAAGTCTGCAAAGGTGTTGCCCAATTGGAGGAGGTTGCCGCCCAGCCGTACCGGCGCGCCCGGGACGGTATTGCTCGGCACGCGGAGGTTGAAGGTGATGTTGACCAGCGGGGCAGGCTTGAGGAACAATTTGCCCGGGGTGGTGAGACCTTCGACCACGTTGGCGCCCTGCTGGAAGGTTTGGTAGGTTCCATCCAGGGCATAGGCCACCAGGGTATGGGTGCCGGGCGGCAGGCCCTTCAAAGTATAGCGCCCGGCCGAATCGGTCATCGTCTGCACGCCGCCGGCAGTCACCAGGATATTGGGCAACGGCAGGCCGTTTTCAGCATACACTTCGCCTTCGATGTTGCCGGTCTTGCCGTCGAAAGTCTTGTCTATCCAACTGGCGACGATATCGCGCGTCTCGCCGGGGCCGGTGACATAATACAAGCGGTAGCGAATAGCCACATCGGTGGCACTATCTTCCTGGATTTGGGCATTGGAACGGCGCACGTAGCGGTATTTGACCACCGACTGAAGCGGCAAGGGCAAGGCCGCGGCGTAGGTTTGCGGGTCGCGCGGCTGCATGGGGTAGAAGACGCTGTTCAACGCCAGGCCGGTCACTTCGTCCAGAATAGCGATAGCCAAACTCTCGCCTGGCGCCAGCGGCTCAGGCAAACTGACAACGAAGACGACCTGCGCCATAGGCATCGGTGTGGGTGTGGGAACGATGGAAACAGGCGAGACGGTGGCGCTGACAGGGTTGGGCGTGGAAAAGGCCGGCAACTCGAACAATGACAACTGACAGCCGGCGCTGCTGATCCACAGAGCGACCAGCAAGACGGCGCGGCTCAACCTCCCGACTTTGCTTCGGACTCCCCCGCGCTTGCCCTCGTTTCCCGATCTCATTCTGCCTCCTCGGCGGATTCTCGCATCTGCCGTTGCCGCAGCCGACCGCGATAGGCCACGCGGCTGAGTGCAATGCTAATGAAATACAACATGGTCATAGGCGCCATGACCAAAGCCATGTTGACCGGGTCTACGGTGGGCGTGATAGCGGCGGCCAGCACCGCAATCAACACCACGGCAATGCGCCAATGTTCCGCCATGACTTGCGGCTTGACCCAACCGATGGCGGTCAGCACGTAAATCAGCAAGGGAAACTCGAACGAGACGCCAATCCAGAACATGACGCCTGTGACGAAGTTGAAATAGGACATGGGGCGCAATTCGGCCTGGATGCCCATGAAGTTGAGCAAGAAAGGCAGGGCGGCCGGCAGCATGATGTAGAATGCGAAGGCCATGCCCGAAACGAACAAGAAGGTAGCCAGGGGGATGGCAAGCAAACCAAAGCGCCGCGAGGCCGAGCGCAAGCCGGGAGCGGCAAACAGCCAAAACTCGAACGCAATATAAGGCAGAGCCAGCATCAGCCCGGCGAGCAGCGCAACCTTCATGAATACACCAATGGCCTCGGTGACTTCGATGGCTTTGAGCGCGCTCAGGCCGCCAACCGGGCGCGCAAGATATTCGATGAGCGGCTGAGTAAATGTAAAAGAAATCGTCACCGTCAACGCCAGCGCCAGCAGCGAACGCAGCAAGTGTTTGCGCAGGTCTTCGACCTGAGCCCACAACGAATCGCGCATTTCTTTATCACTGACGACGCCGCTCAGCACATCTACCAGGGCATGTTCGTCCGGTTCTTCGGTCAGGAAGGCATGCACCTGGCGATAAGCGCGAAAGGGAAACGAAACAACCTTCCATACCAGGCGGAAGGGAAAGGTAATGACCCGCCACAGGCTGCGCAAGAAATTAAGCATGCTCTCCTGCCTCCGAGGGAGATGCCGGCTGCGGCGGAGGAGGAGAGGCCGGGGCCGGCGAGGGGCCTGGAGAGGCCTCAGCAGGCTCAGGCTTAGAAAGAGGCGGGGTCACGGCGCTGCCCCAGGCGCCAAAGCGCGGCTGGCGCAAATTCTTGTCCACCGTCTCTTTCAGATCCGTTCCAATTTTCCCTACCTCCTGATTCATCTTTTGCAAGTCTTCGAGATTGGCTTCGCGCATCAGGCGAGTGGGTAAGTTGCGTATCTCGCGTGACGTGTTGAGGAACGCCCGCCAGCCATCGGAGGTCACCAGGTTGCGCAGCCAGCGTCCGATGGTGCGGCCTGCCTTTTGCATGTCTTTTGGTCCCAAGATGATGAGGGCAAGGAGAACGATCAAGATGAGTTCGGTTGGGCCAATGCCGAAAATTTCCATGATGTGTTTGTCTTATTCCTACAAGAGAAAACAAGCCTTCAGGCTTGCTTTATATAGAGAGGCTTTGTTTGATTTCGTGCTGGCGCTCTGCCAGGCTGCCCAACACGCCGTTGACGAAGCGCGGCGCGCTGTCGGAGCCGTATATTTTCGCCAGTTCGACTGCTTCGTTGATGGCCACTTTGATGGGCGTTTCACCCGAGACGGCAAATTCCCAGCAGGCGATTCGCAGGATATTGCGGTCTATGGCAGCCACCTGGTCGAACGGCCATTCGGGGGCGTATTTGGCAATCACCTCGTCGAGCAAGTCGAGCATGGGCAGGCAGCCAAAGATGATGCGGTGGGCAAAGTCGGCCAGGTCGTCGTTCAGAGGCGTTTCTTCTAGCCGCGCCTGGAAGACTTCGACAGGAGGATGGTTCGTAAGGTCTATTTCGTAAAGTACTTGCAAGGCCAGGCTGCGCGCCTGGGTGCGGGGTTTCATACCGACTTTAGTCCTCGCGATCTGCCTCGTATTCGATGTCTTCGATATGGATGTCGACACGCCCAACCTCCATGCCGACCATTTCCTGAATGGCGCGCGCCACCTGTTGCTGTACGTTGCGACTCACTTCGCGAATGTTGACGCTTTCTTTCAGCACCAGGAAAAGGTCAACGAAGACGGTGTCTTCCTGCACTTCGATACGGACGCCATCTCCTGCGCCGCGCCGGAACAGACGGTTGACGCCTCCCGATACGGGCGCCATGTGGCTGACGCCCGGCACGCCTAGCGCCGCGAGTTTGGCAATTGCCATCAGCACTTCAGGGGAGACAGTGGTTTTGCCGGGGGGTCTGGTTGAGCCTGACATAAGTTCTCCTTAATCCAGTCACTACTCTCTACCTCTTACATCATCGCCATTCCGCCATCTACGCCCAGGACCTGACCGGTGATGTAGGCAGCCTGATCGGAGGCAAGGAAGGCAACGGCATAGGCAATTTCCTGAGGCTGGCCAATGCGCGCCAGCGGCACTAATTTGAGGGCGACCTCAAGTGCGCCGGCCGGCATGGCGTTTAGGATTTCGGTCTCCACGAAACCGGGCGCCACCGCGTTGACGGTGATGTTGCGCGCCGCCACTTCGCGCGCTAGCGCCTTGGTGAAGCCAATCTGCCCAGCCTTGGAGGCCGAGTAATTGGTCTGACCCGGGTTACCCATCTGGCCGGCCACCGAAGCGATGTTGACAATGCGTCCATAGCGTTTGCGCAGCATGTGTTTGACCGCTGCCTTCGAGCAATTGAAGGTGCTTTTCAGATTCGTTTCGAGGACGGCGTCCCAGTCGGCTTCGGACATCATCATGATGAGCGTATCGCGGGTGATGCCGGCGTTGTTGACCAGGATGTGCAAATCGCCGAAGGTCTCGAGGGCGAACTTCACCAGATTTTGCGCTTGCTCGAACCGCGAGACATCTGCCTGACAGGCAGCCGCCTTGCCGCCGCTGGCCTCAATTTCTTTCACGACCTCGTTCGCGCGCTCTGGCGACTGATGATAGTTGATCACAACGGCCGCGCCGCGCGCTGCCAGTTCGAGCGCAATGGCGCGCCCAATCCCGCGCGAGGCGCCGGTGACAAGCGCCACCCGCTGTTCCAACGATAAAGTTTCGGACATCCTCTTGCTCCTTTGGGTGAATTATACACTGTCCTTAACACCAAAACGCAGATTGCGTATTCCCAGAATCACCCCCAACGCGCCAACGACGGCAATCAGGCCAACATACAGGAACACATCCTGCCAGAACTGCATCGGGAACAGGCGGATGAGCGTGTCGGAATACAAGAACAGCCACGAATCGCCCTCGAAGAAGAGCGCATGGAACAAACTGAAGAATTGCCAGAACGCCAGGGCGGCAAACAGACCGACTGCCGCCACCAACCCCAGCGTCAGCCATCCGCCGCGCCTCCATCCCTGACGATAGGCCTGCCACCGTTCCCCTGGCCGGCTCCACGCCCCCAGCAGGAGCAAGAGCAACAAGGCCGCGTACCACACCTTGAGGCTGGCCTGGGTAACGACCTTGACATCCTGCATGTGAGTCAACTCGCGTGAGTTGAAGAGCGGCGCGCCATCTGGAAAAGTCAATTGGCTCAAGTATGAAACATCCTCATTGTTCAGCAAGTATCCCAGGGCAAAGGAAGCATAATACAACCGCTCGGCAGTCGTAAAACCATACTCATCGGGTGGGAAACCGGGCAGGTTATATTCGATTTGCAAGAAAGCAGGCGTAAGCAACAGGCGCAACCCCAGCCCCAGCAGTGCCAGGGGAACGAGCAAAGTAACCAACCAGGAAAATAGCGTTGAAATACGAGCGTTCATCCTACCTCTGTACCTGTGTACCTGTCTACCTGTGTACCTGTCTACCTATCCTACCTGCATACCTGACACCTCACTGCAACGCCTGTATATCGCCATGCAATAGAAAGTTAAGCACCAGATTGTCCGTCAGCCATTCGATAGGGGCTTTGTCGTCGGTGAAAACCTGTGTCGTCTGATACCCTGGCTGCAAATTGACGAGGGTGGAACTGAGGACCGTCAGCAAGAGGGGATGAACATTCTGGCGGGCAGAAAGGGCGGCGTAGTTGCGCATCAAGTCCTCGGAGCGGGTGGGCTGTTTGCTGGCATAGACGATGGAGTTGAGCGTATTGGGAATGTCCATGACATGAATAGACGGAAAGACGGTGGCCATTGTGGTAGCAAGGCCGTCAATCAACCGACGGTCGCCGGGTGCACGCCCCACGTTGATGGCCAGCACGCCGCGCTCGTTCAGGTGAGCATAAACGATTTGAAAGAACTCGCGCGTGGTCATGTGCGGCGGGATGTAGGGCGGACGGTAGGCGTCTACGGCAATCAGGTCATAGCGATAGAGGCTGTGTTCCAACCCCCAACGTCCATCCTCGATGAAGATGTTCAGGTTTGGCATGGTCATGCCAAAGTAGCGCCGCCCAACCCCCACGATCTCGCCGTCGAGTTCGTATCCGTCTATGCTCACGGAAGCAAATATCTCGGTGGCCTGACGCGCAGTCGTCCCCGCCGCCAGCCCGAGGATGGCAATGCGTTTCACGTTTTCGGGCGCGTAATCTGCATTGAAAAAGGGAGCGGCCAGGAAGTGTTCCCAGGGGCCGTTGTAGTACAGTTGATCGGGATGATAGAGCGAGTGAACGCCTTGCCCATCGTTGAGACGCAGCACGGTAAAACCATTGACTTGCTGGACCTCGATATAGTTGTATTGCGACTCGGTCTCGAAGACCTGACCGGGTGAGTCTTTGATATGGAAGTCGCCCAGGAACAGAAAGCCGGCCAGCGTCAAGCCCCACAGGCCAAAGAAAGTCACTTTCTTCCAGCGTTTTTCCAGCCCCAAGCCGCCCAGTGCAACCAGCAGGATGAGCAGGCCGAACAGGAGTATGGTGCGGCTGGTGCCGATGAGTGGAAAGAGCAACAGGCTGGGCAGGAAAGCCCCCAGCACCGAGCCGACCGTGGAAAGCGCGTATAGGTTACCTGCGATGTTACCAGCCTGTTCTGTGGCTTGCAGGGTGATACGGATAGCAAAAGGGGAGGTCATGGCCAGCAAAGTGACCGGAAGGCTGAAAAGCAGCAGGGTTGCCAGGAAGGAGGCCGCAATCACGCCCAGGTTGAGGGCATCCATAGCCGCGGCGGCTGCTAGCAAAATGGGCTGAACAACGACCGGCACAAGGCCAAGCGTGGCGCCACCCCAGGCCAGAAAAGTGAACATGCTTTCGGGGCGCGGGGATTTGTCGGCCTGTTTGCCGCCGATGAAGTAGCCGGCTGCAAAATAAATCAAAATCAAGCCAATGATGACCGCCCAAACCAGATTGACGCTGCCAAAGCGCATCTGTAACAAGCGCGAGGCGCCAAACTCGGCCGCCAGAGTCGTCATGCCGGAGAGGAAGACTGTGAAGGCAATATAGCGTTGCATGAGGCTGTTATTGCTGCGCCAGCAATTCCTTCAAGCGGGGATGATTGGCATAGACGCCGTGATATTTATTGGGCAACAGCGCCGCAATGCGGCACATGATTTCGTCGGTATATTGTTTCAGGGCGGCGTCTCGGTTCTCTTTAGGCAGCGGCGGCAAGGTAAAAGCCGGCCCAGCCGTCACGGTGATGTGGCTGCGGCGCAGGCGCTTGAGGTTGCCAAAGACGACTTTGTCTTCAGTACCGGCCAGGGCTACCGGGATGATGGGTTGTCCCAGGCGACTGGCCAGGTAACTGACGCCGGGCTTGCCTTCGATCAGTGAGCCGACGCGGCTGCGTGTTCCCTCGGGGGCAATGACCAGTTTGTTGCCCTCCTCCATCAATTTCATGATCTTACGCAGAGCCTTAATATCGGGGTTGAAACGATCTATGAAAATGAAGTTGAAATATTTCCCCAACCAGCGCAAGAAAGGATTCAATTCCCATTTCTCGGCCACTGGGATGAACAAGTCCCATCGGTCGAGGGCATAGAAAGCCATAGCGGCGTCTACGATGCCCAGATGGTTGGTGGCAATGACGAAGTTTCCCTCTTTGGGGACGTATTCATAGCCGCGCACTTGCACATCGGCAATGATATGGATGATCAAGCGGAGAAGCCAGCGGAGAATGTTACGCATAGGGTAATTGTATGCCAATTGAGAAAATGCTGCAACTCACGAACCCTGGTTACCAGGGCCTTTCAATAATCCAACGGAAGAGGGTTCTGTTGCCTCGAAGACAGGGCAAATGCCTGGCGGCACCGCCGACCTTTGTCCGGTCGGCCTTGCCACACCACTTCGTGGCACTTTACCACTTCATGGTACCTGGCATAGCCTGGCGGTATAGTATTGCTCTACAAAATCTATCACAACCGCGAAGATTCTATAACATGCTTGTCGTACCGCCAGGCTTTGCCTGGTATAACCGACCAAAGGTCGGCGGTACATTTGGTTGCGGCTTGCCGCGCTATGTATCCCCAGGACGGACGAGACGTCCGCCATCCCAGCGGCTCAAGGTTGGTTGCGATGAAGATATGATACTTGAAAAATTCTGTCTGGCGCATGGCTTGGCGGGGTTGCTGGATAATGCTATAATGTCTTCGCCAGCCCCGGTAGTTCAATGGACAGAACAGGGCACTCCTAAGGCTCTGATGTGGGTTCGATTCCCGCCTGGGGCGTTGCCAAAACAGCAATAGATGACCCAAAGGCATGAACCTTTGGGTCATTTCTTGCAACAAACTCTAATCTTTTCTTAAGGATAAAGGTCTTGTCTTTTTCAGCCGCTTATAGTATTATAAATATGGCAAACGCTAGGGTGCCCCCCTCACCCTGGCGTTTGCCGCTTAATGAGCAGGCGCTTTCTGCCAGTTTTCCAGGCTTGCAATCTCACCTGCCAGGGGAACGAAGCGCATTTACCCAACGAGAATTCCATTTTCCCAACTTATACCGCACCTCCGAAATCAGGCTGACTTCGGAGGTCTTGATTTGCGACTGCAAACAGCGAAGGAGGATATCATGGCGTCATCCACACAATCTTTTTGGGCAGGTATCCGCGCCGAAATTCCGCTCTTGATTGGGGTGGCCCCCTTCGGGATGATCTATGGCGTCCTCGCGCTCGAGGCCGGACTTGGTCCTGCTTCTGCGCAAATGATGTCATCCATCGTTTTTGCCGGCTCCGCTCAGTTCATCACTGCACAACTGGTACGCGAATCTGTGCCGGGTCTGATCATTGTGCTGACCATTGCTGTTGTCAACTTGCGTCACATCCTTTATAGCGCTTCGATTGCGCCGTATGTGCGCTCCCTGCCCCTGCGTTGGAAGGTATTGCTTTCCTACTTGCTGACCGATGAAGCCTACGCCACGACCATCCTTCACTATGAGGAAGAGGGAACTTCCAAGAATGGGCATTGGTTCTTTTTAGGCGCGGGGCTGGCGTTGTGGACAACCTGGCAATTAAGCACGGCGGCCGGCATTCTGCTAGGGAAAACTCTACCCAAAGCCTGGCCGCTGGATTTTGCCCTGCCGCTGACCTTCATTGCCATCGTCATTCCAACGCTCAGGGACCGGCCCGTCATTGCTGCGGGCTGTTCGGCAGGACTGCTTGCTTTGTTGGCCTTTGGTCTGCCCTATAAATTGGGTCTCATGGCTGCGGGATTGCTGGGTATTGTGGTCGGTACGCTGCTGGAAGGGCAGGGGACCCGCAAGGAGGGGGCATGAATATCTGGCTGACGCTTCTGCTTGGGGGCCTGTTGACCTTTGGGATGAGGTTTTCGTTCATTTACCTGTTGGGCAGGTTCGAGGTGCCAGAAACCATACGGCGGGCCTTGCGTTTCGTACCGCCAGCAATCCTATCGGCTATCATCGTGCCGGAATTGTTCGTCCAGCAGGGTCAACTCTCTTTTTCCCTCTCCAATTTTCGCTTGCTGGCAGGCGGGGTAGCCGCGCTGGTGGCATGGAAGACCAGAAATACTCTGCTCACGCTCGTATGTGGCATGGCCACTTTGTTATTACTTCAATCTCTCTTTCAAAGGTAGTGGAGCAGGTAGTGGCGACACTTCGATAAACTCAATGCAGGCTTGGGTCGCTTTGATACGACTAAAGTCGTTACTACTGGTTAGAGGAAAACGACGTTGATTTGATCGGGGTCGCTGCCTTTGTTGGCGCGTAGGGCCTGCAGGGCGCCCTGAATGAAGGCCTCTATCTCTGCGTAAGCTTTGATGGTTTGCGCGGATGAAACGCCGGCGCTGAATTCGACTTCCAGGGTAGACCCATCTTCCATGCTGATTTGGCTGGCCTTTATGTTGGTGAGAATGCGCCTGGCAATTTTTTCTGCGTCGCTGCTCATGACGCCGGGTAAGGCAATGGTGAACTGCATATCTTCCCATCGCCCGATACAATCGTAAGGGCGACTCTTCTCGCGGATGATTTGCGAGACGATTTGCAGCATGTCATTGGCAACGCCGGTGCCATGAACGCTGCTGATGGCCTGGAAATTATCTACCTGCAAAGCAATGATGCTGATGCCCTGGGCAAGCCGACGGGCGCGTTCCAATTCCCCTTGTGCAAATTTGTAAAAGGCCTGGCGGTTCAGCACGCCCGTGAGGGTGTCGTACATGGCTACGTTGTCTATGCGGCTGCGGGCTTGCATCAGGTCATCGCCTAACGAAAGGATGCGGATGCCTATCAGAACGCGCGCTTTCAACTCTTGCGGAGCGATGGGTTTGATGAGATAGTCGTCGGCTTCTACGCCCAGGCTGGAAAGCAGATTGGCATTTCGGCCTTTGGGGGTGAGCAAGATGATATACGCCCGCCCCAAACTGGTGGCGCCGCGTATTTTTTCGATGAGAGGTTGCATGCCCCCTTCTTGCGCCTCGGCGTCTAGAATCATGAAACGGAAGGTGCCTTCTTGAATGCGACGCCAGGCATCATCTATGTTGTTCGCAAAAGTCAACTGATGTCCGCTGTATTGTAATACCTGTTGAATTACGGAGCGTTCCATCAGGTCAGAGGTGAGGACGAGGATATTCATATACTCCTTATTTTGTAACTGCCTACTTGCCCTCACCCCTGACCCCTCTCGCAGGGGGAGAGGGGGGGAGATGTCTTGAAGACGGCGCTGTTCCTCTCTCTTTGAGAGAGGTTTAGGGTGAGGGTACAAAGTTATGCGAAAACATGACATTGTCAAAGTAGTACCAATTATAACGGGGATGGTCATCTGGCAAGAGGCTAATAGCAGGCGGCAGTGATTCGTCTAGGGAAGGGCTACTACGCCTGCTCAGCACGCACAAGACGGGCGAAACCAGGGCCAACGCGCAGACAGGTTTCCACGAGTTCGAGGCCGGCCCGGGCAAGCAGGAGACGGGTTTCGTCTTCTGTCCAACGGACATGCTGTTCGGCATTGCGCGCCCAGTCGAGCAGGGAGGTGCGGGCCGCGCCTTCCAACTTGCGCTCGTTTGCCAGGCGCGTAGCCGACTCTACACTCAAGCGTTCGGAAGGGTTGAGCAAAGCGATTTGCCCGCCAGGGCACAGCAGGCGTTTCCATTCGATCAGCGCCTGCATGGGAGCATCCAGCAGGAAGAGGAGGTTGGTGGCGGTCACCAGGTCGAAGATAGCCGGGGGAAAGGGAAGGTGGGCAGCGTCGGCCTGTACCAGGTTGGGCGACAAATGCGCAGACAGGAGGTAGGGGTCCGCATCTACGCCGCAGGCAATATGCCCCTGGTTTGCAAAAATTGAAGGGAGCAGGCCGGGGCCACATCCCACATCCAAAATCACGGAAGCAGGCCGGGGTCTGCAGAACGAAGCGAAGTCGGTCAGGGTGCGTCCCCAGGGGGTGTTGGTCTGAATTTCGTAGAACTGAGAGAAGTCGCTCAAGGCTGGGGATATTGGGTGTAGGTGGGAACGGGCGTGCGTGAGGCGGTGGGAGTGGGGGTGGGAGTGTCGGCAGGCAGGAAGGCCGGGTCACCTTGCCAGGGCAGGAAGGCGGCAAATTGCTTGAGGTCGTATTGTCCTTTGACATCGCGACGTTGCAGCCAGTAGAGGTTGCTCTTGCCCTGGTCGGAGGTGAAACCCAGGCCCATAGCGGCGATGTAGCCGGCAAAATGCACGTAGCTGCCCACGGCGTTGTTCATCAGGCCATAGGGGTAGGCAAAGGTGGTGACGGGAGCGCCGGTGGCCTCTTGTAAGTCTATGCGCGCCTGGACGATTTCTTCGCGCTGGACGGCCGGCGGCAGTTTGGGCAGTTCACGATGAGAGCGGCTGTGACTGCCCACTTCCCAGCCGGCGGCAGCCAATTCTTTGATTTGCCCAGCGCTCATGTAACCTTCGGTGTTCATGTAATTGCCGACGATGTAAATGACGCCGGTCAGGCCGTATTTTTGCATGATGGGGAATGCGGTGGTGTAGACGCTGATATCGCCATCATCGAAGGTGATGATGATCGGGCGCGGCGGCAATTCAGCGCCCTGGTGGATGGCCCGAACCAGCAATTCGATGGGGATGACGGTGTATTCCCAGTCGTGCAGCAGTTTCATCTGGGCTTCGAACTTTTCAGGCGGGACGTAGTATTGGCTGTCGATGGGAGAGACGGCGATGCGATGGTAAAGCAAAATGGGAACGATGACTGCATCGGGCCCCTGGACGACGCGGGTGACGGTGGGGACGGGGGAGGCGGTAAATGTAGGGATGAGGGTAAGAGTTGGGGTAACGGTAGCCGTTGCGGTCGGGGAAGGAGGCGAGGCGGGTGCGTCGGTCGGCCCGGAAGCGGCGATAGCCGTCCCGCTGCAAGCAGTCAAAAGTAAAACCAGTAAAAGAGGAATGGATAGGCGGAAGTTCATGGAAGAGCTAGGGGATGACCAGGATGTTCAGCGCGCCGCGATTGTCGTACAGGCCAGAATCGCAATCGTTGATGCGCAGTTGCAAAAAACCATCGGCCGGCATGGTCAGGTCGCCGCCGTTGCCGATGTAGAAGGTTTGCTCGCCGGCGCGTCCGATCAGGGCGCCGCGTGGGGCACCGGGAAGCGGTTCACAACAATCTGCGCGCCCGCACACGTAAGGCAGGCCGCTGGCATCGGGGATAGCCTGGCGGCCATCGCTGATCAGACCGGAGAGGTAGAGGATGCGCAGGGTTCGACCGGCCTGGACCTGAAGGCCGGTGTCGCTCCAACCCTGGTTGGCGGGCAGGGTAAAGGCATAGCCGGCTATCAGGGTGGGCGATAGGGAGGGCGTTTGCGTGGCACTACTTCTGGCAGGGGTGCGGCAGGCCAGTGCCAGGGCAGCCGGCGTTAGGGGCGCGAGGAGAAAGGTCGCTTTTTGCAGCATTGTCATGATGTCCTGCGATTCAGTTCCCAAATGATACGCAAGCCATCCAGGGTGAGCCAGGGAGCGATGTGGTGGATGACATCCGTCTCGCGGGCAATGAGTTCGGCTAGGCCGCCGGTGGCGATGACTTTCATCTCGCTTCCCAGCTCAGCGCGAAAGCGGGCTACCATGCCTTCCACCATGCTCACGTAACCAAACAGCAAACCTGACTGCATGGCGTGGACGGTGTTGCGCCCAATGACGGAGGGCGGGCGTTGTAAGTCTATGCGCGGCAGTTTGGCAGCGCGGGTAAAGAGTGCTTCGGCGGCCAGGTTGACGCCGGCGGTGATGGCGCCGCCCAGGTAGTCGCCTTCTTTCGTTACGGCGTTGAATGTGGTGGCGGTGCCGAAGTCAATGACACAGGCCGGGCCACCGTACAATTTCAGCACGGCTACGGCGTCGGCCACGCGGTCGGCGCCCACCGCTTTGGGGTCCTCGTAGCGGATGCGCAGGCCAGTCTTGATGCCCGTATCCACCACCAGCGCTTCATGGTGGAGGTATTCCCGGCAGGCTTGAAGGACGCGCCCAGTCAGATTGGGTACCACCGAGGCCAGCACGATACCGGTCAGGCAGTCCTGACGGCAGCCGGCGTGTTCGAGCAAGCCGAGGAATTGCAGACCGTATTCGTCGGGCATACGGGCATGGTCAGTGGCCAGGCGCCAGTGCGGGCCGAGACGTTCGCCTTCATATAGGCCAAGGGTGAGGTTGGTGTTGCCAATATCAATGGTGAGCAGCATATTTCGTAACGCGGAATTTATCCCCTCTGGGGACACAACCAAAGGCGAGATGAATTTCGCCCCACTACAAAGAGGGGAGGTGGGGTAACTATCTGTTGGGCAGCGCTTTGCATGAAATCACATTTCTGATAGGGCATTCAACAGGATGGAGAGGATAAAAGGATGTGGAGTTGTCTGCCCTCACGCTTCGACCAGGGTCTCGATGAGGTCTCGACAGGCTCGACCCAGCGGGTCTCGACAGGGTCTCGATGAACTCGACCCGGCGGCTCGACCCAGCGGGTCTCGATGAATGAACGAATGGCCCTCCCTTCGCAAATCGCCCGCACTGACGACGATCCCCTTCACCCATAAAGTGCTTCGCCGACAAAACAAAGTCGTCACTACTGACTGCCCACTGCTCACTGACAACTGATCACCGATAACTGCTCACTGATAACTGCTCACTGAAACCTCCCTCCATGACGACTGAAGTCAGCACGACAACGAAAAGTCCTGCGAACCAACATCCGCAGGACTTCGATGTGCAACCTCAACAAGGAACGTTTCAGGCTAACGCCGGCACTTTGGGCAAACTCTCCATGGCTGCCTGGATAGCCTCGGCCGGATATTCATAATCTTCCAACTGGCCGCTCATGTAATTCTCGTAGGCCGCCATATCGAAATGTCCATGCCCAGAAAGGTTGAAGAGAATCACGCGCTTCTCGCCCTTGGCCCTGGCATCCAGCGCCTCGTCTATGGCGACGCGGATGGCGTGCGCTGTTTCTGGAGCAGGGATGATTCCCTCGGCGCGGGCAAACTGGATGGCCGCCTCGAAGGTCGCGCGCTGCGGCACGGCGATGGCCTGTATCAACCCGGCATCGCAGAAAGCGGACAAACTGGGCGCCATGCCGTGATAGCGCAAGCCGCCAGCATGAATGCCCGGCGGAACGAAAGCATGCCCCAACGTGTGCATTTTCACGATGGGAGCCATCTTGGCCGTATCGCCATAGTCGAAGGTATAACGTCCTTTCGTAATGGACGGTGCAGCAGTAGGCTCGACCGCCAGCAAGCGTGTACGCTGTCCATTTCTGAGATTCTCGCCCAGGAAAGGATAGGCCAGCCCGGCGAAGTTCGAACCGCCGCCCACACAGCCGATGACCACGTCCGGGTATTCCCCGGCCAAATCCATTTGTTTGAGCGCCTCTTGACCAATCACTGTCTGATGCAGCAACACATGATTCAACACCGAACCCAGGCTATACTTCTTTGCGCCGCCCGAAGTAGCGGCCGCCTCCACCGCCTCCGAAATAGCAATACCCAGCGAGCCAGGATTGTTGGGGTCAGCCGCCAGCACCGAACGCCCGTAGTTGGTGCGGTCGGTGGGGCTGGCAAAGACCTGCGCCCCGTAAGAGTGCATCATCACGCGGCGATACGGCTTTTGCTGATACGAAACTTTGACCATGTACACTTCCAGGTCGAGGTCGAAGAAATTACAAGCCAGCGAGAGCGCAGAACCCCATTGACCGGCCCCAGTCTCGGTCGTTAGCGCCCTGGTGCCGGAAATTTTGTTGTAATAGGCCTGCGCAATGGCTGTATTGGGCTTGTGACTGCCAGCCGGCGAGACACTTTCATTCTTGAAATAGATGTGCGCCGGCGTGCCGAGCGCCTGTTCCAGCCGCCGAGCGCGGACGAGCGGCGTTGGCCTCCACAATTTATAAATCTCGCGCACTCCTTCGGGGATATCAATGAAACGATCACTAGAGACCTCTTGCAAGATCAACTCCATCGGGAACAGAACAGACAAGAAATCCGGCGTGATCGGCTCGAGCGTATCCGGCCGCAGCACCGGGGTTGGCGGCAGCGGGCTGTCGGCCATCACGTTATACCAGGCTTTCGGCAGATCACTCTCATTCAAAAGAAAACGAATTCGTTCAGACATGGGAACCTCCATAAAGGGATTTTGGATTTGCGATTTTGGATTTGCGATTTACGACTGAGGATTGACCCTTCAAGGCGGATGAAACAGGATGTACACGCTCATCGAACTCCTCGCGTTTCAACAAAAAATACCGCTGATATTGTTAGCCAGCACCTTTTCGCTGAAAGATTGGCTGTGCAACAAACCCAGGCGGGCATACACTTCTTCCAGGGTCTGCTGGGCAATGAACTTGGCCCTTACCGTGCCGCTGAACAAAGCCTCCATCAACATTTTGGGCTGATTGATCAACTCGGCCCGCCGTGCGCGCAGCGGCGCCAGATAGACATTCAACACTTCTGCCAGACGCCCCTTCACCTCCACATCGCCCACCTGCCCGGCGCGATACCGGCGCTTCAAGACCTCCACTTCATCCTGGTCGGCGTCGAACACTTCGAGATAGGTAAAGACCGGGTTGCCGTCCACATGCCCGGGGTCCACGACATGGATGCGCGTAGGGTCGGTGTACATCGCCATCACCTTGCGTCTCGTCTCCTCCGGCGTATCCTTCAAGTAAATCGCGTTGTCATAAGAAGTGTGCATCGTGCGGTTGTCCAGGCCAGGCAAACGCGCCGCCTTGGAAAGCAACGCCTTAGGCTCCGAGAAAGTCTGACCATATTCCTGATTGAACCGTCTCGCCGTCTCGCGCGTCAACTCGATGTGCGGCAACTGATCCTCCCCCACCGGTACCACCTCAGCCTTGTAGAGCAAAATGTCAGCCGCTTGCAGCACCGGATAGGCAAGCAACCCCAGCGACGGCCGCAAACCTAACGCCTCGACCTGCTCCTTGTAGGTCGGCACCCGTTCCAGGCGTGCGACGGTCGTCAACATACCAAAAAGCAACGCCAACTGCGCATGTTCCGGGATAATGGATTGCAGCACGATGGTCGCGCGCTGAGGGTCTATACCTGCCGCCAGCCAATCGGCCAGCATGTTCAGAATATTATCCTGAATACGATCGGGATGGGCGTAATCCGTCGTCAAAATATGCAGGTCAGCCACCAAAAAAAAACACTCGTGCGAATCCTGTAAACGCGCCCAGGTCTCCAGCGTCCCGACCAGATGACCAAGATGACGCGGCCCGGTTGGACGATGACCGGTGAGGATACGTTTCCTGGACACGGCGTCCACCTACGGAACGAACAGCGCAGAAAAGATTTGCCCCGCCTCTTCCCCCGACTTCAGCCTGCCCGCCGTCAAAACGGCCTCAGCCGTCTCTTCGACCGATTCGGCCACCTGCACGCACGAGCGCTCTTGCAAGGGGATGACCACCTCCTGCCCAACGGCCGCACATTCATCCAACAAGATTGATACGCTTTGTAAGTTCATGTTTTTCTCCTTTCGCATCTCGTATACAAACAAAAACAGCGTCCATCCCAACATGGGACGAACGCTGTCGCATCCGTGGTGCCACCCAACTTAGGCCGGCCCTGGCCTGAGGACAAAAATTCCCTGGTGAAGCACCAGGGAAAAAGAAGCCAGCCTCACTCTATCAGTCAGCAGGCTCGATGGGCAAAGCATCTCATTGGCAACCCATACGAACCGATTGACCTCGCCGGGATAACGGTGGCGACTTCCGGCTCGGGCTACTCATTTAGCCACCAACAACCCTTAGGCCAAATATTCGCCCTGCGGCTCGAAGGTCCATTCGGCGCTGACGTTCCGGGCAGGACTTTCACCACTCGCCTGCTCTCTGTGCCGTCGCTCAGCGCGTACTCGTCCTCGTCACAGCCTTTGAACTATTGGGGGCGATTATATCCAAAAAGAGAACAATGTCAAGTGTTTGTGATTGTTCCACCAGGCTTTTCTTAAAGTCCATGAACGATGTCATTGCGAACGAGCGTTCTGTGCGAGTGAAGCAATCTCCTGGCTTGTGAGGGGCTGCTTCAGCACAAGCCGCCTCGCAGCGATATGTCTTTCACGACTTTAAGAAAGCCCTGTTGGTTAGTGTGCACGCACAGGTTGTCAGTGGCGATTGGAGAAATCCACAGATGGCGCAGATTTCCACAGATTTTTCTATGATTTATGCGCCCATCTGCGAAATCTGTACTTTTGCTGACAACACTTGCGTGGACACTATTGGTTATCCAGGGCTTTTCAATAACCCAACAAAACAGCAGGAAAATTCGTCTATATGAGCAGTCGGAAGGTAGATTTAGTGGCTGGCAGTTTATATAGGGGCAGATTTCCGCGCAGAATATATGATTATTGAAAAGCCCTGAGTAAAGAATGCGTACTATTGACATCCGCCACAAAGTATGACATACTGTCCCTATCAGCGGGGATGCCATTTAAATCGCCATCCTAAAGAAAGGAGGAGGTGATGTCCAACATGGATAGTAGTAACAAACTCAGCGCTGTGGCATCCCTCCTCGCGTAACATTCATTGGGAAGCCACAGCGCGCCAAAACGAGGCAGTCACCTGTGCAGTGACTGCCTCGTTTTTTAGGGAAAGCGCATTTCGAAGCGCCAAGTTCCTTCACTTTGCTTCTTGTCGGTTTCTAGCCCCATCACTTCGAACCAAGTCACTCCCGGCTTGAGGGGGAATGGCGCGCCATCGGCGTTGGCCAACCAAACGACTGCGTCATCGTTTTGGCGTTGCCATGTCACTTCGTAAGCCTGCCCATCGCGGAAGGCATAGGCCGGCCCGGAGCCGGAGAAATCCATGTCTACGATTTCGGGCGAAATGGAAAAGAACTCATGTTTCATCAACAGAATGACCACATTCTCTGCCGTGATAGGTACGCCGGTTAGGGCGTCGTTCAAAGAGACGTAGGTTTCCGGTTGGCCTTCCAGAGCGTTTTCAGCATCCGAGAAGCGGAAGTATCGGCCGCTGTCAGGTTCGTAGTCCCAGCGATTGTAGATGGCAGCGGAATACCAGACGTAGACTTGGCTGGCAGGTTGACCGCCCGGCGGCGGCTGTGCCTGGAAACGCATCCCTTCCAGGTTTTGGCGCGGATCGGGCAGGCCGCGTTGACGGTTGTATTCACGGATGGCAGCGGTATTGCCCATCAGCGAGTTGGTGAGCGGGTCGGGACGGCACAGGGCCGGGCATTCGGCTTGCCATTCGAGGATGAAGCGGTTGGCAAAGCCCGAGTCCCACAGGCGTTGCCTGACGCGTTCGTCGCCGCTGCCGAAGACGAACCAGGCAGCGTACATGCGCACCAGATGTTCGTCGAAAAAACGCGCCGAACGGATGGGGCCGACCCGTTCGGCTTCCTGGCTATAATAGAGGGCGGCTAAACGGGTCGAGCCTTCTTCCGTGTAATATTCGTAGACAAGGTCTGCCCGCGACAGGCCATATTGCGGACGCACGGCGCGCGGCAGGTTCGAGACTTTGACGAGGATGGGACGCCGGTCTAAGACGAGGGGGGCGGCACTCAGCCCGGTCAGCGGGTTGATATCCAGCGGGAAACCGTGCGGGCCAAAGCCGGCTTCGGGGTAGCCAGGCGTGGGCGTGAGGTAGACGTAAGGCGCTGCGACGGTAGGGCTGACCGTGACGGGCGGGGGAAGCGGAGAGGCTGCGGGCGTCGTCTGAGGCCCTTCGAGCGGCTGGCAAGCTATCGTCAGGGAGAGAAGCGCGGCAAACGCCGCTTGAACGGTGAGGCGCATGTCCCCATCATACCGTATTTTTGGTCTGCCGGCCGTGTCAAGCCAACAGAAAATGTTACCAAAGCAGGCGTCTTCTTTGTGAAAGGACGTTCGGATATGCTGATTGGGTCTGTTTCGGCCATTGTTTCCTCGGTAACATTTTACTTGAAAGAACGCGGGACCTTGCTTGATTCCCATGAATGTGGTATCCTAAAAAAGAAGGATACTGGTAAGTTCGCGGTACATGTACGACGAAGGCGGCTCACGGGTGTACTCCGTGGGCTTTTTTGTTCTGCTGCTCCGATGGAACGAAACGAGTACCTGAATACTTTTTGGCCTAAGGAGGCAAATTCTATGTCAAACCGTATCATCGGCACAGTCAAATGGTTCAATGGAAGCAAAGGCTACGGCTTCATCGCTCATGAAGGCGGCGCGGACGTGTTCGTCCATTTTTCCGCTATCCAGGGCGAGGGCTTCAAGAATCTACAAGAAGGCCAGCGGGTCGAGTTCGAAATCGAACAAGGTCCCAAGGGCTTGCAGGCAGCCAACGTCGTCCCGGCATAGCCAGGTTGTGACATGAAGATCCCTGGAGAGCGTTCTCCAGGGATTTTTTGTTGGGCAATGCAAGCGTCTCACCGCTTGCCCAAAAGCGATTATGTTGGACATCTACGTAACGCGGAATTCACCCTCTACGAGGATGATGTTCCGCAATCTAAAATATCGCCTTACAAAATCTTGTTGGCGCGTCAAGGTGCTGGGATAACACCTGTTCAGGTAGCAGTTGCCCCATTAAAGGGTGCCGCCTGATCGATTTGACGCGCTAACAAAATCTTCGCAGTTGGCGTAGCTTTTGCAGGGTACTAAGAGATCGAGAGGCAGTTACCGGGGGGTGTTCGATCAATCCGGCGGTATGAAAGGGGTGTTCTGTTGGCCGAATATGCGCTCCAACCCGCGACGCACGCCATCCAACAAGCCGAAGTGCGCTAGCATCAGCAAACTGATGATGGACGTGATGAGGAAAAAGGTGATGTCACCCCATAAGTAATCGTATTTGACTTTGTCTTCTGGCACGAACACATAATGGAAAACAATGAGGTAAAGATGCGCCAGGCTGATGAACAAGATGGGAAACGAAAACGGCACCAGGAGGTGTTTTTCGAGAATCAAATGTAACCCCACCAGAGCAACGATACCTGCCCCAAACATCAGCAAATAGGCCCCAAACTTAGGCAGGCTGTAGGCCTGCTTGAATAATTTGGCTATGATGGCAATTTGCAAGACCGACACGCCGACCAATGTAAGCCAGGCATACACCTTGATAAAGAACGGCAGGATCAAATTGCCAAGCGTACGAATGCTAAACAGGGCGACCAGCCAGCCTATCAAGTAGGCTAATCCTACCGGGATGATCCTGGGCAATATATTGGTCTGGTTGCTCAAGCCCTCTTGCAAGACATTGAAGCCTACCCACGCCCCGCCCGCCATGGCAATTCCCAGGCTGATGGCACTGATGAGCAACATCAACACGCTTAGCATTCCACGCAGCGAGACATGGTGGCTCTTGGATCGGGTTACTGGCGGTATTACATGCCTCGCAGAGACAGGTTGCGAGACAGGTTCACGCGCCGGCACGCCGGTTGTGCCTTGAATGACGAAAGGGGGAACTTTGGGGAGGTCTTTTTTCTGGTTGGTCATATCCCACGCTCACGACAAGCGTTTTGAGTGAGTGACTTTGTTATAGTATTGCTCGGCTTTGGTGCATAAATCGGCTTTTTGAAGATGCAATCCCAAATTCGGGCTCGTTCTCGGCG